>JADMIO011874970.1_pt1 | contig 63097 bp, 27 predicted proteins | sample 8958161 | NCBI WGS metagenome assembly JADMIO01 (sample SAMN16585339, study PRJNA669376) | soil metagenome | isolation source: Crop rotation soil | place: USA: Cullars Rotation, Alabama | collected 2011 | reverse complement strand
GGCCGCGACTTCAAGTCACGTGAATTCCAAGCTTCGGATCCCACTGTGCTGGAAAGCAGAACGGCGGCGCTTCGCCTCCGTCATCGACGAACGCAAGGTACTGAGCGTTCGTGACCTTGTATCGATTCACCGCAAACCGATCCACTCGAATCGTCGTCGCCTCGAATTCGTTATCCCAGCCAAAACCCTGTGAACGCGTTCGGCCGAGCGTCGCGTTCCCGGCCGGTATCTCGATCCATCGCTGCTCGGGAGTGGGTCGCCGAGGCTCCGTCGCCATCGGAAGGACGAATCGCTTCTCGTACGGCAGCGCGTGAAGCAGGTAGGTCAAAGTCTCGACGTGCATCAGACGATGCTCGATGGCGATATCGAGCGCGTTGTCCGGCTGCGCAGCCACCAGCTCGTCGACCCGGCGTCGGGTCGAGCGCACATAAGCCATGACTTGCTCGAGCGCCGGCCAATCCTCCGGCCGATCTTGCGGAAGCTCACCCGGCGGCGGATCGATGCCGAACGCGAACAGCTGGTCGAGCGCGTTCTTGTGACGGTCGCTGCCGGGGGCGAGCTGGTTCCAATCGAAGGCCTCGAGGTGGCCGACATAGAACAGCAAGCGATGGCGCTCGGGAATCGGGCGGTCCAGCCACGCCTCCGGACGAAGCTGGGCGAACACGCGGTCCGACATCCGGCGCGCCCGATCGAGCGCGAGCCCCGGAAGCGATGCCGTACCCGAGCCTATTTGCGCATCACTCATGGTCAAACCCGTCTTCCCTGCGTAAAAGCATGGTAACCCGGATCCGCAGACTATCGCGTTAGACTCTGCCGGCCGGTGCCAGGGGGGGACGGTTGACAGCTGGAAGACGGCGCGTCTCGGCGGTCTTCGCGTGGGCGTTGACGTTGGGCTTGGCCGGCGGACTCACCGCTCCGTCCGCGGAGACGACGCCCGCTGAGGCGACGGCGGCCCTCGAGATCCGCGTCTATGACCGGGATTCCGGCCAGCCGCTTCCCGCAGTAACGGTCGCGGTGAACGGCATCGCTGTCGTCACCGATGCAGCGGGAATCGCAAAGCTCAGCGGTTTGCGTGCTCCGGGAAGCTACGACGTTCTGCTCCGCGCCGACGGCTACGCGACGCTGTCGGTCAAAGATGTCGCGATTCGGGCCAACGAAACGCGGGTCGTTCCCATCGCGCTGTTCCGGGCGGTGGAGGAGAGCGTGGAGGTCGTCGAGACGCCGCGAGTCGTGTCGTTGGAGGAGGTCGCGCCGGTCACCCGCTTCTCGGGAGACTTCCTGGAGGATCTGCCGGTCTACGGTCGCGACGTGCAGGCCATGTTGACCCTCGCACCCGGAATTCAAGATGTCGATGGCGACGGCAATCCGAACGTTCATGGCGCGCGCGAGCGCGATTTCAAAGTCATGATCGGCGACGTCAGCAACCAGGACCCATTGACCGGCCTCTACCTCGGATACATCAACCCGGACACCATCTCCGATCTCGAGGTGCTCCCCGTCGGCGCGGGAGCGGAGTACGGACGCGCCCAGGGCGGCTTCGCGCGAGTCGTTCAGAAGCAGGGGGGAAATGCGTTCGAGGGAATCGCCGGGTTCGCGTTTCAAACATCGTACCTGGACGGCAACGGTGCTGCCGGCACGCCGTCGGAAAAGGTGCCGTCATTCAAGACTCTGTTTCCGTTTCTGCAGTTCACCGGCCCGATCATGAAGGACCGGCTGTGGTACCGGATGTCTGCCGAGTATCGCTACCAGGATGAGCCCTTGGTGCACTCCGGCTTGATCGCCGTCACCGGCCATCGACAGCTCATCGCTGATGGAGAGCTAACGTGGCAGGCGACGCCGCAGACCAAAGTCGCGCTCCACCTGCGCCACGATCCTTTCACCGACACCAACGTTGGTCTCTCAGCCACGGTTCCGGCCGACTCCTCACATCAGCTCGACTTCGACGGCACGACGTTCGCGCTGTCGACGACATCGGCGCTGTCGTCACGCTTGATCATCGAGAGCACCGCCGCGGTCCAAGACTACGAGCAGCGAACGTCGCCCATGGTGCGGGGTCTCCACAACAATTGCGTTCGCGGCTTACCGTTCATCGAAGAGGCTCTCTGCTTCTACGATGACAGGGTCGATTACTATAAAGCTGTACACGGCGTTTACTCGGGTTCGTACAACGAAGATCGCACTGACACCCGCCGCCGATTCACGCTCAACGGCAAGACGACCTATTACGCCAATTTCCTCGGAGCGCCGCACGTCCTGCGCGCTGGCTTGGGGGTCGAGGACGAGCGCTTCACCCGCTTCACCGAGAGCCGGCCATTCATGAACTTTCACATCAATTACCCGATGTCGGCGGACATCCCGCCCGTCGGCATAGCGGCAACGACTCTTGCGGTGCCCATCGAAGACCAGCGCTCGGCCGAGAGCACAACGATCAGTCTGTGGGCCGAAGATCAATTTCGACCGCGTTCGAACCTTTCGATTACCCTCGGTCTACGCTACGACTTGGAGCAGATTTCCGCCTTGGGGTTCGAGACATTCGATCCTGCCGAAGAGAACCGCCGATGGAAGGAGATCGCGACCAACGATCCGCAAGCCAACCTCGCTCTGCTTGCAACCACCTTCACCCGCTACGAAGGTCTCGAGGCGCTTCCGTACCAGCTCGAGCCCTACTTGGGGTTCCTTCCCGCACTGGCGTCATCAGTGACGCAAAGCCTGAATTGGGCGAAGGTCAGGCGTCCTTCGAACCTCGATATCAGCAATGGAGTCATTTCACCGCGTCTTTCCGTGGCGTGGGACCCCTTCGACGACGGCAAGACCAAGATTGCTCTAAGCGCGGGCCGCTACTACGACAAGACGTTTCTTGCCGTCCCGCTGGTCGAAACCGATCCTGCGACGGTTTCGCTGGTCTACACGGCGTTGGAATTCAACAACGCGTGGTACATCGTCGACTCATCGAGAGCGATCAACCCCGCTCTTTCCATTCGGCAGGTCGATCGCAATCTTCGGCCTCCGTATCAAGACGAGTTCGCGCTCACCCTCGAGCGCGAAATCGCGCCCGAGGTCGTTCTCCGGCTGGTCGGTATCTCGCGCGAGTTCAAGGATCAATTTCAAGATATCGACCTGAATCGCACCACGGGCGACGAAGGCCGGTGCGCTATTCAGGAACAACCCAACCAACCGTACGTCATCGCCAGCCCCGGCTCGGGTTTCGACGTGACGGACGCCTACACGGGACAGACATACACCGATACCGACCCCGGTCCGGGTGACGGCCAGATCGATGACTGTACGGGCCGAACCATATTTCGTTGGTACCACACGCCCTTTGGGTTGCGTTATGGGCTGTTTCCCATTCGCGACGGCGTGCCCGATTTGTACCTGCAGAACCCCGCGTGGGGCAGCGTCCTTCGCGTCGGCAACTACAACCAGTCCCGATACCACGCCCTCGTGCTCGAGCTCATTCGCCGGCAGCGACGAAACTGGCAGATGGAAGCGTCGTATACCTGGTCGCGTGCGATCGGGGACGCCGAAGATTTCCTGCAAACCCTCGGTAACGACCGATCGATCGTCGACGACGAACGCGGCTTCCTCTCTTATGACCAGCGTCATGTCGTGAAAGTGAATGCAGCCGTCACCACTCCATGGGCACGGCTCGGAGCTGCGGTTTCATGGCAGTCCGGGCTACCGTTCTCGGTGATCCACCAGACCACGTCGTATGTGTCGGTCGTTCCCCAGCTCTACGGTTTGAACCCACCCGATCCGACGCTGCGCACGACGTACGACGAGAGCGGCAGAAACTCGCAACGCAATCGTTCCTACTGGAACGTCGACGTGCAGGCAACGAAGGAGTTCGCTCTGAAGGGCGGCTCCAATCTTCGGTTGACCGCCGAGATCTTCAATCTACTCAATGACGACACGTACACCGTCTACTCGCCGTCATTGAAGTACGGCCAGCGCTTCGACGGCGCGGACGAGGCGTACCGCCGGTTCGGCCGCCGCTATCAGTTGGGGATTCGCGTCGCGTTCTGAGGATCGGCCGCACGTCGCGCGGCCTCCGTGCCGGCGAGCACGCGAGCTTGCTCGCGCGCATCGGCGCGAGCGCGGGGTCGGCGGGCCAAGAAGTGAATCAAGCTTCCGGCGACCCACGCGACCGAAACCGTGGTGTGAATGATTCCCCATGCGTGGCGCCAGCTTTCCTCTTGCGCGACTTGCACCAAGTAACCGGACGCGACCATCGGCACGATCGACAGCGCGAGGCTGATACCGGAGCGCCGCCGCATCGATCCGTTCTTCCGCCAGCTCGCCCAGACATGAGAGCGCCAGACGGCACCCGAGGCGAAGACCAGCAGCGGGGCGAGCAGGACGTGGAGATGCTGCACCAGGGGCTGCCACGAACTCGCAACGACCGCGAACGGATCGACGGGAGTCGCGAAGTATCGATACCAGGCGTAGACGAGCCCCGTTCCCCCGACCAACGCGCTCGAGGTGTAGAGAAAGGCGACCTCGACCGCGAGCAATCCGCTGCGGCGCACGCCTGCTCCATCGAACGCGCGCCGGCTCAAGGCTTGCTCCGCTCCGCCAGGATGCGGTCTATCGCGAGGATCCGCCGTGCCGCATCGGTCACGGCCCTCGCGGTCAGCGTCGCGCCGGCGACCGGCCGGATCTTCGCCTTCAACGACAACTCGTCGTCCAGCTCGTGCCCTTCGAACTGCGCATACCAGGCTGCGCGCGGCAGATACTCCTCCGGCTCGAAGAACGAGATCGTCTCGACCCGGCGAATCTTGCCGGACGCCGTGAGCACGACGAGAAGCGTCTCGGACAGCGTTCGAACGCGATGCGTGTCCAGATAAGCATGGCCGAGAAGCTGCTCGCCTTTGCGCGCGATGAATCGGCTGACGATGGCGCTCTCGGGCTTGGTGCCGGCCAGCGACTCGACCCGGGTCGTCTCGGCTGGGGTGAGATACACGGTCTCGCGCTGAACGTCGGCGTCGGGAAAGGCCAACCGGATCGCCTCATCCGCCGTGATGCGAACTCCGGCGAAGCTCGGCGCGGGCAGCGAAGCGCCGAGACACACGGCGACGAGCCACCACGCGCTCGAGAGAACGCGACTCGCGTTCGTACCGAAGCGCCGAGCCGTGGTGCCCGGCGCTCCGGTGCGCGAGAAATCAGAAGATCCAGCCGAATGACACATTGAATTGATCGGTCGCGGTGTCCGCCTCGTTGTGAAAGTCCTGATAGTCCAATTTGAACACGATCGGTGCGATGGGACGGTAGACCAAGCCGTACGTCAGTACGCGACGATCGTTGGCCGGGTTCCGCTCGAAGCCGGCCGGCACCGATGATTGCGTGTCGAGCGTTTCGTACCGCGCGAAGGGGATCAGCGACTGCTTCGATTCCTTACGCAACGCCAGGAAGTCATAGCCCACTTCCACGTACGCTCCTTCCTGATCCTCGCCGATTGAATCGGCCCCGACGAAGCCGTTGGCTTCGTTGAGCTCCGCGACATCGTCGAGACTCGACTTTGCAATGAGAGCGCGAACTTGCAAGCCGCGCCACCGCCAATCGGCATGGGCCTCGTAGAGAGTCAGGCTACCGTCGATCGTCGAGCCTTCAGGCGTCGTCACGCCCTGCCCCGTGTTGCCAACGAAGGCCGAAACGCCGGCGACGAAACCCGGGAGCCCGGTGTAGTCGAGACGCCCCGTCCACCCGAAGTCTTCGGCCACCGCTTCCGAGCCGTGCTGCCGCCCCTCCCGAATGCCTTCTTCACTCGAGAACCCGGCAGCATTCAATGACGACGTGACATAGGACCGATACGAGAACGGACCGATGTCGCCGAACACGCCGGCGCCGATCTCCCGCCACGTGGACGGAATGATGTACAGCTCGGTCTCGGGCCGGCGCGCGCCGAGGAATGACGTCGGCTCGTGCAGCTCGTTGATCAAGCCGACCGGCATCAACATGAGACCGCCGCGGACGTTGATGCCTCGCTTGGCGAGGTAGTCGAGATAGGCGAATTCCACGGAGATGTCGCCGGCGCCCTCGGTGGACGCGTGCTCGAATTCGATCTCCGAGTTGAACACGAAGTGGTCGTCGAACTTGTAGCCGACGTAGACGATGGCGCGCAGCAAGTCGATCTCGTCTTTCAGTCCCGAGGGCGTTCCGTCGTCGTTCGACGCGTCGAAGTTCTGGTAGATGCCTTCGCCATAACCGCCGATCGAAACGCCGTGCTTCTCGCGATAGACCTTCGATGCGGCCGGGCCGAGACCGTATTGGCCCCCTTCCGCGGCGGCCGCCGTCTCTCCCGACTTGAGCTTCTGAATCTCCTCCGCCAGCAGATCGATGCGACGCTGCAGCTCCGCCGTCGATCCCGGTGTCTGCTTCGCCAACTCGGTGCGCAGCTCCTCGACTTGGCGCTCCAACGCGCGAATGCGGTCGTCCTGACTCTGCGCGTGTGCCGTCGCGGTGCAGGCCATGGCGATGAAAAAGACGACCGCGACGCGAAGCAATCCCCGTGGCCGGGCCGATCCCGCCGTTCGATAGCTCATTGAATGTCTCCGATTAGGGTTGTCGAAAAGGTTTCTTGACGTGGTACTCGTCTGAGGGCAAAGCAGGTGAGCCGGGTGGGTCGAAGGCCAGCTCGACCTTGGCCGCGACGGCGGACAAACGTCCTTCGAGTCGCCGGGATGCCAGCACCCGCAGACCATTGGGCTTCACGATGAGGACCACGACGTCCACGTCGCGATGAGTGCGCGCCCAGCGCAACGCAGCATCGGGACCCATCACGAACAAGGCGGTCGACAGCGCGTCGGCGCGAGCCGCGCTTTTGGCGATCACGGCCATCGAGCCAAAATCCGGCGCGGGATATCCCGTGCGGGGATCGAGAAGATGACCGATGCGCTCGCTTCCGCTCCTGACCGCGTGCTCGCTGTTGCCGCTGGTCGAAACCGATGCATCCGTGAAGCGAAGGCGAAGCACGGATCGATTCCTATCACGGGGATCGGCCAAACCAACTTCGTGCTGCTGGCCGCCGAACGTTGCGATCTGCCCGCCGAGGTCGAGGACTCCGCGGGTCGCGCCGGCGGCGCGAAGCGCATCGATAGCGTCGTCCAGCGCGACACCCTTGCCGAATCCACCTTCTTCGATCACGACGTCGGGGTGCATGCGGATCGCGTTGGCGCCGTCGAGCGTGATGAGGCGATAGCCGGTCGCCGCGCGTGCTCGCTCGATCTCGTCGCGGCTCGGAAGCCGGCCGCCAGTTCTGAGGCCCCAGCTCTGCGCCAAAGCACCGATGGTGGGATCGAAAGCGCCGCCGGTCTCCTTCGCCACGCCGAGCGCGAGCCCGAGATCGCGGGCCAGCAAGCTCGACAACGCGATGGACCTGCCGCGCTGTGCAGCGTTCAACTGGGAGAGCTCGCTCGAGTTGCGCCACGTTGAAAGGCGTTCCTCGGCGGCTTCCACCGCAGCCACGGCACGCTCGCTTGCGGCGAGCGCCGTAGCGCGATCCGGCGCTTCCACCTGCACCGAGAGCCACGTGCCCATTGCGCCGAGCTGGCGCTCGATGACGTTGTCCTCGCACAGCGCGGTCGCGGAGACCGCTGCGCTCGCCAGAGCGCCGCCAAGAAGTAGTGATCTCAATGCTGGTCCCGCGCTCGAAGAAGGCATTCCCGCTCGCAGAACTCGCAGCGCTCATCGGGAGCACATTCGAGAACCGTCGATCGGTAGGCTTCGAGGAACCTCTTCGCCGCGAGATTGCCCGAGCCGAGGAACCGGACGAGATGCACCAGTGCGCCGCCGGTTTCCTCCGACAGAAGGTGCTCGACCTTGCATGCATCGAGCTCCGCCTGCACCGCCGGTACGCCGAGCACGTCGCGCAGGAGCTGAAGCACGACCTCGCGCTTCCCCGCGATGCGAGCGACCAGATCGGCCCCGGCCCGTGTGAGGTGAATGCGTTGATCGGGTGCGATCCGAAGGAGCCGCTGACCGACGAGCGATCTCAGCTGGAGGGAAACCGCGGCGCGGCTGACCTCGAGATGACGAGCCACGTCGGCGGCTCGCGGCGGAGCGCCCTCCTTCGACAGCGCACCGATCGCGAGGAGGTAGTGCGCACCGGAATGCGTGATTTCATTGGCCTCGAAGGCGCGCCAGCTCTTCTCTGGATGTGACATAGGCGCGCAGCGTAGCGAAGCGAATATCGCTTGTCAAGCATGGTTGACGAAATATTTTCCGCAGCTCCATGAGGCTGGTCGCGATGCGGCTGAACGAAGCTACGAAGGCACGACTCCGGTGATCACCGGGACGAGCCACAGTCCAAATCCATCGGGATTGCGGACCGCGGCAATCATGTCGTCGAACCGGGCGATCACGTCGGCTTCCGGCATCGCCGTCAGCTCGGAGAGCGAAGCGGCGTATCCATCCCGCCAAGCCTCGAGAATCCCCGCGAACGTTTCGCGCGGAACGCGCAGCGTGTCGACGGCGACGTAGTCGATCGCGATCTCGATCACGCCCAACTGCCGGAGCATGGTGAACGCCGCGCGCCCGACGTGCAGGTCGGTTCCCGTCTTCTCCCCGAACGCCGTCGGTCCGTCGAGCCAGAAGCGCGAAGCATCGAAGCGCGTCGGGTGGAAGAACAACATGCCGTAGTCTTCGACCAGCAGATGCAGCCGGCCGCCAGGGCGCGTGACGCGCATCATCTCGGCGACGATGCGCTCCGGATGGGGCACCGCCTGCAGAACGTGCCGGCAGACCGCGAGATCGAACGAAGCGTCGTCGAAGTCGAGATCGAAAGCATCGCCCATTTGAAAGGTCGCTCGTCCGCCGAGCCGCGAGGCGTTCATCCGCGCCAGCTCGAGGTGGCTCTCGACCCGATCCACGCCCACGACTTCGACGCCGGGAAACGTCTCGGCCAACCGAAGCGCGATCTCCCCGGTCCCGCAGCCCACGTCGAGAATGCGGGCGCCGGGATGCGGCGCGTGCCGCGCAAAGATGATGTGCTCCTGCGGCCAAATGGCGGCCGCCTGATGCCGGAGATTCCGCACCATCGAGGGATCGGCCATGTGGCGCGCCTGCGGATTCATCGGATCGAACAGGTCGGAGCTCATGGACTCAGTCCTTCTTGGAAGCATCGCAATCACAAGCGGGGCAGCCGTTATCCAACACGATCTTCCACGCGCCGCCTTTCTCCCGCCGCCACACCGAATTGAACGTGCCGATTCGTTGCCCGGATGGATCGAACACCGGCCCCGAGCTCAGCGCCAGCTTGCCCGACGACAAGACCTCGACGCGCTCCGGCTTCCATGAGAACGGCGCCTGCGGACCGTCGAAGAATCGCTTCCATCCCGTTGCGATCTCGGCCTTGCCGCGCAGCACCCGGTTCGGGCCGACGAAGATCGCTTCATCCGAGAGAAAGCGGCCGAACGCCGCATGGTCGCGGTCCGCCATCGACTTTGCGAACGCTGTTTCGGTGTCGGTGACGGCTCGCACCAGCTCCTCGTTGGGCGGCGCGGCCGACGCGCGGGACAGCGCTCCGAGGACGATCATGCAGAGAATCGCTCGCCAAGATGTTCGAGTTGTCATGCACCACCTCGCACAGAAAAGCTCGGCTCGCTGCGAATATTACCTGCAGAGAAGCTGTCACTCTTCTCGTCGTGGCATTTCGAGAATTCCTTCATATATTTCACGCGGTCAGGAGAACGGCGGCGAACGCTCGCGACGGCTCGTCTTTCGAGAGGACAACGCAGTGGGATCGGTCGACCGCCCGCGCCAGCGCACGCTGCTCGATCCTCTGACGCCGCGAGCTCGGGCGGCGCGAAAACCTGGAGTAGCGCCATCGCCCACCCGCGCCGAGCTCGTCGCTCGCCTCGAGGAAGCCCAGCGCAAGAACGCCGTCCTCGAGCAGACGTGCGCGTCGCTTCGCGATACCCAAGCCGAGCTGATCTACGCGGAGAAGGTCAAGGCGATCGGTGACATCGCGGCCGGTGTGGCGCACGATTACAACAACACGCTCGGCGCCATCCTTGCGCGCACCCAGCTCGCGCTGCACCGGCTCGAGCAGTCGAGCCCCGACACCCGGGCCATCGCCGCGGACCTCAGAGCCGCCGAAAAGATCGCCGCCCAAGGCGCATCCTCGATCGAGCGGTTGCAAGAGTTCGCTGGGCGCCGGGAAGCGATGCCGCTCGTCTCGCTTAACGTCAACGACGTCGTGCGCAACGCCGTCGAGCTCACCCGCCCCAAGTGGAACGAAGAGCTCGAGCCGGCCGGCCGCCGCATCGAAGTGGTGATGGAGTTGGCCGACGTTCCTCCCGTGCGCGGGTTCGCCTCCGACGTGACGCAGGTGCTGAGCAACCTCATCCACAATGCTATCGACGCGATGCCCGGAGGAGGCACGCTTCGCTTCCGCACCGCGCACGAGGCCGGGCACGTCGTCATCGACGTCGTCGACGACGGCGAAGGCATCCCCGAGGAAATCCAACCGAGATTGTTCAAGCCGTTCTTCACCACGAGGGCGGCCGCCCCGGGTCTGGGGTTGAGCATCGTCGAGAAGGTCGTCGCCCAACACGGCGGCGATGTCGTCGTGACCAGCCGCGAAGGGGAGGGGGCGAGCTTTCGCATCCGCCTTCCCGCCGAGGGCGCGACGATCGACGCGATCGAGACCCAAGAATCGGCCGCGAAGGTACCCGGCGCTTTTCGAATCCTGCTCGTCGACGACATAGAAGATGTCAGGGAGAGCTGTCGCGACATGCTGATCGCCGGCGGCCACGACGTCGTCGACACCGGAAGCGGGCGAGAGGCGATCGCGATGATCGGCCCCGGCCGGTTCGACCTCGTCTTCACCGACCTCGGTATGCCCGATGTGACCGGCTTCGAAGTGGCGCGCGAAGCGAAGCGCCGCAGCCCGGGGTTGCCCGTGATCTTGCTCAGCGGCTGGTCGCTCGAAGATGACGACGCGCGCGTCGCGGAATGCGAGATCGACCACGTGCTGGCCAAGCCGTGCACGATGAGCGATCTGCTCGAGGCGGTCGAGAACACGCTACGGGAAACAGGGCAGCCGCGAGGCGAACGCGAGGCCGCGGGTAGCTTGGAATCGACTTAGCCCGCCTACGCCGTCAGCCTCTACTTCTTACTACGGTTCGCCGATCTTCCGATCTCGCGCGTTTCCGTCTGGCACTCTAAACGCTCGAATCGCGATTGTGACTACCGAATTGTCCATTGCGATTTCACTATCGCAATTCGCCGCATAGTTGTTTGTGCGCCGCTTCCTTGTTGCTCATTAGCCCGGACCCTATGTTCCGAAACGCCGAGTGTCCTGTTTGTAACGGGAATTGGGGGCGGCGAAGCGCGTCGGAAGGTCGACGCGTATCGCGAGGAGCGTTTCGGTTTGCCGGGACCGCAGAAAGGGTCGCGCATCCGCGTAGATCGCGCTCGCTGGATCGCCGCACTCGTGTGTCTGCTGCTCGCCGTGAGCAGCGTCCACGCCGATCCCGATCTGCCGGGTCCGTCCGCGAACCTCGAGCTCATCCCTGCAGGCTCGCTCGTGATCGCGATGGACAACGCGAAGCAGAACGTCGGTACCCCGTTCAATCTCAAGGCGTACGGCTTGGTCAACGATCTCCTGTGGGCCGGCATTCCCGTCAAGTGGGCAATCAGGGCCGGCAAGGCGAAGGACGCCACCGACTTCACCGTGACGGCGCAACGGATCTATCCGAGCGCGGTGGCGGCGGCGAGCCTCAACTTCAGCGCCGGGCCCTTCATCATCCATCGTGACTGGGCGTATTACGCGAAAACCCGAATCGCAGCTTTCGGCAACAGCGTCGCCGTCTACGAAACGACCCAGGACGTGACCGTCGACATCCGGCACACCCTTCAGTTCCGTCCGAAGATCGCCGTGCTCAACGATGGTGGTAATCAGAACATCCACACCACCTATTTGTCCGACGCCGGCTTCGTCGCCACCACTCACTATGTCACCATCTCTGCGACGACGCTGACCACGATCAACGCCGACATCTGCATCACGGCGGCCAGCGAGCCGCACTGGAGCGACACCCCCCCAGACACCAACGCCGCGGTGCAGGCGGTGCTCGCGTTCCTGGGGTCGGGCGGTAACTTCCTGGCCGAATGCGATGGAATCCAGGCGTACGAGAACAACCCCACGTACGGTCGATACCAATCGACGACCGGCATCGAGGAGAACTCGCTCAGTCAGTCGTTCCTGTATCCAAATCCCGATCTACCCATAAGCCAATTCGATGGGGTTCTGGTCAATCAGGGCGGATCCATCGGAGACTTCGCGCTGGCTGCAGGCTCTTCGTGGCGGACCCGAACCTACGGTATCGCGCAAGACACGCCGACCACCTCAACGTATGCGGCCACGGCGACGAAATTGAATGCGTCGGGTATCGGTTCGATCGCCGCCTATCTCGGCGGGCACAGTTACGACGACAACTCGACCGATAAGGCCAACGGTCGGCGCATCTACCTGAATTGGGTCCTGACCCCGAGCGCGCGGCCGTCGAGCTGCGGCCTAGTCATGGTCGACGAGTTCCGCCAGATCTCGGGCCGCGTTTACGAGGACGTCAATGGCGACGGTAACCTCGGCGACGGCGTCAACGCTGCGAATGTTCCGATCCGGATTTACGCCGATCTCAACAACAACGGCGTCGCCGATACCGGCGACACGTACATCGGGCAGTCGGCCACGCTGGCCGACGGAACATACTCGCTTCAGGTCAACAAGGTTGCGACCGGAAACAACTACGTCGTCGTCGTTGACTCGAAGTCGATCGTCCCGACCGGTGGTTACAACGGTGGGTTCGCGATCGGCGATGTCTGGGCCGAGCAGACATACGGCGACGATCCGACCACCGCCGCACTCGACGTTGCGGCTCGCTTCGGCGGTGCCAGCGGCACCGTTTCCGACAACTTCAATCCCACGCTGGCCGCGGTTGCATCGAACTCCTATCAACATGTAGCACGAGTCTCCGTGGCTAGCGGCGACGTCCCCAACGTCAACTTCGGGTTCAGCTTCAACGCCGTCGTCAATACCCGCGCCGGCGACGCGGTGGATGACGACGCAACGGCCAACCGCACGGTGCAGGGCAGTTTCCGCCAGTTCCTCCGCAATGCGAACGCGATCGCCGGCGCCAATGTCATGCGCTTCACCCCAGCCGTGGCCACCAACGCCACGGGCGGCGGCGGCAACTGGTGGCGCATCTCCGTCACCACCGCGCTTCCCGCGCTGAGTGATGCGAACACGACGATCGACGGCCGCGCGTACAGCTCGACCGATGGCACAACTGTTCGCGACGACAACTCAGGGACGCTCGGCACCGGAGGAACGGCCGGTACCGGGGCCCTCGCGCTTTCGACTCTCGCCAAGCCCGAATTTGAAATCCAGGACATCCGCGCGACGGCGGTCATCCCTGTGGGTCTGGATATCCAAGGCTCCGATAACACGATCAGGCGCATCGGAATACTCGGGTTCGGCGCCGCGTCCGACAGCGCGAATGATTCCGACATTCGCATTGGTGCGAGCGCGCTCCGCGCTCTCGTGGAAGACAACCTCATCGGCACCGCTGCTTCGACGTTCACCGACGCGGGAGCGGGCATCCGTTCGGTCGGAGACCACATCCGCTCCTCCGGCGGTGACACCGGCATCATCCGCAGGAACCTGATCGGGTTCGGACAGGGCAAGGGCGTCGGCCTGAGCACCGCATCGGACGGCTGGCTCGTCGAAGGGAACGAGATCCGCCGCAATGCCATCGGCAACACGGCGCTCGATGGGGTCGACGTCAACGCGTCGACGACCGCGACGGTTCGCGGCAACCTCATCGCCCAGACCGACGGCAACGGCATCGACACCAACGCGAGCACCGGTTCGAACACGATCGTCAACAACACGGTCACCGGCAACGGCATCGGCGCCGCCGCGTTGGAAACCTCGGGCATTCGCATCTTCGGCGCCGGCAGCACGATCGATCGCAACATCGTCACCGCCAACACGGGCGCCGGTGTTCTGGTCACCGTCGCTGCGACGACGAACCGGATCACGCATAACAGCATCTCGGGGAATGGACCGTCGAACAATCAGATCGGCATCGATCTCCTGTTGGCAGGCAACGACGCGGGGCGGGGAACCTCGCCGTTCGTCTCGCTCAACGACAACACCGATCCGGATGTCGGCGGCAACAATGTCCTGAACTACCCGGTGATCGACACCGCGTTGATCCGCGGCACCGATCTCGTGTTGAGGGGATGGGCGCGGCCCGGTTCGATCATCGAGCTGTTCATCGCCGCTCCCGATCCTTCGAATTTCGGTGAAGGGCAGACGTGGTTGATCGACCTCACCGAGGGTTCGGGCGCGGACACCGACGCGACGTCGAGCATCTTCGGCCCCGGTGCGGTCAACGGCATCGTGCAAGGAACCGACAACACGAATCGCTTCCGCTTCGTGATACCGATCGCGTCACTCACCACTCCCGTGGTCGATGGAACGCGCATCACCGCCACCGCGACCGACGGCTCCAATAACACCTCGGAGTTCAGCGGCCTCGGCACCGTCTTCGATACCAAGACCGATCTCGTCGTGACCAAGACCGATGGCGTGACTTCGGCGATTCCGGGCAACAGCATCACCTACACCATCACGGTGACGAACCTGGGACCGCACGAAGCGACCGGCGCGACCCTCACCGACACGTTCGACCCGGCCTTCTTCACCGTGGCCGGGGTGAGCTGGACCTGCGCGATCACCACCGGCTCGGGAGCATGCGGCGCGGCGTCGGGAACCGGCAACATTTCGACTGGCGTCGACCTGACGTTGAACTCGGTCGCGACCTTCACGGTGACCGCTCCGATCAAGCCGCAAGCCACGGGTACGATCTCCAATACCGCGACCGCGACCGTCGCGGCTGGCACGATCGACCCGGTTCCCGGGAACAACGCGGCGACCGATAACAACACGGTCCTCAACGTCACGGCGAATCTGTCGATCACCAAAACCGACGGCGTCGTGACCGCGATCCCCGGCCAGAGCGTGACGTACACGCTCGTCGTCGGGAATGCCGGCCCTTCGACCGCCGTCAACGCGCCCGTCACCGACACGTTCAACCCGGCGATGTTCAACGTCGCCGGAGTGAGCTGGACCTGCGTCATCGCCGGCTCGGGATCCTGCGGCGCGGCGTCCGGCACCGGGAACATCGCGACCACGGTCACCCTCGATCCCAGCGCCACCGCGACGTACACCGTCACCGCTCCGATCTTGTCGGGTGCGACCGGCACGCTGTCCAATACCGCGACGGTCGCAGCTCCCGCCGGGACGACCGACCCGGTGGCGGGCAACAACTCGGCCACCGACAACAACACGGTCCTGAACCCGTCGTCCGACCTGTCGATCACCAAGACCGACGGCGTGAATTCGGCGATTCCCGGTCAGAGCATCACCTACACGATCGTGGTGTCCAACGCCGGACCGTCGGATACGGTCAACGCGTCCGTCACCGACGCGCTCAACCCCGTGCAGTTCAATCTCCCCGGGACCAGCTGGACCTGCGCCGTCACCGGCTCCGGCTCCTGTGGTGCCGCATCGGGGACCGGGAGCATCGCCTCGACGGTGAGCCTGACGGTCGGCTCGTCCGCCACGTACACGGTGACCGCTCCGATTCGCGCGAACGCTACCGGCACACTGTCGAACACGGCGACGGTGGCGGCTCCTGCGGGAGCGAGCGATCCGGTCGCCGGCAACAACTCGGCGACGGACAACAACACCGTCCTGAACGTGACCTCGGACCTGTCGATCACCAAGACCGACGGAGTCGTGTCGGCCGTGCCCGGCCAAAGCGTCACGTACACCATCGTGGTCTCGAACGCAGGGCCTTCCAATACAGTCAACGCGCCGGTGGCCGACACGTTCAATCCGGCGTTGTTCAATGTCGCGGGGGTGAGCTGGACCTGTGCGATCACCGGCACCGGATCCTGCGGCGCGGCTTCGGGGACGGGCAACATCGCGACGACGGTGAGCCTGTCACCGGGATCGTCGGCCACGTACACGGTCACCGCGCCGATCCTGGCGAACGCCACCGGCACGCTATCGAACACGGCGACGGTCAGCGCTCCCGCCGGATCGACCGATCCCGCGGCGGGCAACAATTCGGCGACCGACAACAACACGGTCTTGAACGTCACCGCGGACCTGTCGATCACCAAGACTGACGGCGTCGCTTCGGCCACCCCCGGCCAGAGCGTCACGTACACGATCGTCGTGGCAAACGGCGGCCCGTCGAACGTGGTGAACGCCGCAGTCGCCGATACGTTCAACGCGTCGTTCTTCAACGTTGCCGGGGTGAGCTGGACTTGTGCGATTACGGGCACCGGTTCCTGTGGCGCGGCATCAGGCACCGGCAACATCGCGACCACCGTGAGCTTGAACTCCGGATCGTCGGCGACATACACGGTCACGGCGCCGATCCTGGCCAGCGCCACCGGTACATTGTCAAACACCGCAACGGTCACCGCTCCCGGCGGAACGACCGACCCGGCCGCGGGGAACAACTCCGCCACCGACAACAACACCGCTTTGAGTCCGGTCGCCGATCTCTCGATCACCAAGACCGACGGCGTGGTCTCGGCCGTGGCCGGGCAGAGCGTCACCTACACGATCGTCGTGTCCAACGCCGGACCGTCGAGCGCGGTCAACGCCCCGGTCGCCGACACCTTCAACCCGGCGATGTTCAACGTCGGAGGCGTGAGCTGGACCTGCGCGATCAGCGGCTCCGGATCGTGCGGCGCCGCCTCGGGAAGCGGAAACATCGCGACCACGGCCAGCATCGCGCCGGGATCGACCGCCACCTACACGGTGACCGCGCCGATCCTCGCCGCTGCGACCGGCACTCTGTCCAACACGGCGACAGTAGCGGCTCCTGGTGGAACCAGCGATCCGGTGGCCGGCAACAACTCGGCCACCGACAACAACACCGTGTTGAGCGTGACGTCCGATCTGTCGATCACCAAGACCGACGGCGTGGTCTCGGCCGTCGCCGGTCAGAGCGTGACGTACACGATCGTGGTGTCGAACGCGGGACCGTCGAGCGTGGTCAACGCGCCGGTGGCGGACACCTTCAACCCGGCGATGTTCAACGTCGCGGGGGTGAGCTGGACGTGCGCGATCACCGGCACCGGATCATGCGGTGCGGCATCGGGAACCGGGAACATCGCGACCACCGTCAGCCTGGCGCCGGGATCGTCAGCTACATACACCGTGACCGCACCCATCTTGGCCTCCGCGACCGGCACGCTGTCGAACACGGCGACGGTGTCTGCTCCCGGCGGCACGACCGATCCAGTCAACGGCAACAACTCGGCCACCGACAACAACACCGTTCTTACCGGCACGGCCGACCTCTCGATCACCAAGACCGACGGAGTCGCCTCGGCCATCCCCGGCCAGAGCGTGACCTACACGCTCGTGGTGTCGAATGCCGGGCCGTCGACCGTTGTCGGCGCAGCGGTGACCGACACGTTCGACCCGACCAAGTTCAACGTCGCAGCGGTCAGCTGGACTTGTGCGACGAGTGGCGGCGGCAGCTGCGGCGCAGCTTCGGGCACCGGCAATCTCGCCACGACGGCGAGCCTGCCTCCGGGCGCAACCGCCACCTACACGATGACCGCGCCGATCCTTTCTGCTGCGACCGGAACGCTGTCCAATACGGCCTCGGTCGCGGCCCCCGCGGGAACGAACGATCCGAACGGCGGGAATAACAGCGCCACCGACAACAACACCGCGCTGCAAGTCACGACCGATCTGTCGGTGGTCAAGTCCGACGGAGTCGTGACCGCGGTGCCCGGCCAGAGCGTGACGTACACGATCACGGTCGCAAACGCCGGGCCGTCGAACGCCGTGAACGCCGCCGTCGCGGACACCTTCAATCCGGCGATGTTCAATGTCGGCGGGGTGAGCTGGACCTGTGCAATCACTGGATCCGGCTCGTGTGGCGCAGCGTCGGGAACCGGGAATATCGCAACGACCGTTTCGTTGACCGCTGGATCCTCCGCGACTTACACCGTGACCGTGCCGATTCTGGCCAACGCGACCGGCACACTCTCCAACACCGCCACCGTCGCAGCCGCCGGCGGGACCACCGACCCTGTGGCCGGCAACAACTCGAGCACCGATAACAACACCGCTCTCCAGGCGACGTCGAACCTGGCGATCACCAAGGATGACGGCGCCGCGAGCTATCTCCCCGGCGGCACGACCATCTACACGATCACCGTGACCAACGCTGGCCCGAGCGATGCGGTCGACGCGGTCGTCAGCGACCCGGTCACGGCACTCCCCGAGGTCGCATCGGCGAGCTGGACCTGCGCTGGGCACGGGGGGGCGTCGTGCACGGCCGGCCCGGTGGTCGGCGTGATCAACGACACCGTCGACATCCCGGTCGGTGGCACGGTCATTTACACGCTGACAGTCATCACACTGCCTGGCGCCACCACCAACCTGGTCAACACCGCGACCGTCGCCGCGGGCAACGGCGGCGTCGATCCATCCAATGGCGACAACTCGGACACCGACACCGACACCAAGGGCAATGGCCTCGCCGACGTTTCGATCACCAAGACCGACGGCGTCGCCACGGCGGTCGCCGGTCAGAGTGTGACTTACACGATCGTGGTGTCGAATGCGGGCCCGTCGGACGTGACCGCCGCCGATGTGACGGACACCTTCGACCCGACGTGGTTCAACGTGGCCGGGGTGAGCTGGACCTGCGGTATCGGCGGCACCGGTGCGTGCGCCGCGGGCGCCGGTTCGGGCAACATCGCGACTACGGTCGATCTCGCCGCAGGATCGACGGCGACGTTCACGGTGACCGCCCCGATCCTGTCCGGCGCCACCGGAACCATCGTCAACACGGCCATGGTCCTGGCGCCGTCGGGAACCGTCGACCCGAACCACGGCAACGACGCCGCCACGGATAACAACACCGTCCTGACGCGGATCGCGGATCTGTCGATCACCAAGACCGATGGCGTCGCCTCCGCGGTGCCCGGCCAGAGCGTGACCTACACGATCGTGGTCGCGAACGCCGGACCTTCCAACGTGACCAACGCGGCGGTCGCCGACACCTTCAATCCGGCGATGTTCAACGTCGCCGGGGAGAGCTGGACCTGCGCGGTCACCGGATCCGGGTCGTGTGGTGCGGCGTCCGGCACCGGCAACATTGCGACGACGGTCAGCCTGACCTCGGGCTCGTCGGCCACCTACACGGTCACCGCGCCAATCCTGTCGAGCGCCACCGGCACGCTGTCGAACACCGCCACCGTTGCAGCGCCCGGCGGAACGACCGATCCGGTTGCCGGCAACAACTCGGCGACCGACAACAACACGGCGCTCAGCGTCACGGCTGATCTGTCGATCACGAAGACCGACGGCGTCGCGTCGGCGGTCCCCGGCCAGAGCGTGACGTACACGATCGTGGTCGCGAACGCCGGTCCGTCGGACGTGGTCAATGCGCCGGTCGCCGATACCTTCAATCCGGCGATGTTCAACGTCGCCGGGGTGAGCTGGACGTGCGCGGTCACGGGAACCGGCTCCTGCGGCGCGGCCTCCGGCACCGGCAATATCGCAACGACGGTGAGCTTGGCGTCCGGCGCATCGGCCACCTACACGGTGACCGCGCCGATCCTGTCGATTGCGACCGGCACGCTGTCGAACACGGCTACCGTGGCCGCTCCCTCAGGAGCGACCGACGCGGTCGCCGGCAACAACTCCGCGACCGACAACGACACGGCGCTGAGCGTGACGGCCGATCTGTCGATCACCAAGACCGACGGCGTCGCTTCGGCGGTACCCGGTCAAAGCGTGACGTACACGATCGTCGTCTCGAACGCCGGCCCGTCGGATGCGGTCAACGCGGCGGTGGCCGACACGTTCGATCCGTCGTTCTTCAACGTCGGCGGCGTGAGCTGGACGTGTTTGGTCACCGGCGGAGGCAGCTGCGGCGCCGCCTCCGGCACCGGCAACATCGCGACCACGGTCAGCCTGACGTCGGGTTCCGCCGCGACCTACACCGTCACGGCACCGATTCTGTCGAATGCGACGGGCACGCCGTCGAACACGGCCACCGTTGCCGCCCCCGGCGGAACAACCGACCCCGTCGCCGGCAACAACTCGGCGACCGACAACAACACCGTGCTGAGCGTGACGGCCGACCTGTCGATCACCAAGACCGACGGGGTTGCTTCCGCCGTGCCCGGTCAGAGCGTGACGTACACGATCGTCGTCGCGAACAATGGGCCGTCGGACGTCGTCAACGCGCCGGTCGCCGACACATTCGATCCCACGAAGTTCAATGTGGCCGGTGTGAGTTGGACCTGTGCCACGACGGGACCCGGATCGTGCGGAGCGGCGTCAGGCAGCGGCAACATCGCGACCACGGTCAGCTTGGCGTCCGGCTCGTCGGCCACCTACACCGTCACCGCGCCGATTCTGTCGAATGCGACCGGCACGCTGTCGAACACGGCGACGGTCACGGCACCCGGCGGCACGACCGATCCGGTCGCCGGCAACAACACGGCGACCGACAACAACACGGCGCTGAGCGTGACCTCCGATCTGTCGATCACCAAGACCGACGGCGTGGCATCGGCCGTGCCCGGTCAGAGCGTGACCTACACGATCGTCGTCGCAAACAATGGACCGTCCGACGTCGTCAACGCACCGGTCGCCGACACGTTCGATCCCACGAAGTTCAACGTCGCCGGAGTGAGCTGGACGTGCACGGTCACCGGCACCGGCTCGTGTGGCGCGGCCTCCGGCACCGGCAACATCGCGACCACCGTCAGCCTGACGACCGGCTCGTCCGCCACGTACACGGTGACGGCGCCGATTCTGTCCAGTGCGACCGGCACGCTGTCGAATACCGCGACCGTCGCCGCACCGGCCGGAACGACCGATCCGGCGGCCGGCAACAACAGCGCGACGGACAACAACACCGCGCTGAGCGTCACGGCCGATCTGTCGATTACCAAAACCGACGGCGTGGCCACCGCGGTGCCCGGGCAGAGCGTGACGTACACGATCGTGGTGTCGAACTCGGGACCCTCGGACGTGGTCAACGCGCCGGTTGCTGACACATTCGATGCCGCGAAGTTCAACGTGGCCGGGGTGAGCTGGACGTGCGCCGTCACCGGCCCCGGCTCGTGTGGCGCGGCATCCGGCACCGGGAACATCGCGAGCACCGTCACCCTGACGTCGGGCTCGTCGGCCACCTACACCGTGACCGCACCGATCCTGGCCGTAGCGACGGGCACGCTGTCGAACACCGCAACCATCGCTGCTCCCGGTGGCACGACCGACCCGGTCGCCGGCAACAACTCGGCGACCGACAACGACACGGCGCTGAGCGTGACCGCCGACTTGTCGATCACCAAGACCGACGGCGTCGCGACTGCGGTGCCGGGCCAGAGCGTGACCTACACGATCGCCGTCTCGAACGCCGGCCCGTCGAACGTCGTCGGAGCGCCGGTCGCGGACACGTTGAACCCCGCAATGTTCAACGTCGGAGGCAGCAGCTGGACGTGCGTGGTCACCGGCGGAGGCAGCTGCGGCGCGGCTTCCGGCACCGGCAGTATCGCGAGCACCGTCGATCTCGCTCCCGGCGCCACCGCGACGTATACCGTGACGGTCCCGATTCTGTCGGGCGCGACCGGCACCCTCTCCAACACCGCGACCGTTGCCGCGCCCGGCGGCACCACCGATCCGGTCGCGGGTAACAACTCGGCGACCGACAACGACACCGTGCTGAGCGTGACCGCCGACTTGGCGATTACCAAGACGGATGGCGTGGCCTCCGCGGTTCCCGGCCAGAGCGTGACCTACACGATCGTGGTCTCGAACAACGGACCGTCGGATGTGGTGAATGCCGCGGTCGCGGACACCTTCGATCCTGCGCGGTTCAACGCCGCCGGTGCGACGTGGACGTGCGCGGTGACCGGCTCCGGCTCGTGCGCGGCTCCGTCCGGCACCGGCAACATCGCGACGGCGGTAAGTCTGACATCGGGATCGTCGGCGACCTATACCGTGACCGTCCCGATTCTGTCGAGCGCGACCGGAACGCTGTCGAACACGGCAACGGTCACGGCACCGGGTGGCACCACGGATCCCGTCGCCGGCAACAACTCCGCCACCGACAACGACACCGCGCTGAGCGTGACTGCCGATCTCTCCATCACCAAGACCGACGGCGTGGCATCGGCGGTGCCCGGCCAGAGCGTGACCTACACGATCGTGGTGGCGAACGCCGGCCCATCCGACGTGGTCAATGCGCCCGTGGCCGACACGTTCAACCCGGCGCTGTTCAACATCGCAGGCGTGAGCTGGACCTGCGCCGTCACCGGCACCGGCTCGTGCGGCGCGGCTTCGGGCACGGGCAACATCGCGAGCACCGTCAGCCTGAGCTCGGGATCGTCGGCGACCTACACCGTAACCGCTCCAATTCTGTCGAATGCCACCGGTACGCTGTCGAACACCGCGACGATCGCCGCGCCCGCCGGCACGACCGACCCGGTCGCCGGCAACAACTCGGCGACCGACAACGACACGGCGCTGAGCGTGACCGCCGATCTCTCCATCACCAAGACCGACGGCGTCGTCTCCGCGGTGCCGGGTCAAAGCGTCACCTACACGATCCTGGTGTCCAACGCCGGTCCGTCCGACGTGATCAACGCGCCGGTGGCGGACACGTTCAACCCGGCCATGTTCAACGTGGCCGGCGTCAGCTGGACGTGCGTGGTCACCGGCGGAGGCAGCTGTGGCGCGGCGTCGGGCACGGGAAACATTGCGAGCACGGCGAGCCTGACGTCGGGCTCGTCGGCCACGTACACCGTGACCGCGCCGATTCTCGCCGCCGCGACCGGCACGTTGTCGAACACCGCGACGATCACGGCACCCGCCGGCACGATCGATCCGGTCGCCGGCAACAACTCGGCGACCGACAACAACACCGCGCTGAGCGTGACCGCCGATCTATCGATCACCAAGACCGACGGCGTGGTCTCGGCGATGCCCGGACAGACCGTCACCTACACGATCGTGGTGGCCAACGCTGGGCCGTCTAACGTGGTCAACGCGACCGTCGCCGACGTGTTCGCGCCCGCCCTGTTCAATGCGGCCGGAGCGAGCTGGACCTGCGCGGTCACCGGCACCGGTTCGTGCGGCGCTGCCTCGGGCGCCGGCAACTTGGCGACCACGGTGAGCCTGACGATCGGCTCGTCGGCGACCTACACCGTCACCGTTCCGATCCTCTCGGCGGCAACCGGCACCCTTTCGAACACCGCGACGGTCGCTGCTCCTGCGGGTGCGACCGATCCGGTGGCCGGCAACAACTCGGCGACCGACAACGACACGGTACTGAGCGTGACCGCCGATCTGTCGATCACCAAGACCGACGGCGTCGTCTCGGCGGTTCCGGGCCAGAGCGTGACCTACACCATCGTCGTCGCGAACAACGGACTGTCTGATGTTGTCAACGCCGCGATCGCCGACGCCTTCGATCCAACGAAGTTCAACGTCGGCGCAGTGAGCTGGACGTGCGCGGTCACCGGCACCGGCGCGTGCGGCGCAGCATCGGGAACCGGCAACATCGCGACCACCGTCAGCCTGACGTCGGGTTCTTCGGCGACCTACACCGTGACTGCGCCGATCCTGTCGAATGCGACCGGCACGCTGTCGAACACCGCCACGGTTGCCGCTCCCGCCGGGACGACGGATCCGGTTGCGGGCAACAACACCGCGACCGACAACGACACCGCGCTCAGCGTGACCGCCGATCTGTCGATCACCAAGACCGACGGCGTCATCAGCGCGGTCCCCGGGCAGACCATCACCTACACGATCGTCGTATCGAACGCTGGTCCGTCGGATGTGGTCAACGCTTCGGTTGCCGACGCCTTCAATCCCGCGATGTTCAACGTTGCCGGCGTGAGCTGGACGTGCGCCGTCACCGGGACCGGCGCGTGCGGCGCGGCCTCCGGCACCGGCAACATCGCGACAACCCTGAGCCTGACCTCCAGCTCGTCGGCCACGTACATCGTGACCGTGCCGATTCTGTCGCAAGCGACCGGCACGCTGTCGAACACGGCCACCGTGGCGGCGCCGGCCGGCACGACGGATCCGGTGGCCGGCAACAACACGGCGACCGACAGCGACACCGCGCTCAACGGCGTGGCCGATCTGTCGATCACCAAGACCGACGGCGTTGCTTCGGCCGTGCCCGGCCAGAGCGTGACCTACACCATCGTCGTCTCGAACAACGGACCGTCGAACGTGGTCGGCGCGCCGGTGGCCGACACCTTCAATCCTGCGCAATTCAACGTGGCCGGCGTGAGCTGGACGTGCGCGGTGGCCGGCGCCGGCGCTTGCTCCGCGGCATCCGGAACCGGCAACATCGCAACCTCGGTCGACTTGGCTCCGGGAGCGTCCGCGACGTACACCGTGACCGCTCCGATCCTGCCTTCGGCGACCGGAACGCTGGCGAACACCGCGACGGTGGCCACGCCGGCCGGCACCAGCGATCCGGCGCCGGGGAACAACACCGCGACCGACAACAACACCGCTCTGAGCGTCACCGCCGATCTGTCGATCACCAAGACCGACGGCGTCGTCTCCGCCGTCCCCGGTCAGAGCGTGACGTACACGATCGTCGTCGCGAACGCCGGGCCGTCGAGCGTGGCCGCGGCTCCGGTGACCGACACCTTCAATCCTGCGCAGTTCAATGTCGCCGGAGTGAGCTGGACGTGCGCGATTGCCGGCGTGGGCGCTTGCTCCGCAGCTTCCGGCACCGGCAACCTCGCGACGACGGTCAACCTCGCACCGGGTGCGACGGCCACCTACACGGTGACGGCACCGATTCGGTCCAGCGCGACCGGCACGTTGTCCAACACGGCCCTCGTCGCCGCTCCGGCTGGCACGACCGATCCGGTGGCGGGCAACAACACCGCGACCGACAACGACACGGCGCTCAGCGTGACCGCCGATTTGGCGATCACCAAGACCGATGGCGTGGTTGCGGCGGTGCCCGGTCAGAGCGTGACCTACACGGTCATCGTGACGAACAGCGGCCCCTCGGATGTGGTCAACGCCGCCGTGGCCGACACGTTCAATCCCGCGCTGTTCAACGTCGCCGGTGTGAGCTGGACCTGCGCGGTGACGGGAACGGGTGCGTGCGGCGCCGCATCGGGGACGGGCAACATCGCAACGACGGTGAGCCTGACGTCGGGATCATCGGCCACTTACACCGTGACCGTCCCGATCCTGTCGAACGCCACCGGTTCGCTCGCCAACACCGCGACCGTCACGGCGCCTGCCGGCACCACCGATCCGGTGGCGGGCAACAACTCCGCGACCGACAACGACACCGCTCTCAATGCCGCCGCCGATCTGTCGATCACCAAGACCGACGGTGTCGCGTCGGCCGTCCCTGGCCAGAGCGTGACGTACACGATCGTCGTGTCGAACGCCGGGCCCTCGAGCGTCGTTGCGGCGCCGGTCAACGACGCGTTCAACCCCGCACAGTTCAACATCGCCGGCATCAGCTGGACTTGCGCCGTGACCGGCACCGGTTCATGCGGTGCGGCCTCGGGCACCGGCAATATCGCGACCACGGTCGATCTCGCTCCGGGCGCCTTCGCCACGTACACCGTGACGGCGCCGATTCTGGCTAGCGCGACCGGCACGCTGTCGAACACCGCGACCGTGACGGCGCCTCCGGGCACCACGGACTCCGTGCCCGGCAACAACTCGGCGACCGACAACAACACCGTGCTGACCGGAGTCGCCGATCTGTCGATCACCAAGACCGACGGCGTCGTCTCGGCGGTCGCCGGACAGAGCGTGACGTACACGATCGTCGTATCGAACGCCGGGCCGTCGAGCGTCGTGGCCGCGCCGGTTGCCGATACGTTCAATCCCGCGCAGTTCAACGTTGCCGGGGTGAGCTGGACCTGCGCCATCACCGGGACCGGCGCGTGCGGCGCCGCATCGGGCACCGGCAACCTCGCGACGACGGTCGATCTCGCCCCCGGATCGTCGGCGACCTACACGGTCACGGCGCCGATTCAGCCCGGCGCGACCGGCACGCTGTCGAACACCGCAACCGTCGCAGCTCCGGCCGGAACCACCGATCCGGTCGCCGGCAACAATTCGGCAACGGACAACAACACCGCGCTGAGCGTGACCGCCGATCTCTCGATCACCAAGACCGACGGCGTGGCGACGGCGGCGCCGGGCCAGAGCGTGACGTACACGATCGTCGTGGCGAACGCCGGGCCGTCGAGCGTGGTTGGCGCGCCGGTCACCGACACGTTCAATCCCGTGTTCTTCAACGTCGCGGGGGTGAGCTGGACGTGCGCGATTGCCGGCACCGGCGCGTGTGGCGCGGCCTCCGGCACCGGCAATATTGCAACGACGGTCGATCTCGCGCCGGGTGCGACGGCGACCTACACGGTGACGGCGCCTGTTCGCTCCAACGCGACCGGCACGCTGTCGAACACCGCAACGGTCGCAGTACCGGTGGGAACCACCGATCCGGTGGCCGGCAACAACACGGCAACCGACAGCAACACCGTGTTGAGCGTGACGTCGGATCTGTCCATCACCAAGACCGACGGCGTGGTTTCGGCGGTGCCGGGCCAGAGCGTGACCTTCACGATCGTGGTGACCAACAACGGCCCGTCCGACGTCATCGGCGCACCGGTCGCCGATACCTTCAACCCGGCGATGTTCGACGTCGCGAGCGTAAGCTGGACTTGCGCGGCCGGCGGCGGCGGTGCGTGCGGAGCGGCGTCCGGCACCGGCAACATCGCGACCACGGTCAGCCTGCCGACGGGATCGTCCGCGACCTTTACGGTCAACGCCCCGATCTTGGCGTCGGCGACCGGTACGCTGTCGAACACCGCGACCGTCACCGCTCCGATCGGCACGACCGATCCGGTCGCCGGCAACAACGCGGCGACCGACAACAACACCGTGCTCGGCGGAACGTCCGACCTGTCGATCACCAAGACCGACGGTGTGGTCTCCGCGGCGCCCGGACAGAGCGTCACCTACACGATCGTGGTAGCGAACGCCGGCCCGTCGGATGTCACCAACGCACCGATCGCCGACACGTTCAATCCCGCGCAGTTCAACGTGGCGGCGGTGAGCTGGACCTGCGCCGTCACCGGGACCGGCTCGTGCGCTGCGGCTTCCGGCACCGGCAACATCGCAACGACCGTTAGCTTGACGACCGGATCCTTGGCGACTTTCACGGTGACGGCGCCGATTCTCGCCACCGCCACCGGCACGCTGTCGAACACGGCGACCGTCGGGGTGCCGCTCGGATCCGTCGATCCGAACTTGAGCAACAACTCGGCAACCGACAACAACACCGCCCTCAACGTCACCGCCGACTTGTCTATCACCAAGACCGATGGCGTGGTTTCGGCGGTGCCCGGTCAGAGCGTGACCTACACGATCGTGGTCGGTAACGCCGGGCCGTCGAACATCGTTGCCGCGCCGGTCACCGACCCCTTCAATCCCGCGCAATTCAACGTCGCGGGCATCACCTGGACCTGCGCCATCACCGGAACCGGCGCATGCGGTGCGGCCTCGGGCAGCGGCAACATCGCGACCGCGGTCGATCTCGCGCCGGGTGCGACGGCCACCTACACGGTGACCGCGCCGATCCTGTCGGCCGCAACCGGCACGCTGTCGAACACCGCGACCGTTGCTCTGCCTCCCGGCACGACCGATCCCGTGCCCGGCAACAACTCGGCGACCGACAACGACACCGTTCTCGGGGTCAGGGCCGACCTGTCGATCACCAAGACCGACGGTGTTGCGACCGCGGTGCCCGGCCAGAGCGTGACGTACACGATCGTCGTGGCGAACGCCGGACCGTCGGACGTGGTCAACGCCAACGTCGCCGACACGCTCAACCCGGGCTGGTTCAACGTCGCCGGGGCGACCTGGACGTGCGCGGTCACCGGTACGGGAGCATGCGGCGCGGCCAGCGGCGCCGGCAACATTGCGACCACGGTCAGCCTGACTTCCGGTTCATCGGCGACGTACTTGGTGACCGTGCCGATCTTGTCCAGCGCGACCGGCACGCTGTCGAATACCGCGACCGTCACCGCTCCGGCCGGCACGACCGATCCGGCAGCGGGCAACAACTCCGCGACCGACAGCGACACCTCGCTCGATCCGTCGTTCGATCTGTCGATCACCAAGACCGACTCCACGGTGTCCGCGGTGCCCGGCCAGACCGTGACCTACACCATCGTGGTGTCGAACGCAGGCCCGTCGGATGTGGTCAACGCCGCCGTCGCCGATCCGTTCAACCCGGCGGTGTTCAACGTCGCCGGCGTGAACTGGACGTGCGCGATCACCGGCGGTGGCAGCTGTGGCGCGGCGAGCGGCACGGGCAGCATCGCGACCACCGTCAGTCTCACCGCCGGATCGTCGGCGACGTACATCGTCAACGCACCCATCTTGCCGAGCGCCACCGGGACGTTGTCCAACACCGCGACCGTCACGGCAGCGGTCGGCACAGTCGATCGGGCGCCCGGGAACAACTCCGCGACCGACAACGACACCGCGCTCGGCGCAATCTCCGATCTGGCGATCACCAAGACCGACGGCGTGGTGAGCGCGCTTCCGGGAACGTCGGTGACGTACACCGTCGTCGTCACCAATGCCGGCCCGTCCGACGTCGTCGGCGCCGCGGTCAACGACATCTTCGACGTGAGCCGCTTCAACGTGGCCGGCGTGAGCTGGACCTGCACGATCACCGGATCCGGCGCGTGCGGGGCACCGGTTGGAACCGGAAACCTCGCGACCACCGTCAGGCTGACCGTGGGATCGAGCGCGACCTACACCGTCATCGCGCCGATCCTGCCCACCGCGACCGGCGTGCTCGCGAACACGGCCACGGTGGCTCCGCCCTCCGGCACGACCGATCCGGTGGCCGGTAATAACACCGCGACGGACAACGACACGGCGCTGAACGTCACGCTCGACCTGTCGATCACCAAGACCGACGGCGTCGTCAACGCGGTGGCCGGACAATCGGTGACCTACACCATTCGCGTCACCAACGCGGGTCCGGCCGCGGCCGTCGACGCTGCGGTCAGCGACGTCCTGAACGCAACATGGTTCAACGTCCCCGGCGCGACCTGGTCCTGCGCCATCACCACGCCGCCCGGCAATTGCGACACCGTATCGGGAGCCGGCAGCCTGGCTTCGACCGTCGATCTCGGCGTCAACGCGGTGGCGACGTTCACCGTGACCGCGCCGATCTCGGTCACCGCCAGCGGCACGATCGTGAACACGGCGACGGTCACCCCGGCTGCGGGCACGACCGATCCGACTCCCGGCAACAACAGCGCGACCGACAACGACACGCAGATCGGAAACAACGTCGATCTGTCGCTGACCAAGACGGTCGACAATTCGACGCCGATTATCGGCACGACCGTGGTCTTCACGGTTACCGTGGCGAACGCGATCGGCTATCGTCCGGCGACCGGAGTCGTGGTCAGCGATCTCCTGCCCGACGGCTACGTCTATGTCGCCGACGACGGCGGGGGCAGCTACGTCCCGGCGACCGGCGTGTGGACGGTCGGCACCGTAGCGTCAGGCGCGTCGCGGTCGCTGCAAATCACGGCGCGCGTCCTCGCGACCGGGAACCACGTCAATGCCGCGGAGGTCACCGCGGCCAACGAGCCGGACGCGAACGACGTTCGCGGCGACGGCACCGGTGGCGACTTCGGGTCCGCCAGCGTGGCGCCGCGCGGCACCGACGCCACGATCGACATCACCGACACCAGCTTGCCCGGCGACACGCTGACGGTGACGGTCAACGACGCCGATGCCAATCGTGACCCCAGCGTCGTCGAGACGATCACCGTCACCGTGGTCAATGACGCGACGGGCGAGGGCGAGACGCTGATCCTGACCGAGACCGGGCCCAACACCGGAGTCTTCACCGGAACCTTGCCGACGGTCTTCGATACGCTGGCAGGTCCCGCGAACGATGGTCTGATGGTGACCCGTCACGGCGATACGGTCACCGCGAGCTATCAAGACGTCTTCACGGCGGCCGGTGGCTCCGTCATGCGAACCGACACCGGCATCGTCGGCGGCACCGTGGTCCGTATCGCGAAGACCGCGAGCGAGGACTACGTCGTCGTCGGCGACATCGTGCCGTACACGATTCGCGTCGAGAACATCACAACCGTACCGCTCAACAACGTGACAATCTCCGATCGCATCCCCGCCGGCTTCAAGCTGGTGGAAAGCTCGGCTCGCCTCATCCGCGCCGGTGTCGACACCCAGCTCGGTACGGTCGACGACGTCGTCACCCCGCTGCCGACGACCGGCGATCGTCCGGTCGACTTCGGGCCGCTGGCGCTGGCGCCGAGCGAGGTTGTTCTCCTCCGGTACGCGCTCCGGGTGGGCAGCGGCGCCGCGCAGGGCGAGCACGTCAACCAGGCGGCGCCGTACATCTCCGGTCTCGGCGTCGGCACGTCTTCGAGCGCATCGGTGCTGGTCGTCGCCGATCCGACCTTCGACCAGAGCACCATCATCGGCCGTGTCTTCGAAGACCTCGACGGCGACGGACGCTTCACTCCGGGTGAGCCTGGAGTCGGCAAGGCGATGGTCGCCCTCGATGACGGCACGTACGCCCTCACCGACGAGGATGGCCGTTTCCACTTCCCGGCCGTCGATCCCGGTCAGCGCATGGTGAAGCTGAACCTGCTCAGCCTGCCTCCGGGCTCGACCGCGAGCGGCGAAGAGAGTCACATTCTTTCTCTGACGCCGGGCCTGATGGCCAAGGCGAACTTCGGCGTGACGATCGCGCGACACAGCGCCGAGACCGCGAATCGCGAAGTGGCGGCGCTCGCTCTCGCGTCGACGCCGCAGCCGGCGCCGATCGAGGTGCGCGGCAGCGCCGAGGCGCTGACCGCTCTGGTCAACGGCACTGCGGTCAAGATCGCCGCGTCCGACGCGCGGCTGCGGGTCGAGCCGCTCGACGACGCGATCACGCTGGTCGGCGCCGGCCTCGAGCAGCCGGTGCGTTTCGAGATCGCGGCCGACGATTCCGAAGCGGTCGCATCCTGGACGCTGACCGTGACTGATGGCCACGGCAAGGACGTCCGAACGTTCAGCGGCGAAGGGAAGCCGCCGGAGAGCATCGCTTGGGATGGCCGCAGCGATGCCGGCGAGATGCTGGCGGCCGGCGAGGTCTACCAGTATCGCGTCGAGACGCGTCGCGATAACGGCGAGGTCTTCGGCAGCCCGGTCCGGCTGTTCGGGGTGAATCGTCGCACCGCGGTCGCCTTCCAGCTCAGCGGCGACACGTTCGAAACCGGCTCGGCGGTGCTCGGCGACAAGGCCAAGGCCGTGCTCGAAGACGTCGCCAAGGCCTTCCGCGAATTCCCCGACGAGAAGGTCGTGGTCGAGGGCCACACCGACAACATCGGTGGCGATGCGTACAACCTCGAGCTGTCGAAGCGCCGCGCCGAGGCCGCGATTCACTACCTCGTCGACGATCTCGGCTTGCCGGAGAGTCAATTCATCGCCCGCTGGTACGGCAAGCGCCGGCCGCTCGCGACCAACACGCAGCCCGAGGGACGCGCGATGAACCGGCGTGTCGAGATCAAGGGCGAGAAGGAGCAAGTCGAGGGCACGCGCGCCACGGCGCAATACCAGGGAAGTCCCTCGGTGAAGATCAATGGCTCCGCCGTCGAGGTCGGCGCGTTCGGGCGCTTCGCCGGCCAGGTCACCGATCCCGCTGCGAGTCGCGTCGCGATCGAGATGGTCGATTCCAAGGGCCGCACCGTGCACACCGAAGTCGTGGTGCCATCGATCGAGATCCTCGAGCCGGCCGGAACGGTTACGGTGGCCCGCGGTGCCGCCTCCGGAACGTGCAAGGCCTCGCCGCTCACCGAGTTCGCCGCGGTCAATGCGGCCGGCGCCGACGCGCCGGCGATGGCGTGCTCGCTGCGTGGCCGCACCGAGCCGGGGAACGTCGTCGAGATCGACGGAAAACCGGTGACGGTCGCGGCCGATGGCTCGTTCGGCACCGCCGTGGTGTTGCCGCTCGGCGGCGAGACCATCGGCCTCGTCGTCCGCAATCCGCAGGGATTCGCGCGCATCGCCAACGTCGACTTCGACGTCTCCGACCGCGAAGCGGACGGAACCCTGCGCGTCGTCACGGAAGCGATCCCGTTCGTCACGGTGAACCTGCCGCCCAACGGCACGAAGCTGAAGTCGCAGCTCCTCGACGTCGTCGGCAAGACCGAACCGGGGAACGAGATCGAGATCAACGGCATGCGCCAGGAGGTCGGTCCGGACGGCCGGTTCGCGGCGACTCTCGAGCTGCCGCCGGGCAAGAACCACCTCGTCGTCAAGGTGCGCGATGCGAGCGGGCGCGAGGGGATCATCGAGCGCGACGTCGACGTCGTGAAGCACGAGCTGTTCCTGATGGCGTTCGCCGACGGCACGTTCGGCCAGATGAAGAGCAAGGGCTTGGTCGAGGCCGCGGGGATCGACCCGAACGATTCGACGTACACCGACGGACGGGTCGCGTACTACCTCAAGGGGACGATCGCCGGGAAGTATCTGGTGACCTCGGCGTTCGACAGCGGCCACACCGAATCGGGCTCGGCGTTCCGCGGGCTCGACGAGGAGACCTCACGCCGGCTGTTGACCAACCTCGATCCCGACAAGATCTACCCGGTCTACGGCGACGAGAGCGAGGTCGTGTACGACGCGGAGAGCGAAGGCAAGTTCTATCTCGCTCTCGACAGCGACGAGCTGCACGTCCTGATCGGCAACTATCCGCTGTCGTTGTCCGACAACGAGCTCGCTGCGTACCGCAGGACCTTGTACGGCGCTCGGATGATCTACCAGTCGAGCGCGAAGACCTCGTACGGCGAACCCGACACTCAGGTCATCGCCTTCGGCGCCGAGGTTCGTTACGCGCACGTCCGCGACGAGATCGACGCGACCGGGGGCTCGCTCTATTACCTGAGCCATCGCGAAGCCGTCGAAGGCAGCGAAGAAGTGACGATCGTCATCCGCGACGTGAACACCGGCCTCACGCTCGCCACGCAGCGCCAGCAACGCAACATCGACTACACGATGAAGTATCCGGAAGGCCGTATTGTTTTCAACCGCCCGATCTCGAGCGTGGTGGATAGCGGCTCTCTGGTCAGCCCGACGATCCTGTCCGGCCATCCGGTCCGCATCCAGGTCGATTACGAGACCATCGTCAACAATTTGGACAAGACCGCATCCGGCACGCGGGTGCGGCAGCAGGTCAACGACAACGTCGCGGTGGGCGCAACGTACGTGAAGGACGAGCTCGACTCCGGCCGTCACGAGCTGGCTGGTCTCGATGCCGAGGTGCACGTCGGCAAATCGACGCGGTTCGTCGCGGAATACGCGTCGAGCGAGGGCACCGATTCGTTGTCCTTCGTCAGCATCGACGGTGGCATCACCTACAACGCCGTTCCGACCACCGGTGAGCTCAGCGGCTCGGCGTGGCGCGCGGCGGCCGAGATGGACCTCGGCGCCGCGTTCGGACATCCCGACCGCTACAACGCCCGCGCGTATTTCAAGAAGCTCGACCCCGGCTTCTTCGCCAGCGGCACGTTCCTCGAGCAGGGCACCGAAAAGGCGGGCGTGAACGCCGATCTCCGCGTGACCGACAAGGACACGGTGCAGGTGCGCCTCGATCGCGAGCAGCGCAGCGGCAACATCGTGCCCACCGCACCCGACGAATCGACGATCGGCTCGGTGCAGTGGAACCACACGGCCGAGCGCTGGGGTGTCGCCGCCGAGTATCAGAACAACGATACGAAGGACGCTACCGGTCAGTCGCTCACTCGTAACGCATTCGGCGCGGTGAAGCTGTGGACCAAGATCACCGAGAAGTTCAACGGCTATCTGCAGCATCAAGAGACGTTGTCGGGCCCGTCGAACGATCAGACGACGGCGGGTGTCACGTATCAGGTCGCGAAGTCGGTCGCTCTCGACTTCCGCGCGACCGATGGAACTCTCGGCCAGTCGGCCGAGCTCGGCGCCGTCGTCAAGTCCGGTGACACCGACATCTATCTTGCGCAGCGTGCCGCCGAGGATCGAGCCGGCCGCAAGAACACGACGGTGCTCGGTGCCCGCTCGCCGCTTGGGCCTTCGACGAAGGTCTATGGCGAGTATCAGTGGGAAGACGCCGATGCCGGCCAGCGCAAGACCTCGCTGGTCGGCCTCCAGCGCAAGTGGGATGTCACGCGCGGCTTGAAGTTCGTCATGGCCGGCGAAGCGGCGGAAGTGCAGTCCGAGAACATCAACACCAGCCGCACCGCGATCTCCGCGGCGGTGTCGCACTCGCCGTCCGATCGGTTGGTCACAGTCGGCCGCGGCGAAGTTCGCTGGGAGCGATCGGATCGCCGGCGCATCCAGCTGTTCGCCTCGCTGCAGACCGACTACAAGCTGAACCGCGACTTCACGCTGCTCGGCAAGTACCGGTTCAGCAAGACCGAGGATCAACAGTCGTCGAACCTCGAGGCCAAATTCGAAGAGGGGAGCGTCGGCGTCGCTTACCGGCCGGTGGCGAACGACCGCTTCAACGGGCTGGCGCGCTTCACCCACCTGTATGAGCTGACGCCGACCGGTCTGGCCGTGGCCGCGCCGCAGGAGCGAACGCTCGATGTCTTGTCGGCTGAAGGGATCTACGACTTCGGCAACGGCATCGAGTGGTTCGGCAAGCTCGCCGCACGTCGCCAAGAGCGCAACTTGGAAATCGACTTGAGCGCGAAGTCGGACAGCTGGCTGGCGATCCAGCGCGTCAATTGGATGCTGCGCAAGCCGTGGGAGATCGGCGTCGAATACCGGATTCTGATGCAGCGCCAGGCCGACGATAGCCGTCAAGGCTTCCTGACCGAAGCGATGTGGTCGCTGCACAAGAACTTCCGCCTCGGCATTGGCTACAACTTCACCGACTTCTCCGACAACGAGTTCTCGCTCAACGACTATTCGGTGCACGGATGGTTCGTGCGCGCGCAGGCGAGGTACTGAAGGCCATGGACCGGCGCGTCGACGATCGTGATGGCGGAAGCCGCGACAAGGAAAAAGTCGGGGTGATGCGTCGCTATCTGCGCGCTCTGCTCGCTCGCTTTAACGATTCGCTCCTCGCGATCGTCCTGGTCGTGGTGTTCTTCCTCGCATTTATCGTCATCCTCGTCCTGAGCTTCCCCAAGGGCTCGGGCCTGAGCACGGTGTTCGAGCCGGGCACGCCGTTCGAGGCGCCCGCGACGACCACAACGACACCGGGTTCCAAGTCCGATCCCGGGGACTGGAATTCGGTGCTTGCGCACCTCGACATGGTCAAGCGCACGGTCAAGCTCAGAACCGCGGGATCGATCGTCTGGGCAGCAGCTCCGAAGGGCTCCGATCTGCACGAGCGCGATGCCGTGCAAACCTTCAGGGACTCCGGCGCGACGATCGTGTTCCAACCCAGCCAAGAGATCGCCCTCGACGAGAACTCGCTGGTGTTGATCCGGCGCTTCGAGAAGGAAGCGAGCACCGGGTCGCACCGCGCATCGGTGGTGCTGCTCGGTGGTGCGATCGAAGGTTCGATCGCATCGGTAGGCGGGCACGCGACGACGGTCGAAATCCTGGCCGGAAAAGCGGGGGCCACAGTCTTGACCACGCGTCACGGCGCGGCGGGATTCCGTATCGCGGCCGGTACCGACGACAGCTCCGTCGTCTCGATCACGAAGGGCGAAGCCACGGTACGGGTCGGAAGTCGTGCCGTGAAAGTTAGCGCGGGCGAGGTGGTGAACGTCAGCCCGACGGGCGTCATCGAAGGTCCGACCGCGCTACCGCAAGCACCTGAGCTATCGACCCCGGCGAAGGGAGCTGTTTTCCAGACGCGAACCGACCCGGCCGGGATCGAATTCCAGTGGCACGACGATCACCCCGGCCGGTCCTTCCGCTTCGAGCTCGCTCGCGATACCGCGTTCAAGGATCGGGTCGTCGATGAGATCGTCAGCGGTCCGTCGTTCAGCCACTCCGGCTTGCCGCTCGGCCACTACTACTGGCGTGTGCGAAGCGTCCGCGGTCCTTCCGTCGGAAGGGTTTCACAACCCCGTGACTTCGAGATCGCGAACGACTCGGATCCACCGGCGTTGCGCGTCGATTACCCCGACGGACCGCTGCAGAGCGGCGAGGTCGTCATCAAGGGCGTCGCCGAGCCGGGAGCCAAGGTCTTCGTCGGATCGACGCCGGCCGCGGTCGATTCCGGCGGCGCGTTCGAAGCGCGCGTGAAGTTGTCCCGTGGAGTTCAGGTTCTCGTCGTCGAGGCCGTCGACAGTGTCGGAAACGTCGCGTATCGGTCACAAACGCTGACGGCACGTTAGCGAGCTCGGAGAGCAGCCATGATCAGTCGCTTCTACATTCCGCTGCGTTTCAAGATCTTGATCGCCGTTCTCTTCGTGGTCACCGCGATCGTGAGCGTCATCACGTTCACGATGGCGAAGCTGTTCCACGAGGACAAGGGCGCCTATGTCATGGCCAGCGTCAGCGACGCAGCGGAGAGAGCGGCGGCGGAGACCGGCGCGGTGCTCGCCGGGTACGAAGCGCGGCTGCGATCGACCGGTCGCATCCTGCGCGACAGCGCGATCAAGGCCGACGCCCAACAGAACTTCCTCAACGACTATTTCACCGAGTTTCCCGAGTTGATCGGGATCATGGTCTTCACCGAAGGCAAGCCGAGCCATCCGATCATCGACACGTCGAAAACAGCGGCGGACGAAGTTGCGGCGGAGAGTCTCGGCCCCGTGCTGGAACGTGCTCCCGCCCTGGTGAAGGCCGCCGCCGATGGTGTCACCGTCGTGACCAATGCCTCCATATCCGACCGGATGCCGTGCATGTTGATGGCGTTCCAGCTTCCGTCGGAGGGCGCAGAGCCACCGACGGTCATGGGTGCGTTGTTGCGTCTGGACGGTCTGATTCCCATCGCGGCACGCTCGGAGAAGGTCGAGGTCTCGCTGTCCGACGCGGAAGGCGTGCTGCTCGCGGCGCGCGATCCGCGACGGGTCGCCAAGCGCGAGCGGCAGGGCCTCAAAGTCGCTGAAGAAGCCCATGACGAGCGCCAGGGCGCCATCACCAAGCGATTGGAGATCGATGGCATGACGGTGATCGCGGGCGCGGCATCGGCGAGGATCGGCGGAGTGAAGGCGACCGCGAGCCTGCCGGAAAGCGCCGCGCTGCTGGCCTCTCGCGACTTGCTGTGGGGCCTGCTCAAGGTCACCCTCGTATTGCTCGTCGCCGCAGCGGTCGGCGCCGCGCTGTGGGCCCGCCGCATCACCGGCCCAGTCGAGCGGTTGTCGGCGGCCACGGACGAGGTCGCACGCGGACAGTTCGACACCAAGGTGCCGGTCGAATCGGCAGATGAGATCGGAAGGCTTGCCGAATCCTTCAACGCGATGGCCGGCGGGTTGAAGAGCCGCGACCAAGCGCTGCAAGAGGCGCAAGGACAGCTCGTCCAATCCGAGAAGATGGCCGCGTTCGGCCTGCTCGGCGCCGGCATCGCGCACGAGGTCAAGAACCCGCTCGCCGGCATTCTCGGTTGCGCGCAGATCTCGATCCGTCAGGCGCAAGCCGGCACGGCTTTGCACGAGAACCTGATGCTGATCGAAAAGGAAACCAAGCGCTGCAAGACGATCATCGAGAACCTCTTGAAGTTCGCCCGCCAAGAGAAGACCACAGCGGAGATGGTCGACGTGAACCGTCCGCTGCAAGACGCGATCGCGATCGTCCACCATCAGCTGGAGCTGCAGAAGGTCAAGCTGGAGGCCAGCCTCGCCGAGAACCTGCACCCGCTCAAGGGCAACGCCAACCAGCTTCAGCAGGTGTTCATGAACCTGATGATCAACGCTCAGCAGGCGATGGGCCCGGACGGCGGCTCGGTCATCATCACGAGCGTCCAGCGCCCCGACAACTTCGTCGATGTCATCGTGCGCGACACGGGGAGTGGGATACCGAAGAAGATTCAGGGGCGGATCTTCGAGCCGTTCTTCACCACGAAGCCGAACGGGAAGGGGACGGGGCTAGGGCTCTCCGTCACTTACGGAATCGTCAAGGACCATGGCGGGGAGATTCGCGTGGAGAGCGAGCCGGGGCAGGGGGCGACGTTCATCATCTCGCTGCCGACCATGGAGCCTCGGGAGAAAAAGGACGGGCCCGTTCTGGCGGCGGCGCGGGTGTGATAAGCCTCTATCGCCGGGACTCAGTTCCGTTGGTGCCTGCAGCTTGAACAGCACGGGCGCTCTGCCACCCGCTCTCCAGCGCCCCAGCACCTTCCCGACGAGACGATGGACCCAGGGTCCGGAGTCGTCGCCGTGCTGCTCCATGTGCGCGTAGGCCATGACGACGGTCAAGTCGTAGTCGCGGAGATACTCATCGAGATCCTGCGCAAACATCGGGTACAGCCCATCGTGCTCGGCGGCGAGGGCGTAGATGTTCCGGCCGAACTCCGCCTCGGGCCGCCAGGCCCGCACGGTGCGCATGATCTCGTCGATCATCTGGCGGATCGCGTCGGATTTCGCGCGCGGGTCCGTGGTCCCGGATTCGCGTAGCTTCTCGTTCGGGAGCATGAACGCGTCGTCGTCGAACAGCACGCCGTCGATCGGCCTGGGAAGGCGATTCTTGGAAAGGTTAACAAAGAAAGAACAGGGTGGGATTCTGCCAAAACGAGGCTTTTCGACATCAGGTTGGGGAAGTTGATCGTACATTGCTGGCTTCAATGGGTAAGGGGCGACTGCTAGGGGCAACTTCCGGAGTGCGTTTCCGCTCGAGTCCTGCTCGATCGTCTGCTCGACGGATCGAGCAATCGTCGTCTTGTGGGGGGACCCGATGAAATATCAACACAATCAGGCAGGGCCGCGCTCGCTGAGAATGACGTTCGTCGTTCTGTGTGCGATGTGCGTCGCTGGCGTAAACGCCGCAATGGCGGAAACGCTACCACCGCTCCCCGTCGATCCCAGCGGTGACCGGTCTGTGCTGACGGGCTGCAACACGACCATCCTCACCGGGGGGGCATCGTCGGGTAACGAGCGCGCCCCGAACTCGAATTTCCTTGCGGGCCGAAGTCATTACCTGATCACGGCGGGCGAAATGGCGGCGAGCGGGTTTCTGAATGGTGCGTCGCCTGAGAACATCACCTGGTCTTACAGCGTGGGGAATACCGCGGCGACGGGTTCTCTCAAGATCTACATGGAGAACACCTCCGACACGACCAACCTCAAGAGCGCGACGTGGTCGACTGCAATCGCGGGCATGACGCTCGTCAGTAACAATGCGTCGCAGTCACTACCGACGACTGCGGGTGCCGCCACCTTCCCGTTCGTGGGCGGCTCGCCGTTCACCTATACCGGTGGCGGTCTCTACGTCGCGTTCGATTGGGTGTGGGCGGGTCCCGTCACCTCAACGTCTGCTGTCATCGACTGCAATGTCGCATTGGCCAACGGCTTGAAGGGCGCTCAAGCCGCCACTCCGCCGACGACCCTCACATCCAGCAATTTCCGGCCGTCCACCCGGCTGACTCCGAGCATCAGCCTAGCGAACGAGGTGAGCGTCGACTACCTGCGTGCGTACGGCGTCGTTCCGACACCGCTCATTGGCCCACTCGGCGTGACGGCGGTCGTGACGAACAAGGGCACGAACGCGCAGTCGAACGTGCCCGTCTCACTGGAAATCACGGGCAACGACAGCTTCAACAGCGTTCAAACGGTTCCCGCGCTACCGGCCTGCGGCGGCCAGGCCATCGCCACGTTCAACCTGTGGACTCCGGCGATGCCGATCGGCTCTGATACAGCGAAGGTCTCGGTTCCGTCCGACGACAATATCTCGAATGACATCTTGGGCAAGCCGATAGAAGAGACGAACAATCGTTACTCTTACAAGCACCCTGGAACCACCGCTTCCGGCGGCGCCGGCTTCAACGGGATTACCGGCGAGTTCGCCGCAGTGTTCTCGATCGCCCAGCCCGCGAAGGTTTCGCAGGTCGAGATCGAGTTCTTCGCGGCTTCAGCCACGACCTACAAAGTCGCGATCTTCGGTGACGACCGCGGAGCGCCGTCGACGACGGCACTGTACGCTGATGCAGCGAATCGCACGGTTAGCGCCGCGGGACCCGTTGTGATTACGCTTCCTGTGCCGGTTAGCGTCGGCCCGGGCCGGTTCTATGTCGCCGTTCAACAGACCAACGGGACCAACCTCAACCTGAGCTACGATCGAGAAGACCCGATCCGCCCGAGCTCGTTCTTCTTAACGAACTATGTGCCGCCGTTAGGTGGTTGGGTCGAGTTCGGTCCGGCGGCCGTGTTCAGGTACAACATCGGCGTCAAGCTGATCCAGTGCGCGACGGCCGCCGAATGCGATGACAACAACGTCTGCACCGAGGATTCCTGTGTCAGCGAGATCTGCGCTCACTCCAACAATTCCGCCGTCTGCGATGATGGGAACTCGTGTACTGCTTCAGACTTTTGCTCCGGGGGTCTCTGCCGGCCGGGTGCGAATCCTTGCGATGACAATGATGCTTGCACCGACGACGTCTGCGACGGTCAGGGCGGCTGTACCTACACCCCAACAGTGTGCAATGACAATAACGGGTGCACATCCGATTCGTGCAACTCGGCGACGGGGTGCGTCTTCGCGCCGCTTTCAGGTTCGCCCTGCAGCGACGGCAACGGCTGCACGATCAACGACACTTGCGACAATGGCATTTGCCAGCCGGGTCCGACGCCTATTCCGCAACAGTTCTGCAACTCCGGCGCATTCACCATTCCTAACGGCGCGCCGAACACGGTCATAGGCCCCGCCACACCGTATCCGGCTACGATCGTCGCCAGCGACGTCGGGACGATTTGTAAGGTGACGGTTCAACTCAACAGCTTCTTTCACACTGATCCCGAGGACGTAGACGTTCTACTCGAAGGACCGCAGGGCCAGAACGCGAAGATCATGTCGGACTGCGGCTTCCTCAGTCCTGCCGGTAACGTCCCACCTCCGGGCATCAATCTCAATCTCGATGACGCCTCTCTCAGCAGCATGGTTCTGTGGCCGCTGACCAGCGGCACGTACCGGCCAACGGATCTCGACTTCGTCGGCGCTCCCGAATCGCCGTGGCCGGCTCCTGCTCCCGTGGCGCTGGGCGGTTCGGCGCTCTCGATCTTCAGCGGCACGTCCGGCGCCGGCACTTGGAATCTCTGGATTCGCGACCAGTACGCCCCGGGCGTCGGGGGAGTCAGCAGTGGTTGGTGCCTCACGATCTCCAGCGCTTCATGTGCGGCGAATGCGCAGTGCGACGATGGCAATGCCTGCAACGGGGTCGAGGCCTGCAACGGTATCTGCCATCCGGGCACTCCGATCAATTGCGACGACGCTGACAGCTGCACCATCGATTCGTGCAATCCCACGAATGGCACCTGCAGCCATGCTCCGAACACATGCGATGACGGCGATCCATGCACCGAGGACAGCTGCACGGCGTTGGGTTGCGTGCACACACCCTTTCCGCAAGAGGTGACCGGAATCGACGTTGGCGGACCGTCGAAAGACACGGTTTCGTGGAACGCCACTCCAGGCGCCGTCGCTTACGACGTCGTTCGACTGCCGCTCGCGGGGCTGCCGGTTGGTCCGGGTGGAGGCGATGAGACGTGCTTTGCTGATGCGGGCGGGACGTCCGTGACCGACGCCAGTATTCCTCCTCCGGGTACAGGCTTCGCCTACGTCGTGCGCGCCAGCGGGGCCTGCGGCGACGGCACATACGGTTCGGCCACGAGTGGTCCGCGGCAGACGACGACCTGCGATTAGGTTTCTTGCCTCGCTTCGCCTTGATCGCGCCTCCGCGCTGATCAACGGTTAGGGAGTGCCGGGGGAAGGCTCGACCTTTCCGCGGAGGCGAACTACGAGATGGGCGTCTCCGGGGTCGACTTCACCTCCGACCCCGCCTGCTCCTCCCGCACCGCCTCGGTAGACCCGCAAACCCGATTCCGTCCCGACTGCTTGGCCGAGTAAAGGGCCCGGTCCGCAACTTCCAGCAGAGCATCCGCATCGAGCCCGTCCGCGGGGAACCCCGACACGCCCAGGCTCACCGTCAGGTCTCTCGGCGTCCCGTTGCGGGGATCGAGGACCGGTGTGTTGGCGATCTGCTCGCGAATCCGTTCGGCGACGAGGACCGCATCGACTTTGGCGACCTCGGGGACGAGGATGACGAACTCCTCTCCTCCATAGCGGGCCGCGACGCTGGAGGCTCGGCAGTTCGCGCGCAGGGCGTCGGCGACCATTTTCAGCGCCTCGTCGCCCGCGAGGTGACCGAAGGAGTCGTTGAAGAGCTTGAAGTGGTCGACGTCCATCATGATGACCGAGAACGGCCGGCCGTGGCGCTCGCCACGGGACGCCTCGCGGTCGAGGGCGTCGCGGAAGTACCGGTGGTTGTACAGGTTGGTGAGGCCGTCCCGGTCGGCGATGTCGCGCAGCGACGCGTTCAGCCTCTCCAGCTCCTGCGTCTTCGACTTCAGCTCCTCGAGGAAGCGGCGGTTCTCCGCGGCGAGCTGGATCTTCTCGGCGGCGCGGCGCACGACCGCGGCGATCATGTCGATATCCTCGAACGGCTTGACGAGGAAATCGTAGGCGCCGGCCTGCATTGCCACCATCGCGGTCTCGAGCGACGCATGGCTGGTCATGACGACCACGAGACATTCGGGATCGATGTCCCGGACTTGGATCAGCAGCTCGATGCCGCTCATCCGGCCCATCACGATGTCGGTGACGACCAGCTGGAACGGATTGGCCCGGAACAGATCGAGCGCTTCCTCGCCGTTGGGTGCAGTCGTGACTTCGTGGCCCTCGTCCTTGAGGACCTGCGACATGACCGTCCGGAGAGTCGGCTCGTCGTCGGCGACCAGGATACGCATCAGTCTCAGCCTCGCCTACGGTTCTCGCCGGCATACGGCGGCCCCGCATGAGCGCGGCATGCCCGCCGACCGCTTGTCGCGGTCGATGGGCCAGCCGAACCGGAGTTCATCGAACAGTCCGCTCCACGCTTCAAGCTCCGAACCTCACTTCATAAGCTCGGAAACCGCGTCGACGATGTCGGCCGGGACCTTCTCCGACGACGACTTGTCCTTCGACGACGATGAGGACGAGGACGAGGACGAGGAGGATGACGACGCCTTGGCCGTCTCCGAGCCCGAATTCGTAGCCTTGTCCTTCGGCTTCGCCGGCAGATCGCCGATCTGCAGCTCGCAATTGCCGAAGCTGACTTCGACGCCGCCCTCGCTCTGCATGAGCTTCACGTCGAGCGACTTCGCGCGAATGATCGTGGCATCGCAGACCTTGCCCGCGAGCTCCACGTTCTCGGCGACGACCTCGCCGGCCACTTCACCTTTGCACGAGAACTGCGACACTTTCACCGTGCCCTGAACCTTCCCCGATTGCGTCACGTCCAGGGATGGCGCGGTCACCTGCCCCTTGACGCTCCCGCTGAGGATGATCGAGCGCTCCGACTTGATCGTGCCGTCGAATTCCGTGCCGTTCTCGATCACGGTCATTCTGCTGTCATCGGCCATTGCCCAGCTCTCCTTTTCTGATCGGCGTGCCCCGAATCGTTACTTGAGGATCTTGAGACGCAGATAGCAACCCCGCTCCAAGCCGAACCGGGTCTGCTCCGGAGGCTGCTGGATCGTCGCAACGAGCGACCCCGTTTCGCTGACCACGACTTTGCGCAAGCCGACGAGGGTCGGCCCGCTCTCGTTCGTCATGACCCGGCCGCGCACCAGGATGTCGCCGGCGCCGCGGATGCTGCATCCGTCGAGAACGCCGTGCTCGCCGACGATGAATCGAGCGCCGGCCTTCAGCGTGATGTCGCACTTCTGGAAGTGGCTCTCGCACTCGACCATCGAGCCCTCGCCGAACTCGAGCTGCGCATTGCCGAGCGAGTCGCCCTGGCCGAAGTAGCGGCGATTGCCGTCGGTGGCCGTGGCGCTGGAGACGGCCGTGCCGAGCATGCGGCCGGTCGCGGCGTTTTGCAGATAGATCGCGATGTCCGCGCCGCGCACGCGCTGTTGCTCCGCGCCGTCCGCCGCGACGTCGATCCAATCGACGAGAGCGGAAGCGAACTGCGACGGCGAGGCCACCATTCCGGCGAGCTTGGCGCCGTTGAGCGTGCAGCCGTCGAGCATGGCCTGCGTGAGATCGACACCGCGCATGTCGCATTCGGTGAGGTCGACCTTTTCCATGTTGGCGCGCATCATCTTCGCGTCGCGCAGGTTGGCGCCGCCGAGATTCGCTCCGCCGATATACGCCTCGGTCATGTCGGCGCTGGAGAGGTTCGCGCCCTTGAGCAACGCTCCGCCGAGGTTCGCCGAGTCGAGCTCGGCGAAGACCAGGCGCGCGCCCGTCATGTTGGCGCGCTCGAACGACGCACCGGAAGCGTTCGCTCGGGACAGGTCGAGATCTTGGAGGTTCGCGCCGTCGAAGTTGGCGCCCTCCAAGTCCGCGTTGTGGAGCACCGCTTCCCGCAGGTCGGCGTGTGCGAGGAACGTCTCGCGCAGGTCGGCGGCGGAGAAGTTCACGCGGCGCAGCACGCACTTCTCGAAATTCGCTCCGCGCAGGTCAGCCCGGCGAAAGCTGGTGCCGCTCAGATCGAGTCCACTGAGGTCGACCTGACGGAGATCGGCGCGCTCCAGCGACTCCCCGCGGGCAATCTTTTCCTGCACATGGTTTCTGGTCCACTCAGCCATGTCGTTTGTCCCCTACCGCCGCTCGACGGCGCGTTTCACAAGATCTACCCCGAGGAACTCTGCAAGGACGCTGATGCGCTGCTCGAACGAGAGCACGCGAAGTCGATCCGCCCGATCGATCTCGCCCATCTCGACGAGCGTGGCCTCGATCTTGAGCGCGCAGAGATTGCGATGCTTGCGCGCCATGCGCTTGCGCTCGGCAAGGCCGCCGTCGAAGCCGCCCGATTCGGCGTACTGCTCGTACTCGCTATTGCTGCGGATCATTTCGTGGAGCAAGTTGCGGAGACGTGCTCCGAATCGTTGATCGGCGGGAAGCCCCGCGGTCTGCTCGATCTCCGTGCGATGCTCGCGCAGCTTTTTGCAGATCTCGTCGCACAGCGACGCGGGAATGCCGGTCGTGACGGCGAGGTCCTTCGATTGCGCGGCGAAAAGCGGCTCGAGCGACGTCAGACCGGCCGCGTACAGGCGGTCGATGGTGACGACACCCACGCCGGGCACCTGTTTGAGGAGCGCGTGCAGCAGCATGGTTTCGCGGCGCGGCGCGGGACCTCCGCGCGTGAACGCCTGCGGAACCATCTTGGCCATGGCATCGAAGGACTCGAGAAGGATTTCGCGCGCGGCGGTATCGATCGGGCCTTCCTTACCGTCGCCGGCTAGATCGAGGGCCGAGGTGAACTCGGTCATCGGCTGCGCGATCTCGGTCAAGCCGAGCGAATTGGCGGACTCGACGAGAACCGCCATGACCGGCTTGCAGATCTCGAGCCATTCCTTGGACGCCGTACCGGAGCGCAATTCGCTGATGAACGTGATCACCGGGCCGACCTGGCTCGCGGCGATCTCCGAGAACAGCTCGCGAATGGACTCGCGATCGACCTCGTCGGCGCTGCCTTGCACGGAAGGCATGGCGGCCTTGCCGCCGCTCGCGCCTTTAGCCGCGAGATCGGTCTCGCCGCGGACGCCCACAGGAGGAACCGGCGACCGGTTGTCCTGGCCGCGGGGCTGCGAACCCGCCTGCTTGCCGCCCGAAGGCTGGTTCCCGGCTTGGCGCTGCTGCGCTCCCTGCTTGCCGCCGTGCGCCTGGTTCTGCCCACCCTTCTTCCCGGACTTCCCTTGCGGAGCGGGAGGCGGGGTGGGCGGCGCCGGGCTAGGTGCCGGCTCGGACCGGGCCTTGGCGGGCTGGGCCGGGGTCGAAGTGGTTTCCTTGGACTTGCCCGTCAGAAAGCTGAAGAGTCCCATGTTCGACGCTTCCCCTCTGTGTCGCGCTAGCCCTGCCGAGACGGGCTGTTTCTGGACGCGACGTCGGGCAATGTTGTTCCCGCGAAACGCGAATGCAAGATTGCCTGGGCGCCTTTTTGGAACCTATCTTCCGGATCGATCGGAACTGCAGGAGGGTGGGTCAAAGTGAAGCTCCCGAAAGTGGCCATACGTCGCGGCTCCGAGCGCCGGGACGACCGCTTCATGCTCGATGGCGCGAAGATCGAATGGCGCAACGACGTCGGCGAATCGCGCACGTTCCAACTTCTCGATATCAGTCGTCGCGGCCTCAACTTCGGGCTCGAGACGGATGCAGCTCCGCCTTCCGAAGGAACCGAGATGGAAGAAGTGCTGCTGCAAGTCGGCGAGCGCGAGATCCACGGCCGTCTCGTGGTAACTCAGGTCCTCGATAGCACGGTGCGCGGCACGACGTGCGGCGGCGAGTTTCATCCCGCATCGCCTGATGATGAAGACGGTTACCAGTCGATCATTGCATCGCTCGAGCGCGATGCGGCTTTCCGATCGATGAATTCGTGACGCGCATGCCGCGCTCATCGGTACTCGAGCTCTTGCCGCTCCCGTCGATGCGACGGAGGAGACATACGTGAGCGCGTACTTGGTTGTCGGCGACAACTCCGACGTTCGTGAGGCCGTGGGAGCGCCGCTTCGCGCGGAAGGTCACGCGGTCACGCTGGTTCCGATGGGAACCGACGCGATCGGGATTCTGCGTACCGGAACGATCGACACGGTGATCATCGTCGGCGGTGATGTCGACGTTGCGGCCAACAAGTTGCGCGGTCGCATCCTCGGCGAGAAGCTGGCGAGTCGCGCGTTCGTCGTGCAGCCCTTCGTCGCCAAGTCGGGATCGCTCAAGACCCGCCGGTTTGCGATCGGCGATCATCGCCTGACCGAAGCGGAGCTCTTGTCCGTGTTGCGCTCGTCGAACGAGTCGAACGAGAGCACCACCTCCGCGGTCGACAAGGGAGTCGAGGCGTTGATTCAGGTCATCGACGTGCTGGTCGCGCTGGAAGAGCTGGCAAGCTCGTCGTTTCGCGGCTCATCGCACCGATCGATCATGCTCGCGCGCGCCGTCGCGCAAAAGATGGGGCTGGCGCACAACGAGCAGATGGAGATCGTGATCGCGACGCTGCTCAAGGACATCGGTAAAGCCGGAGTTCCCGAAGCGCTGTTCGAAGACATCGGCCGCTACTCGACCGACCAGAAGGAGCAGATGCAAGAGCACGTGCACGCGAGCGTGCGCCTGCTCGAGCACATCGATTTCCCGTGGAAGGTGCTGCCGATCGTGCGGCACCATCACGAGCATTACGACGGGACCGGCTATCCCGACGGTCTCAAGGGACCGGAGATTCCGGTCGGCGCCCGCATTCTCGCGGCGGTCGATGCCTATGTGGCGATGCTCTCGAACCGTCCGCATCGGGAATGCATGACGGCATCCGATGCGCGGCGCGAGCTGGTGTCGCGCGCCGGCAGCCAGTTCGACCCGGAGATCGTCGAGATGCTCTTGCTGGCGATCGGGCAGTGCGCGGTGAGCCTCAGCTCCGCGGAGAAGCCGGTCGTCCTGATCGCCGATCCCGACGTCGAATTCATCAAGCTGCTCGCGATTCGACTGGTCAACGAAGGTCTGGAAGTCCGCGCCGTGTCGAGCGCCGAAGAAGCTTTGCTCAAGATCCTGGAGAAGCGCCCGCACATCGTTCTGGCCTCATGCTCGTCCGATTCGGAAGCCGTTCTGCACCTGCTCGAGCAGCTGCGACAGGACGCGTCGTTCCGGATGCTCCCGATCCTGGTGATGGTCGACAACAACGACCGGATCGTCCGCACGCGGGCGCTGCGCGCCGGCGCCGACGACGTGCTGACCAAGCGCGGCGATCTCCAGGACATCGTGGTGAAGGTCGAGAACGTGCTGGCGCGTGAAGCGGCGCGCGGCTCCGCGGACGATGAAGGACCGGGGCAAGGAATCACCGGCCGCCTCGAGAGCCTCGCGCTGCCCGACATCTTCCAGATCCTCAGTCTCGGTCTCAAGACCGCGAAGGTCTCCTTGGAGATCGATAGCAAGTCGGGAGTTATCTGGTTCGTCGATGGCTCCGTCGTGCACGCGGAGTGCGGCGGGAAGACCGGGGTCGAGGCGTGCTACGCGATGCTGCGCTGGAAGCACGGCTCGTTCCGCATCGAGCACGGCCTGATGACCGACGCATCATCGATCGAGGTCGACACGATGATGGTCGTGATGGAAGGCCTTCGTCTCTTGGACGAGGAAGGCGCGCCGGTCGGCGATCAGCCCGGCTAGGACTTCGCTCCGACGGCGCGCACGACGGTCGTTGGATCCTCGAAGGCGCTACGTATCGCGGCTCAGCTCGCAGCAGACTCGCTTCGGCTGAGCTCGCTAAGCGTGCGCTTCGTGGGCCAGCGCACCGATTCCGCGGATCTTGTTCTTGTAGATGATCGCGGTCAACGCGAACCCGACCATGCGGGACAGTCGTTCGATTTCCGCGGGCTTGGTCTCGACCCGCCGCTGCTCGTCGGCATCGGCGTAGATCAGCGCGACCAGCCGGTCGTTGAGGTGAACCGGAACCAACAGAATGCCGGCCGGCGGCCGCAATCCAAGCCACTCGTAGAACGGCTGGCAGTCCGAATCGCGGCGAAGTGGACCGCAGTACGAGTCCTCGCCCGCGAGGTGACCGAAGATGCCACGCGAGGACACGGGAAACGGCACGCTCGCGCGGCTCCCACCGCTGTCGCCCATGCCGCGCCCGGCCCAGAACCTCAGGTCGTCGCCTTTCACAGAGAACAGCGCGCTGCGCGGGAGGAGACGAGAAACCTCGTCGAGCACGGCACGCGCGACATCCTCGGGGGAGTCCGCGCTGCACAGCTTTTCGGCGGCCCGAAGCAGAGCCGGTTGGCCGTTGGCCGTCGCCGCCGTGGTCGTGGCTGAAGGCGCCGAGCTCGACGTCGACTCCGCGAGCGCCGGGCTTGGCGCTACGACCATCGTCGTGTCGGGGCGCTTGGCGGGCGCGGCATCTTCGGGAAACAGCTCGTTGGCGATCTCCCGCCACGACCGTTGGTTCCGAAGATACGGATCGTCGCCCCAAACCGTGCCCTCGTCGCGCTTTTCGCGCCGCGCCGCAGCAGCCGACGGATGATCGATCACCACGGCCTTCGTATCTTCGTTGCGGCCGAGGCCGACTTCGAGCGGCGAGCGCGAGCGGCTGATCGCGATGTAGCGCTGGCGGCGCGCCACTCCATAGTGTTTTTCCATAGCGTCGAAGACGCGGACTTCAGGCGCGACCCACGGGACGACTCTGCATCCTGACGCGAAAGCCAGAGAATCGCGGGCTGCCAGATCCCTCGGGTTGACCATCGCCACCGCGAGGTCCTTGCCGTTTCGCTGCAAGGGAACGGCCCGGCATTCCTCGACGACCTTACGACTGAGCGAGCGGATGGCGAGGCTGCGGATTTGCTCGAAGTGAGCCGGCGTCGCGTACGGAACGCCATTCACTTCGGCGAGGACCTGTCCGAGGACGCTCTCCTCCATGAATCCGAGCTCCAGCAGACAGGTGCCGAGGTGTCCTCCCAGCATGAGCTGATTGCGGAGAGCCTTGTCGAGCTGTCCGGCACTGATGACACCCCGCTCGATCAGAATCTCGCCGAGCTTTTTCGACATAGGCAGCTCTCTCTCCGTGCGCGCGAAGGTCTACGCGTGCTGGAAAACATAGGCTGCCGGAAACGTAATGCCAGCCCGGCGCTGCGGCGTTTTCGGCCCCGGCGAATCTCGAAGCTATGGGCAACCCGCGCCGCTTCTGGGAAAACCGGCGGAGCTCGAACCGAGGTTGCCACCGCACGCATCCTGCGCCCGCACGAGGTAATACAACGCACCGGTCACCGGGAGCATGGAATCGTTGGCCACAGCAGCCGACGTGCCGGTCACAACACATGCCGCTCCGGCGAACGAGGCCGGTATCGTGCTGCGAAGCACGTCGTAGGTCACCGTTCCGGTGGTGCCGGGATCGGACGGGGACATCCACGACAGCGCAGCGCCCCCGGGACCGTTCACCTGAAGATCGCGGGCCGGACTCGGTGCTCTCCAAATCGAGTCGTCGAGCGGCGCGCAATCGTCGGCGTCCGGTGTTCCATCGGCATCGGCATCACAGAGCCCCCGATGACCGACCAGGGCATCGAATGGCAGATTCGTAATACCGGCGAACGCGATCTGGTCGATTTCCCAGCCGGCCGCGCCGAGCGCCGGATCGGTTCCGATGCGGAAGCGCACGCGCACCGTTTGGCCGGCGTAGGTCGAGCCGAGCGCGACCGCGACGGTGACGAAGTTCGGGTAGCCAGGACTCATCGCGGCAAAGGCGCTGCGTCCGGAGAGGGGATTCTCGCCGACGTCGAGGGTGCCGGAGTACCCAGGGGTCGCCGACGCACCGATGTCGGACCAGGTCTCGCCATCGTCGGTCGAGATCTCGATGACGCCGCCGTCGTAGTAGATCGTCATCGCGCCCGGGGCGTACTCGAACGAATACCGATGGCTGAACGTGAAAGAAAACGCGGTGTCGACGGCGACGTCGAGCGGCGGCGAGATGAGGTAGTGATCGCCGGGATAACCCTGATCGGGACCGAGCCAGCGGTGATCGCGATCGGTCACCGCAAGGCGCCGCCAGGGCGATGTCACGCCGAGACCCGGATCGAACGAGATCGTCCAAAGCGAATGGTCGCTCTCGACGTCGTCGGTCGCCGTTTGATTCGCGACGAAATCGACGTTGCCGCGCGTCGCCACGGTCGTCGTGACCGGTCCCGCGATCGCGAGCCCGGGATCGTCGACCGAGATCTCGAAATCGAGCGGATTGATCGCGCTCCCGCCGGCGAGCGCGACGTCGAGGGTCGCCGAGACCGTCTGCGTCGGCGACGAGGGCGGCAGCGCGACCGTGGTTCCCGCCGGGAAAGAAATCCCCGGAGTGCCCGACGTCACCGTGGCGGTTGTCGCGGACAGCGTCCCGGTCCCGAAGTTGGTGATCGCGATCGTGAGATGGCCGGTTTCGTCGTTGTCGAGAATACCGTCGGCGTCGCACCAGGCGACGGAGTCGTCGAGCGTCACGCTATCGATCCTGAGGCTGTTGCCGGCGACGTAACTCTCGACGACGCCTTGGTGCGAGCTCGAATCGCGATGCGGCGCCTGCGCGGCGATCCCCGCGCCCCGCTTGGCGAACGCCTGCCAGAACAGCACGTAGTCCGCGGGATCGCCGGCGTAAGCCGCGGCCAGCACCGCGTCGCGCGCCTCGAGAAACGTCGGCGACGGCGGGGTCAGCTTGTAAGCCGCGACGAGATAGGAGCGCATGCGATCGCGGGCCTGATCGAATGTCAGTCGCCCCGTGTCACGGAGGAGCGAGGCGTAGCACTCCCACAGCATCGTGGCCCAGACTTCGCCCGAGCGATGGACCTCGGCGTTCGAGCCGCCGTCCTGTCCGAAGGCCACGGGTGCGGTGGTCGGAAGCGCGACACCATTCGTGATGTGCCGGAACGTCAACGGGTTCTTCGCGAGATCGGTGGAATACGGATAACGACGCAGGCCGAAGTAGGGTCCATTGTTGGGAGCGGGACCATTCGCTCCCCCGCCGACGGAGTAGCCGGCGACCGGATAGGCCCCTTGGAAGCTGCCATTGCCGGGGACCATCGCATCTTCGGGGCGCACGATCATGAGCAAAGCGGTGAAGTCGCCCCAACCTTCGCCCATCGATCGTCCCTGGTTGTTCGACAGTCCCGCGCTGTCCGCGATGAGGCGATTGCTGATGTAGTGGCCCCACTCGTGGGCGACGATCGTGGTATCGAGATCGCCGTCGCGATCGGGCGAGCCGTCGCGCGCCATCCGCGCATTGACTCCCGATCCGAGCTGCGCACGAATCGTGTTGCCATCCGCTTGCGAGATCAGAAGGCTGGGGATCGTGATCGTCGCATCGGTCCCGGTGAGGGTGGTGAGCCCAGCGACGTTGTTGGCGATCAGGGCCCCGACGGCGCCGTTGAGCTGGGCGTTCTTGACCTTGTCGGTGAAGTTGCAATTGCCGCGATCGATGAACGCGATCTTGCCCGAGATTTGAGCTGCATTGGCGAAGGGCGTCTGACATCCGTCCGAGGTCGTCGCCGCCCCGTCATTCACCAGAGCGACGTCCGCGGTGATGTCGAATGCTGCGGGGCCGAACTGCGCAAGATTCGATACGTAGCTGCCGGCGATGCCGGCGGGAGCGTTGACGACGACGGTGCGCGCGGCTCGCGTATCCCAGATGTACATCTGCATCCGCGGGCGGCCACCGTCGGCCGGGGTGTTCATGTTGGCGTTGTTCCGGCCGCTGGAATCCTGCGCTTCGCCCTTGATGCTGTCGTTCTCGAGGCCGCCGCGCCCGTAATTCAAGGCTTGAGCGTTCCCCGAAGCCTCGTCGAAACCGGCGTCGTAGAACCAGTCATGCAGGTAGTTGATGGTGTAGAAAAGCTGAGTGACGGCAGCCATGCGTTGTTCGGAGCTGGCCCCGGGTGGCTGGGTGGTGTCGTAAACGCGATCGAAGGTGTTGGATCCTGTCGTCGTCGCGCGGACATCACCGTCGGTGAAGCCGTCGGGCGCGACGATGTCGGCGTAGGCTTCGACATTGTTCCCGGACGTCTCCGTGGCACCAGGTGGAAGCCATGGGTCGTTGGTGCTGATCGGGCCGTTCTGTAGCGCGACCAACGCCGGCGCGATCAGCACCGGTTGCGAGCCGTCGGGCACTCCGGTCGGATGCGGCAGCGCGGAATTGCCAGGGGGGCCGTCGTACGGCGCATGCGATCCGCCGGTGTCGGCCCAGACGCGATAGGCGTAGACATCATCGGCAGAAAGGTCGTGCCGGAACAGGATCCGGCCATCGGCGGCGGAGATCACGTAGGCGTAGAGATCGGAATCGACGCTCGCGCCGAGCGCCACGTCGATCTCGACGTAGTAGGCCGCCTCGAGCCGGTCCACCGCGCGAAACCACACCCGCCGCGCACGGGCCGAGCCGATCCGCAGCACATCTTCACGAGGTGTCTCATCCGGTCGCACGGCGAAGTCGACGTAGCCTCCCGCCGACTCGCCGCGGTTCTCGAGCGCGGACGGATCGATCAACTGCCCCGAGTAGTCGCTGAGGGCCATCGCCACCGCGGATGCGGCTTTCCACGTGAAGCGGGGCAGCGCCGCCGAGTTCTTCAGATGCGCGCGTCCCGGCAGAAATCCGGACACCGCGATCAGCTCGTGCGAGCGGTTCATCGCGACGCGCATGCCGTCACGAAAAACCGGGATGCCATCGATCTCTCTCTTGAACGTGATCACGATCGCGCCCGAGCCCGTGTCGTGAACGTTCGCGATCACCGCATCGGCGACTTCGTTCGCGTCGAGGCCGTAGAGCGACGAGAACTCGGCGAGGTACAGACGTGCCGCGCTCGTCGCGGTGAGGCCGCGGCGCGTGGCGATTCGGGCGCTGCTTCCGGCCGGCCAGAGGAACGTCGGGACCCCGACGCTCTCGTCGACGTGAAGCGGGCTACCGCGCCGGATCTTGGCCAGATCGACGGCGCTGGGCGCAAACGCGATCGGCCTCGTTCCCGGTGCTGGTGCTGCGGCATCGATAGGTGGGAGGGACTGGTGCAGGCCGGCTCCCGCCATCGCCGCCGTCGTCGCAGCCAGAGCGCCCGCGAGCACGGCGAGCCGAACACCTCGACCCAAGGCTTTTTCTGGCATCACCGCCCCCCAAGGTCGATGTCGCGGCCAAGCGCCGGCGACACGGCCCGAGAAGCTTACGGTGGACCGGTCGGTCCAGCCATATCACGCTCGGGCCGCGCCGCGGACGACGTCACCGCTGGCCTTGGGTCAAGGGCATGCCTTCCCGGTTCTCGGCACGCCGGCGGAGGTCGCGCCGAGATTGCCCCCGCAACCATCCTTGGCTCGCACCAAATAGAACAGCGCACCGCCGACCGGAATCGTTGGATCGTTGGCCGACGCCACCGAGGTATTCGTTGCGACGCACGCTGCTCCGGCGAATGACGCCGGCGACGCGCTACGAATGACGTCATAGGTGATCATGGTCGCGCCGGGACTCGAAGGCGCGCTCCACGATAGCTGGGCCCCGCCACCGCCGGTCACGCGCAGGTCACGCGCCGCGCTCGGCACCGCCCAGACCGATTCATCCTGCGGAGCACAGTCGCTCGCGTCGGGAGTTCCGTCGGCGTCGGCATCGGCATCGCAAATCGCACGATGGGTGACCAGGGCGTCGAATGGACGATTCGTGATTCCCGCGAAAGCGATTTGGTCGATCTCCCAGCCACCGGCTCCCACCGCCGGATCGGTCCCGATCCGGAAGCGAACGCGCACCGTTTGACCGGAGTAGGTTGTGCCAAGGTTGACCGATACCGTCGCGAAGTTCGGATACCCGGGGCTCGTCCCGACGTAGGCGCTGCGAGCGGAGAGCGGATTCTCACCGCTGTCGAGGGTGCCGGAGTAGCCAGGGGATGCCGACGCTCCGATGTCGACCCACGACGCGCCACCGTTGGTCGAGATCTCGATGACGCCGCCGTCGTAATAGACCGGCGTCGAATCGTACTCGAACGAATAACGATGACTGAAGGTAAACGAGAACGGTGTGCCGGCTGCCACCGTCAGCGGCGGCGATATCAAATAATGATCGCCGGTCGCGCCGCGATCGGCACCGAGCCAGCGATGGTCGCGGTCGGTGACCGCGATGCGCTGCCACGGGGACCCGGTGCTGAGGGCTGGATCGAACCCGACCGTCCAGGGCGAGTGGTCGCTCTCGACGTCGTCGGTGGCCAATTGGTTGGCGATGAAATCGGCGTTGCCACGCGTCTCGACGGTCGTGGTCACCGGTCCGGCGATCGCGAGCGCAGGATCATCCACGGAAATTTGAAAATCGATCGGGATGACCGAGCTCGCACCGGTGAGCGCAACGTCGATGCTCGCAAGCACGGTTTGGGTCGGCGACGAGGGCGGGAGCGCAACGACGTGGCCCGCCGGGAACGAGACCCCTGGCGTGCTCGAGGTCACCGTCGCCGTCGTCCCCGATAGCGCGCCCGTGCCGATGTTGGTGATCGCAATCGTGAGGTGACCGGTTTCGTTGTTGTCGAGGATGCCATCGGCATCGCACGTCGCGACGATGTCGTCGATGGAGACATCCGCGATGGTCAACGCATTGCCCGCGACGAAGCTCTCGACCACCCCTTCGTGAGTGCTCGATTCCCGCGGCGGCGCCTCGGCGGTGATTCCCGCGCCGCGTCGCGCGAAGGCCTGCCAGAACAAGACATAGTCTGCCGGATCGCCGGCATACGCCGCGGCGAGCACGGCGTCGCGCGCCTCGAGAAACGTCGGCGACGGCGGGGTCAGCTTGTAAGCGGCCACCAGGTACGAGCGCATCCGATCGCGCGCCTGATCGAAGGTCAGGCGTCCGGTGTCGCGAAGAAGCGAGGCGTAGCACTCCCACAGCATCGTCGCCCAAACTTCACCGGCCCGGTGGACCTCCGAGTTGCCGATGCCGTCGGCGCCGAAGGCCACGGGCGCCGTGTTGGGCAGCGCGACGCCCTCGGTGATGTGGCGGAAGGTCAGCGGGTTCTTGGCGAAGTCGGTCGAGTACGGATACCGGCGCAGGCCGAAGTACGGCCCGTTGTTGGCGACCGGACCGTTGGCGCCGCCGCCTACGGAATAACCCGCCACCGGGTAGGCGCCCTCGAAGCTGGCATTGCCGGGGACCATCGCATCCTCCGGCCGCACGATCATCAGCAGCGCGTGGAAATCTCCCCAGCCTTCGCCCATCGAGCCGCCTTGATTGTTGGACAAGCCGGCGCTATCGGCGATGAGTCGATTGCTGATGTAGTGCCCCCACTCGTGCGCGACGATCGTGAGATCGAGATCGCCGTCGCGGTCGGGCGCGTTGTCGCGCGTCATCCGGGCTGTGACACCGGAGCCGAGCTTGGCGCGAATCGTGTTGCCGTCGGACTGCGAGATCATGAGGCTGGGGATCGTGATCGTCGCGTCGGTCCCGGAAAGCGGGGACACTCCGCTCACGTTGTTGGCCATCAGCACGCCGAGAGCACCGCTGTTCTGCGCGTTCTTGACCTTGTCGGTGAAGTTACACGTGCCCCGATCGATGAACGCGATCTTGCCGGCCAGCTGCGCCGCGTTGACGAATGGCGTCTGGCATCCGTCGGAGGCCGTCCCCGATCCGTCGTTCACCAGAACCACGCTGGCCGTGAGATCGAACCCGAGCGGACCGAATTGCGCAGCACCGGACGCATACGTCCCGGCGATGCTTGCCGGAGCGTTGACGACGACGCTGCGCCCGGCGCGGGAGTCCCAAATGTACATCTGCATGCGCGGCCGGCCGCCGTCGGCCGGTACGCCCATGTTGGCGTTGTTCCGTCCGCTGTAGTCCTGGGCCTCCGCACGCAGGCTGTCGTTCTCGAGACCGCCGCGACCGTAGTTCGACGTCTGCGCATTTCCCGACGCTTCGTCGAAGCCCGCGTCGTAGAACCAGTCGTGGAGATAGTTGATCGTGTAGAAGAGCTGGGTGATGGCGGCCATGCGCTGATTCGAGCTTGCGCTGGGTGCTTGTCCGGTCGCATAGGTTCGATCGAACGTGTTCGGCGCTGTCGTCGTGGCCCGAACATCTCCGGTGCCGAAGCCGTTGGGTGAGACGAGGTCGGCGTAAGCCTCGACGTTGTTGCCGGTGGTCTCGGTCGCGCCGGGTGGAAGCCACGGATCGTTGGTGCTGATGGGACCGTTCTGGAGACTGACCAGCTGTGGTGCGACGAACAAGGGTTGATAGCCGTCGGGCACGCCCGTGGGGTGCGGCAGCGCGACGTTACCGGCCGGGCCGTCGTACGGCGCGTGCGCATTGCCGGTGTCGGCCCACACGCGATACGCGTACACGGCGTCGGATGTGAGGTCATGGCGGAACAGGACTCGCCCGTCGGTGGCCGAGATCACGTAAGCGTAGAGATCGGAGTCGACGCTCGGACCCGCAGCGACATCGATCTCGACGTAGTACGCCGGCTCGAGCCGATCCACCACGCGAAACCAGGTGCGTCGCGCGCGCGTTGCATTGATCTGAAGTCCGTCGCCGGGTGCATCGTCGGCCCGGAGCGCGAAGTCGACGTACTCACCGTGCGCTTGGCCCCGCGATGCGAGCGAGGTGGAATCGAAAGGCTCTCCCGCGTAGTCGCTGAGCGCCGCCGCAATCGCCTGCGCCGCTTTGAGGGTGAAGACCGGCGTCGGCCTGCCGCCGTTCTTCAGATGCGATCGTCCGGGAAGAAACCCAGAGAGCGCGACGAGCTCGTGCGAACGATTCATCGCGACCCGCATCGTGTCGCGGAAAATCGGAATGCCGTCGACTTCCCGCTTGAACGTCACGACAACCGCGCCGGAGCCGGTGTCGTGAACGTTGGCGATCACGGCCGCCGAGACCTCATCGGGTGCGAGCTGGTAAAGCGGCGCGTATTCCGTCAGGTAGGCTCGCGCTGCGTTGGCCGGCGAAAGGCCGCGCCGGGCCGCGACTCGCGCACTGTTGCCGGCCGGCCAAAGAAACGTCGGTAGCCCAATCCCGTCATCGACGTGCAGCGGGCTTCCTCGCCGGATCTTCGCAAGATCCGCCGCGCTCGGCATGAACGCGGTGTGCCCGGGACCGGGCGCTACCGCCCCGGCATCGAGCTGAGGACGAGCCACGTGCCCTGGCGCCGCCACCACCGGCGGAAGGGTGGCAACGGCGACGGCGACGGCGACGGCGAGAAATGTAGACGCAACGACGCGGCGAGAAATCCTTTCCTGCATCAGCGAACCCCTCGACACGGCACCCCTGCGAAACCCGTATCCGGCCCCAACGCGCGGGCCCAAGCAGGTTACGGGCTGGAACGGGGGTCGGCCAGCACACCTGGCAGAGGCTCAAAAAACCCCCCCTTTTCACGGTGGCCGCAAGCTTGTTGGTCGCCTCAGCCGCAAGTGCCGCTGGTCCAGTTCCTTGCGGGGGCAAGGGGTTGCACGCCTCACGGGTGCATGTGCTGCAGTTCGCAACAGTGCCCTACTTATCTTGGGAGAAACGGCTTACCGCAAAACCGCCGGTATCCCGACCAACAAGCTTGCGGCCACCGTGATGGGGTAGTGTCGGCGCGTGGCGCGATCCAGCCTGAGCTCACCCGCAACCGAGCCGACCGCTGCGAATCAGCCGGCCGGCACGCTTTCTCGACTGACCGGCGCGTTCCCGGCCCTCCTCATCATGGCGGCCGTGGCATTCACCTTCCTCCCCGTTGTGCGCAACGGCTTCATCGCGATGGACGATCCGCAGTACGTCACCAAGAACCCGCACGTCCAGCATGGTCTGACGGCCAGTACGCTACGCTGGGCGTTGACGGCGACGCACGCCGACAACTGGCATCCGTTGACCTGGATTTCGCACATGATCGACTGGTCCCTGTACGGCGCAAATCCGCAGGGTCACCACGTCACGAGCCTCGTGCTTCACGCGCTCAACGCCGGACTGCTCTTCGTGTTCCTGCGCAGCGTCACCAGCGCCGGAATCGAGAGCTTGCTCGTCGCCTTGCTGTTCGGTCTGCATCCGTTGCGCGTCGAGTCGGTAGCCTGGATCGCCGAGCGCAAGGATGTCCTCAGCTCCCTGTTTGGGATTCTCACGTTGCTCGCGTACGCGCGTTTACGCGCACGACCGACCGCACGGTCGCGATGGCTCGTCCCCGCGTGCTTCGCCCTTTCGCTCCTCGCGAAACCGATGTGGGTCACCCTGCCGTTGCTCCTGCTGCTCATTGATGTCTGGCCACTGCAGCGCAACGACAAACCCGTACGCCTCGTCACGGAAAAGCTCCCACTCTTCGCGCTCGCAGCCGCATCGGCGGCCGCGACGTTCTGGGCCCAGAGTACTGGCGGCGGCGTCGCGTCACTTGACCGCGTATCGCTCGGCGCCCGATGCGCCAATGCGCTCGTATCCATCGTCAAATATCTCGGCGACGCGCTGTGGCCTTCGAAGCTCGCGCTGTACTACCCACACCACGGGATGCCGCCGGCGTGGCAGGTCACGACCGCGGCGATCCTGATCCTGGTCATCACGGCCGCGGCATTCGCTGCGCGCCGCCGCGCGCCATACCTTCTCTTCGGATGGCTGTGGTATCTCATCGCCCTCCTCCCCGTGATCGGCATCGTGCAGGTCGGTTGGCAAGAGCGAGCCGACCGGTACACGTACTTGCCGCAGATCGGCATCGCGATCGCGATCGTCTGGGGATTGCGGGACCTGTTTCCGAGAGCGCTCACGATTCCGGCATCACGTTCACTCCGCCAGGGCCACGTACTTCCGTTGCTCGTTCTTCCTGTGCTCGCAGCCGCGACCGTCGTGCAGATCGGGTACTGGCGAGACTCACGCACTCTCGCCGAGCACGCGCTCGCGGTGACCGGAGACAACTCGACGGTGCGCTGGATGCTCGGCAACGTCGCAGCGAAAGAAGGCAGGAGCGACGAGGCGATCGCCAACTTTCGCGAAGCGCTGCGCATTCAACCCCGCTTCCCCGAAGTTCACCTCGCCCTCGCGACCGTGCTCGCCGAGCGCGGTGAATTCGAAGAAGCGCTAACCCACGCCGACGCGGTGCTGGAGATGTGGCCCCACGATGCCTCCGCGCACACCGCTCGCGGCCGCATCCTCGCTCGCATGGGCCGTCAATCCGAAGCGCTGAGCTACTACGCAGCGTGGGCCAAGCAAAACCCGAGATCCGCCGAAGCCTACGCTGAGCTCGGCGCCGAGCTCGGCCGCGCCGGCCGCCACGAACAAGCCGTCACCGCGCTAGAGCGTGCGGTCGCGCTAAGCCCAGATTTCGGCGAGGCGCAATCCAATCTCGCCGCCGCGCTACTACAAACCGGCCGCATCACCGAAGCGCGCGACCATCTTCGACGAGCCGTCGAAGCAGGTTTCGCTCCGCCCCCAGCATTAACACGGCAGATCGAAGCCGCGACCGCCCCCACGACTCCCTAGGAACAGGGATCCTAATGTTCCGTTCAAGATCCATTTTCGCGGGATGTTGAACGGAACATCAAGATCCCCCCGCGCCGCGAAGGGAAAGAGCGTGGACTAGGGCAGCCGATCGAGGATGCTGGATGAAAGATTCCCGCTCCAAGCAGCCAACCCCCGCAGAAAACCAAGCCGCTTTCCCGGATCGCTAGCCAGCCCAGCGACAAGCAGCTCGCGATAGGCATCGGAGACCCCAGGGCCGATCTCGCTCGCCGGGGGAACGCGATAGGCCCCCTTTTGCCGATACAGCGCGGAGAGCGACGGCGCGTCGAACAGTCGCCGCCCCGAGATCAGCTCATACGCGACGCACGCGAACCCGTAGGCGTCCATCGCCCGTCCCGAGTCCTCTCCCATCATCTGCTCGGGCGCCATATACGCCGGCGTCCCCACCGTGCTGCCCTCGAGCGTCGCCGTATCGTCGCCCAAAGCCGCGGTCGATTTCGCCAAGCCGAAATCACTCAGCTTGACCCGCCCCGATCGCGTCACCAGCACGTTGCTCGGCTTCACGTCGCGATGAACGACGCCGCGATCGTGGACGAAGACCAGCGCCGTCGCGAGCTGTCCCAACACGCGGCGCGCGTCGTCCTCCGAGAGAGGCCCCCGAGCGTCGAGAATGTCTTGCAAGCTCGCCCCTTCGCAGAACTCCATCACCATGAACTCCGTGCGAAACGCCGGGAACGTCCGCCGCAGCTTGGCGATGTTCTCGTGATCGAGGGTCTGCACGATCCGTGCTTCCCGCTCGAATCGCGCCACCGACTCCGGTTGATAGACCAGCCGATGGCTCAGCATCTTCAACGCCACGCGATCCCCGGTCGCGAGCTCCGCCGCCTCATAGACGACCGCCATCCCACCACGCCCCAAACATCCCGCGATCCGATAACCCTCGACGACCTTTCCGCCCAACCCGTCCTGGGTCGACTGTCCGAGACGATCCGCCACGACGTTGGTGAGCACGATCGTCAGCTCGGGATGAGTCGCCGCGATGGCGTGAAACGCCTCCACCGGAAAAACGAGAACGCGCACCGGCATGCTGGCGATGACGTCAGCCGTCGTGGGATCACGCGTGACTAGCGCCATTTCTCCCACGACCGAGCCGCGCGCCACGCTGGCGATCGCCCAGGATCCGCCATCGTCGTGGCGAACTGTGACATCGGCCATGCCGTCGAGCAGGATCAACAGCGCGTCACCGCGCGTGCCCTGACGGATCAGATGCTCTCCCGCGTCGTATCGGCGCTCGTGCGTGGCCGCAAAGACTGCATCGAGGAGCGCGGGACGAAGGAGGCGGAACGGCTCACTCTCCAGCAGCACGTCACGAGACGCAGGATCCGCGGGTAACTCGGTCACGTTGCCATTCCATGACGCGGAAATTGGGGCAGCGTCGAGATAACGATGATGCGGCACGCCGTTGGGTGCGGCAAGGCTGCATTCGCGGGCGGGTCCCGCTTACGCCGTTTCCGGCGTTAGGACGGGCCGCGGCGGACGAGAACGATCGTGATGTCGTCGGCTTGCGGCGCGCCGCCCCCGAAGGCTCGCACGTCCTCGAACAGCGCCTCCGCCAGCGCCGTCGTCGGGAGATGCCGGTGCTCGCGGATGAATTCGCTGACCCCATCCTCCCCGAACTGCTTTCCTTCGTCGTTCTCGCGCTCGAACACGCCGTCGCTCATCAGTCCGAAGATGTCCCCTGCCGCGAGCGCGACGCGCTCGGCAGGCCTCGGCTTGAGCTTGGGGACGAAGCCGAGAGGCATCGTCGTCGATCCAAGCCATGCGCAAGCGCCGTCCGCCGCGCGGAAGTGCATCAGAGGCGCTTGCCCCGCGGAGTGGTAATCGATGTGGTGTGCTTCCGCATCGAGCTCGCCGAGGAACGCGGTGATGAACCGGTTGTCGGCGAGATCGCCTTCGAGCTGCGTGTTGATGTGACCGAGAGCGGTGCCGATGTCGGTGCCGGTCCGCGTCGCCATGCGCAACATCGCGCGAAGCTGGGTGACGCTCAGCGCCGGACCGATGCCGTGACCGGTAGCATCGCCGAGCAGGATAACGAGCCGGTCGTTGCCAATCTCAACGAAGTCGAAAGTGTCCCCGCCCGTCTCGTCGGCGGGATGGCTCAATCCAGCGATGTCGTAGCCGGCGATCGATGGCATGCGCTTGGGAAGGAAGCCCAGTTGAATTTGCCGCGCGACGGCGAGCTCGCGATCCTGCCGCTCCTTGACGACCAAGTCCTCGATCATTCGCGCGCGCTGCAGCGCGAGTCCGCATTGTGCGGCGAGCGCCGTCGCGACGTTCTCGTCGCGGCCATCGAAGACTCCGCTGCGCTTGTTGAGAAGCTGCAGGACGCCGATCAGCTCGCCGCGGTGTCCGTCGAGCGGAATCGTCAGCAGACACCGAGTGTGGAACCCGCTCACGCGGTCCGCCTCGCGGTTGAAGCGCGGGTCGGCGTAGGCATCGGGAACGTTGATGACCCGGCGGCTGCGGACGCACTCGCCGACGATGCCGCGATCGGCCGGGACGCGGAGCTCGCCGACGCCGGTGGCCACGGCGGCGACGAGCTCGTGAGCCGCGGGATCGAAGAGGAAGACGGTGCCACGCTCCGCATCGAGCACGTCGCGCGCCGCATCGACAACCTCGCTCAGCATCGACTTCAGGTCCATCGGGACGGCGAGCTTGCGCGTCACCTCGAGGATGCGCTCGAGGGTCGAGGCTTCCATCCGTCGCTCGGCCGGCGCGTCTTGGCTCACCGTCAGCTGCTCGACGCCTAGGCGCGGGTGTATTCGATGAACATCATGCGAAACTTCTTGCCGTTCGGCGCCTTGGTCCACATCTCGAAGCTGTGATGATCGCGGTTTTCGACGCGCACCTTGCAATCGAAACGCACCGGCTTCTTTCCAGCACATTGGGATCCTAAGCTTAGAATTCCACGTGGACAAGTTGTCGCG
>JADMIO011153572.1_pt1 | contig 63109 bp, 50 predicted proteins | sample 8958161 | NCBI WGS metagenome assembly JADMIO01 (sample SAMN16585339, study PRJNA669376) | soil metagenome | isolation source: Crop rotation soil | place: USA: Cullars Rotation, Alabama | collected 2011 | reverse complement strand
CCGCGACAACTTGTCCACGTGGAATTCTAAGCTTAGGATCCCAATGTGCTGGAAAGCATCGATAGCGGACCACGCTTGGCACGTCGTCCGCGTCCAGCTCCACCGTCCAGAGGTTCGTCGCACTGGCCGCAGCGACCGTGGCTTTGGCCGGCAGCGTCACACGACCGAGTGGTGCACCGCGCTGATCAAGTATCATGTAGTCGTGCGCGGTAGCGGTCGGGCGGAAGCTCAACCACGTGGACCCGTCCTGACCGATAAGCACCGCATTGAGCGCCGGATAGACCCGCGGGACATCCTTGAACGCCTCAACCCCGGCGGAGATGGCAGCGCTCGTCGCACTGGCGCCGGCGCGGGCGCGCGAGTTCGCTCGCCATGCGTCTGTGGTGCTGTCGCGGATATTGGCCGGGATTGGCGTTCCAGTGTAGGGGAACGTCCGCGTGTACAGCGTGTCGCCCATGCTGGTGAACTCCACAACGCTGATGGTGCCACCGGTCGCGGTCGTCGGCATCGTCCGCACGATCACGATGCGGCTACCGTCAGGGGCGTACGCAACCTGCGGTCCCGAGAAGAACGGAATGACCGCAGCTCCACCGACAGCCGACTGCCCACCATTGGCGGTGATCTGCCCGCGATCCGCTGGCCTGTCCGGCAGCTCCCCGATGCGCCTCTGGATCCGGCCCATTGCATCGACGCGAAACAGAGGAGTCGCGGTACGGTCGTAGCCTGCAGGAACCGACCCGTTCGGAGCCGGAATGGCACTCACAAGGAAGGTGCCGTCGGGATAGACAGACTGAACGGTGGCGTTCCCCAGATAGGGGTAGCGGCCCGTGTCTGCCGGCATCGGATAGATGTTGAGCATCGTCACGTCGCGCAGGAACTCGTGACTCGGCGCAACGAAATTCACGCGACGCTGCTGCCCGTCATAGATCCATAGCGTGTCAGCGGCCCAGCCGAATTTGGCCATGTTGCCGAATTCGCCGGGTCCCTGACCCGAACGTCCAAATTGTCCGGTTGGTTTGCCGTCTGAGGTAAAGAAGCGAACGGCTCGGTCCGAGGCTTGCGACACAGCCAGCGATCCGTCTCTCGCGACGAGCACCCACCCAACCGCCACGAGATCGAGCGCTTTGCCATCGATACGCATCTCTGGTGTGAGGGTCAGAGCCGCCGTTCCAGGCTGCCGACGTCCTGCTGCCGCTCGGCGAGCTGGGGCCTTTGGCCCGACGAACAGGGGGCGGGTCGGCCCCAACTTGATCGCGAATGTCGCTGGGGCTATCGGTGCGGGAGCCCGGTCCGCTGAAGCGAGTCGCGGCACGCTGAGAGTCGGCATCGGGCCAAGCACCGGACGCGGGACACTGCACGCTGCCAGAACGACCGCGGCACCGACACCGAGCATTGCGATGAGTCGCGTGGGACGGACGCCCGTCCGGACCGTCGTCATCACCGTGATCCGCCGCTCGAGCGACGGCCCGCGTTGCATGAAGGCGAGCACGAACGGCGACTGCAGCCGCTGGCTCACCTGCCTCTGGCCAACAGAGAGCAGCAGCTCGCCATACCGTCGGATGTCTGGCCTTCGCCCGAGGACCCGGGCGTCGCAGTCGAGTTCGACGGCCAGTCTGAGGCGTCGCATGCCCCACCAGAGCGCGACGTTCCAGGGCATCAGCACTAGGGAGAGAGAGGCGATGGCAAGGAGCTGCGGGTCATAAGCGCGGACGTGTTCGGCCTCGTGGAGCGCGACCAGCTCCTGGAGATCCTGATCAAGTTGAAGAATCCATCCGGGAACCACGATTCGACTGGCGAACAGTCCAATCACCGCGGGACCGACACTATGCGATACGAGGACTCCGCTGGAGCCGAGCGACCTCTCTCGCCACGTGGCCCTGGCTCGCCACAGGCGGGCGTTGGATACAAGGATCCAGAGGGCCAGCGCCATGGATGATATCAGCCAGAGCTCTGCAAGCGCCGGGTCTACAACGCGCAGGGCCCGCACGAATGTGCGCACGCGGGCCGACAGCGACGGCGCAGTCACAGATACCGGATCCAGCAGCGCGCCGCCGATTGATGCGGACATCGCCGACGTGCTGGCCGCAGGATCTGCGGTGGCCCTCTCTGGCAGTCGCTCCGCCGATACCGAGGCGCTCGATTGACGGTCCAACGTGAGCGCGGCCGGCATCGGCGCATGGGGTGCCGGCGCGGATTCCGTTGGTGGAAGGAGCGACGTGAGCGGCAGGAGAATGGCGCCGGCTATCGCAGCCGCCCACAGCATCCGGGCTGGACGACCAAAGGAGAGGGCAAGGGATTCCAGTCGCATCGCTACTACCCCGAAGGCAGCGGCAATGAGGATCGAATAGGCGACATAGGTGGCGATCATTTGCCCATCTCCTTGAGTCGACGGTCGAGGAGCGCCCGCATGCGGCGCACGTCTTCCTCCGTGATCTCGCGATCGCTCATGAGGTTGGTGAGCAGCAGGTCCGGTGAGCCGTCGAAGATCGTCTCACGGATTCGTCGGAGCGCTCGGCGACCGGCGCGCTCGCGCGCCACGGAGGGGAAGTACCGGTATGCGCGCCCCTCTTCTTCATGCCGAACGTATCCCTTGTTCTCAAGAACGCGGAGTACCGTAAGCACAGTTGTATAGGCGAGCTTGTCGGCCAGAGCCTCCTGCATCTCGGCGACAGTAGCGGATCCGTCGCGCCACAGGACGGCCATCAGGTCCAACTCACGGTCGGTGAAGGTCGGCATCCGGTTGCTCCGAACTGTTCAGGGTCTTGCGCCACCCAACGACTATCTACATAGTCAGTACTAACTATGTGGCTAGTTGCCACAACACGCAAGAGGACCGGATCCAGGTCGGGCTCCTTGGGAACCACTCGCCCCCCGAGTCAGGCGGGCAACCAAGCCGGCCAAACCGGTTTCATATGACATTAGGGGTGGAGAGGCCCTTTAGCGTCGATTCTCTACTAGACGCGTAGCACTTTTGGTGACAGTATAGCCCTGCGGCTCACAGCTCAGAGCACCTCAACCGGCGGTCGGCACATGGCTTTCGCTCCGCGTCGTTTCCTTTCGGTTGGCATCACGATCATCGGCGTCGTCGGCCTCATCGGGGCGACGCTGCTCAAGATCAAGGAAACCGAGGCTCAGAAGGCCGCGGACTCCGCCAAGGCCAAGACTCCGGCGCCTGGCGCGGCACCCAAAGGCGATATCGCCCAGACCTCCGCGACCGATCAGTTCTCCACGGCGGACCCGCTCCCGGTCGAGGGCATGCCGGTACGGAAGGACACGCTCCGTCTCTACGTCGTCGCCAATGCCACGGCCCAGGCGGACCGGCAGCTCACCCTGACGGCCGAGGCGGGTGGACGCGTCGCCCGCGTCCCTGTGCAGGAGAATCAGCGTATCGCCGCCGGGGCGGTCGTGCTGCAGCTCGACACGACCGACTTCGTCATGGACCTCACAAGGGCCCGCAACGCGCTGCAACAGTCGATGCAGACCTACCGGGAGCAGACGCTCGATCTCGACGAGATCACCGATCCAACGATCCGCGCGCAACGGGACTCGGCAATCCGGATCAAGTTCGGCCTGCCGTCAGCGCAGCTCAACCTCACCGCCGCGCAGATGGCGTACGACCGCTCTACGCTCAAGGCACCGTTCGACGGCCGCATCGCCAACGTCGAGGTGATCCCCGGTCAGCGGATCGGCGCAGGCACGGAGATCGCGACGCTCATCGATCTCGACCCCATGCGGATCGAAGCCGAAGCGCTCGAGGCGGACATCGGCCTCATCGCCCCCGGCGCCACGGCCCGCGTCACCTTCGCCGCGCTCGGCGACCAGGAGTTCGTCGGCCGCGTGGCGACGATCAACCCTATAGTAGGCGCGGCACGTACGGCCCGCGTCACGATCATCCTCCCGAACCCGAACGGGAAGATCCTGCCCGGCATGACGGCCAAGGCGCGCCTCGAGGCGCAGAAGTTTCCGGATCGCATCATCATCCCGCTCGACGCGGTGCTCACCACCGCGGACGGGCGTGACCGCGTATTTGTCGCCCTCAAGAAGGGCGACAAGACGGTGGCCGACTGGCGTTACGTCACCCTCGGCCGACGCAACGATCGCGAAGTGGAACTGCTCCCCAACGATCAGTCGCCCATGCCCAAGGACGGCGACATCGTGATCACCAAGGGGCACTACACCCTCGCGCACGACACGCCGATCACGCTGGTACAGAACGCGGCCCTGGCCGGCGCTCGACCCGACTGACCGTCACCCCGGCGACGGCCGGGGCCCAGGGTTACTACGCGAGACCCTGGGCCCCGGCTTTCGCCGGGTGACTACATGGGAGAAGACATGCTTCGACGCACGTTCGTCCTTCTCGCACTTGTCGCGATGCGAGCGCAGGCGCAGCAGCTGCCCGACACGCTGCGCCTCGCGGACGCGATCCGTATCGCGCTGGCGAACAACCCCGGCTACGTCGCGACGCTGAACGACGTGGACCTCGCGGTCGCCACTCGCGACGCGCAGTGGCGATCCCAGTTCCTCCCCGCCCCGTCGCTCACGCTAGCGACCAGCGGCTCCTCCGCGAGGACCAGCACGCCGATCACCACGACCAACACCCAACAGAGCAATACGAGTCTCTCGCTGGGTGCGCGCATCACCGTTCTCGATGACGGCAGTCGAGGCAACAATCTGCGGCTGGCACAGCAGACCATTGATCGGGCGCAGGTCGATCACGATGCGCAGACCCGGAACCTGACGTTGGCCGTCATCACGGCGTTCCGGGCCGCACAGCGCGCCCAGCTCCAGATCGCGATGCAGGAGCGGGTGCTCGCCCGCAGTCAGCACGATGCCGACACCAAGCAGAAGCAGATCCCCCTCGCGACAGCGACCCTGACGGATCTCAAGTCCGCGGAGCTGCAGGTACTCACGGACCAGGACCTGCTCGACCAGACCCGCAGCGACGCGGCGATCAATCGGCTGAACCTGCTGCAGCAACTGGGCATCATGGGGGACCGCGCCGTCGCGATCGACACAGCGCTTCCCGCCGTTCGCGATCCGGGCGAGATGGACGTGGACTCCCTCGTTCGGATCGCCGAGTCCAACAGCCCGGGGATTCGCACGTCGGAGCTGACCCTTCGTGGGAACGAAGGAGACCTGAGCTTTCAGAAGGTGCGCTGGTGGCGGCCAAGCGTGAGCACGAACCTCACCTTCGGCCGCACACAGACCACGGGGCACGGATACAACTCCCTTCTGACCCCGTGGCCGGACAACGGCAGTCTTCGCGGGGATCTCACGCTCCAGCTTGGCCTCGCCAACTACTTCACGACCCGCAACAACATCCAGCGCGCCAAAGCCACGATCACCGACCAGGAGTATCTCCTTCAGCAGGCGCGGCTCGCCCTGCAGAATCAGGTCCGTCAGACGGTGATCATGCTGCAGCGCGCGTATAGCGGCCTCTCGCTCGCCCAACGGCAGGCGCAGCTCGCGGCAGACCGGCTCCGGACGGCAACGCAGCAGTACAGCCAGGGTGCGGAATCGTTCGTGAACCTGCAGTTGTTCGCGGACCGCGCCGCCAACGCCGATCGCGCCGTGCTCAACCAGCGGTTCGCGGTGCTCTCCGCGCAAACCACGCTCGACAACCTCCTTGGCAATCTGCCGGTGCGCTGACGATGTCGATTCCCAGCCGCTCCATCGCGCGACCCGTGGCCGTGGCCATGCTGTTCGTGGCGGTCGCGTTCATCGGCGGGATCTCGCTGCTGCGGCTCCCGATCGACCTCCTGCCGGATATCGCGTACCCGAAGCTCGTGATCTACACGAGCTACCCCAACATCCCGCCGTCCGAGATCGAAGCCACGATCACGACGAGGATCGAGAACCAGCTCAACCGCATCCCCGGGAAGGAGCGGATCGAAAGCGTCTCGCGCGAAGGGCTCTCCATCGTCACCCTGCGATTCGCGTGGGGAACGAACATGGATTTCGCGGTGCTCAACGTGCGCGATGCGCTGGACGCGGTACGCAACGCGCTGCCCACGGGCGCCGATCCCCCGATCCTCCTGCGCACCGACCCAACGGCGCAGCCGTTCATGTCGCTCAGTGTCACCACCACGAGCGGCGACCTCCGCAACCTCCGGGAACTGGCCGAGACAGTCATCAGGCGACGCCTGGAGCAGCTGGACGGCGTCGCACAGGCGTCGGTCGTGGGCGGGGTGGAGCGCGAGATCCACATCGACATCGACCCGGCCACGTTGGAGGAGCAAGGCACGAGCCTGACCGCGGTGAAGAACGCGTTGGATGCGGCCAACATCTCGGGCGGGAGCGGGCAGATCCTGCGCGGACGGTACCGCTACAACCTCCGCACGCTGGGCGAGTTTCAGAGCGTGCAGCAGATCGGCGACGTCGTGATCCGGAAATCGACACCGCCAGGCAGCGGGCCGGCACCCGCCGCCGCGCAGTACGTGCCGCTGCGCCAGATCGCCACGATCCAGGACGGCATCAAGGACCGTGAGTCCATCATACGGTATAACGGCCAGGAGGCCATCGGACTCCTCCTCTTCAAGGAATCCGGGTCCAACACAGTCATCGTCTCGGACACCGTGCACAAGGTGCTGAACCAGCTGCGTACGGAATATCCTCAGCTCACGATCGACGTGGCCTCCGATCAGGCCGGCTTCATCTCCGCCGCACTCGGCAACGTGGAGCAGGAAGTGTGGCTGGGCGGCGTGCTCGCCTTCCTGGTGCTTTTCCTCTTCCTCCGCGACTGGCGCTATCCGGTGGCGATCGCGCTCGCGATGCCGCTCTCGGTCATCGCCACCTTCGCCCTGCTCGACGCCGCACACATCTCGCTCAACATCATGAGCCTCGGCGGCCTCGCCCTGGGGGTCGGCCTGCTCATGGACAATTCTATAGTAGTGATCGAGAACATCTTCCGGCATCGGGAGCTGGGGCTCGCCCCCGCCGCCGCGGCGGCGCTTGGCACAGAGGAGGTGCAGGCGGCGATCACGACCTCCACGCTGACCACGATCGCCGTCTTCGGCCCCATCATCTATGTACAGGGCGTGGCCGGCCAGCTCTTCGCCTCGCTGTCCCTGGCGGTGGCGTTCTCCCTGAGTGTGAGCGTCGCGGTGGCCATCACGCTGCTTCCCGCGATGGCCGCGCGCTGGAAGACCGGCAAGGAGCCCGAGATGCGGGTGGGCTTCATTCGACGGGGCCTCCGTGCCGTCGGCAGGTCGATCACGGGCCCGGTCGGGCGGACGTTCAACCCGATGCTCGACGGGTTCGACCGCGGGTTCGACAAGTTCACGGAATGGTACGAGCACCTGCTCGCGGCCGCGCTGCGGCACCGAGGGCGCGTCATTGCGATGGCCGTCCTCATTTTCGCGGTGACCGCGGCGCTCGCCTTCGACTTGAAACGCAGCGTGCTCCCGGCAGTGGATCAGGGTGGGTTCCGCGTGCAGGTGACGCTGGCCCGCGGGACGCCGATCACCGAGACCGAGGGAATCGCCCAGCGATTGGATACGCTCATCCGAGCCGATTCCGCGGTGGATGCGGTCTTTACGCTGGTCGGACGGCAGATCGCGGTGAGCGGCATGTCGGAGGAAGAAAGCGGCATCAATACCGCGTTTCTGGACGTTCGGCTCAAGCCGGGCCTCAAGACGCCTCCAGTGATCGCGCGGATCGAGCCCAAGTTCTCGCAGTTCCCGCCAAACACGATCGCCATCGTCACCGGTCAGGCCACCGCGCTCAGCAACCTGCTCGGCACGACCGACGCCGATCTCTCGGTGCACGTGACGGCGCAGGATCCGGACAGTGCCTTCGCGTACGCGCAACGGCTGGAGCAGAAGCTCAACGGCGTCGCCTCCATCACGAACGTGCAGCTCGACACGCGCCTGGGACAGCCGGAGACACGCATCGAAGTGGACCGGGAACGCGCCGCATCCGTGGGGCTCACGCCGGCCATGATCGGCCAGCAGGTGAATGATTTCATGCGCGGCGTGTCAACGGGCAACGCCTTCCCGGAGTTCGACCGGAAAGTCCCGATCATCGTGCGGCTCCCCGAGGACGATCGCACCTCACTGGAGCGGCTCAAGGAGAGCCGGCTCCAGGCTGGCGGGGCGACAGTCGCGTTGAACGATGTGATCACCACGCACGACCTCATCGGCCCGGCGGAGATTCATCGGCTGCACCAGAAGCGGTACGTCGGGGTGCAGGCCGATGTCGCGAAGGGAGATCTGGCGTCCGCGACCCGGGACATCCAGGCCGCCATCGGCACGGTGCCACCCGGCTTTGACATCAAGATCGTCGGCGAGAACGAGGAGATGCGCCGCAGCTTCGTGGCGCTCGGCCTCGCCATCGTGCTCGCCATTCTTCTATGCTACATGATCCTGGCGGCCGAGTTCGAGTCGTTCGTGCATCCGTTCACCGTGATGCTGAGCGTGCCGCTCGGGACGTTTGGCGCTGTGGTGGCGCTGTGGATCACCGGCGCCGGCCTCAACACCGTCAGCCTGATTGGTATGGTCGTGCTGGTGGGCATCGTGGATAACGATGCCGTGGTGAAGGTGGATTTCATCAATCAGTGCCGCCGCCAGGGCATGAGCGTCCGCGACTCGATCTACGCCGCGGGCCACTCCCGCCTGCGTCCGATTCTGATCAACACGATCACCGCGCTGCTTGGCCTTCTCCCAATGGCGATGGGCATTGGCCCCGGCGCTGAGCTGCAGGCGCCCCTCGCGATCGCAGTGTTCGGCGGACTGGTGACAGCAACGGCTCTGACGCTGATCGTGATTCCGGTGGTGTACGATCTGCTCGAGGAGCTGCGGCTGAAGATGCGCGCGCTGATGGGCTGGTCGCCGGTGGAGGAGCCGCGCCAGGCTGAGGCCGCGGCAGCGGCGCAGAGCAGAGCGTGAACCGCCTATGTCATCCCGGCGAAAGCCGGGATCCAGAGCTCTACCTACGACCCTGGGCCCCGGCTTTCGCCGGGGTGACGATTCGGTGATCAGTCTCGCCATCCGGCGGCCGGTTGCCACGGCCATGATCTACATGACGCTGACGGCGCTCGGCGTCGCGGCATGGATCAGACTGCCGATCGAGTGGCTACCGGACACAAGGCTGCCGTCCATGACGGTCAGGGCCTCCTATGCCGGCGCATCGGCTGAGACGGTCGAGGCCTTCGTGACGTCTCCCATGGAGGCAGAGATCGAGCAGGTGCGCGGCGTTGACACGGTGTCGTCCACCTCGACTGCCGGCCTGTCCGTGATCAACGTGTCGTTCGTGCGCGGCACGGACATGAACTTTGCGCGCATCGAGGTCTCCGAGCGGCTGAGCGCGCTCGCGCGAAACACCTTCCCTCCCGGCGCGAACAACAGTCCGCCGAGCGTGCAGGTCGCCAGCGCACAGGCGGACCCGAACGCGCCGCAGAACACGAGCATCTTCCTCAGGTATCAGATCAACGGTCCCTACACCCTGGAAGTGCTGCAGGCGAACGCCGATCACGTGCTCGGTGAAGCGTTGCGTGACTTGCCGGGAGTGCTGGACGCGGTTCCGGCGGGGGCCACTGAGCGTACCGTCAGGCTGGAGCTTGACGATGACAAACTGAGCGCACTCAACCTCACGGCCAACGACGTGCGGGCGCGCATCGCGGCCCTCGAATACAACAAGGAGCTGGGCTTCGTCATCGAGAACGGTCGATCGCAGGCCGTCACAATGCGGCAGCGCGTCGATTCGCTGGGGGACATCCGCAATCTCACGCTGACCGACAATGGCGCGCTGGTGAAGATCGGCGATGTCGGGCGCATCGTGGACACGTACGCCGAGCCGACAGGCTACGTGCGGATCAACGGCTTCCCGGTGGTGACCCTGACCGTCTCCCGGGAGCCAGGGACGAACGCGGTCGAAGTCGCCGATCGCGTCAAGGCGAAGGTCGATTCGCTGAGGAGTCAGCTGCTGCCCGGTGTGCGGGTACTGCTCAACCCACGGGACGACCAGAGCCTCGGGATTCGCGGTCAGCTGGAGGATCTGAGCCGCCGATCGATTCTGTCGGCGGCCATCATTTTCCTCGTTCTGATGCTGTTCCTGCAGTCGTTCCGCTCGACGATCATCATCTTCTCGACGATTACGTTCGCGATTCTCATCACGCTGAACCTCATGTACTGGTCGGGCTTCACGCTCAACGTGTACACGCTCATGGGGCTCGCGATGGGCTTTGGCATCATGGTGGACCATGCGATCGTGGTGCTGGAGAATATCTTCCGCCGCTGGCGGCTGGGAGAGAGCGCCACGGAAGCCGCGGAGCATGGCGCGCGAGAGGTCGCGCTTGCGGTATTTACGGGGACGCTCACGACGGTCGTGGTGTTCATCCCGTTCGTATACCTCCAGGGCAACCTCCGCATCTACTATCTGCCACTCGCGATCGTGGTAGGGCTGAGCCAGATCGCGAGCCTCTTCGTGGCGTTCAGCTTCATTCCCGCACTGGGCAGCAAGCTGCTGACGGCTGGAGCCGCGAAGCACCTGCATCGCGCCGCGGTCCCCGCCGGCAGCACGGTGGACGTTGGCGCGATCGCGCCGCCGCGACGCAGCTGGTACGTGCGGCTCTACTCGGGCCTGCTCGGAGTGACGCTCCGGTTCCCGTGGATGACCGTGGCGGTGGCGCTCTTGATGCTGGGCGGATCGTACTACGTGTTCAACAAGTACGTCACGCGCGGCGTGGGCTTCTCTGGTGGCGGCGGCGGGTTCGGCGCGCAATCCACGGTCGTCAATGTCCGGTTCACCATGCAACAGGGTGAAGAGCTGGCGCGCACCGACGGGCTGGCTCGCTTCTTCGAGGAGCGGCTCCGAAACATGCCCGAGGTGGGCGACTTCACGAGCACCGTCACGCAGACGACCGCATCCATCTCGATCACGTTCCCGGACTCGCTGGAATTCACGTACGCTCCGGAGGCCGTGTGCGACCAGATGATGGCGTACGCGACCAACTTCGCCGGCCCATCGATCAGCGTGAGCTGCGAAGGCCGGGGCTTCTCCAGCCCTTCGGGTGCACCGACATTCGGGAGCCAAACGATCAGCGTCTCGGGCTACAACTTCGACAGGGTGCGTGAGTACGCGCAGGACATCGCGCAGCGCCTCGCCTATCAGACGCGCGTGCAGAACATCGATATCAGCGGCACCGGCAACGGGCGTCAGAAGCTGATCCAGCTCGTCGTCGATCCAGATCGCCAGCGACTCGCCCTGCACAACCTCTCGGTGCAGCAGTTCATGCAGCAGGTGAACGCCGCGACAGCCGGCAACGCGGCGCAGGCGCCGTTGAACGTCGGCGGCGAGGATCTGATGTTCAATGTGAAGCTCAAGGGCTTCAACACGCTGACGACCAACGCGCTTGGCGACGTAACGTTCACCACGAACGGCAGCACCGTTCGCTTTGGCGATCTTGCGCGGGTGGAGGAGCAGCAGACGCCGAGCGATATCACGCGCAAGAATCAGCAATACCACCGCAACGTCACCTACGACTTCCGCGGGCCCGCCAAGCTGGCCGACCGCGTGCGTAAGGGAATCGTTGATAACTACACCGTGCCCCCGGGCTACAAGGTCGTGGGCCAGGCTGATTTCCAGGTGAACACGCGGGACCAGCGGCAGATCTACGGTGTGCTCACCGTGTCGCTGATCCTGATCTTCATGGTGACCGCCGCGTTGTTCGAGTCCATCCGCCAGCCCGTGTGCGTGCTGCTCACCGTGCCGATGGCGATGATCGGCGTGTTCCTGCTCTTCTTCTATATAGGAGCGACGTTCACGCGCGAGGCATACATCGGTGTGATCATGATGGGCGGAATCGTGGTGAACAACTCCATCCTGATCGTGGACCGCATCAACCAGCTGCGCCGCCTGCACGGCGTGCCACTCGCCGACGCGATCGTGCAGGGGACGCTGGACCGGGTACGCCCGATCCTCATGACGGCGTTTGTGACGGTGGCAGGCATGCTGCCGCTGGTGCTCTTCAGCCGCACGGTGAACACGAACATCTGGAACGCCTTCGGCTACGCGCTGATCGGCGGCCTCTCGAGCTCGACGGTCCTGGCGCTCGGCGTCACGCCCGCGATCTATCTGTTGTTCGAGCGACGAAAGGAAAAGAGGGCGTTGGCGAGAAAGAACTACCTGGAGGCAATGACGATCTAGGCGCTGTCACCCCGGCGAAAGCCGTCACCCCGGCGAAAGCCGTCACCCCGGCGAAAGCCGGGGCCCAGGGTCCTACCTAGTAACCCTGGGCCCCGGCTTTCGCCGGGGTGACTCATGTTGGCCGGGGGTGACTCATGTCAGATGGTGTCGTAGAGGTCGCGCCAGGTTGGATTGTCCTTTTCGATCAAAGCGATCTTCCAGGCTCTCTTCCATTCCTTGATCCGCCGCTCACGGCGAACCGCCTCGAACATGGATCCATGCGTCTCATACCAGACGAGCGAATGGACCCTGTACTCCTGAGTGAAGCCTGGCACGAGATCATGTTTGTGGTGCCAGACCCGGCGAGGCAGATCCGAGGTGACGCCAACGTAGAGAGTCCCGTTGCGCGCGCTGGCCAGCATGTACACACAAGGCAGCTTGGATCTCATGCGGCCAAGGTGCCTTGGTCGCGGCTCTACCGCGGCATCGCTGTATTGCGCGCGGGGTCTTTTCCTTGCACGGGTGGCACGTCATCCTGGGGTCGCACGCGTCATCCCGCGGCCACACGCGTCATCCCGGAGTCGCGCGCGTCATCCCGGCGAAAGCCGGGATCCAGGGTCCTACCCATTACCCTGGGCCCCGGCTTTCGCCGGGGTGACAACGGAAGCTCCCTCTAACCGACCCGCGCTACCAACTCGAATAACTCCACACCACCACCGCCCCACACGCGGGCGTGGTCGAGGCATTCAGCCGTTGCGGCACCGGGGAATCGATGGGACGGGCGGTGGGCGAGTTCTGCTCGACCATGAGGCGGTGCTCCACCATCTGCCGGAACTCGGGCGGCATCTCCTTGTACTCGCGGTAGACCTCGATGCCGGCGACCTGATCGGGGCCGAGCAGCTGGTTGAGCTCGAATTCGTACGAGACGCCTGGAATCGACTGGAGCGGCTGCCGGTTGAGGAACCACACGAGGCAGCGCCCGCCGATCATGGTGCCGACCGCAGGGAATGCCTCGCCATCCGGGCCGCGGCGGTCGGTCACGAACAGACCGGGCACGGACCGCATCGCTTCCGCGACAGTCGTCGTGTGCTCCGCTCGGACCTGGTCGCCGGTGAGGAATACGCCGAGTCCGAGCGCCTTGCGCTTGGCCCAGCCGTCCCGACCCCACTCACGCGTGGTACGAGCGGTGACGACGACGCGCGCCACGGTGTTCGGGTTCGTGGAGAGCGTGACCTCGATCTCGGTGGTCTCGAGATCCTTGAGCTGCATGGGCTGGCTCACCCACGGGGCGAAACCGATGCGGCGGATGTCGGCGATGTAATTGCCGGCCTTGGGCGCGGCCACGTGGAAGAGGCCCGTGGGGTCGCTGCTCCCCTGCGCGATGGTCTCGCCCGCGGGATCCTTGAGGGTGACCGTGGCGCCGCTGACGGGGTTCTTGTCTGCGTCCATCAGCTTCCCGCGGAGCGCCTGTGCCCGAGCGCCCCTGGGCGCAGCCATGGCGATGCCCAGCGCACATACCATAAGAAGCAGCTGCCGTGGCATCGTCCTCCTCTCGTTCCGGTCCCGCCGTCTGGCCGACCGGCACATTCTGAAGCTGGGGCCGGGCCCCTGTATGTCAAGGTATCCCGACGCATAGCTCGTTCCCGCCCGTGACGTGTGGCCCTGGGCCCCGCCTGTTCCCCGTTCCCTGTCCCCTGCTCCCTATCCCCTATCTACTGCAGTCGCACCACATAAAGTCTCGGCGACCCCACGGACGTGATGAGTCCATGGTCCCCCGCCAGCACCTTGAACGCAAACGGGGGAGAGGTCGCCGATGTTGTGAATCTGAGATAGCGGCCAGACGCAGGCGGCGAGCTGAGCGGCAGGTCGATCGTGGTACCGATCAGGGTCACCGCGAGAGGGAACCCCGTACCCGCCAATTGCAGCGCACTGCGCATACCCCATGATGCATACGTGTACTTGGCCGGCAACGATGGAGTGCTCGCCTCGAAGTTTGCGATCATCCAGCCCGCCAGCAGCGTATCGAAGGGTACCCCGGTGCGATTGGTCAGGTTCGTGACGCCTGTGTCTGGCCCCGACGCGAGCGCCCGCGTGAACGTGGTCACGCCCGACGCCGCGTAGCGATCGGCCACGTAGCGAACCAGCGCCCAGGCCGCCCCGCGCACCGCGAGCGACGTGTCGGCATCCGCGCCGATGGCGCCCTTCTTGTCGGGTGCGGCAAGCCAGAGCCGGTAGCGCGTGAGGTTCTGCTTGAAGAACGAGTTCAGGTAGACCTGGCTCCCGATGTCGCTCAGATCGGATTGCGTGATCCGCTTGGTGGCGGTCCAGCCCTTCTCATCGCGCCCGGCCAGCTCCTCGGCGAAATGCGCCAGGGCCTCGTCCAGCCACGTGACCTCGAACTGCGAGCCGGCCGCGAGACGCTTGCCCTTGTTGATCATGTGCTGCATCTCGTGCGCGATCGTGCCACGCGTATCCTGGCGGACCTGCGACACCGTGTGGGGGATGCTGAACGCCGCGCTCGGGTCGGGCACCAGCATGTAGATGATTTCGGCCTGGTTGCTGTTGGCGCAGAGCGGACGAGAGTAGAGATCCCCGCCGAAGAAGAAGCCCCCCACGTAGCCCTGGGAGCTGTGCGGCGTGAGCGCGTTCACACGCGGCGTATACAATATGATGATGCGGCCGTTCCCGTCCTTGTCGGAGGGACGGCCGAAATACGTCGTGTCCGTCGGGAACAGCGCCGTGTCGGTCTCCGCGGCGATGTTGGTGAAGTCACTCGGCGTGAAGCCACTCGCCGGCGCCGCGGTGTCCTGCACCACGATGACGTTGGTGCCGACGGCCTTCACGACCGCCGTCAGCGAGAAGACGTTCTTGCAGGCGTCGCCCGCATTGATGTTGGGGACGTTGTAGGAGCGGAGCGTGTCGCCCACGGAAACCGCGAGCGAGGCGCGCGCGAAGGAGCGCGAGCCGACCGGCCCGGCCAGCGCGGCGCGCTCGACGGGCGGGAGCGTCGCCGGAAGCAGACGCTCCTGCTCGTGCAGCCTGGACTCGAAGGCCATGCGGACGCTGTCGATCGCCACGGAGCTGTCGGCCGGCTGCGACGCGAGCAGCGAGAAGCTGGGCGCGTTGCTCGAAAACGCGGCCGCACTGCTGGAGAAGTCACGCGACATCGCCGCCACGACATCCGCGGACGCGTCGGCAACAACCGTGAGCGAGGCCACCTGCTTGGGCGCCGTGCTCGCGTTGGAGACGATGAACAGGAGATCGCGATCGGCCGCGACGGACGACATGGTCACGCACGCGAGACCGACGGCATCGTTGAACACCGCCACACCGCCGACCGCGAGGTTGAGCAGACCGGACGCCTCGCCGGGCGGACAATTCGGGGGCGGATTGCGCACATCGGTGGGACCGTTGCATGCCGCGCAGATCGCCGCCAGCACCGCGAGAGCGGAGCGAATCCTCATCAGGACTCCATTAGAGACAATGGAAGAAAGTCGCAGTACAGGCCACAGACCAGATAGGACGGCGGAGCAGAGAGCAGAGAGAAGAGACCAGAGGCGGGACGAGAGACCAGGGAGCAGAGGGGGATCGGGAGCATGACCACTCTCATCTCTCATCTCTGGTCCCCTCCTCTGGACTCTGGTCCCTGGACTCTGGTCTCCGGTCCCTGGTCTCTAACGACACCCTCGAGGGAGGGTCGCCCTATGTGGCGTCCGAGCCTCAAAATGCTGCGTCCGAATGCACAACGGGCGCAAATATGTGCCAAAAGAGCACCGAAGTCGTCTAATAAGTGGCATAAAACTGGCTAAATGTGCTAAACGACAGCCAGAACTTGCATTTTTGGCAAAAAGCCACTAACACTTGGTGGTCGGAAAATGGTGGTTCCCCGGGGGTCGGGGCGGCGCGCATATTCGGGCTGCTGTGAGCACCGGACACTGCGAACACTTCCACCGAGGAGCCAACCGTGAAGCTCATCACTGCGATCATCAGGCCCGAGCGGCTGCCCCAAGTAAAGGCGGCGCTCTTCCGTGCCGGCGTGACGGGGATCACCCTGAGCCGCGTGAGCGGGCACGGGGGTGAGCGGGATGTCGTGCAGTCGTATCGGGCCGAGCGGGTGCTGTTGGAGTTCCATGAGAAGGTGAAGGTCGAGATGGCGTGCTCGGAGCCGTTCGTCGAGCCGACGATCCAGGCGATCCTGGCTTCCGCGCGCACGAATGGCGTGGGGGATGGAAAGATTTTCGTGCAAGCTCTGGAGCAGGTGATCCGCATTCGCACGGGAGAGCGCGACAACGCGGCGCTCACGCCGGTGACGGCGAATGAAGTGCAGCACCACGCTCAAGAGGAGTTCGCCAAAGAGGCGCACAAGGAGTGACCATGCAGACCGCAGTCGCGACCATTTCCGCCGGCGATACCGCCTGGCTCCTGATGTCCACGGCGCTCGTGATGCTCATGATCCCGGGCCTCTCGCTCTTCTATGGCGGGCTGGTGCGCGGGAAGAACTCGCTCAACACGCTCATGATGAGCGTGGCCGCGCTGGGCATCGTGGGCATCCAATGGGTGCTGTTCGGGTATTCGCTCGCTTTCGGCAAGGGAACGCCGCTCATCGGCGGCCTCGCGTACTGGGGCTTCACGGGTGTGACCAACACCGCGGACCCGACGTACGCCGCCACGGTGCCGCACGTCGCCTTCGCGGCGTTCCAGGCGATGTTTGCCGCGATCACGGTCGCACTGATCTCCGGCGCGGTCGTCGAGCGCCTGAACTTCAAGGCATACCTGCTGTTCGCGCTGCTGTGGTCGACGTTTGTCTATGACCCGCTGGCCCACTGGGTGTGGGGCCCCGGCGGCTGGCTCCGCACGCTCGGCGCGCTGGATTTCGCCGGCGGAACGGTCGTGCACATCAGCGCCGGTACCTCGGCCTTCGTCGCCGCGTGGTTCCTCGGGCGACGGAGCGGGGTGGGACGAGCTCCGATCGTGCCGCACAACGTGCCCTTCACGGTGCTCGGCGCGGGGCTGCTCTGGTTCGGGTGGTTCGGCTTCAACGCGGGGTCGGCGCTCGCCGCCGATGGCATCGCAGCGAATGCGTTCATTGCCACGCACGTAGCCGCCGCCGCGGCACTCACCGTGTGGATGTTGATCGATCTCATGCGCAACGGCGTCTGCACCGCGGTGGGGGCCGCAACTGGTGCAGTCGTTGGGCTCGTGGCGATCACCCCGGCGGCCGGCTACGTGACCCCAGCGGCCGCGATCGCGATCGGATGCATCGCTGCCCCGATCAGCTACTTCGCGATCCAGCTGCGCGCGCGCACCTCGATCGATGACGCGCTCGATGTGTTCGCCTGCCACGGCGTGGCCGGCATCGCGGGTGCGCTACTCACGGGGGTGTTCGCCCTCAAGGCCGTGAACCCCGGGGGCGCTGATGGACTGCTCGCCGGCAACCCCGGCCAGCTGGGCGTGCAGGCGCTGGCCGTACTGGCGACGATGGTGCTCTCGGGTGCGCTGACCTTCGTGCTACTCTCGGCGATCCGCCTCGTGGTACCGCTCCGTGTGGTGCTCGAGAACGAAGCGATTGGCGTCGATCTGAGCGAGCATGGAGAAGAGGCGTATCACGGTGGAGATATCGGTGAACTGGCCGGACGCCGAGTGGATATCGGGAGTAGCGTGGTGTTGACCCTGAGCGAGCCCGTAGGGGAAGCGGCTAAAGCCTAGAAGCGGGCGACGGGGAACAGGCGGGGCGACAGGAAACGGGCCACAGGAGTTAACCCCCTGTGGCCCGTGGCCTATGGCCCAGCCTGTTCCCTGTTCCCTGTTCCCCGTCGCCCGCTTCTAGGCTTTGGCGGTTCGGCGGCGCGCTCGCGCAATCGCTACTCCCGCTGCCGTCGCCGCACCGACTCCCACAACCGCGGCGGCCACTTTCATTCTCCGGACTTTCTTGTCCCGGCCGGTCACTCTGTCGCTGGCCCGCTTGACGGCGACCACGGCCTTGTCCCCGAACTCCTTCGCGGCGACCGTGGCGCTATCGCCGAACTCCTTCGCGGCGACGGCGGCGTCTGCCTTGAGCTGTCTGGCTGCGACGGTGGCTCCTGCCCTGAACTGCTTGGCGGCTGCTGTCGCGGCAACCTGAGCGTAGCGGGCAGCCTTGCCGGCGTGCTTGACCGCCTTCCTGGCGGACCTTTCCATAGTGGCCATCGTCGTTCTCCGGTGGGTTACAAAGGACATGAGCGCTCGGCGGCGCTCGGAATGCCGTGTCGCACCAACATGCAGCCGCGCAGGCGGGTGATACTCGTCTACCGCACTGTGGTCGAGTTCGTTCCCTTCCGCTCTCGTGGCTGCCATCACGGAGCCCGGCCGGCGGGCGCTGTCCAGAAGCCGGCGGCCCCATGGGCCTGGGCCGCTACCTGCCCCGCGTAGAACGCCGAGTTGAAGACGATGCGGAATGTGCCCATCGGTTGCCCTCGCCACTGCGGCTGAAACGCGATCAGGATCACGTGGCCCTGCCCGTGCGTGACGTCGAGCGCCGCCGCGAAACCCTGCATGTAGCTCTCACCTCGCAGGTATCCGGAACGCAGCGGAGACTCGCCCGATGGATACTTTGCAAGCACTGTGCCCTCGAAGCCGCTCGTCGTTGTGAAGACCGGACTGCCGCTCACGAACACGTCGGCCTGCTCCGGCATCCCGGCCATCACGGGATGCGTGGGGTCGGTGATGACCCGCATGATGGAGCCGCCGGTGAAGTAGTCGTTGCGCGACAGGCCGGCGACGACGTTGCGCACGGGGAGCCCGAATGTGCCGATGGCGCCCGTGGCGCCGCCGTTCCAGAACACCGCGGTGCCGCCGTTCCGGATGAATTCATCGACCCGAACGGTAGGATCCGCGGCCGCACCCGCTCCTCCGGGCGCGCCGGCGCGACCGCCGCTTGCCGGGCTCGCACCGGCGCCGCCCCCCCGCCCGCCGCCGCCGAGTGCCTGTGAGGCGAACAGGATCACGTCGAAACGCTGGTTGAGATTCCCGGCCTGGAGGTCGGTGGGCGTGATGAGCGTGTACGCGAACCCGTGCGTATCGAGCAGCCACTCGGTCCATCCCTCATCCATGTTCCCGGGCGCGGCCTTGTAGAGCGCGATGCGAGTGGGCGCGGGCACCGACGGGGTCGCGGCGGTGGTCGTGCGCGCGGCCTGCACGGAGAGCGAGGTCGCGAGCGAATCCACGGTCATCGCGGGCAGACCGGAGAGGAGGTAGCGACCGCCGCGATCGGCCGACGGCTGGGAATAGGTGAGCTTCGCGCCCGCGGCCAGCGCGCGGTTGATGAGGCGGAAGGAATTGTTCTGGGCGGGGTCGAGCGCGACCTGATCGCCCGTGCCGGACACGCCGCCGAGCGGCGCGGCGATGCCCGCGGCCACGGCGTTGGTCGTGAACGGCGCCTCGGGATTGTTGAGCGACTCCGTGGGTGTGCCCTGCACCGCCTTCATCGACGTGCGGAAATCCGATGAGAGCGGGGTCCTGGCCTCGATGACATCGACATCCATCTGGAAGGGCAACGTCCAGCCGGCGGCATCATAAGGAGTGTCGTCGCCGATCTGGGGGTACTTCTGGACCTCGAACAGCTCGCGCACCAGCTCCGCGTATTCCTGATCCATCGGAATCACCCAGGTGCCGATGGGATAACGCACGCCATCCTGGAAGGAATCGCGCGTGAGCTGATAGATGCGGATGCCGTGGAACGCCATGCGGCGCAGGAGCTCGACCGGCGCCATGGGATCGCGCTGCGTCTGCGAGATGAGGTAGGCGTACGGGGCTTCCTTCCGGTACTTGGCGATCGTGGCGCGGCCGGACAGGTAGCGATTGTAGAGGATGTCCTCCTTGAACCTGGCCGCGTAGGACAGCGTGGCGAGCGATGCCGTGACCATGTAGTCCACCGCGTCGCGGAGGTGCCATTCGCCGCCGGCCCACGGGCTCAGGTAGAGCGGCGTGGGACGCAGGTCGCGGTAGTCGGGCCCGAAGTTCTTCGGATCGCCGACAGCCTTGGGCGTGGCGCAGTTCCCGCCCTGCGTCTCGGTCCACCAGGACGGAATGTTCTGGTAGACACCCATGTAGTCGATGTAGCCGGGATACCACGCATCGTACGTCGCGAGCATGGCGGTCGCGCCGGGCTGGCCGTGCGCGTCGAGCGACTGGGCGATGTAGGAGCCAATCGTGTTGATCTCGCGCGCGGGGATCGCGGGCGCGCGGAGTCCCACCGGGTCGGCGAACGGCGGGATCCAGATGCGCGTGGGCTCGGGCGACGACTGGTGGTGCACGTAGATGATGTCCGGCTCCCACTCGCGCCACGTCCGCTGGATCACGCGCGACTCCACGACGTTCATCATGTAGCTGTCGCGGTTGTTGTCGTGGCCGATGTACTTCTGGTACAGCTCCATGGGCCCGGGATTCAGGCCCGCGTCGCGCGCGCGGCAATTGTTGACGACGATGTCCTGTCCGTCGGGATTGATGGACGGCCAGAGGAAGAAGACGACGTTGTCGAGGATGGCCTTCATGTCGGGATCCTTCGCCCGCGACAACAATTCGTAGGCCAGCTGCGGCGTGTGCTGCGAGCCGGCGATCTCGGAGGCGTGCAGCCCGCCGCTGATGTCGACGAAGACCTTGCCTTCGCGCGCGAGGCGGCGTGCCTCATCGTCGTTGAGGCCTTCGGGATGCGCGAGCCGCATGTTCATGGTGCGGTACGCGTCCAGCTTCTTGAGGTTGTCCTCGGACGAGATGAGGACAGCGGTCCAGGCGTGGCCGTAGGACGTGGTGCCGACGTTCAGGAGCCGGACGTTCTTGCTCGCCGCCGCGAGGCGCTTGAAGTACTCGATGGACTGGTCGTAGCCGAAGAGCCTGCGGTCGGCGCCGACGGCGAACCCGAAGACGGACTCCGGCGTCGGGATGCGCTGCGCGAGAGCTCGCTCCGGCGGGGCGACCCACAGGGCGGAGAGGGCCAGCACAGTCGAGCACCAACGACGCGACGCGGCAATCCGCAGCATGTCCGCTCCATGGAAGGCTTGTCCGCCTGGCGCAGCGTGGCCGCCCGGGCGTCCGAAGAGACCGCCAGCAATATTGAAAGTACAACAGCGCTGTCGGCCCGGCGAAAGCGCTGTCACCCCGGCGAAAGCGCTGTCACCCCGGCGAAAGCCGGGGCCCCGAGATTTGGCGTAGGGCCCTGGGTCCCGGCTTGCGCCGGGATGACGTATGGTCGCCGAGATGACGGTACTGGTTACGATCGTCCGGGGCAGGTGTCCGGTGTATTAGAAAAAGCTCCAGCCGGGCCGGCTGCATCGTCCACCCGAGGAAAGGATTCATGCTTCGTCGTATCGCGCTCATTGGATTCGCCGCCGCCGCGTGCACCGGTCGTGAGGGCGGCATCACCGCCATCGGCGGCAATCCCAGCAACGCCACGATCCGGGTCGTGAATGCCGCGGCCGGCGGGCCGGTGATCGATGTGCTCTCGAACGGAACGCCGGTGACGGGCGGGTCCGCCGTCGCGATCGGGGCGAGCACGAGCTGCTTTTCCGTGCCCGCCAGCGCTCCCGCGGTGCAGATCCGGACCACGGGTACGTCGAACACGATCCCCGGTCTCTCGCTCACGCTCGACCCGCTCACCCGCTACACCCTGCTGATGCTGGGCGACGCGGGTACCAATCGCTTCGTGCTGCTGACGGACGCGAGCACGACGCCTGCCGCGGGCCGGACACACGTACGGCTGGTCAACTCGGTGACGCACGTGGGGACGCTGGACGGGTTCATCACGGCGAGCGGGGCCGCCCTCGCTACCCCGACCCTGACGGGACTCGCTCCGGACGCCGGGTCGGCCTTTGCCGACGTGCCGTCGGGCGCTCGCACCGTGCGATTCACCGCAACGGGTACAACGACCCCGGTGGTGGACAGCACGGACGTGACGCTGACGAGCCGCGCGTCGGAAACGCTGATTCTCGCGCAGGCTGGGGGGACGGGGCCGTTTTCCCTCGTGACAGCCACGATGTGTCCTTAGGGGGCAGACCCAAGACCCAGGACCCAAGACCCAAGAAGGCTTAAGGGTGCTAGGCGCTTGCGACTTGGGTCTTGGGTCTGCTGTCCAGACTTTGATCTTCGGTCTGCAGTCCATCCATCTTGCTCCGCCGGCCCGGCGGCTCCATGATTCGTAGTCCGTCCTCGGCTTGCGGCTCCACTGCCCTCCGGTGCTCCACCACCCGGCACCGCGCCTCTCGAGGTTGGAGTGGCGACCTGGGTCGCCAATCTGGTCTTTCGACTCTTCTCGTAGCGCTCCGCTCCTCGAACCGGCCTTCGTCTCGATGGCTTCCCTGATGTCCATGTGCGCCAGCCTCCACCACTCGGCATGAGCTCGCGATCGCGGAGCGGCAAGCCGACGCCCCCCACGGGGGTACCGCACCTCGAGGTGACGGCTGGAGATGGCACGGACACGAGCGAACGCCCAACGAGCGACGAAGCCATTCTCGACGCCACCGGAAAGACGTGGGACGAGTGGCTCGCCGTGCTGGACCGTGCCGGCGCCGCTGCGCGGCCGCATCGCGAGATCGTGGCGCTCCTCGGCGGCAAGCACGGGATGACCCCGTGGTGGCGTCAGATGGTCGCGGTTGGGTACGAGCGCGCGCGCGGACTGCGGGAGAAAGCCCAGACCAACGCCGGTCACACCGTGTCGGTGAGCAAGACACTCAATGTTGGCGTGTCCGCTGTGTACAAGGCGTGGACGGATCCGCCCACGCGGAGCAAGTGGCTTCCGGGAGTGACCTATCTCCTCCGCACCGCGGTGCCGATGAAATCCCTCCGCATGACGTGGGATGACGAGACGTCGGTGCAGGTGACCTTCTCAGCCCAGGGCAGCGCCAAGACGCAGCTCACGGTGGAGCATGCGCGTCTGGCGGGCGCGGGCGAGGTGGAGAAGCGGAGGGAGTTCTGGAAGGAGAGGCTCGAGGAGATGAAGGGGTTGGTGGAGAAGTAGACCCAAGACCCAAGTCGCAGGACCCAAGCGGATGGTAAGAGAAGAGACCAGGAGAAAAGCCCCTGGTCTCTTCTTACGTCTTGCGTCTTGGGTCTTGGGTCTGCTTTTCCTACATCTGCCCCGCCTGGATTTTCTGCGCCACCTGCTCGACCTGCTCCATCACGCGCAGCAAGTTCCCGCTCCAGATCTTGGAGATCTCCTCCTCAGTGTAGCCGCGCCGAACCAGCTCGAGCGTCACGTTGAACGTTTCGCTCGCATCGTTCCAACCCACGACGCCGCCACCGCCATCGAAGTCGGAGCTGATGCCGACGTGGTCGACGCCGATGAGCTTCACAGCGTAGTCGATGTTGTCGACGAAGTCCTTGAGGTTGCCGGGCGGATCGGCGGGCATGCGCGCGTCGATGTCGGCAAGGCGGCGGTCATACTCGGCGCGACGCGCGGGGGACAGCGCGTTGACGGATCCCGGAGCTGCGCCGGCTCCGCCGCGACCACCGGCCGCCGGCGCTGGAGCCGGGGCAGGGGCGGCGGGAGCGCCGGCGCGGCCGGCCGGAGCCGGTGCACCACCGCGGCCCGCCCCGCCCGCTCGGCCAGCAGCTGCCGGAGCGGCGGCCGGAGCGGCCGGGGCACCACCGCGTGCGCCCTGTGCGCCCGGCATCTGCGGCGTTGCGGTGAGCGGAAGCGCGCCGCCGGGCAGATTGCACGTGGGAGTCGCGGGAGCGGCCGGAGTGCCCAGCGTGTCCACCCCGTACTCACGGCGCAGCGCATTGATGGCGGCCACTCGCGCCGGGGAATCCTTCTGCTGCTTGATGAAGCCCGGGTATGCCACGATCTGAATGACGCCGCCGTTCTTCGCGAGCGCGAGCAGCTGCTCGTCGTCCATGTCGCGGCTGTTGTGACCGAGCGCCATCACGGCGGAGTGCGACCCGATGATCGGGGCCTTACTCAGTGCGATCGACTGCAGCATCGTCGCCTTGGATGGATGCGAGACGTCGATCATGATTCCCCAGCGATTCATCTCCGCGATGACCTCTTTGCCCGCGGGACTCACACCACCCCACGACGCGCCGCATGCCGCATTGCCATCGTGCGAGTCGGCGTACTGGCTGTTCCCGTTGTGGGCGAGCGACATGTACCGCGCGCCCATGTCGTAGAACACCTTGACGTTCCGGATATCGTTGCCGAGCGAGTAGGCATTCTCGACGCCCATGAGGGCGACCTTGCGGCCCGAGGCGTTGATGCGGCGGACATCCGCGGCCGTGAGCGCGATCCCGATCTTGTCGGGGGCGATGCGCTCCGCCAGGGCGTGAACCGCCGCAAACTTCGACATCGCCACGCGATTCGCGTAGGCGTAGCCATCGGGGGTCAGGGGACCCTGGCCGACATAGATGCTGAAGAAAACGGCATCGAGCCCGCCTTCCTGCATCTTCACGAGGTCGACCTTGGTACCGGGCGTGCGAACATTGTAGTACGCATCCGGGCCACTCATGCGGCCGGGCTCGATATCCACGTGCGTATCGAGCGCGATCACCCGATCATGGATGCCGCGCGCCATGGTCGTGAGCTGCTGCTCGGTGAGATTGGGGCGGGCGCGCCCGGGAGGCTGGGCCGCGACGGGCGTGAGGACGGGAGCGCCGAGCAGCAGGGCGACCGGCAACCAGCGCAGCGAGCGAGCGGCGAAGCCTTCCAGCATGGATCCTCCCGAGTTCATGAAAAGCCGAGCCGGGGCCGCGATCGAGAGCACGGCGACCTCAGGTCCGGCGTGAAACGCGAGTCGGTCAGCGCGACGGCGCGCGCCGCGGGTGCACAGAAGCGTCGGGCAGCAGGCTGCGATGCCAGGATACGCTCGCGGGGATCTCGAAGCGCTCCCGCCACGCGCCGGCAGTCTGGAGAATCGTGTCGAAGACGTGCGTGGCGAGATCGATGGAGCCCTCGCCAGCCAGGCGCGTGAACTCGTCCCGCGGCACCGCGTGCACGACTCCGTCCGCATCACGATAGAATACCGTGCCGCCGGCCACAAGGCGGGTGTGCAACTCGGGCTCCAGCGCGCGCAGCGAGCGGAAGAGCGCATCGATCGAGCACCCCGAGGCGTTGGCGGTGGAAGGATCGACCCCGACGGCGAGGAAGCGGTCTTCGATCCACTCGCGCGCGGAGGTCAGCGGCGCGCCATGCGCCTGCCAGTCCCGCAGGTGGTCGTCCACGGCACCCAGCAATCGATCGCGATCCGATCCGGTGAGCGCGCGCTCGCTCGCGAAGACCCAGACGCGGGCGGAAGGAGGCAGGCGATCGAACGCGACGCGAGGCATGGAGGAGATCGAGGGTTTCGTCTCTCAATCTATGTGAAGGTTGTCACCCCGGCGAAAGCCGGGGGCCAGGGTTCCGACCCATACCTCTGGGCCCCGGCTGTCGCCGGGGTGACAGCAACTGGGCGCCTAGGGGACCGGCGTCTCACCACGCCGACACTTGCCGCAAACCGACGGTCGCCCGAAGCCGCTCATCAGTCGCCGCAGCCGCGACCCGAACAGATCCTTGAAACACAGAATCCGGCCGCACTTCACGCAGATGCCGCCGTCCACCACATCGAACATGGTGCGGCACTCCTCACACATGGTGGGGAAGTTGCTTTTGACCAACGGTGGCAGGAGAGGCATGAGAGGGCGAGTTGCAAGACCCAGGACGCAAGTCGCAAGCGGTCCGAGGTCATGCGTCTTGGGTCTTGGGTCTTGGGTCTGCTCTTATGACCTCATCTTTTCGCGCCGGCGCGAAAGAATGCGGTCCAGTGCGGCCGCGAAACGCTGTCGCTCCGCGGACGCCGGCGCGGCCTTGGGCGATTCGGGGGCGTGCCAGGTGAGCGAGTGCGCGAGCGAGGCGCGACGGAGGCGGTCCGCGAAGGTGGTGCGGTAGTGCAGATGCCCGGCGGGATCCAGCGCTACGGCCCCGAGCCCGATCACGGTGGTCGCCATGGTGACATCGGCGGTGATGACGATGTCGCCGGGCGCCACGGCGCTCGGAATGGGATGCGCCGGGGCGTCGATGGCATAGCCCGCGCGCACGGCGGTCACGTTCGCAGCACGGGGGACCACGATGTCGCGTCCGGCGACGACGCAGAGAGGGACCGTCCCCCGCTGCACCGCGCGGAACACGATCTGCCTCACCGCGTCAGGAACCGACTCCGCATCCAGCCAGACTCGCACGTCACCGCTCCACGCTCAGGCCATCATCCACGGACACCGAAAGGATGATTGCCCAAGGGAAGGCCGTCCGCAACGGTCAGCGGTTGGGGATGATGTCCTTTGCCACTACGTCGGAGTAGGTCTCGTACCCGTGCCGCTCCGACTGCGCCACGAAGCTCGACATGGTCTGGAGCATCTGCGTGACACGGGTCTGCGGCTCACCGTTCGAGCCCCCTGGCGCCGGGGCGAACCAGCTCCGAATGATCACGCTGCGGGAATCGCGCGGGAGCCGCGCGACGTTGCGCGCGAAGTTCTCGAAGCTGCCATCGCGAAAGAGATAGCTCTCCACGTTGGAGACGTAGAAGGCCGACACGGTCTCACCGCGCGAGCGCACGTAGGTGGCGATCGCCGCCATGGCCTTGGGCCCGGACAGGTCGCCGGTCACCGGCACGATGAGATTGCGATCCTCGAGTGACTTCACCACGGCGAAGTTGGCTTCGCTCGCGAGATAGTTCTCCTGTCGTCCGGACGGATCCGTGGCGACGAGGAGATCGCGCCACAACGGATAGTCGTTGCGGGCGTTGCCGGTGAGGCTGTTGTAGCGCGTGCTGAGACCATCCGTATAGAAGGCCGTGTGCATGCGCCGGATCGCGGCCAGATCCTCGGCGTTGAGCGGGACGCGATAGGTGCGCAGACGACGCTCGATGTCCGCCTGCGACTGCTCCAGCAGCTCGCGCCGCGAGGGGGTGGCGTCGAGGTAGCGGACCATCGTGGCGATCGAGGCCGTGTCCCACGTGGCAGACCTGGACGGCAGTGGCTTGCCCAGCAGCTGACAGAGGTACTCGATGCGGTTGCTCGACTGGGCGAAGAGCGCCTTGTACATCAGATGCTGCAGCAGCGCGTCGCGCCGGATGTCGATCATGAACGCGATCGACGGGTGCGTGGCCGCGATGTAGGAGAAGTTCTGGTCCGGGCCGACGCCGATGTAGGCTCCTCCGCCAACGCGCAGCGTGCGCATGGAACCGAGCACGTCGAGATAGCCCAGCTCGTTGGAGACGAGATTGTCGCTATCGAAGAAGCCGCCGGGCTCGGACATGCCGGTGACGAGGCGGCCAAAGGTGCTGTCGGCGAGTGACTGCGGGGCGACGCTCGCTGGCGGGGCACTCTGGCCCCGGACGAGCGCTGGCTGGGCCTCGAGACGGGCGGTTTTCGGAGCGGCCGGCAGCGCCACAAGACAAAGGGCGACTACCACCGGCGCGAGGCGCGCGGTGCGGTAAACCATTGGTATGTTGTGAGTTCGCTAGGCTCCCACGAAGAACTACGTGTCGGAGGCCCTACCCTACCGCAACTCGCGCGGACTTGTGAGGGGGCGCGGCGACTGCTGTCTCTTGGTGACGCGCCATTGAACCCTGCCGTAACCCGAGCCAGAGACCGATCACAAGTCCAAGTGCGGCAAGGGGTGCGGCGACGAGCGGGACGGATGAAACGGCCATTCCCATCTTCTGCAGGAAGGTCTGCGACCACGCTCCAACCTGGTCGCCGGTGCGGTAGACCGCGGTGTCAATGAAGTTCTTGGCCTTGAAGCGATCCTCGCGGCTCACGACCGTGTAGAGCACCTCGCGGGCCGGGCGCGTCAGGGCGTATTCCGCGGCGCCGCGCGCAACCTGGAACGTCACCAGCGCAATGAGGGTCGGATACAACCCGAGCGTGATGAAGCCGAGGATACCGATGGCGGGGACCGCCGCGAGTGTGAGCCCCACACCCAGCCTCTTCACGATGCGCCCCGTCAGGAAAAGCTGCATCACGAGGGTCACACCCTGGATGCCGGTGGTGATGTTCGCCAGGAACGTCGTGCGCGCAGCCCGGTCGGCGATGGCCTTGCCCACAATGTCGAGCTGGGCGAGATAGAGCACCGTCGACGTGATGGTGTAGAGGAAGAGGTAGATGCAGATACCGACCAGGTACGGCGACTTGAGCAACGCCGCCACACCGGCAAAGGCGCTCCCGCCCACCGCGGTGTCCGCGGACTGGCTCGCGGCGCTCGTGACCTCGCCCGCGGCGCCCGGCGCACTCTGCACGGTCGAACGGAGCTTGGAGACCTGGCGCATGCACTGCACGCCGCACTCGAGCAGGACGAGGGCAACGAGCATGAGAATGACCGGGTCCTTCCCGGCCAGAGCGGAGACGCGGGACGCCGTGACGGCGCCGATCAAGGCACCCGCCGTGCCACCCACACCGATGATGCCGAAGAGTCGCTTGGCCTGCTCCGAGCGGAACGTGTCCACGAAGAACGCCCACATGGCCGAGAGTACGACCAGATTGAACACGCTCAGCCACACGAAGAACACGCGCCCGATCCAGACCTGCGCGGCCTTGTCGGTCATGGTCGTCATGAGGCCGTAGAACACCAGCAGGTTCACCATGAAGAAGCGGTACGCGAACGCGATGCAGCGATGCGCGGGGAACTTGCTGATCAGGCCGGACCAGACCGGGTTCAGGGCGATCGTGACCAGAAGAGTCGCCGTGAACAGGAAGGGAATCGCGTTGGCTCCGCCCTCGATGCCGAAGGTGTCTCGGATCGGCTTGACGGCGTTGTACGAGGACAGAACGCAGAAGAAGAACGCGCTGGCCCAGTACACGGCCTTACGTTCTTCGGGGCGAATGTTGTTGAGGCGGGCGAAAAAGCCTTCGTCGCTCTGGGCTACGGCGGCACTCATGCAGTCACCTGCTCAGGGTTGAGGACAGCTCGAGGAGTCAACGACATTCCGGCACCCTGGCGAGGGGAACCTGCGCGGCCGGGCTTATGGTATCCTCGCGACCGGCGGAAGGTCAACGAAAGATGAAGACTGAGGCGTAGGAAGAACAACATCCTGTCATCCCGGCGAACGCCCGTCACCCCGGCGAAAGCCGGGGCCCAGGGTGAATTAGACACACTGTCCCCGGCTTTCGCCGGGGTGACGACCGAGACCTGGAAGCTAGATCCCGGCTTTCGCCGGGATGACGACTGGAAGCTGGACCCTGGCTTTCGCCGGGATGACCACGGGGAGATCTGAATGCTGGACTGGATATCGGACCCGCACGCGTGGGCCGGACTGATCACGCTCACGGTCCTTGAGATCGTCCTCGGGATCGACAACATCATCTTCATTTCCCTGCTGGCGGGGCAGCTGCCAAAGGCTAAACAGCCACGCGCCAGACAGTTAGGCCTCACGGGCGCGTTCGTCACCAGGCTCGGCCTGCTCTTCAGCATTGCCTGGCTGGCGCGGCTCACGCGGCCGCTTTTCACGGTGCTCGGGACCGAGATCTCGGGGCGCGGGATCGTGCTCATCATCGGCGGCCTGTTCCTGATCGCCAAGGCCACGCACGAGATCCACGAGAAGTTCGAGGGGGAGACCGGAGAAACGACGACGCGGGCCGCCCGATCGCTCGTGGCCGTCGTCGCCCAGATCATGGTGATCGACATCGTCTTCTCGCTCGACTCCGTGATCACGGCAGTCGGGATGGTCGACCAGCTGGCACTGATGGTCGGCGCAAACATCATTGCGCTCGGGTTCATGCTGGCCGCGTCGGGCCCGATCAGCGCCTTCGTAGATCGGCACCCGACCGTGAAGATGCTGGCGCTCTCCTTCCTCGTCCTGATCGGCACCAACCTCGTGGCCGAGGGACTGGGGCAGCACATCCCGAAGGGCTACACCTATTTCGCCCTGGCCTTCTCGGTCTTCGTGGAGATGCTCAACTTGCGTTTGCGCGCGCGAACCGCGCCCCTGGACCGCGAGGCGGCCGGCGCTTTGGACGGCTGATCGAGCAGCCGCCAGAGATACCACGACGCGATCGAGGCATACGGCGCCCAGGCGGTGCCGCGCTTGAGCACTTGCTCCGGTGTGGGGAGCTTCCGCATGCGATAGGCGCGCTGCACGCCTTTGCGAATGCCGAGGTCCAGCTCCGGGAGCACGTTCAGGCGACCGAGCCGGAAGATGAGGAACATGTGGGCGGTCCAGCGGCCGACGCCTTTCACCTGGACCAGCGCCGCGATGATCTCGTCGTCGCCGAGCTGGTCGAGGCCCTCGGGGATGATCGCGCCGGATTCCACCTTGGCCGCGAGGTCCTTGAGGTAGCGCGTCTTCTGTCCCGAGAGCCCAACCGCGCGCAGTCGCTCGTCGGGCGTGGCGAGCAGCTCGGCTGGGAGAGGCGCTCGATCGCCGTAGAGAGCCAGAAAGCGGCCGTGGATCGTGGCCGCGGCGCGCCCCGAGAGCTGCTGGTAGATGATGGCCCGCATGATGGCGTCCACGTGCGAGCCTTCGCTCCGCGGTACCAGGCGACACGCGCCGACCTCGGCGATCACTTCCGCCAGAATGGGATCGGTGCGCTTGAGGTGATTGATGGCTTTGCGGTGCATTCAGGAATAGTACGGACCCGTCATCCCGGCGAAAGCCGGGATCCAGAGACCTGCGCAGGGGCATCGGCCCATGACCCTGGGCCCCGGCTTTCGCCGGGGTGACGAATGTTATGTTACGGCAGACACCGCGCCGCAGAGGCAGAGGAGCATGACAGGGGGCGAGGCGCAGCAGCCGTACGGTCCGAACACACGCGCGGTGCGCCGATTTCTCCAGCGTCTGGCGGCCGAGCCCGCGGGCACCTGCGTGGCCGCGGCGAAGAGCTACCGCACGCTGCTGCGCAATCCCGCGATGATCGTGGCGGACCGGCGCCTGGGCGAGGCCATCGAGAGCGCGAAGCGCGAGCCCGCGCGCGATGCGGTCGTCGGCCCCCTGGTGCAGCTGATTCATTCCTACGGCACGTCGTTCGAGGGAGCGGATGTGATCACGATCGATGACGCGGCGGAAGCGGCGCTCGGTGCCGCGCTGGCGCTGGTGGCGCGCGACCTCATCCCGCCGGAGTCGTTCGAGATTCTGTACCGTCCGTTCGCGGACGTCATTCCGGCCGAGAAGCTCGATGCATAGCTGGTTCCGCGCGTTGACCGCCGCGGCGGGTCTGATCGTGCTCGCGCCAGGCGGCTCGTTCGCTCAATCGACTCCCGCGGGGAACAGCGGCGCATCGCGGCCAGCCGCGGCTACGACGCCGGCGCCGGGCAGCGAGCTGCAGGTGTTCTTCGTGTCGATGGGCGCCGGCGACGAGGTGTGGGATCGGTTCGGGCACGCCGGCATCTGGGTCTACGACCGTGTCCGCGGCACGAGCATCGTCTACAACTGGGGCGTGTTCGACTTCCAGCAGGACAGATTCATCGTCCGGTTCATGCAGGGCGACATGTGGTACCGCATGGATGGCGAAAGCATCAACGCCACGGTCGATCGATACCGGTCCTTGAACCGCTCCATGTGGACGCAGGAGCTGAACCTCACGCCCGCACAGCGTCTGGCGGTCCGCGACTTCATTGCCTGGAATATGCGGCCCGAAAACCAGTACTACCATTACGACTACTATCGGGACAACTGCTCCACGCGCGTACGCGACATCTTCGATCGGGTGCTGAGCGGCCAGATCCGCGCGCAGACCGAGAATCGCCCCGCTGGCACCACGTTCCGGGAAGAAACGAAGCGGATCATGCAGGGCGACCTCCCGATGTACACCAGCATCATGACCATCATCGGACACCCGGTGGATCGGCCGCTGAGCGTGTGGGAGGACATGTTCCTGCCGCTGCGCATGCGCGACGCGCTGCGCGCGGTCACGGTGCGCGACTCGTCGGGCGCGTCCGTGCCTCTGGTGATCGCCGAACAGCAGATGATCGAAGCGACACGCCCGCCTGAGCCGACGGCGGCACCGAGCTATGTGCTGCCGTTCACCTGTGCTGGCGTGCTGGTGGGGCTCGTGCTCATCGCGCTGGGCTGGAACGCGGCGGTCGGGCGATCCTGGGCTCGCGTAGGGTACGCGACGATCGGGCTGGTCTGGAGCCTGGTGATCGGGTTCGTGGGCACGGTGATCGCGCTAGGCTGGGCGTTCACCGACCACATCGTGATGCGCCAGAACGAGAACCTGCTCGTCGCCAATCCGGTGCCGCTGCTCTCCCTCGTGCTGCTGGCGCTGTTTCTCCGTGGCCGACGCGCAGGCCAGGCGGTCGTCCTGACAACGGCCGTGGCCGCCGCACTCGGGCTCGCGGCGTTCCTGCTTCAGATCTTCCCCACGTTCTCGCAGCCCAACGGGGAAATCATCGGACTCTTCGTGCCGATCCACGTCGGGATGGCGGCCGCGACCTGGCTCCGGGTTCGCGCCGATGCGGGTCGCCACGCGCACGGCTCCGTGATGTAGCTGCTGTCATCCCGGCGAAAGCCGGGACCCGGAGGATCTGCGAAGGAGCGCTGGATCCCGGCGTTCGCCGGGATGACGGGCCGGCAGGTTATTTCGACTCTTTGGCTGCCCGATCGGATTCCCAGTGGAACCGATGCATCACGCGGTGCAGCACCGGCGTGATCATGATGCCGGACACGACGATGAAGACCACGCCCGCGTAGAGCGCGTAGCAGGCGGCGAACAACTTGCCCGGTGTTGCCGCGATCGCGTTCACCTGCCCCATGCCGCCCAGGATCATCGCGGCGTCGAGAAAGGCATCCACCCAGTGCTCCGCGGCGAGCAGGTGGTAGCCCACGATGCCGATGGAGAGTGACACGAGGACCAGGACCAGCGCGATGCGTCCGTGGTGCGCGAGTCGGCTGGCGAACTGGCGCGGGGTGAGGGGCTGCTGATGTCGAAGCTCGTACATGCGGGTGGCGATCTCCTCTCAGCGGATTGGAGAGCAATATGCGCGCGTGGCGCGTTGCTTGACACCTTCACCGGGCCGGCGAACAATAGATGCGACTCCCACAGAGAGGTCCCTATGCCTCGGAGACGCACCTTGGTGGCCGGACTCGCGATGCTGGCCACTCTCGTTGGCTGTCAGCCGACCCCCGCGACGACAACCGCGGCGACGAAGGCGCCTCCGGCTGGGCCGGCGCCCGGAACACCCGAGTTCAAGATCCAGAATGCCATGGCGGCGGGCCCCGCATCGATCAGCAACGCGGCGACGATCATGGAGCTTCCCATGAAGGCGACGGATCCGCCGACCACCCTCAAGCCTGGCACCAACGGTTGGACCTGCATCGCGAACAGCCCCCAGGCGGTGGCCGTTCAGGGCAACGACCCCATGTGCCTGGACAAGTCGTTCATGGAGTGGGCGCAGGCCTGGCTGGGACACACGACGCCCAACATCAAGTCGACCGGCATCGGCTACATGATGAAGGGCGATGTGGGCGCGAGCCTCATCAACCCCTACGACACGATCCCATCGCCGACCAACAAGTGGGTCAAGAGCGGCCCGCACATCATGGTCGTGGTGCCGGCGGCGGCACTCGCGGGCATCTCCGACGATCCGGGGGCAGGCGGTCCGTACGTGATGTGGAAGGGCACGCCCTATGCCCACATCATGGTGCCGCTCCAGTAGCGGGTTACCCGACAACGCTGTCACGTCGGCGAAAGCCGGGGCCCAGGGTCCTACGCGATTCTTCTGGGCCCCGGCTTTCGCCGGGGTGACATCACTCTCGCCGGGTGAGCGCTGTCAGGGAGCGCGCGGCGGCTGGTTCACGACGAGCCAGTAGAGGCCCGCGTCGGAGACCGCTTCGATGAACTGCTCGAAGTCCACGGGCTTCACGATGTAGCTGTTGGCGCCGAGGCGGTACGCCTCCTCGATGTCCGGCCCCTCGCGCGACGAGGTGAGCACGACCACCGGAATAGTTCGTGTGCGCCAGTCGCTCTTCACGCGCCGCAGCACATCGAGACCGCTGACCTTGGGCAGCTTGAGGTCGAGCAGGATCAACCTGGGAAGGTGATCGCCCTGGAGGTACTCGATCGCCTCCGCCCCATCGCGCACGACGTGCACCTTGCCCGACAGCTTGTGCCGGCCCAGCGCCCGGAGCGTGAGGGCCACATCGTCCTGGCTGTCCTCGACGAGCAGAATCTCCTGTTCGCCCTGCGGACTCATGCGGTTTTCTCCCCGGGCATCGAGAAGTAGAACGTCGCGCCCTGATCGGGCGCGCTCTCGGCCCAGACGCGACCACCGTGACGGTTCACGATGCGCTGCACGATGGCGAGCCCCACGCCCGTGCCCTCGAACTCCTCCGCCCGATGCAATCGCTGGAAGACGCCGAACAACTTGTCCACGTATCGCATGTCGAATCCAACGCCGTTGTCACGTACATAATAAATATCCTCGCCGTCGCCGCGCTTGAAGCCGACCTCGATCCGCGCGGGCTCGCGAGTCCGCGTGAACTTGATCGCGTTCTGGATCAGGTTCTCGAATACCTGGCGGATGAGCGCCCGCTCGCCGTGTGCCGGCGGCAGGTCCTCCACGACGAACTCGACGTTTCTGCCGGTATTGGCCTGGAGGGCTTCTTCCCCGATCGACTTCGCGAGCCCCGTCATGTCGACGGCTGTCTGCGATATCTGCTGCCGACCGAGGCGCGAGAACATGAGCAGATCGTCGATCAGCTGCCCCATCTGCTTCGAGTTGCGCGTGATGACGTTGAGGTAGTCCTGCGCCTCCGTCGGCAGCGACTCGGCGTGGTCTTCCAACAGAATGCGCGAGAAGCCCGCGATCGCGCGGAGCGGCGCGCGAAGATCGTGCGACACGGAATAGCTGAAGGCTTCCAGCTCCCGGTTGGACGCTTCGAGAGCGGAGGTGCGCTCCTCTACCCGGCGCTCCAGCTCGACATTGAGGCGGCGAACGGCCTCCTCCCCCTCCTGGCGCGCGCGCTCGGCCGCGAGTCTCGCGGTGACATCATCGGCGAGGGCGAGCGAGACCGGCCGTCCATCGAGCTCGATGTCGTGGCGGGTCATCTCCACGTCGATGGTAGACCCATCTTTCAGCCGATGCTGGGTGACCTGGCCATTGTCGGCAACGGGGCCATCGGGCCCCGGCATGAGTCGCCGCTGCTCCCTGGGATTCATCAGGGAGTCCACGGTCATCGACAGGAATTCGTTGCGGCTGTATCCGTAGCGCTCCGTGGCCGCGGCATTCGCATCCAGGAATGCGCGCGTCTTCCTGTCATACAGCCACATCGGCAACGGATTCTGATCGAACAGGAGGCGGTATCGATCGACCAGCGTTTCGAGGTGTCGATGCGAGACTTCCACCTCGCCGGCCATGGTGTTGAACGAGCGGGCGAGACGGCCGAGCTCGTCCGAGCGCTCGAGGTTCACGCGGAGGCTCAGCCGCCCGGCCGTGATCGCCTCGGCGCCTTCGGTGAGCTGTTGCAGCGGGACCGTGATGCGCCGGCTCATGACCCAGCCAGTGAATCCGCCGGCGGCGGCGAGGGCCAGCGACAGGGCGATCGCGATGAGCAGGAACTGGTGCGTCCGGCCGAGCACCGCTTCTTCCGGGAACTCAACCGTGAACAGCCAGGGCGTCTGCGCGATGGGCCGCACCGCCGCCACGACCCTGCCCACGCCCGCGCGCTCGTAGCGGACAGCCTGCGTGTCGGCGCGCGCCGAGCGCGGCGGCCCAGGCACAATCCGCTGGAGATCGGTCCACACCTCGTCATCCACGTTCCCGATGAGGATGCTCGCATTGGAGCCGATCAGGGCACGGAGCGCGTTGTTCCCCGCGTTGGGCGCGAATGGACGACCGTACCGGTCGACGACATACCCCAGCACGGCGTTCGCCGGACCGATGCGCAGCACCGTGAACTGGGTCGCCGCGGTATCCGGCCGCGTGCGGTACCCGCTCACGACGCTCCGCGGCGTGTCGGCTACGAGTCTCGCGAGGGCGGCCTGCGTGGCCGAGTCGGGAAGCGCAGGAGCGTCCTCTCCGACGACCAGCGCGCGCGCACCCTTTGCGTCCCACAGCTCCACCGTGGTGACCTGGGGCGCGCGCTTCATGAACTCGTTGAGCGTATCCCGAACCTCGGCGGTCGCCACCGGAGTCGGGGAGGCGAAATAGGCGCGAACGGCGGGACGCGCGGCGACGAGCGTGGCGGCCGCGAGGCCGGCCTGGGCAGGGCTCACTCCGCGCCGATCCACGAAGAATCCGAGCAGGCGGCCGTTGGGCCCGGACACCAGCGCGATGGTCGACTGCGCGAGCGCGCTATCGGGGCGTTGACGGAGGGGCCCGATCGCCGCTCCCAGCGTGTCGGTGCGCAACCGCGCGATCAGGCCCGACCGGTCGGCATCGGGCAGCGGCGGCAGGCTTTCGCCGACCGTGAGGACGCGTCCACCCGTGGTATCCCACAGCTCGACGGTGGACACCTGAGCCGTACGGCGCTGGAAGGCGGTCAGGGTGTCGACGGCCACGGACCGCGAGGCGGGCGACGGGACTTGCAGATAGTCGCGGATCGCCGGGAGGGACGCCATCTCCCGAGCCGTGACGAGCCGGGTGCGGATCTGCGGGACCAGCAGCTCGACCACCTGGCCAGTGAGGCGCCCGAGGCGATCATCGGCGGCGTCGAGGGCGGCGCGGCGGACTTCAATGTATGCCGCCGCCGTCATTCCTCCGAGCACCACGAGCAGGAGGAGACTGATGCCAAGCGGCAGTTTCTTCGAAATCGATAGGCGGTTCCAAGCCATGAATGCCTTGTCCCCCTCCCGTTCGTGGATACCGCCAACCTAATAAAGGCGCTCGAAATGACGCCACCCGGTTCTCGCCCTCAAGAGGCGAAGTCGGGCCGGTTTACCTTGCGCAGACCGACGAATCGGGCAGAATGTAACGTGTTGTGCGAATCGCTCGGCGGGACCGGCCGACCACGGAGCCAATGAGGAGGCGGGATGTCGCGCACCAAGGGAATCGAGTCGACAGCGATACGCGGGGGGTTGGCTGGCACTCTCCTGCTGCTCGCCGCAGCGGTCGCCGGCGCGCAGCAGACCCAACGGCAAGACGTCGAGTACACGAACAAGATCAAGGAGTTCCTCACCGACCCACGCATCTCGACCGAGCTGGTCGACCACCTGCCATGGTCGGACAAGGTGCCGACGACGCTGCGGTTTCCCGGCATCATGCGCATCGTGGGGACGCCGGGAGAGCTGACGCACGCCGCGGACATCCACCGCTACCTCAAGGCGATCGCGGATGCGGGCACGGGACGCGCCAAGTACTGGACGATCGGCAAGACCGAGGAGGGTCGCGACATGGTGATCCTCGCGATCGCCGATGAGCAGACCATCAAGAACCTCGACCAGTACAAGGGCTACCTGGCCGAGCTGACCGATCCGCGGAAAACATCCGAGGCGCGCGCCCAGCAGCTGCTGCACACGGCGAAGCCGATCTACTGGATCACGAGCGGCATGCACTCGCCCGAACGGGGCGGCCCGGAGATGCTGATGGAGCTGGCGTACCGGCTGGTGGTCGAGGAGACGCCGTTCATCCAGCAGATCCGGAACAACGTGATCACGTTCATCACGCCGGTGGTCGAGGTGGACGGCCGTGAGCGGATGGTGGACACGTACTACTACAACAAGAAGTACGCGCTGCCCGCCACGGGTCGCGGCGGCGGTGCAGGCGGGGGCGGCGCCGGCACGCTCCCCCTCGTGTACTGGGGCAAGTACGTCGCGCACGACGACAACCGGGACGGGATGGGCCAGTTCCTCGCGCTCACTCGCAACATCGAAAAGGCGGGGATCGAGTGGAAGCCGACGATCCTGCACGACCTGCACGAGGCGCAGACGCTGCTCTACGCCTCCACGGGAACCGGGCCATACAACGAGCAGCTGGACGCGATCACGGTGAACGAATGGTGGATGTTCGCCGAGAACGACATCATGGAGATGACGAAGCGCGGGGTGCCCGGCGTGTGGACGTACAACTACTACGACGGCTGGGTGCCGAACTACATGTTCTACGTCGTGCACGCGCACAATGCCGTCGGCCGATTCTACGAGGTGCAGAGCTACGGCCCGGACAACAGCACGATCACCGTGAACCAGAGCCGGGAGTGGTTCCGGCCCAATCCGCTGCAGGGCCAGATCAAGTGGGGCCCGCGCGCGAATACGAACATCCAGGAGTCCGCGATTCTCTTCGCGCTCAACTTCACGGCGAAGGAGCGCGAACGCTGGCTGGAGAACTACTGGATCAAGAACAAGAACGCGGTGCGGCGGGGAACGGACGGCCCCACGTTCGGCTGGGTGATTCCCGCGAGCCAGCACAGCAAGGCCAACGCGGCCGACGCCGTGAACGAGCTGATCGACCAGGGACTGGAGTTCCACGTCGCCAGGTCCGCGTTCACGGTCGGAGGCGTGAGCGTGCAGCCGGGCGACTGGATCGTGCGCGGAGATCAACCGTACCGCACCGTGGCCGACATCTACTTCTCGGTGCAGAACTATCCCACGACCAATCCCGCGCCATACGATGACACGGGATGGACGTTCCAGATGATGCGGAACATCGTGATCACGCCCATCACCGACAAGGCGCTGCTCACGGAGCCGATGATGCCGGTCACCGGGCACGTTTCGGCCCCCGGCGGCGTGGCGGGCAACGGACCGGCAATCATCATCGATCACACCGGCGACAACAATATGATGCCGTTCCGGTTCCGGCTAGCCTCCGTGAAGATGACGGCGGCGGAATCGGAGTTCGATGCTGACGGTCACCGCTTCGGCGCCGGCTCGTTCATCATCGAGAACGCGAACCGCACGCAGGTCGAGCCGCTGGTGCGCGAGCTGGGGCTCTCGGCGTACGCGGTGAGCTCGATACCGACCGGCGTACGCACCCACGATCTCGATGTGCCCCGGATCGGGTACATCCACAGCTGGTCGAATACACAGAACGAGGGCTGGGTGCGCGCGGCATTCGACTACTACAGGATCCCGTACACCTACTTCGGCGAGAACGAGGTCTACAAGCGAAATCTGCGCTCGCAATTCGACGTGCTGATCTGGCCCACAGGCGGCGCGGTGGGCACGCTGCCGCAGGGCGGCACGCCGATTCCATACAAGCGGTCAGCGGAATTCCCATCGCTGGGGAGCCCGGACTCGACCGATGACACGCGTGGCGCGCTCGGCCAGGAGGGGCTGCGGGCGCTGTACGCGTTCGTGCAGGAGGGCGGCACGCTGATCACGGAAGGCGGGACGGCGTCGATCTTCCCGCAGTATCAGCTCACGCCGGGCGTGACCGTCGACAACTCCGCCAACAATCTCGTGGCGCGCGGAACGATCCTGCGCGGCATCATCTCGGACCGCGGCAGCCCGATCGCGTACGGCTTCAACGTGAATCAGCTGCCCGTGTACTTCAGTCAGGGCCCGCTGCTGGATGCGGGGACGACGCCGGCGGTGCAGCCCGTCGCCGCAGCCGGGCGCGGTGGTGCGGCCGGGCGCGGCGGTGCTGCCAGCCCCTATCAAAACACGTCCCCGATGGCGACGAAGCTCGTGCTATCCCCTTGGGATCCGACGGAGAACTGGCCGCCGAACTCCACACCTGCCGCGGCTGGCGGAGGTGGAGGCCGTGGAGGCGGACGGGGCGCCCCCGCCGCTGCGCCACCGGGGGGAGCCGCACCGCCAGCTGGCGGTCGTGGCGGCGCGGACGCACCCCAGCCGATGCTGGACGAGATGCGCCCGCGCGTGGTGCTGCAGTTCCCACCCTACGCGCAGGACATGCTGCTCTCCGGCGTGCTGGCCGGCGGCGAAGTGCTGTCCAATCGCCCCCAGCTCGTGGACTCGCGCATCGGGACCGGGCACGTCGTGATGTTCGCGATCCGACCGTACTGGCGCTGGCAGACGCAGGGGACGTACATCCTCGGCTTCAACGCCATTCTGAACTGGAACGATCTCGACGCCGGACGACCCGCTGTCGGCGGAGCAGGCGCGGCCGCGCTGCGCTGAGAGCCGGTTATCGATGCAGAACGGGCCCGCGCCGTATCGGCGCGGGCCCGTTTGCGTTCAGCGGGCCAGCTTCGTGAGGAATTTCTTGCGCGCCTTGGACACCTTGGGCGCGATCACGGCCTGGCAGTATGGCTGCCGCGGGTTCTGGTTGTAGTAGTCCTGGTGGTAGGACTCCGCGGGATAGAACGTCCCGGCGGGCACCACCTCGGTCACCACGGGTGAGTCCCACAGCCCCTTCGCCTGGAGATCCGCGATGACGGCATCCGCGTCGGCGCGCTGCTGGTCATCGTGATAGAAGATGGCCGAGCGGTACTGCGTACCGACATCGGCGCCCTGACGATTGAGCGTCGTGGGGTCGTGCAGCGTGAAGAAGACCTCGAGCAGCTCGCGGAAGGAGATGATCGAGGGATCGAATGAGATCTGAATGACCTCGGCGTGGCCCGTGGTACCAGTGCAGACGTCGTTGTAGGTGGGGTTCGCCACTCGCCCTCCCATGTAGCCCGACACCACCTGACTCACTCCCCGGAGGTCTCGGAAGACGGTGTCGAGGCACCAGAAGCATCCGCCCGCGAGCGTGGCGAGGCTGGAAGGTTGCGTGGCTGCGCGAGGATCCATGACGTGGTTACCAGGTGATTGGGCGGTCTGGAAAGCTCTTCCGGAGCAGGCACTTACACAACGAGACGGCCAGGCCTCTGGTTCCAGCCGGAGCCGACCTCGCTCTCGTGCAAACGGCAAGTCCGCCGGACGTGACTAATTCCTCGATTCGCCTTCGCTCCACTCTACCAGCGTGCCGCTGATCAGGCGCGCTCTACTCGGAGTTTCCATGAGGCCTCAACGCGTCGTATTGGTTGCGGGCGCACTTGCATTGGCGTTGTTCTCGTCACCCGTGCTTGCGCAGCGTGGAGGCGGAGGACGGGGCGGCGGAGGGGGTGGCGGAGGTGGGGGTAGTGCCAGCGGCGGGGGCGGCGGCGCGCCGAGTCGGCCAGCGGTAGCCGTTGCCAAGATCAGTGACGTGACCAAGATCATGCTGGCGAAGATCACGCTGGACAAGGCGCAGAAGGACACGCTCCAGAAGCTCGAGGCCTTCTTCAAGGACGCGGAGAAGAAGACCAGCGACGACGCGAAAGCCGCGACGCCCACCGGCGGCCGTGGCCCGGACATCAGCGCAACGCTTGCCCTGTTCGACCAGAACTACATTGATGGGATGCGTCCGCTGTTGACGCCGGACCAGCTCAAGATCTTCGACGCGAACCTGATCGAGTATCAGAAGAAGTATCCGCCGGCGGCACCGTCCCACGGCCGAGGTCGAGGGAACTGACGACCGTTTGGCACCGGTCCGGGGCCGTCCGCGCGAGCGGACGGCCCCCTTTCCTTTTTCCGGGTACACGGGACCGGGCGAGGAACTTGCGTATCTCCGCAGGGTGCGCCTCCCGCTCCTCTTGTGTGGTTCGCTCCTGATCGTCGCCGTGTTGCAGGGGCAGACGCCTCCGCCCGGTCCTGCCGCGCCACCAGCCGAGCTGCAGCGCGCGTTGCGCGCGCCCGCCGGCCCCGTCGAGGCGGAGATGCGAAACGTCCGCTACCACGTGGATGACTCCGTGGTGCTTGGCATTCGGTATCTCCGCGGCCGATTGCTTCCGACGCGCCCGCCGGCGCCACCCTGGTTCGACGACCCGGCCTCGTTCTCCATCGCGATCGACACCGCGGTCGTGCAGATCAGCGCGGCGAGCCTGACGGCTCTGCTCAACACCTACACCTTCAACTACAAGGACGCTCCTCTCGGGAGGCTCGCGATCAGCGTCGTTGACGGCAGACTTCGTGAGCGAGGCACCCTTCGCAAGGGCGTCGCCATTCCCTTCACCATCGACGCGAGCATCAGCGCGACCCCCGACGGGCGCGTGCGACTGCACCCGGAGTCGGTGAAGGTCCTCGGGATGTCGGTGCAGAGCCTCATGCGGCGACTCGGGCTCGAGCTGGACAAGATGATCCGGGTCGAGCCCGGCCGCGGCGCCGAGATCGATGGAAACGACTTCCTGCTCTCGCCCGGAGGGCTGCTTCCGCCGCCCACGATCGGCGGGCGCATCGTGGCGGTGCGCGTCACCGCCGACGGAATCGAACAGACCTTCGCGCCGTCCGCGCGAAAGCCGCCTCTTCCCCGGCTCACCCTCGCCGACCCCGCCATCCGCAACTACATGCTCTACCAGGGCGGCGTGCTGCGGTTCGGCAAGCTCACCATGGGCGCGGCGGATCTGGAGATCGCGGATGCGGACCCATCGGATCCATTCGACTTCTTCCTCTCGCACCTCAATGAGCAGCTCGTCGCCGGACGCAGCCGGAGCGAACCCGACTTCGGGCTGCTGACTACGATGCCCGACTACGACGACATGCGCCGCGCGGAGTCTGCTCCTCGCAGATAACAACCGCCGTCGCGCCCATGCGGACGCGACGGCGGATACAAAGTCGGTGCCTGCTCAGTCCGCGCGCCAGAGTCGATCGGTGGCGGTCTGCAGACGCTGGAGATATTCGCCGACGGCTTCCTGCGCCCGTCGCACGGGGATCACGAAGCGCGGATCGTCCGGTTCGACGGTCTCTCCGCTGGGAGCCTGATCCACCATCAGATCGCCGCCCTGCGCCTCGACCGCATGCTCGAAGCGCTCCACCGCATCCATCAGGTTGCCGATGTCCTCCGCGGACTCGTCGCCCGCCAACTGCACGCCGCGCGCTTGAAGCCGGGCAGCCAGGGTCTGCTTGACCGAGGCGCGCTCTTCACGGCGGTGGGGATCCAATATGTCATCAAGAGATTCACTCTGGTTCGGCTCGATCGGCGTCATAAGGTGCTACCTGCCATTGGCGTCATGAGGTGCGTCCTGCTGAGGGTCAACCTTCAATACCCCGCAGCGGCGCAACCGGACTTCACCCGTCCGCGGCGCTCAGCGACCAGGTCGCTTGAAGTAGTCCGGCGCGTTGCCCGGTCTCCATTTGATGTTGCACCCGATGCTCGGCGTCTGGTCACGCGTCGCGTCGCGGCCCGCGAGCACGGCGTCGATCGCGGCACGAATATCCCGACCGGTGACCGGCACCCCGTTCGTTGGTCGGCTGTCATCCAGCTGCCCGCGGTACGCGAGGCGGCCATTCGCATCGAACAGGTACGGGTCCGGCGTGCACGCCGCGCGGTATGCCTTGGCGACGTCCTGCGTCTCATCATACAGGTAGGGAAACGGATATCCCGCGGCCCGCCGTTCCTCGCGCATGGCCTTCGGCCCGTCGGCTGGATAGGCCGCTGCGTCGTTGGAGCTGATGGCCACGACCGCAAGTCCCCGAGTCGCGTAGTCGTTGGCGAGCTTCGCGAGCTCTCCGCGAACATGCTTCACGAACGGACAGTGGTTGCAGATGAAGAGGACCAGCACCGCTCGCGCGCCGGAGAAGTCGGACAACCGGACCACCGTTCCGTCGGTGTCGGGCAGCACGAAGTCCGGAGCCGGCGTACCGAGCGCCAGCATGGTTGATGGGGTTTCCGCCACGGGATGACTCCTTGTGTTTCGTCTCGACTAGACACTCACGTCTCTCGGACCGGCGCCGCTGCGGTCGCCGCGGCCAGCTCGGCCCGCACGTACCCGAGCACGCGATCGCTCTCCGTCGCGATGCGACCGGCCAGGGCCTCCGCCTCCGCCAGATTCCCGCTGTCGCCAACCGCCTCGAGCTGCGCCAGCAGGCTGGTGAGCTCCCGGGCTCCGATGGTTCCCGCGCCGGAGCGGAAGGCATGTGCGGCACGCGCGATCGCCTTGGCGTCGCCAGACTCCACCGCTTCGGACACCGCGGTCGCGCGCCCGGGTCCATCGCGCACGAAGATGCCGAGGATCACGTCGGCGGCGTCTTCGGCGCCCGCGGCACGAAGCGAACGTCGGAACGCCACGAGGTCGACCGGCGGCGCCGATTCATCGGCCTCCTGCGCAGCGGGGGCACGGCGCTCTCCCCAGCTTTCAACGATGGCGAACAGCTCGTGCGCCTTGAACGGCTTCGCGACATAGTCGTCCATCCCGGCCTCGATACACCGCTCGCGCTCGCCACTGAGCGCATGGGCGGTGCACGCGATGATCGGGAGCTGGGCGCCGCCCGGAAGCTGACGGATCGCCGCCGTAGCGGTCATGCCGTCCATCTCGGGCATCTGGATGTCCATGAGCACGAGATCGTATCGCCCCGTCTTCACAGCAGCGACGGCATCGCGCCCGTTGCCCACGACGTCCACCACGTGACCGCGGCGGCGGAGCATCGCAAGCGCGACCTCCTGGTTCACCGGATTGTCCTCCGCGAGGAGCAGACGCAGCTTGCGACGCGCCTCCGCCATCGCGTGGCGCGTGACGACTCCGCCGGCGACAGCCTGCGCCGCCCCCGGACCGGCAGTCACCGTTGCCACTGCCTGAATGAGGTCTGCCCGACCGGTGGGCTTGGTGAGATACCCGTCGATCCCGAGCTCACGGCAGCGCTGACCATCGCCGCGCTGGCCACGCGACGAGAGCATGAGAATGGGAGTCGATGCGATGATCGGATCCTGGCGGATCCGCGCCGCGAGCGCGAATCCATCCTCCTCCGGCATCTGCGCGTCGAGCACGGCAATCGCGTGCGCGGAGCCCGACTCGCGCCCGGCCTGCAGCATCGAGAAGCCGAGCGCCGCGCTCGGCGCCTCATCCACACGCATGCCGACACTCTGGAGCAGTCCGCGAAGAATGCGGCGATTGGTGGCATTGTCATCGATCACGAGGGCGCGCTTGCCCTTGAGCTCGGACACCGTGGACGACACCTGCGCCAGCGCTTCCCCCTCCGCGACCGGCAGCGAGAGCACGAAGGAGAAATCAGATCCGGTGTCGACCTCGCTCCGGACGGAGAGGTCGCCACCCATTCTATGGATGAGCCCCCGGGCAATGGAGAGACCGAGGCCCGTGCCGCCGTAGCGGCGCGTCATCGACGCGTCGGCCTGGCTGAAGGGCTCGAGGATGCGCGCGATCTGCGTGGGATCGATTCCGATACCGGTGTCGCGGACGGACACCCGGATCGTGGCGACCCCATCGCGAAGCTCCATGGTCCGCGCATTGATCACGATCTCGCCCGCATGCGTGAACTTCACGGCGTTGCCGAGGAGGTTGCTGAGCACCTGGCGTATGCGGGTCGGATCGCCCCGAAGCACGGGAGGCAGGTCCGGATCCGGGTCCACAACGAGCTCGAGGCCGCGCGCGCGGGCGTCCACGGCAAACAGGGAGGCGACGGAATCGATGAGGCCGCCCAGATCGAACGGGATCGCCTCGATGTCGAGATGATCCGCCTCGATCTTGGACAGATCGAGGATGTCGTTGAGGAGCGTGAGCAGCCCTTCGCCCGAGCTGCGAATGATCTCCAGGGAGCGGCGCTGGTCGGAGGCCAGCTCTGTCTCGAGCAGCAGCTCCGTCATGCCGAGCACCGCGTTCATCGGCGTGCGAATCTCGTGGCTCATGTTGGCCAGGAACGCCGCGCGAGCCTCCGCGGCCCGCTCAGCCGGATCGCGGGCATCGCGAAGTGCCTGCGCCGCCTGCGCGCGCGCCGTGACGTCGCGCGCGATCCCGTGCGCGCCGACCACGTGGCCCGAGAGGTCGAGCACCGGACGGGCCGAGAAACTCAGGGATCGTGGCGTGCCGTCGGCGGAGACATGGACGGTCTCCCAATCCAGGATCTCCTCCCCGGCGAGGACGCGATTCCATGACACCGTCGCCTTCGCCTGGAAGTCGGGATGCACATACTCCACGACCGCGTGACCGAGCATGGACTCCGGCGGCCTGCCGTAGACACTGGAGGCCGCCACGTTGAGATAGGACCAGCGACCTTCACTGTCCACCTCCCAGACCAGATCGGACGCCGACTCCACCAGCTCCCGGTAGCGGCGCTCCGCCTCGCGGACCGCGCGGTCGGCGCGTTGCCGTTCGGTGAAGTCGCGGATCACGAGCGTCCGCAGCCGGACTCCCGCGACGGCCGCATCCCCCACACTGATCTGCACCGGGAAGGTCGAGCCGTCGGCTCTGCGCGCATCGAACTGCCGCGTCTCCTCGTCCTTGCCGCTGCTGCCATCGAGCTGCGCCGCAAGCGAGGTCGTCGCCTGGGAGGTTGCCGGAATGATCGATGCCGCGGAGCGACCGAGAATCGCATTGGCGTCCCACCGGAACATCTCCCGCGCCGCGGGATTGAACGACAGGATCGTGCCCGCGTCGTCCACCGTGACGATGCCATCGGCCGCCGTATCCAGGATCGAGCGCGTGCGCGCCTCACTCCCAGCGAGTTGCACCTTGGCCCGCTCGTACGCCATGGCGTTGCGATTCAGGCGGGCATGAAACTGCGTCAGAAACCACGTAAACGTGGTGACCACGACCAGCAGGACCGCCTTGCGGGAGCTATCAATGGGCGACGCAATGGCGACGCCCGCGGCGAGCGGGGCCATGACACACCCGATGAAGAGCAGGAACGCGCGCCGATCGGCGACGAGCGTCATGACTGCCGCCGAGGCGAGTCCGCTCAGGACCACCAGCAGTACCGCGGTGTCGACGAGCGGCACCCGCGGTATGGCCGCCACGGCGCCGAGGCCCCAGGCGAGGGCAACGATGGTGACATCCCGGCGAACGACACGACGAATGGTCGCGGCGGATGGCGCCCCGGCCTGAAGGGCCCGGCGTGCATTGGCCCGCCAGGCGGCGGCGATCCATACTGTGGCGCACCACGCGACGGCGGCCAGGCCGGGAACGTCCTGCCAGAGCAGCACGGCGACGAACGCGGCGAGCATGCCGTGCGCGAGCTCCGCGACGGGCGGGTCGCTAATGAGGCGCTCGGCAATGGCGGCGTCCGCCATGCCGCGGACTTCGTCCTCAGCCCCTACCAACGGCTGCAGGATCCCGATCGAGTTTCGTCGCTCCACGTGCCCTCGAAGAAAGCATCGCGCGTGCTCCACACCGGCCGCGCAACCGCGAGATGCGCGAGCGGCCCAAGACAGGAACAGTAGAGAGCGCTCAACGGGAGAGGAAGCACCGGAGACGTGCCCGGACGATGCCCCGCAAGCGGCACGGCGCGACAGTAGATTTTTTCGGCGCCGACCCCCGCCACACACCGCCACCACGACCCCTATGAGCCCCGGCCGCGAGCCTGCGACGATTGGTGACCTTCAGGTCAGCGTGCACGATGGCGTCGCGACGATCAGCTTCGCGCATCCGCGGGGCAATTCGTTGCCATCCGTGCTCCTCCGACGCCTCGCGGATGGTCTCCTGACGGTGAGCCGAACGGCCGACGCGCGAGTCATTCTGCTGCGGAGCGGCGGCGACGGCGCGTTCTGCGCCGGGATCCGCGACCGCCGTGCCGGCAAGGAATTCTTTCTGGGGTTCGCTCGCGTGATCCTCGCCATGATCCGCGCTCCGCAGCCGATCGTGACGCGGGTCCATGGCCGGGCGGTGGGCGGCGGGCTGGGCCTCATTGCGGCATCAGATTACGTCATGGCGACGGCCGACGCCGCGGTGCGCCTGAGCGAGCTGTCGTTGGGGCTGGGTCCGTTCGTCGTCGGGCCGGCCCTGGAGCGAAAGGTCGGCGCGGCGTCCTTTGCCGCGATGGCGCTGGACACCGATTGGCGCTCCGGGGCGTGGGCCGAGCGTGCGGGACTCTACTCCCGCGTGTTCGATGATGCGGCAGCGCTGGACACTGGCGTCGATACATTGGTCCGGCAGCTCGCCGCGGCAAACCCGGCTGCGACCGCGCGCCTCAAAGCCGCGCTCTGGGAGGGGACAGAACACTGGGACCGTCTGCTCGAGGAGCGGGCCGAGGCGAGCGGCGACCTGCTGGCCTCCGAGTACGGCCAGGCGGCGCTCGCGTCCCTGGCCAGGCCATGACGCCGGCGCTCGATGAGCGCGAGCGTCATCGGCCCTTCACCCCTGCGGTCGGAAGTGCAGTATCCAGGTCCTGAACGCAGAGAGTAACGCTCGCACGGCCTCGAGCGTGGTCCCATCGGTGATCTCGCCCGCCGCGTTGAGCTTGTCCTGCATGCGGGGCACCATGACTTCGGGCTTAGGCATGAGGTAGAGCTGCAGCGTCGAAGCCACGTTTCGGAAGTGCTGCTGCGCGCGTACCGATCCGAAAATGCCGTCCGAGGAGCCCATGATCGCGGCAGGTTTCCCCACGAACGGCTGGTTGGGCGGACGCGACACCCAGTCGATGCTGTTCTTGAGCACGCCGGGGATGGAGTAGTTGTACTCGGGCGTCGAGATGAGGAGCGCATCCGCGCGGCGAATGCGCTCCCTCAGCTCGACGACGGGAGCCGGGAAGCCGTGCGCCTCCACGTCCGCGTCGTAGAAGGGCACGTCCCGGATCTCGGCGATCTCCAGCACCATGCCCTCCGGCATGAGTGTGCCCGCGGTCCGGAGCAGGATGCGACTATACGAGCCCGCGCGAAGGCTGCCGGAGATGCCCAGGACATGGATCATCGATTCCCGCCGTGAAACGGTCTCACGCGCCAGGATTCACGGTCGCCCAGCACTCGATCTCCACCTTCGCGTTGAGCGCGAGTCCATTGGCCCCGATCGCGCTCCGCGCCGGCTTGGGGCCTGGGAAGTAGCTCGCGTAGATGGGGTTGAGCTTGGGCCAATCGGCCATGTCGGCGATCATGACCGTGCATTTCACCACGTGCTCCAGCGACGAGTGGTTGCGCTCGAGGATCTGCTTGACGTTCTCCATGGCCTGACGCGTTTCCGCCTCGATCCCGCCCGGCACGAGCACCATCGTCCCCTTCTGGATCGTCGCTCCGAGCTGCCCGGAGAGGTAGATCATGTTGCCGACTCGCACACCGGGGGAGAACGGATACGACGTCGAATCGGGCGAAGCGAGAAACTCCGTGGTCGGCGCGGCCGACGCGGTGGACGCCGCCGGAGGCGGCACCGTCTGCGTGGTGCACGCGACCGCCGCGGCGATCAGGGTAACAGGCAGGAGACGGCGCATGGGTCAACCTCCGGGTGGGAATGGGGACATCCGGCTGAGCCCAATACTGCCGTGTCCCGGGCACCCGGGCAACCGCGGGCGCAGACCGAGCGCTAGTGCTTGCGCGCGGCCTGCGTGGCCGCCATGCGGAGCGCGGCGGCCGCGTTCACGATGCCGCCCGTCGCGGAGAGATTTCCAAATGGCACCCGTGTGGGGGCTCCGGGGAGCTGCACCATCTGTTGCGTGTGTCGTGTCGCCGAGGCGAGGATGACCTGCTTCACCTGCGCCGCCGAGAGCTCGGGATAGTACGCCATGACGAGAGCGGCGAGACCGGAGACGACCGGCGCCGCCATGCTCGTCCCGCTGAGCGGTCGATACTGGTTTCCTGGCACGGTCGACGTGACATCGACACCCGGCGCGAAGACATCTACCTGGGCGCGTCCATAGTTGCTGAAATCGGCCGGGAGGTCGGCGCCACCCTGCCATCCGGATGCGCCGACTTCGATCCACGACTGGGCGCGTCCGCCGGCGAGGTAGAACGGATTGGGGAAGTTCGCCGACAGGGAGACATCGGACGCATCGTTGCCCGCGGCATGCACCATCAGGACGCCGTGCGCATCCGCGTACTTCACGGCGTCGTCCACGGCGGCCTTCTGCGGGGAGTAGGCCTTGCCGAAGCTCATGCTGATGACGTTCGCGCCGTTGTCCACCGCGTACCGAATGGCATTGGCGATATCCTTGTCGCGCTCATCGCCGTCGGGAACGGCGCGGACGATCATGAGTTTCACCGCGGGCGCGATTCCGTCAATCCCGATGCCGTTGCCCCGCTCCGCCCCGATGATTCCGGCCACGTGTGTCCCGTGCAGCGCATCCGGCCCGGACACATCGGAATTGCCGTAGTGCCGCTCGTTCAGGTCGGCATAGTTGTCGCCGACGATCGGGCGCGGATTGAATGAGGGATTGTAGGCGAAGTCGAGCTCGCCCGAGATCTCCTTCTTGTAGTCGGCGATCAGCTCGGGGGTGACCCCCCTGGTCGCCAGCGTGAGGTAGATCTGCTTCGCCAACTGCAGCTCCGCGCTCGTTGCCGTGAAGGCCATCACGCGCGATGGCGACAACGAATCCGGTCCGAGGGCTTGAGCCAGCACGCGGGTTGCGAACGCCAGGGTATCGGCCGTGACCTGCACGTCGTGCAGATCCTGCTGATCCTCATCGCGCTTGGCCTCCACCTCGCGGGTGGCTCTCGCGCACTGCGTTCGCTCGTAGTCCGAGAGCGGCGGCGTGGGCGGCACGCTGGCCGTGCACCGCGCGTAGATGCGCGTCACCTCATAGGTGTCCTTCCCGACATCACGGCCGTCCCGGCCGCCGATGAAGTTCCAGCCGTGCACGTCGTCCACGTAGCCGTTGTTGTCGTCGTCCCGGCCGTTGCCCGCAATCTCCTTGGGATTCACCCACAGATTGGTGCGCAGGTCGACCTGCGCGGTGTCCGTACCTCCATCGATCACCGCGACCACGACCGTGCGCCTGGGCTGCTTGCCGACGAGGAGCTCGGCATAGGCGCGGTTGGCGCTGATGCCGGCGAAGTGGTCGGCGGTCTCATCCAGCAGATGCCAGTCGCGCGGCGCGACCGTGGCCGTGACAGCCGGGACGGGTGCGGCATCGACGGTCGGCGCAGGAGCGGGCGCCGGCGCGGACGTCGTCCGGCCCGATGCGCACGCGGCCGCGAGCATCATCAGGAAGGGGGTGGACACACTGCGGAGTCTGATCACGACGACCTCGGGATGTCAGCCGGGAGCTGGCTGCACGATGGAGTCAAAACCTCTGTACCGGAAGGATGATCCCGGCGTCGGAGCGTCACGGCCCGGCCAGGAAAGCGCGCATCTCCCGGACGACATCCGCCTGATTCGAGACGAACACCCAGTGATGGGCGCCGTGCATCTCCACGACCTTCCCCAGCCGCGCCTCCTGGGCAAAACGGGCCCGCTCGGCCTGCTGGATTGGGGCGACATAGCTGCGCAGGAGGGCGTAGTCCGCCCGCATCGTGGGATTGGCCTGGATCCAGGGCTCTTCCTCGGACAGCGTGCTCCGAACGGAATAGATGGCGAGAGCGGGCATCGAGAGCGCGCGATAGTTCTGGCGTTCCACCCCCTGGCCCATGAGCGCCTGATACGTGTCCGAGATGGTGCCGGTGCGACCGCAACTGCCACCCGGCAGGCGGACAAACGTCACCCGGATTTCCGCTTCGGGGATCGCGATTCCGAACGTCCGTCGGGAAAATGCAATGAAGCTGTCCACCGACACGCAGTCGCCGGTGGTCGGCCGCGGCGCGGCCGGATATCCGGGCAGATTGGCCGGCAAGGTGGCGTACGCGGAATCCGAAAAGAAGTAGTCGAACGCCGCATCGAGGTACACCAGCCGGCGCACGCGACCGGGGTACGCAATCGCGAAGTGCGTGAGCTCCTGTCCGGCAAACGAGTGCCCCACGAGACTCACCCGATCCAGATGCAGGCTGTCGAGAAAGATGCGGATGTCGTCGGACAGCGTGGCGATGTCGTACGGCCCCCTCGGAGGTTTGGATGACTCCGCCTGCCCCCGGCGCGTGAGGGCCAGCACATGGTAGCGGTCCGCGAAGAGGGGGGCGATGTCATCGAAACTGTGGGCCGAATTCCCCAGGCCGGTGAGGAAGATCAACGGATCGCCCGTGCCTCCCCAGTCCAGGTAGTGCAGCCGTACGCCCGGCGCGACCGTGACGTAGCCCACTCGGTGGGGCGACCGGTCGACCCAGGTAGCCGGTTGGGTCGGCCGCGGATGGTCAGACCCCGCGAGGCCCGTGGCGGGAGCGGACGTGGCCGCCATCGCGATCGCCGGCCCGGAGGCGGCGAGCGTGAAGATGGCGATGCCGCGGCGGCCGCGACGGCGCCGCGAGCCGGCTGTCGTCAATCGCGGATGCCCTGCGGCACCGGGACATCGACAGGGACCGCGGACGGCTTCTTGAGCGCGAAGCGCGCCAGGTCATCCAGGAGGGTATACATGACTGGAACCACGAAGAGGGTAAGCAGCGTGGATGTCAACAGCCCCCCGATCACGGCCCTCGCCATCGGCGCCCGCTCCTCGGCCCCCTCGCCCAGTGCCAGGGCGAGTGGAAGCATGCCGAAAATCATGGATGCCGTGGTCATGATGATGGGCCGGATGCGAACCCGGCCAGCCGTGAGCAGCGCGTCCTTGCGATCCGAACCCGCCTCGCGCTGCTGGTTGGTGAAGTCCACCAGAAGGATGCCGTTCTTCGTGACGAGACCCATGAGCATGATGATCCCGATCATGCTCATGACGTTGAGAGTGCCGTTGGTCACCCAGAGCGCGAGCGCCACGCCGATGAGGCTCAATGGGAGCGCGAGCATGATCGCCAACGGCTGCAGGAAGGAGCCGAACAGCGAGGCCAGAATGAGATAGATGAAAATCACGGCGAGGATGATCGCCTCCAGCACGTACCCCTTCGTCTCCTGGAGATTCTGAACCTCGCCCGAGAAGACCGTGTGATACCCGGCGGGAAGGCTGACCGTGGAGAGCTCGCGCTCGACGTCGTCAGCGACCTTTCCCGTGACGTAGCCCGGCAGGATGCCGGCCGATACCGTGACCTGGCGCTCCATGCTCTGGCGCTGGATCTGCTGCGGTCCCACACCCGACTGAATGTCCGCGACCTGCGCCAGCGGAATCATGACCGGCTGGCCGCTCCGCGGGTCGGTGGTGCTCGAGGGGATCGGAATGTTCGCCACATCGGCCGCCGACGTCCGGAGCGAATCGGGGTATTCCACGATCACATCGTGCGTGTACCCCTGCGCGTCCTCCCACTCCGTGGCCCGCTGGCCCGCGAACAATGGCTGCAGCGTCTGGGCGATGTTGGAGACTCCCACGCCCGCGTTCCACGCCTGCTGGCGGTCCACATTCACGTTGAGCTGGGGAATCTCGCCGTCGTCGCTCGAGGTCGGATCGGCCACGCCCTGGACGCGCTGCATCGCGGAGAGCACGTCGGCGGCGGCGATCTTGAGTCGCGACATCTCCGGCCCCTGCACGAGAATCGAAAGTGGCTGACCCGCTCCGCCGAAGATGGAGCGCGCGGGCGTGATCGACGCGCGGACACCGGGAATCTGTCGCAGCTGGCCTCGCAACGCCGTTTCGATGTCCTGCTGCGTGCGCTTGCGCTGGGCGCGCGGCTTCAGCTCCACGAGGATCGTCCCGCCATTCGCGCCGGCGCCGAAACCGCCGCCGATGGTCGTATATGTATACAGCACTTCGGGCAGGCCCTGGAGGAACTGGCTCACCTCCTGCCCCTTATCCACGGTATAGTCGAGCGACGCGCCCGGTGGGGCACGGAAACTCACGTTGATCTCCCCCGAGTCCGTGACTGGCAGCCACTGGAAGCCCAGGATCGGCAGCAGAATGAACGACGCCACCACCGTCGAGCCCGCGCCCGCGAGCACGAGGAATCGATGCCGGAGCGCCCATTCCAGGCCGCCCGGGTAGTGCCCCGCGATGCGCTCGAAGAGCCGGTTGAAGGCCAGCGCCACTCGGCGGATCGGGCCCCCGTGCGGCGCCCCGGTCTCACCGTGGTGCTCGATATCCGGGTCCGCCCACACGGCCGACAACATCGGGTCGAGGGTGAACGAGACGAACAGCGACACGAGCACGGCGAACGCGACCGTGACGCCGAACTGGAAAAAGATTCGTCCGATCTGGCCGCCCATGAAGCCGACCGGAATGAACACCGCCACGACCGCGAGCGAGGTCGACACCACCGCGAGTCCGATTTCGCTCGTCCCATCACGGGCCGCCTGGACGTGATCCTTCCCCTGACTCGCATGCCGGACGATGTTCTCGCGCACGACGATCGCGTCGTCGATGAGCAGGCCAATGGCCAGCGAGAGCGCGAGCAGCGTCATGGTGTTCACGGTGAAGCTGAACACCCACATGATGAAGAACGCCGAGATGATGCTCACGGGCAGCGTGAGCCCCGTGATGACCGTGGACCGCCACGAGTTCAGGAAGAGATAGATGACGGCGATGGTGAGGATGGCGCCGAAGAGAATCGTCTTCTGCACATCGCTCAGGGAGGCGCGGATCGCCTTCGAATCATCACGGATCACCGTCAGGGTAATGTCATCCGGCAGCGTCTCGTCGATTTCGGCGATCGCCGCTCGGACGCGGTCCGCGACCTCCACCGTGTTGGATCCCGAGACCTTGAGCACGTCGAAGGACACCGCGGCATTGCCGTTGAGGCGGGCCGAGCTGGACCGTTCTGCCGTGCCATCGACGACCTTGCCGACGTCGCGCACGCGCACGGGCGTGCCGCGACGCACTCCGACGACGACATCCGCGAACGCGGAGGGATCGGTGATGCGGCCGGTGACGCGAACCAGCCGCTCGGAGATATCGTGCTCGATGCGGCCCGCGGGCACTTCCTGATTCTCGCGCTGCAGGGCCTGTGTCACCTGCTGCGGGGAGACGCCGTAGGCCCGGAGCTCGTTCGGGTCCAGCTCGACTCTGATTTCCCGCGCCGCGCCGCCCACGACGTTGACGCCGCCGACGCCGTTCACCGCCTCCATGCGGGTCGCGATCATTTCATTGGCGATGTCGGTGAGCTCGCGCGTGGGGCGTGAGTCGCTCTGCATCGCCACCGACATGATGGGGCGGTCGTTGGGATCGAACCGGATAATGACCGGCTCCTGGATATCCTGCGGCAGGCCGCGGCGGATGCGGGCCACCTTGGACTGCACCTCCTGCTGCGCGGACATCACGTCGGTGCCGAGCTCCAGCTCGACGCGCACCTGGGACGAGCCTTCGGAGGAGGTCGATGTCACCGTGCGGACACCCTGCACCGTGTTGAGCGCCTCCTCGATGGGCTTCGAAACCTCGCGCTCCATCACTTCCGGCGACGCGCCCGCGTACGCGGTCTGTACCACGACCGTCGGCCGGGTGACATCGGGATACTGATCGATGGCGAGTCGCTGATACGCGACAACGCCGAGCACGACCAGCGTCACCATCATCATGGTGGCGAAGACCGGCCGTTTGATTGAAATGTCAGATAGCAGCATTGCTCCCTCCGCTCAGGGCGTCGCCCCTCGACCACCGGAACGACCTCCTCCTGCTCCCCCTCTCCCTCCGCGTCCGCCTCCGGCACTGTCGCCCTGGGCTTCGCCGATCACCTGCACCTGCATCCCGGGGCCCACCGTGCCGACGTTGCCGACGATCACCCGGTCGCCTTCCTTGAGGCCGTCGAGGACCGCCGCCACCCCCGCCTCCTCGTCCGCTGCGCCCGTCTGCACCGTCACCTGGGAGAGCGTGCGGCCGTCGATGCGATACGCGAAGACGCCCTCCGCCCGCTGGCTCTGGCGCAGCGCCGCCGTCGGCACGAGGAGCGCGCCCTGTGTGACGCGGCCGATGATGCGGCCTGTCGCGAACGTGCCGCCCTTGAGCCGGTCGCCGGGATTCGGAACCTGCACGTAGACCGTCACCGCTCGCGTGGCCGGGTCGATCGTGGGGTTCACCCGCGCAACCCGACCGGTCACGTCGCGGCCGTCGGCGACCACCTGGACCGTCTGTCCTACCTGCACCGAACCGGCGAGCCGGGACGGCACCGATGCGGACAGCTCCAACGAGTTGGTCCTCACGAGGGAGAACAGCGTTGCCCCTCGGGAGATGTGCTCGCCGACCTCCGCGTCCCGCTCCGAGATGATGCCCTCTACGGGCGCGAGCACGCGCGTGTCACCGGTGGTCAGGGATGCCGTGCGAAGCTGCGCATCGGCGGCGGCGACATTGGCCTGCGATGTCGCCACGGTCTGCTGCGCCGCGCGATAATCGCGCTCCGGCACCGCGCCGGCTTTGTATAGCTCCTCCGTCTGCTCGAGATTCCACTGCGCTGTGGCCAGGTCGCCCTTCGCGGCGGTGAGTCTGGCCTGGGCACTCGTCTGCGCGCCCTCCTCATCGCTCGACTCGAAGCGGGCGAGCAGCTGGCCCTGCGTCACCCGGTCTCCCTCGCGCACGAGTACGGAGTCGAGATCCCCTTCGAGTCGGGATCGGATCTGTACGGTCTCGATGGGGTCCAGCGTCCCGGTGATCGGCGTGCTCTCCTCGAGCGTGCCCCGTTTCACCGTCGCGATATCCGAGCTGGCGAGAGTTACCGAGGGGCTCGCGCGACCACCGGCACCGCCGGCGCCGCCCCCCCTGGCCGCGGCGCCCCCGTTATCGCCACCCTTGGCCGTCGCCGCCGATGCGGCACCGGGCGCGCCGCCATCCGCCCCGGCACCGCAGCCGCCGAGCAGAGCAATAGCGCCCGCCGCAAGCGCGCACCGAAACACGATCTGCCTCTGAAGGATCATGATTTGAGCAGGAAAGACCCGCGGTCGGCCATCGCCAACCGGCCTCGTGAGATGTCCAGGGAAGAGAAGGAAGTGCCGCTCAACGACCGGCGCCGCTCGGGCCGGCTGGTGGTCCGAGGGACCGCACGTCGCTGTCGGGCAGGATGATCGGTCGGCCAAGCGACCGTGAAACACCGGCCGCCGCCACGTAGAGGTCGAAGCCCGCGCGTGCCTCATCCGTTTGGGCGGTCAGGAGCGCCAACTGCGCGTCGTCGATCTCCAGCTGTGTCCCAATGCCGCGCGCGTATCGCAGCGCCGCGAGGTTGTAGGCCTGCTGCGCCTCCGTGGCGTTCTCGCGCCGTGCTCCATATACGGAGCGAGAGCGCTCCAGCTCCGCCCGCGCGCTCGCCACCTGGATGGACACCGCCTCTCTCTGCTGGCCCAGCTGCAGCTCCGCCAGACGCTCCTGGTTCCGCGCCGCCTGGATGTTCCCCTTGGTCCGGAAGCCGTCGAAGATGGGCCAGCTCAGTGTCGTCCCGATCGTTCGGTCGCTGAACCACCCTCCATTCTGCTGACTGCAGACGCGCGATGGGTCTGCCGTCGTCGGGCAGGCCACGGTGCCCAGGCGTCCGAATTGCGTCGGGAATCCGGTCTGGGGAAATGCCTGATAGCCAGTCTGAAACGTGACCGTCAGCGTCGGGAAGAGGTCGGCCTTCGCAACACCGATCGCCGATTGCCGCCCGGCAAGATTGAGCTCGGCTGCTCGCACGGATGCGCGGTCCGCGCTACTGCCCTCCTGCCCACGATCCACGTCGGCCAGGATCTGCGCGAGCGAGCCGGAGTCGATCACCGTGGTGAGGCGGAGAGGACGCGCCGCATCAATGTTGACCAGGCGCTTGAGCTGCAACAGGGCAATGTCACGGGAGTTGGCCGCGTCGATGACCGTCGGCTCCATGTTCGCCCGCTCGACGCGGGCGCGCAGCACATCGTATGATGACGCGCGTCCGGCCTCGAAGAACTCCTGTACCTGGGTAAGCTGGCTGTCTACCAGCGCGAGCCCGCCCTTCCGGATTGCGACCAGGCGATCCGCGTATAGAGCCTGCACGTACGCGTTCAGGACGTTGAGTGTGGCGTCAGCCCGAACTTCGTCCTCGTTCAGCGCAGCCACATCGCGCGCGTCCCTTGCAACCCGTGTCGCGCCGAACGCGCGCCCGCCCTGGAACACCGCGAACGAGAGATTGGCGTTCGCGTTGTAGGTGTTGGGTTGATTGAAGATCTGCCCGACCGCCTGTGCACGCGCGTTCTCGAGCACATGCGACTGCGTCAGCGTGAAGCGCAGCTGCGGCAGCATCGCCGCGCGAGCGGCCGTCAGCTGGGCGTCGGTAAGGTCGGCCTGGGCTGCGGCAATGCGGACCTCGTCGCCGGAGCGAAGCGTGAGCTCAACGGCATCCGAGAGCGAAAGTTGAAGCGTATCAAGGCGCTGGCCACTGGCGGGCGAGACGAGCACACACAATGCAGCGCCGCATACGAGCGTGGACCCGAAGCGGTGCATGATTTTCCAATATATCCCTGCCCCCTGCCGCGCGTGCGAACCTTACAAAAGCCATACATCCCGGTGGGCCGCGACGAAGGCATCGTCGGTCAGGTCGGGGTAGGCCGCGCTGACGCGCCTGATCGCGGCGGCCTGGCCGGGTGATAGCCGCTCCGCCGGGTCCAGGCACCACGTCCCCCGGAGAAGCCCCTGGCGTCGCAGCACCTCGTGGATGCCCGGGATGCAGCCGGCGAAGCCGTTGCCGGCGTCGAAGATGGAGGCGTTTGCGTCGGTGAGGGCTGCCGCACGGGTGAGCCAACGCCGGGCGCTTGCCGCGCGACGGCGGGACGGTCGAAGGGCCCGGAGCATTCGCACGGCGGTGCGTGTCCACACGGCCCATTGGCCCAGCAGCCCACCCACGATCCTCGACTCCATGACACGCCGGCCCGCGCCGAGACGAAAAGGCACGGCAAGGTCCAGCACAATGTGATCGTCGTTGCCCGTGTACAGAGCGACGTCTCGACGACCCGACTCCACCACCGCCCGAACCACATCGAGCGTCTGGTACCGGTTGAACGGCGCAATCTTGATCGCCACGACTGCGTCGATCTCGACGAACGACCGCCAGAAGTCCTGATCCAGGACGCGTCCGCCAACGGCCGGCTGCAGATAGAACCCGAACAGTGGCATGACCGACGCCACAGCTCGGCAGTGCGCGAGCAGCTGCTCATTGGTGGCCGAGCGCATGGCGCCGAGGCTCAACAGAGCAGCGTCGTAGCCCAGGGCGCGGGCGGTCTCGGCCTCGCGAACCGCCTGCTTCGTCGATCCGACGACTCCGGCGATGAGAGCCATGGGCCGTCGTCGCGACTCGCGAGCGGTGATCGCCGCCAGCTCGAGCACAGGCCGGTAGAGCCCGGCCCCCCGGATCGCGAACTGGGTCGTGTGCACGCCGACCGCGACGCCGCCGGCGCCAGCGGCCGCGTAGTATCGCGTGAGCGCACGCTGGTGCCGCTCGTCCAGCCGCCGCGCTCGCGTCAAGGCGAGCGGATGCGCGGGAATGACCTGGCCCGCGAGCAGATGTCGACGAAGGCCGGGGATCAGAATACACCGTCCCGCGTTCCGAAGTGCGTGGGCTTCGTCAGCACCGCTCCCCCTGCCGACGTCCACTCGGCGACCCACTCAATGAGACTGTCAGCGGGCAATGACGGCGCTCCAAGTGCCTGCACCATCTTCTCCGTGTTGCTGAGCAATGCGTCGGGCGCCTCCGTGCCGGTGAAATGCACCGGGCATCCCAGTCGGCGACCGAACTCCTGGGCGACGGCGCGCACGGAGAGTTGCTCAGGCCCCGTGACATTCACGACAAACGGAGGCACCGAGGCGTGCGCCAGCGACGCGATCGCGCGCGCGTTGGCATCGCCCTGCCAGATCACGTTCACGTACGCCATTGTCTGGTCGACCGGCCGACCCTCGCGCACCGCGATCGCGATGTCGACCAGCACTCCGTAGCGGAGGTCAACCGCGTAGTTGAGCCGCACAATGGAAAGCGGACTCGAGCTGCGTGTTGCGTAGTACTCGAGGATCCTCTCTCGCCCGACGCACGAGGCGGCGTACTCCCCGATCGGTGCGAGCGCATCGCCCTCGCGCGAGCCCCCCGCGGCCGGCCGCGTGAGCGCGTACACATTGCCGGTGGAGAACGCCACGATGCGCGAGCCGGCGAAGCGGCTCGCGACGAGGGCGGGAATCCCGGCATTGATGCCCCACGTAGCCGCCGGATTGCTCCGTGTGCCGAACTTCTGCCCCACCATGTAGATGATGTTGGGTGCGTCCGGCAGACGCCGCACCGCTACCTCGCTGGCAAGGTCGCAGGCGATGCGGGGCGGCTCGAGGTCGCGGCCTGTCCGGTCACCGCCATCGGGGACGGACTCGAAGCGAGATACCGCGGTCACCAGCCGTGTGTCCCCTCTCTCCGTCGCCGCGCGGCGGAGCATTCGCGTAAGCGAGGCCCCCATCTTGCCGCCGGCGCCGAGCACGAGAATGTCGCCGGGGCATGCGTCCAGGGCGCGGTGGACGCCGGCGTCAGGGCGGGAGAGGCGCTCCTCGAGCTCCACGTCGTTGCGAGGCGCGCCCAGCGGCGGCTCGGACATTCTGCGTCGAGCTCGTCCGCTGGCCAGGCTAGGCCGGCGCCGGCGCGCTACCGCCCGGCTGCTGCGCGGCGAATCGTTTCACGCGCGTCACCATCGCGTTGAGGCCGATCTCACGGGAGCCGAGGCCAATGCTGTCCATGACGATGCGCGCAAAATCGTTCGGCAAGGCGAGCGTCGTCGAAGCTGGCTGATCGTTGATCGCGGAGAAGAGGATCGCGAGGAACGCCGCGACCGTCGGCGAGCGTCGCACGTCCACGCTGGCGTAGTAGTGCACCAGGCCATCCCGCGCCTCCGGAACGATCTCCACCGGCGTCTGGCATTCCGGCACGGCGAAGAGCGAGTGATCGAAATCAGCGAAGCGCTCGGGCAGCGGCTCGAGCTTCTTGGAATATTGCACCAGGGCCTGCATCTTCTCTTCCCGAGACAGCGTCTGGAAGTACCGCAGCACGCGCGCGATCGAGGCGGGCAGGCCCTCTGGAAGCGTAGCATCCGTCATAAGGCGGATGAAAACAGGGTTCGCCGCCAGCCGTCAAGCACGCGACCGAGGCGATCCACGACGCATCGGTGAACCGACACACTCGCACTTGGAGGACAGGACGATGCCGACACGAAATGCCAGCGCGATATGGGAAGGAGGGCTCAAGGGAGGCCACGGTTCGTTCAAGGGCGAGAGCGGGGCCATCGGAGGAGGCTATTCGTTCGGCTCGCGATTCGAGAGCGCGAAGGGCTCGAACCCCGAAGAGCTGCTGGCAGCGGCCGAAGCCGCGTGTTTCAGCATGGCGCTGAGCGGGGCCCTCGAGAAGAACGGAACACCTCCGACGAAGATCGAGACGCAGGCGGCGTGCTCTGTGGAAAAGGTAGGAGAGGGTTTCAAGATCACCCGCATCGCCCTGACCACCACCGCCTCGGTCGCCGGGATCGACAACGCCACGTTCCAGAAGCTGGCGGCCGCCACCAAGGACGGATGCCCCGTGTCCAGCGCCCTCAAGGGAAACGTCGCGCTGGAGCTCAACGCGCGGCTCGTCTAGCCGGCGGCACATCGATCCGACCACCGTCCACACGTCCCCCATGGCACAGCAAGCGACCTGGTACCGCTGGGATGACATGCCGAAGGAGAAGGTGAACGACCTGCTCGATCGGCGGCTCGTCACCGGCGATCGCCTGATGCTCGCCCACGTCTATCTCAAGAAGGGCTGCATCGTACCCAAGCACATGCATGAGAACGAGCAGATCACGTACGTCCTCGAAGGCGCGCTGCGGTTCTGGATCGGCGAGGCCGGAGAGGATGAGCTGGTGGTCGGAGCGGGCGAGCTCGTGCACATCCCGTCCAACCTGCCGCATAAGGCGGAGGCACTGGAGGACACGCTCGACGTCGACATCTTCACCCCGCCGCGGCAGGATTGGCTGGACAAGACCGATGGGTACCTGCGCCAAGGGCAGAAGAAGTAGCGCGCCCCCGCCCGCGCGCTGACCTCCGCACCGCCGTCCCGTGGACCTGCAGATCCTCGGCAACCCGCTCCGAGCGTGGCTGACCGCATTCGCGGTAGTCGCGGTGGTCCTCATCATCCTGAGCGCCGTCCGCACGATGGCGCTGCGCAGGCTCCGAGCGCTGGCAGAGCGCACCGCCACGGAGATCGACGACCTCGCCGTCGACCTGCTGGAGCATGTGCACGCGCTGCCCCTGGTTGCTGTGGCGCTCGCGGTGTCCAGCGGCTTTCTGGATCTCAGGCTGCACCCGCGATTCGCCCATGCACTGAACGTCGTGGTGGTTGTCGCGGTCGCGATCCAGGCGGTGATCTGGGGCAACAGTGTCATCGCCTTCTGGTCGCACCGGTACATCCGGCGCCGCGGGATCACCGACCCGGGCAGCGTCGCCACCATCAACGCTCTCACGGTCGTCGCCCGGGGAGTGGTCGCGGTGGCCGTGGTGCTCCTCGGCCTCGACAACCTTGGCATTCAGGTCACCGCGTTGCTCACTGCCGCCGGGATCGGCGGTATCGCGATCGCGCTGGCCGTCCAGAACGTCCTCAGCGATCTCCTCGCGGCACTGTCGATCGTGTTGGACAAGCCGTTCGTCGTGGGCGACTCGATCGCGGTGGACACGTTTCGCGGCGAGGTGCAGCACATCGGGCTGAAGACCACGCGCGTTCGGAGCGTCGACGGCGAGCAGATCATCTTCTCCAACGCCGATCTGCTGCGGAGCCGGATCCGCAACTTCAGACAGCTCCGCGAGCGGCGGGTGTCCTTCACGACCCGAATCGTGTACTGGGTGTCGCCCGCGCAGGCGGCGCGCGTCCCCGTGCTGATCCGAGAGATCGTCGAGCGACAGGCGAAGGCGCGCTTCGAGCGCTCGCACTTCGTCCGGTACGGGGAGGCCGCCCTGGAGTTCGAAACGGTATACGTCGTCGTCACGCCAAGCTACGACGCCTATCTCGATATCCAGCAGAGCATCAACCTCGGCCTGATGGAGCGGTTGGCGGCCGAGGGCATCGGGCTCGCCTCTCCTCCGCGCACGCCTCCAGCTCAGTCGTCGCCCGCGGCCTAGCATAAACCCGCGCGCGGTCTTCTCTTGGCGCGCCGCTCCGGATAGTCTAGAGCAGGAAAGGGTGACGCCGGGATTCGACGCGGCGTCATCCCCATGCACCGCCGAGTTCCCCTCGGTACCCGCGGCATCGCTCAGGACGGACGTGTGACCTCGATCGCGATCAAGCCCACCACGAGCTGGCACTGGCTCAGGAGTCCCTCGTTCGACCTCGGGCTCATCCTGGGCGTGACCTCCGTCGCCCTGATATCGGGCGCCCTCGTGGTACGGACGCCGGCGCTGTTCGGATACATCCTCAGCGCCGACTTGTGGCTGCTCGGATACCACCACGTGATCGCGACATTCACTCGCATCACGTTCGATCGGGACAGCTTCCGACGCTACGGCTATCTGGTGACCTGGGTCCCGCTGTGCGTGATCGCTGGCGTACTGGTCATCGCGCGGACGATCGGCCTGTGGCCTATCGCATCGATCTACCTATACTGGCAGTGGTTTCACT
>JADMIO010904351.1_pt1 | contig 63110 bp, 63 predicted proteins | sample 8958161 | NCBI WGS metagenome assembly JADMIO01 (sample SAMN16585339, study PRJNA669376) | soil metagenome | isolation source: Crop rotation soil | place: USA: Cullars Rotation, Alabama | collected 2011 | reverse complement strand
GCCGCGACTTCAAGTCACGTGAATTCCAAGCTTCGGATCCCACTGTGCTGGAAAGGAGCGAAACGGCGAGGTCGTTCTGGAAGTCTCGGACCGTTCGAAGTTGCCGGAGCATCTCCACGATCTCAATGCGGTGGTCATCGGCGCGGCGAAGCAGGGGAGGTCGTTCAACTCCTTGCACCTCAAGCACCCACTCGTGGTCGCGGCGCTGGACCATGCGCGTCGCTCGATCCTTCGCGAGGGTGCCGTCGCGCGCGTCCGCGTCGCCAGACCGGAGCTCGTCGGGCTGCGCGGGCGGCGGGGCCGGATGCAGCTCTTGCGATCGACCCATCGCAACTTCGAGGTCACCGAGCATCTCGTTCCACTGATCTTGCTCGACGGAGACGACGCGCCCCTGCCCGTGGCGACGGCGCGAGTGCTGCTGGACGAACCGATGGAAGAGCTGCCTTCCTCCGAGCGGCGCTCCACCGTCACGAGCGAAGCGCTCGCCGACGCTCTCGACGAGCTCATGTTCGACGACACCAGCGCGGCGAGCCGACTCGAGCAGCCAAGGTTCGAGCAGACGCTCGAGCAGATCGAGCGGTTCATCAGCGACCGGGTCCTCTTGCTCGAGCGCGAGCGTGACGCGGCGCGTGCCCGGCTGGGCAAGGCCCAGGACGCGCGAGATCACGCGGTCGGAGCCGAGCAGCGCGGCGCGGCCGAGCGCGCCTTCCGTCGGGTCCAGACCGAGCTGGAGCAGCTCGATGAACAGCTTCGCCTCCTGCGTGCCGGTGATGACGAGCGCTATCAGAAGTGGCGTCGGCACGCCGAAACGCGCCGCTATACCCCACCGGACATCGAGCACCTCTGTGATCTGGAGCTCGAGATCATATGAGCAGACCGGAGGCAGATGACGTGGCCCTCAAGCTGCTACACACCGCCGACTGGCATCTGGGGCGTCGGTTCCGGAGCTTTCCGGAAGACGACGAGCGGAAATTGACGCGAGCACGCCTCGACGCACTCGATAGGATCCTGAGCATCGCCGAGCAGCGCTCGGTCGATGCCGTGCTGTGCGCTGGCGATCTCTTCGATGACGCAAGTCCCGACCGCGACTGGTGGGAACCGGTCGCGCAGAAGCTGGGCGCATGGCGGGCGCGGATCCCGACGTTCCTGCTGCCGGGCAATCACGACCCGCTGGAGCCCACGTCCGTCTACGACCGCAAGCACCCGTTTCGCCGTGCCTTGCCCGCGTGGGTTCACGTCGTCGACGATGATGACTTCACACACCGGCTGAACGACGTCGCGGTGCTCTATGCGCGGCCCTGCCGATCGCGCGCAGGTCAGGAGGACCCTGCGATGGCGCTCCCCGCTCGCGAGCCCGGCGACGAGCGGATTCGCATCGGCATGGTCCATGGCAGCACGTTCGACTACGTCGAATGCCAGACCAACTTCCCGATCGCGAAGGAGGCCGCAGCGCTCCGCGGCTTCGACTACCTGGCCATCGGGGACACGCACAGCTTTCGCGTGGTCCCGGAGGGAGCCAAGCCCCCGGTGGTCTATCCAGGCGCACCCGAGGCGACGACGTTCGACGAACCTGGTGCCGGCAACGTCATCGCGGTGTTCGTCAGCCGCGCCCGCCGCGTCTCGATGGTGCCCGAGCGGGTCGCGTACTGGACCTGGCAAGAGCGGCAAGCCCGCACGCTGGCGGAGCTGCGTGACCTGCGGGCCGAGAAGCTCGGACGCGCAGTCGTTCGCTTGCGCGTCGATGCCCGCCTCGCCGCACCGGAGATGGAGGAAGCAGAAGCCATCCTCCGTGAGCTCAAGGGGACGAGCGCAGCGCAAGGACGCGTCGGTATCCTCGTCCTCGATCGGTCGAACCTCGTGCTCGACACCCGCGGCATCGAGGCGCAGCTGGCGAGCCTCCCGTCGGTCCTTCGCGCCACCGCGGCGCGCCTGAAGGAGCTCGAGCAAGGCGATCAGCCCGAGGTCGCGCGCGCGGCCCTCTATCATCTCTTTCAACTCGTTCGAGAGGAGCGTCGCCCGTGAGGCTGGTGAAGCTCTCCGTCCAGCGCTTCCAGTGCATCCAGAGCGCCGAGGTGGAGTTCGGTCCGCACTTGAACGTGCTCTACGGCCCCAACGACGTCGGCAAGTCGAGTCTTGCCTGGGCGATCCGCGCGGTCCTTCTGCTCCAGCACAGCTCGTCGCACGCAGCGCGGTTCTCCTCCTGGCACGACGACGGCGAGCCTCGCGTGGCCCTCACGTTCACCGACGACTCGGAACGATTCTGGCGAGTCACCAAGGTGTTCGGCGGCTCGTCGGGGCGCTCGACCCTCGAATCGTCGAAGGACGGGCGCTCATGGACCGCCGAAGCCAGCGCGCGCGAGGTCGACAAGCGTGTGCGCGAGCTCCTGCGATGGGGACTACCCGCGCCGGGCGGGCAAGGACGCGGCAGCGTCCCCGAGAGCTTTCTCACCCAGGTGCTGCTCGCCGATCAGTCGCAGGACAGCGTCCGCAAGGTCCTGTTCGAGTCGCGCCTCGGTGAGGATGCCGACGAATCCGGCCGGCAGCGTTTGACCGAGGCGCTCGGCGCGCTCGCGCAAGACCCCGTCTTCAAGCGCGTCCTCGATGAAGCGACGACCCAGGTCGATCAAGCGTTCACACCGAAGGGTCGTCGCAAGATGGCCGCCGGGTCTCCGTGGGTGGAAGTCAAGGAGCGGATCAAGGACCTCACGAGCCAGCAGGACCAGCTCGACGCCAAGGTGAAGGAGAGCGCCGCGGTGGAAGAGCGGATCCGGATCCTCCACGAGCAACGGCGTACGGCCGCGGCGGCGCTCGACGCGGCGAGCGAAGAGCACGCGGCCGCAACCAAGGAAGTCGAGGCAGGACGGACCCGCGACGCGCTCCTCGCCCAGGTCGGCGCACACGAGCAGAAGGTGCGCGGAGTCGAGGCGCTCACGAAGCGAATCGCAGGCCTCGACGCCGAGATCGAGCAGCTGACGACCCAGGTGGAACGCGAGCAGCAGGTCGCAGCATGCGCGGCCGAGGAGGCCATCGCCGCTACTACCGCCGTCGACACCCTCCGCCGCGAGCTCGACGGCGCTGTGCATGAGAGCCCCGACGTCGAGCGGCAGCTTGCGCTGCTCCAGGACGGCGTTGTCGCCGCCGAGGAGAGCGAGCGCAACGCGGTCGCTCGCGTCAACGAGACCACCGCCGCTCTGCGTGCTGCGAAGCAGGCGGCGGCGGAGGTTGGCAACGCTGACGCGCAGGTGGCGCGGGCCGCGGAGGCCGTACGGGTTGCGGAGACCACTGCCAGCCTCGCCGAGCGAGAGCGGGTTCGCGCCACTGAAGCTCTCGAAGAGGGGCGGCAACGGCAGCGGGATGCGCGCAGCAGCGACCGAGCTCAAACGCGCGAGCTGCGCAGGCGGGAGATCGAGAACCGGCGCCTCACCCTGGACACCCGGGCATCACAGCTCGAAGACATGATGCAGCGCGCGCAGCAGGCGCGCGAGCTGAGCACCGCGAGTGTTGCAGCGGACAAGGCCGTCCAGGCGACGGCACGTACCCTCGCAGCCGCTCGTGCCGAGACTCAAGGGCTCGACGCGAGCATCACAAAGCTCAATCGCGATCGTCTCGAGATAGCCCCACTCGAAGTGTACGGGCACTACCGCCAGCTGCGCGACGAGCTCGCGCGTGCCAGTCAGCGCGCGGCAGAATCCGACCGCGATCGCGCCCGGAGCGCCGAATTGCGGGCGCGCGTGGAGATCCTGCGCGCCGATCACCGAGAGAATCTGCCTGACGGGCAGCAGCTCGCCGCGCTGCGTGCGCTGCGAGAAGAACTGCGCATCGCGGAGGCGGCGCTTGGAGGCGGGCTGTCATTGACACTCCGTCCGAAGCGCCCCCTCGAGATCCGTGCGTCCCGCGATGAGGTAGCGACTCCGCCCGCGAAGGTGAGCGAACCCACCGCGTTTGCCGCCCAGCGCACGCTCGCGATCGAGATCACGGATGTCCTCGAGCTCGAGGTCTCCGCCGGTGAGGACGCGGCCCGTCGAAAGGCAGCCGACCTGCGGGCTCGTTGGCTCCGGGAAGGGGAGGCGGCGCTCGTCGAGCATGGCGCCAGCTCGCTCGAGGAGCTCGAGGGCGCCCGACGCCGCGCCGATGACGTGGCGCGCGATATCGCAACACAGCAGCGCGACGCGGAGGCGTGCGAGCAGCGCCTGGCCGCGGCGGAGCCGGTCGATGTGGCCGGACTGTGCGCCAAGGTCGAACGCACCGAGGCCGAGCTGGGAGGCGCCGATCGGGAGGACCTTGCTCTTCGCTTCGCCAGGCTGGGCGATGCCTGGCAGGCAAGCTTGCGCACGCGCTCCTCAGACCTCGAGACCGAGCTCGATGCCAAGCGCCGACACCTCGAGCAGCACGCAGCGAGCGTGGCGCGGCTCGAAGTGCAGCTCGAGGCCCAGGAGAGCGAGGTGCGGCGCCTCCGAGACGACGTCGCCCGCGCCGAGCAGGCGCTCGGACAGCCGTGGGCCGCAACGGTCGCAAGCGCGAAGGCGGAGCGAGAGGACGTGCGCACGGGCCTGACCGAGATCGAGAACCAGCTCGCGAAGCTGGCGAGCGGTGCCTCCGAGGAGGAATCGGCCGCCGACGCCGACGTGGCGCGCGCCGAGGCCATCGTCGAGCGGACGACGCGAGCCTCCGAGCAGGCGCAGAACGCGTTGCGGTCATCACAGATGGCGCACGTACAGGCGACCACGCACCTCGATCACGCACGGACCACGGCGCGGCAGCTCGACACCACCGGTGCGTGGGCAGTCGTCTTGGATGAGCCCGGCGCCGCGCTCGCCTTCTCACAGTGGGAGAATTCCTGCCGCGAGGCCGAGGATGCCTTGAAGTCTGCGCGGGCGACGCTCGCGTCGTGCAGAGCTCTGCTCGCTGAGGCGCGCCGATCCCGAGAGGAGTCCATCAACGCGCTCCGGCAGAAGGTGCAGGCGGCCGAGTCCATCGAGCGAGCAGCACGCGCCAGCCGGGAGGCTGCCGATACCACGGTCAAGCAGACCCTCGCGCGCCGCGCCGCCGCGAACACCGAGCTGGCCGACTTTCGTGTTCAGGTCGCCAGCGTCAACGTCGAGGACACGCGCCGCGAGATCGCGGCATTGCGCGAGCGCGTGCGAGCCCTCGAGCCCGAGCTCGGGCCCCACACGAAGGAGGATCTGGCCACGATCGAACGCAACCTCGAACGACTCCGCAACGAGGTGCACGAGCTCGACGAGGAGATCGCGCGCGCACGCGGAGCTCTCGAGCAGGTCGGCGGCGCCATTGTCCGTGAGCGCCTGGCCGAGATCCGTCAGGCCATCGTGCAAACACTGGCGCGCGAGCACGAGATCGAGGTCGACTGCGAAGCCTGGAAGCTCCTGCACGACACGCTCCGCGCGACCGAGTCCACCGAGAGCGCCCACCTCGGCCGCGTCCTCGCCGGGCCCGTGAGCACGCGCTTCCGCGAGCTCACCGAGGGTCGCTACGGTGACCTCGAGCTCGGCGCGCACCTCGAGGCCGGCGGCATCCACGTCGCCGGCGAGGTGCGCGAGATCGGCGCCCTGTCCGCCGGCACCCAGGACCAGCTCGCCACGTTGTTACGCATCTGCATCGCCGAGCAGCTTGAGAGCGCGATCGTCCTCGACGATCACCTCAGCCAGAGCGACAGCGAGCGAATCTCGTGGTTCAACGCCATGCTCCGCGCGGCATCGGAGAAGGTCCAGATCGTGCTGATCACATGCCGACCGCAGGAGGTGCTGGCCGCCACCGAGATGGCGGCCAGCGGGGTGGCGCATCTGACCACGGGCCCGGTCACCGCCGTCGATCTCTCGAAGATCATCCACCGATACAGCCAGACGGTACGAGCCGTGCCCAGCCCCGAGCCGCCTCGCTCACGCGCGAGGGTGCCTGACGCATTGTGAGAGCCCCCAAGTCTCCATCACCATCTGCCGACGTCCGACTTCCGCGTGCTCGGCTCTTCGCGCGTACGTCGAGATGCGTCCTCCCAGCGGCTGACACTTCGGCACCGCGGCAGAAGCGCGGGGGGACAGTCACGCCTGCAAGGGCAAAGCGACTTTGGATTCGCGGTGTTGCGGGGCTGGCCAGTTGTGCAGGGCGCCGATTCGTCGAGGGAGGAGAGGGCGGATGGCCGGCGACCTCGTCGAGGGCGACCGCGCACCACGATTTCTCGTGAGCGATTTGTCGAGGCAAGGGCAGGGGGGTCCTGCCGTTGCGGGAGCCGCTGATGAAGCAGGAGCAAGCCGCCGCGAGCTGACTTCACCGGAAAACTGTGCAGTGAAATCGGCACATTGCCCAGCGAGATCGCCCCCATCGACTTCCCACCAGCCCATCCCCTCTGCCGCCTGCCGCTAAGGTACGGTCGCTCCGTCCCATGTTGCACATCACGCAGCGAAAGGAGCAGTTTAGCCTCGCGTTCATTCGCGCGGTCGCCTCCGTCGCTGGCTACAACATCTGCCGGCAAGAGGTCGATGACGACAGTATCGACATAGGGCTCAAGGGATCTAGACGTGATGGGATGACCCGAAAGGCGCCCCAGCTCGACATCCAAGCAAAATGTACAGAGACCGACGACGGGAACGGAGATCACTGCGCGTTCGACCTGAAGCTCAAGAACTATGATGACCTTCGGACTACTGACGTCCACGTGCCCGCGCTTCTCGTGGTTCTCTGCGTTCCAAATGACTTGCAACAATGGCTTAACGAAGCACCGGAGCAGATTGCCCTCCGTCGCTGCGCATATTGGTTGTCACTTCGCGGTCATTCGCCGAGTTCAAATACGACAGCCCAGCGTGTATATCTGCCGCGCTCTCAAAGGTTCACTGTCGACGCCCTTCGCGGAATGATGGATCGTGTCGGAGATGGTGGCACTCCATGAGAGCAACGGTAACAGACGTTGGCGTGCTTCATGCGCTGCGCCCTCTTGATATCGTGGCCTATCTGCGAGCCCGCGGTTGGAAGCTCATGGAGGGCGAGTCTGGCGCTTCCCTCTCGGATTGGAACAAGGAAAGCGGTGATCGCTACTTTGAAGTCCAGGCTCCGAAAAATCAGACGTGGCGCGACTACGCCAAAAGAGTTCGAGACCTTCTTGAGACCCTGGCCGAAGAAGAAAACCGATCTCAGCTTGAGCTGATCAAAGACATCTCCTATGTGAGCCGTGATGTGGTCCGCGTGCGCTCCGTGATGCAGGGACGCTCGGACGGCTCAATTCTCCTTGAGGACGGCTCCAAGGTCGCCCTCGCATCGCGTGGTGTGATGTTGGCGGCCGCGTGCGCCACGGTGGAGCCACGGCGGGCCTATCACACCCGGAAGCCTGCAGCCGCTACAGGCTTCCTTAACCAGCTGAGCCTTGGTCAAACAGAACAGGGCAGCTACATTCTGACGCTCTTTGCGCATATCCCTCCATCGCTTCAGAGCCAAACCGCATTTGAGTTTGGGAAGGAAGAGGTTGCTGAACCTTTCAATAGGCGCGTAATTAGGACCCTTGGGACGGCACTTGCCGCGGTTTCGAGCGCTGCAGAATTCGGCGTCTCTACTGGCGAGCTTTCGCGATTCGAGGAGAGCGTTTCCCAAGGGGTGAGTGCGGATCTCTGCGAATCCCTCGCACTTATAAACGAGTGCTCAGCGGTGACTCACTTCGGGGTCGATATCAGCTGGGCATCGTCGAGAATCCCAGTAGCGCCTCCAAAGGCGACGCACGTTTTCGCGCAAGATGAACTGGAGGTAATCCGCGAGGCTGGACGCGTGCTTCGTGAGCGTACGCCTGAAGAGGACTTCGAGCTGGAAGGGCTCGTGATCGACGTCGACCGTCCGAGCGAAGATCTTGGTGGCCGCGCCGTCGTCCTCGGTGCTGTTAGAGGGCAGCCACGCAAGGTCCGCGTCGAGGTGTGGGGCGACGACTGGCGAACGGCACACGATGCGATGTCTCAGCGAGTCCTCGTTCGCTGCCGTGGAGAGCTGATTCGCGACGGAAAGCAGTACGTCTTGCGGAATCCTCGTGACTTTAGGCTTGCCCCCGATGAGGACTAGTTCCTTCCAGGCGAATCGACGGAACTGATGCCGCACTGCTTTGCCTGACGGTTCAGAACTCAAAAAGTGGCGGTGTCCGCAGCCAAGGCTGCTCCTCCACATGTAGCAAATGGAGCAGCCACTCGGGCAGGAGATGTGCGGTTCGGAAATAGTCAGAGCCAGTGGCCTCAATGCGCCCTTGAATCCGATCTCGCGCCGGTGCACTTGCATGAACGACCGATTCCATCGGCACCGTAAGCCCCTCCCCTGGGAAGAGTGGGTCACTCAGCTGACGGCAAGCGTCTGGCGGTGACGTTACATAGTGGCGGCGACAGGTCATTGGTCGAACAGGGTAGATGGAGCACTCATTGTTCTCGAGTAGGGGGCACTGTGGCCCGTGCTCGTAGAATGCGTCATTGCGCGAAATCCCATTCTTGAGCAGGCGACTGTAGTCCTCAGTGTACCAGGCTATCCAGCCGCGCAGTCGGTGCTTGAGCCCCGTTATTGCGGTTTCGGTCCAGGTTTCGGCTATCCATTGCGCTGCCGCCTCTGCTTCCGCTCTAGCCACGCGAATCTCCTGTCGGCAACAGTGAGCACACCCGCGTGAGCACGTCGGCATGATATTGTGCGACGCGAGCCTTTGAAGTTCGCGCTCAATCAGCTGATCACAGAAGGTCCACGCGTCAGCAGAAATCTCAATGCGCCTTCGAACCATCTCGCGCGCTCGCGCAACGTCTTCTTTTGATCTCTTCGCCATGTTCGCCTCGCCGCGTTCGTCCAGTGGGAGACACCGCCAGGCCGTGATCCGATAGTTGCTGCCGAGGCGAAGGAACCGCCACCGGGTCCCTCGTCCCCCGAACACTTCCCTCGGCGAGCTCATCAACACCAACCTCTCAACCTCGAAGCGTACAGCGGCACTGCACCGATGTGCATCACCCTGCATGGGTGACCGCCCAACGCCTCATTGTAAGGCCAAGCCATCTCGCCTAGGTTCGGACCACGGAATGGTTGTGGCGATAGTGGCCTCCTGCAAGGACGACGGTGCTCCATGAAGCTATCGTTGCTCAGAATCGCTGGTTTTCGTTGCTACGGTCCCGACCCGATATCGATTCGGTTCGCCGATCTGACAGCCTGTGTTGGCTCGAATGGTAGCGGGAAGACGGCGGCTCTCGTCGCGCTTCTTCGAATGTTCGGCACATCGAGCGCTCTGCGAGGCCTGACTCGCGAAGACTTCCACTTAGAGCCTGGGGTTGTCGACCCGGTGCAGTTATCGCTCTCGATTGAGGCGCACTTTGAGTTCGCAGAACTCTTAGAAGACGCGGCCGCGCAGTCTTCGGCGGCCGTACCTGAATGTCTTCGTCACATTCTCGCGGCTGCCGCGGGTGGCGTGCCAGTCTGCCGCATACGCCTACGTGGTACGTGGAAGAAGACGCCTTCGGCCGACGGGGATGTCGAGCAGTTCCTGGAATGGCTGGATACCATGGAGGAAAGCCCTCCCGACGACTCAGTTCATTCGCTTCATCCTTGGGAGCGCAGCCTGATTCAGGTCTTCTATGTTCCGGCAAGCCGCGACGCAGCACGAGAGCTTCGCTTCGCATCCGGGACACTCTTGACGAGGGCTCTCGCTCTGGTCGATTGGTCCCAAGCGACGCGAGACCGGATAGTAGCTCTCACCAAAGAAGTCACAGGTGGCTTGCGCGCCGAAGAGGGGTTTGCTGCGTTCGAGAGTCATCTGAAGACTTATTGGGGGAACCTCTACGGCGAACGATTGGGTAAGCCAGAGTTGTCACTGGCCGAGGGTGATCTGTCGACTGTCCTTCGCCACCTTGATGCACGTCTTGTTGGCGGGGCGGGTGAATTGCCCATTGCACTGCTGAGCGAAGGTGAGCGCTCATTGTTGTATTTTGCGCTCGTTGTAGCGGCGCTGAGGTTCGAGGCTGAATGCATCGCGAAGAATGATGAGGTGCCTACAAAGTCGGTGCCCGTCCTCACTATTCTCGCTGTCGAGGAGCCTGAGAATCACCTCGCGCCATACTACCTCGCGCGTATACTCAAGAACTTGCGTGCGGTCGAAAAGGCCCAGATCGCGCTCACGAGCCACTCGGCGTCCATTCTCCGACGCGTCAAGCCGGAGGAAGTTCGACATTTTAGGATCGCAGACGGCAGGCGCCGCTCAGTGTCGGAGGTGGCGCTGCCAGTCGATGATGTTGAGGCGCTGAAGTACGTACGCGAAGCTGTTCAGGCGCACCCGGAAGTATATTTCGCGAGCGCCGTTGTCTTAGGCGAAGGGGCAAGCGAAGAGGTTGTTTTGCCACGAATTGCGCGCGCGTTCGATGTGGATGTAGACCCACGTTTCGTAGCGGTAGTTCCACTCGGAGGACGTCACGTGCAGCACATGTGGCGTCTATTGCGCGCGCTAGGTACACCCCATGCCACGTTGGTCGATCTGGACAACGAGCGACATGGTGGTGGGTGGATGCGATTGCGAGACCTTGCCAATCACCTCATTAAGACTGGGGAGTCGCCTGAGGCTGTTCGAGGCGAGCTGTCTGAGGTCGACTTTGAAGCGATGCGAACTTGGCCGGCAACGGCGATTTCTGACCCAAAGCTAGGCAGGTTCATTGAGCATCTTGAGCAGCGTTTCAACGTCTTTCTTAGTGCTCCACTTGACTTGGATATGGCGTGTCTCGAGGCAGTGTCTGCGACGTACAAAGAGGTTATTCCACCGAGACACGGCCCGCGCGTGCCCAGGGATCCCGCCAGGCGAGCCAGGTACTTGTCCGAAGCCGCGGTGGCCGTTCTTGGTGAGGGGCTGCTCAAGACCGCAGACATACCAGATGAGGCGGAGGAGGCGGTTGATGCGGAAGAGGAAGACGTTGATGAGCAGCCTGAGTTGGGCGCGACGTATCCCGACGAGCTTCGACAACTCTTCCCGTTGTACCGCTACCTCTTTCTGTCGGGCAGCAAGCCCGTGGCACACGCGCAGGCGCTTGCGCGTCTCGACGATCGAGCGTTGGCGGAACGTTGTCCACAGGTTCTGAAGCGCCTCGTTCTTCGTATCAAGGCGCTCGCGGAGGCTGCCCATGGCTAGGCTTGTCAAGGCCGAGGAATGGACCCCGCGGGGGATTGAGTCACTGGAGCCGAACGCACTAGAAGTGGTTCGGGGTGGGGCTTCGCGGTGCGTTGTAGCGGGGCCTGGTACGGGGAAGACCGAACTGCTTGCGCAGCGCGCGAGCTTCTTGCTCGAATGCGGCATTTGCCGGCCGCCTCAGAGAATTCTCGCGATTAGCTTCAAGCGTGACGCCGCGAAGAACCTGCGTGAGCGAGTCAGCAAGAGGTCCGGTGCCGCTTTTGCTGGCCGCTTTGACTCGTTCACGTTCGATGCCTTCGCGAAGGGCGTTGTTGATCAGTTTCGTACAGCGCTGCCAGAGTCCTTGCGCCCAACGTCGGAGTACGACGTTCTCGTGAAGCTCGACCAAGGTGACGTGGAGGAGATCATGCGTTCGATGTCTCCTCCGTCGACTTTTGGCAGCAAGCGGGACTTGATGGGGTTGGCTACGAAGAAGTTCTTTGACTATCAAGTGCCGCGGGCTCCTATCGGTACGTCGGAGCCGGTCAACCTGGAGGAATGGGCGGCTCGCCAATTTTGGTACGAGCTATTGCGAGGATCGGGGCGCAGCAAGTTGTCCTTTGCGATGATTATGCGGCTTGCCGGACACCTCTTGGAAAATGATCTTCGGCTCAGTCGTGCGTATAGGGTTGCATACTCCCATGCCTTCCTGGACGAATTCCAAGATACTACGGCGATTCAGTATTGGCTGACAAAGATTCTATTTAAGGGCACGTCGGCGATCCTTACGGCTGTTGGGGATCCGCACCAACAGATAATGATATGGGCCGGAGCGATAAAGAACATTTTTGAAAAATTTGAGGCGGATTTCGGTGCTGCGCAGACCAAGTTGTTGAGAAATCACAGGGCATCTAGTGAGCTGGCGCCGCTGGTCAGGTTTCTTGCCGAGCAGATGCACGCTTCTCTAAGTGCCGGCGCATCGATTCCGCCGATCGAGCCTGGAGACGGTCCGCCGGCGAGTGCGTGTTCAGCGCACATGTTCGATGACGAAGACGGCGAGGCTGCTTGGATTGCTTCTGAGATCGCAAGCTTGGTAGCGAATGGAACGAATCCGAGGGCCGTCGGCATTCTTGTGCGCATGAAGGCAAGCGAGTATTCAAGACAAGTCATCCCGGCTCTTCGGCGGCTGGGTGTATTGGCCCGTGTTGAGGATGCTTTGCAGGATCTTCTAACAGAGCCCGCGGTACAGTGGTGTATCCTTGGGATGAGAGCACTTGTATCCAGCACGCCTGGGAAGCATTGGTCTGAATTTCGAAGCCTGCTCGGCGAAGCGCGAGGGTTCGAGCTGGATGACAAGCGATGGCCGCAGCTTGAGCGAGATTTGGCTAGGGTCGGTGCTGGCCTTCGAGAGCAGTTCGCAACCCCTGGTGTTGACGCAAGGCGGTTGCGTGAGGGTATTCGTGAGAGCCTGGATCTTCTTCTTGTGCCAGTTCGGGCGCAGAGCCCTCAATACGTGCGTGGGTCATTCTATGATGACTGTCTCAACGGGTTCTGTGAGGCAGTGGTTGCTGGCGCGCATGATGGAAGTTGGGACACTGCGCTGGACTTGGTCGAAGGTGTGGGGACGGTGCCGGTTCTGACAATTCACAAGAGCAAGGGTCTGGAGTATGATGCTGTTTTCTTCGTCGGGTTGGAGGATGGTGCCTTTTGGAACTTTAGGCGAGCGCCTGACGAAGAGATGAATGCGTTCTACGTCGCCGTCTCTCGTGCAAGACGGAGGCTCGCGTTTACGCTGGCCTTTGTGAGGGCTCGAAATGGAAAGAAGGACGTGCAGTCGACGGATGGAATTTCGAAGATATATGACTTGATGGAGAAGGCGGGTGTCGCGATTGAATCCCATCGGAATTAGGTGCTGACTATGCGAGTCTGGTTGGCTGTTCTTGCTGGGTCAATCGAGCCGCTATGCCTTTTTCGCGGGTCGATTGGCTCGTCTTTCGCGGCCTCTTCGAGTTTCGTGATCAACTCGTCCATCGTGTTCGCTTCGGGCGCTTTGACTCCGAGCGCCGCGAGCATCGCGGGGCTGCCTTGCAGGTGCTCCGAGGTCGCTTCCTCCGTAGCCGGCGACGATTCCGCCAGACGAGCGCGGATCTCGCCGTTCAGCGTCTCTATATGCCCGTGAAGCTCGGCCTCGCGCGCAAGCGAAACCCAGCCGCAGAGGCTGCGACCGCCAAGGCGGCGAGATGGGTTGATCGGTCCAGGCTGGATCAGATCGCGAAGCCGATCGCGCCGGTGTCGAGTTCGAAGCGCTGGGCGTAGAAGCGCGACTCGCGCTGTAGCGGATAGATCTGGCCGGTCGGACTGGTCATTTCTTGTAGTGAGCGCTGCGCTTGGCCAGCCAGCGCGAACCGCCGAAGCCCCAGGCGTCAGCGGTCTCGTACAGGCGCTCGATCAAGCCGCGGGGCCCGCCGTCGAGCATGAAGGGGATGTGGTCTTCGTCGGTCATGTGAGAATCGGACATGGTTCCTCGAGTGGTGAGGGAGTTGCGGTAGGTCAGGCGGGCGTGCGGTGGGGCGGCTGGCGGGTGGTCGGTACGCCGGCAAGGCGCTGCGCGATTTCCTCGTTGAGGAACGCGATCCATTGATCGGCTTCGGACTCACACTCCGAAGGGACCCAGCCAGCGAGGTGTTCGATCTGTTTCTGCCCAGGAGGGTCGTTCTCGTCGCAGATGCGCAAGACGACGGCGACGACCTGCGCACCATCGGCGAGAGGTGTGACCCGCTTGTAGAAGCGGCTCGTGCGGCTGAAGGCGACGCGCCAGCTAGTGCCCCCGTCGGCGCTGTGTTTGCCCACGTGCATGTGGCCCAAGAGCCATTCGTCTTCCGTCTGCTCGATGCCTGCGAGCGGACGGGAGGTCTCTGCCTTCAGGCGGACCTTGTCGTCATCGACCGGTTTGTGTTCGGCGATCATGGTGAGGTCGCTCCTTCTTGTGCGCGGAAGTCCTTGGGGCCTTCCTCTTGTGACCAGCGCTCCAGCTCGGGGATGTAGAGAGTCAGGTTTCCGCTCGGCTCAGGGATCGGTACGCCGAGTTTCGACGGGAACACGGCACAGTTGGCGACCCTCTCGGCGGCGTACCCGTTGGATGCGTGGAAGTGCTCGCCGGGCACAGGGTGCGGTTCGTCTGGCAGCAGCGGGAACGAGTAGGCGAGGTCATGACCACCAGCCTGCATGCGTCTCACGTCGTCCATCACCTTCTGCTTGAAGGCGGGTTCTACCAGCTCGACGGAGCTAACGAGGGACGTGTTCCATCCGTCGGCGTTCGCGTGTTCCTCGGCTCGCTGGAAGACCTCGGTGTCGTTTCGCACTCGTCCCGGGAAGGCCTCGTGGGCCTTCAGCCGTGCGAGTGCTTCGGCGTTCGATAGTCGGTCGCCGCCCGGCAGCCGAACGTCGGGCGTCAGTCCGTAGATGGTGCGTCCACCGTCGAACGAGATGCCCACGTGCCCGGCGTAGAGGAGAGGTTCGTCGTCGGTCTCCGCGTTCACGACCGCCTGCTCCTTCTCAGTCCACTCATCTCGACCTCGGCCTCGGATCTTTCGAACGCCTCGGAAGCCCCACACCTCGATCGTGGCGGCGTTCGGCGGTGGTAGGCCGAGGTCGTTTCCTGGATGGGTCGCTGCGTTGGTGGGCGATGCGCCGTGCTCGCCTCGAGCGACGGTGCGGAGGGCGGCCTGGTAGTCGGCGAGCGCCTGGTCGCTGAGCCGCTCGAAGTACCATTCGCCACCGCCACTGCGGACGAGGATACCGCGACGGTAGTTGCGCACCTCGACGTCGGGGCCCCATTCCTGGAAGAGCGCGATCAGCTTGGCGGCGCTGGCCTCGCTCACGTAGTAGGCGTTCCGGCTACCGGATGGGCCGCCTTCGCGGGCTTCGAGCGGGACGACCTCAGGTGTCTGTTCGAGGACGGGGATCTTGGCGAGCTCGCGGGCAATGCGAGCTCGCGCGGCTGGCGTGGCGCGTGGGCGCGCAGGCTGATGCTCGTCGCGCGGGGATGGCTGCCGCTCGGTGGGCTGGGAAGCTTCGGGCTCGGCGTGGGGACCGTGAGGCTCGGGGACGCGTTCGAGGGGCTCGCGCGGTAGCGGCTCGGTCGCCCGTTCGATCGGCGCGGTCTCCCGTGGGGTGACGGTCGGCTCGGGAAGTTCGGAGGCGCGATCGGCGAGGATGTTGGGCGCTACATCGCGCGGGCCTGGCGTGGGCGCGAGGCGCGACATGCCGTAGTGCACGGCGCCCATGGTTGCGAGGCCGGCGGCGGCATCGGCGAAGCGGCCGCCGCGCTCGTAGGCGGTGAGCTTCTTGCCCGAGACGGCGTCGTAGCCGAAGCCGAACTCGACCGCGGGCGTCACCATGAACGCGTCGCCAGCGGCGGCGGCGGTCGCGCGGAGGTGGACGACGATCTTGCTGTACCAGGGGAGGCCGGTCGACGCCTCGTTGGCCTGCTGCGAGCGGGTGATGATGCTCTGGATCAGCCCGGCGGTGAGGTAGGCGAGGCCGGCGCAGACGACGGCGAGCGCGATCACGGCCTCGATCGGGAGGCCGGCGAGGTCGATGGCGATGAAGATGGCGCCGACGACGGCGACGGCGGCGAACTGCAGCAGGCCCCAGCCGGCGGACTTGAGGTGCTCCCATGCGCCCGCGTACCAGGAGCGGCGGTTCACCTCGATGACGTGCGCGGCGAGCTCGCGGAACTGCTGTGGCGCGGCGGTGATGAGCGGGGCGTGTCCGGCGGCGACGTCGCCCGCGAGCTTCTCGGTGCCAGCGACGAACTGATCGGCGGTCGAACGCCACGACGCCTCGGCGGCGGCGGCTTGCGGGAGGAGTTGGGCGGTGAGCTGCCCCTTGGCGAGCTCGTACGTGATGCGAGCTGAGCGGACGCTCTGCTCACACTGGCTGGTGAAGCCGTCGAGCGCGCTGGTCATCGCGGCGCTCACGGTGTGGTTGAGCTCATCGAGCGCAAGGAGCCCGCGCTGGTGCTGAGCAGACGTGGCCCGGGACGGTCCGTCCTCGCCAGGGCGACACGCGAGCGCGGCGGCGGCGCTGTGCTTCGCGCGGTCGAAGCCGTTCATCGCATCACGCTCGGCGTCGTCGATCGCGGAGAGGTTCGTGATGGCGAGTTGCTCGATCTGCGCAGCGACGGCCTCGCCAGCGTCCCGGGCGGCCGTGGTCGTCTGGGAGAGTCCGGGCTCGACCTTCTCCCACATGGTCATGGCCGCGGTGGACATCGCCCCGGCACCTGCCATGGAGTCGATGCCGAGCTGGCTGACGTGCCGGTCGGTGTTCTCCGTGAGCGATTCGAGGGCGCCGCGGCTGGCTTCGGATGCCTCCTCGCGGATCGAGGCGCGCTCGTCTTCATCGGCGTCGGCGACAGTTGTCTCGGCGGTGGCGGCTGCGACGGTGATCGTTGCGCGGGCAGCGATCGCGCTGGCGCGGATCGACTCGCTGCTGAGATGCGCGGCGTTGGTCATGCGCGCGCCCTGGTCGTGCGCACCGTGAAGCAGCGACTCGGCGAAGGTGTCGCCGAGCGCGTCGATTGCCGCGGCCGCGTTGGCACCGTCGGCGCGCGCCGTGGTGGCTTGTGCGGTGGAGATGTCGCGGATGCAGGCCCGCGCGCCCGCAAACTGATCACGCGCGGTCTGCGCGCGTGCGTCGATCGCTGCGAGCACATTGATCCCGTCGGCAACGGCGGCGGGCGGTGTTTGTGGGATGCGGCTCGTGGGCGCGCGAGAGCCGTTGGGGGGCGAGCTGTTCGTGTTCGCGTGCGTGGCTGGTGGCCGCGCCGCGCGGTGCCATGCGGCGAGGTCGCGCGTCGTCCGTGGGAGCGTGCGAGGGAGAGTGCCGCCGACAGCGGTTCGCTTCCCGGGTGCGCCGCCGCCCGGGCCATGAGCTGCGGAGCCCGGTGCTCGCTGCGGTCCAGCTGCATTGGAGTCGACGTGCGCACCCACGGGGCGCTTGGCGTCGTCGCGCTCGCCGCTCACCGCAGCACCCGCGGCACGAGGTCGACGAGTTCGCGGCTCTCGCTCTCGAGCTGGCCGAGCTCTGCGGACAGCGCCCTCACGCTGCGGCGGGCATGCGTGAGGGCGCGCTCGATGTCCGAGACGGCGAGGTCGATGCCGAGCACGTCGAGCGTAGGGCGGCCGAGGAGGTCGCGTAGCTGTTCGAGCGCGGGCCGGACACCGGCGAGGCGATCACGCGCGCGGGCGGCGCATTGATAGAGCCGCCGCTGGCGCGAGTCGTGGATGGTGGTGACCTCCTCGCCGGGGTCGGTCTCGGTGATCTCGTCCTCGGGCCCGAACTCGGGCGGGCACGTGAGAACAGATAGGCCTAATGGCTTGTACGGAACCTCACGAGTTCGCGCATAGGCGTTCTCGTGGAGAATCTGCAAATCATCCCTCGTTCGGTCGTCCACGAACTCCCTCCCGGTTGTTCGGCCGTGTATACTTTTAGCGGGTGGGAGAACTTCCTTTGTTTTGTTATTTCGATTGGTTCACGCGCGGGATGATGGTCAATTCGAGATCGTTTTTCGCGCGGGATACTGCGCGGGATGACCTCTCGAATGCGAGCGGTCTTCGACGGGCGCGCGAGAATTCGAGCCATACCCTGAACCAGCGTGAGAAACGGCTAAGTGATCGAGCGGGACATGGGCAGTTGGGAGCGAAAGAATGACGGCTGCCCCTCAGCGCACGGCCACCGCCAACGAAGAACGGCCGGCCTGGGCACCCGCGCCGGGCCCAGTTGTAGGGCTCCGCGTGGTGTCGACGAGCGTGGTGCACTCGGTGCCGGCCGGCCGGTCTCTCACGCTCGGCAACGAGCTCGGGCGCGACATCATCCTCGCGGACAAGAGCGTCTCGCGCACGCACTGCCACCTCGAATGGCGAGGTGAAGAGCTTTGGCTGCGCGACGGGGGCTCGCGCAACGGGACCTTCGTCAACGATCTGCGCGTCGAGTCGGTCCGGATCGTCGACGGAAACATCATCAAGGTAGGGCGCACGCGACTGGTCGCGTTCTCGGCGCAGAGCCACCGCCGCTGCACGCGCGAGGAGCTGCTTATCGGGCAGAGCCTCCCGTTCGGCGCCGCGGTCGATCGAGCGGTGAGCGCACTCATGAATGGGCCGGGCGTCGTGGTCACCGGCGAGCGCGGCGCAGGGCGCACGGCGCTGGCGCGGACGCTCCACAATCTGGTCTGCGGTCCGAACGTGCCGTTCCTGGAGCTGCGCTGCATTCTCAACGACCGGACGCGATCGATCGCCGACGGCGTCTGGAAGTCGCGCACGAAGTTGCAGGAGCAGTGCCGCGGCGGGCTCGTCTACATCCACGAGCTGAACGCGCAGAACCCGACGATGCAGTCACGCATCGCGCATCCGGTGATCGATCTCGCCGAGCGGCGCGAGCTCCGGTTCGTGATCTCGCAGAGCGCGCCGTGCGCCGACGGTGTGCTGCCGACGTCGCTGCCGGCGGTCACGCTGCCGCCGCTGCGCGAGCGCGGGCCGGGTGACCTTGGGCTGCTCGTCGACTTCTTCCTCGCGCACTACCTCCGCGAGCGCGCGAGCGGCGTCGTGCTGTCACCGGAGGTGCTCCGGGCGCTAACGACGTACGCGTGGCCCGGCAACGTCGCCGAGCTGGCGAAGACGATGGAGCGGATCGCCGCGCTCGTCCGCCACGATGGCGTTGCGGCGCACGCGGCACGCGCGCTCGACCTCGATCGAGAAACCCTTCGCGAGTGGTTCGTCCGCCGCTCGATTCCGCTGGTGGGCCTGGTCCGGGATGGAAGCGAGATATAGATGACGTTCAGCCTCGACTCTCGACGCGGCCGAAAAAAGCTCCGCCGCCTGGCGAACCAGACGGCGGAGTGGCTAAGAGGCCGACCCTTGCGGACCGGTCGCCGACCTCTCGATCGGCGCGATCACCGTACACGAACGATCGCCGGCGTCCTTCACCCCGCAGGAGTGATTGACGGCGGGCAAGAGCGCGCGGTCGGATGCGCTCGGCTAAGAGGCGCGCCCATGCAAGGGACACGTTCCGCTATTGGTGTTTCGTTCGCGAGGGTCGCGCGTGCGCGGCTCGCGTTGGTTGTTCTCGGTGCGCTGCTGCTCGCCGGTTGCCATTCGTGGTTCTGGGAGCGCAACGAGGACTTCTGTTGCGTAGATCCCGACCGATGCCACGAGTACGGCGCGCCCGGACCGACCGCCTGCACCAAGGCCGGCGAGGTCTGCGACCTGCCAAACAACCGCTGCATCGTCGCCGAGTGCATGGGAGACGGGCAGTGTACCGACCCAAGCAAGCCGGCGTGCGCGGGCGGCCGCTGCGTTGCTTGTGACGAGCCGAGCCACGTCTGCGCCGCGAGCGCACCGGTCTGCAGCGCGACGAACGAGTGCGAGGCGTGCACGGACGAGGCATCGTGCTCGAGGTTCGGCGATACGCCGCACTGTGGGACCAGCGGAGCGTGTGTGGCGTGCCGGCAGGCGTCGAACGACTGCACGACCGCGACCGCGCCGACGTGTGATTCGACGAGCAACACATGTCGCGCATGTCGCGTGGGCGAGTGCGGGACCGGGGCCTGCGACACGACGTCGGGGCGCTGCATCGCGGAGACCGAGATCGCATACGTGAACGGGGCGACGGGCTCGGGCTCGGCCTGCACGAGTGCGGCGCCATGCAAGACGATCGCGCTCGGCGTTGCAGCGATCGCCGGCGCACGCAAGTACGTCGTGGTCGCGGCCGGCGCGTACACCGAGTCCGTGTCGATCGACGGCAAGGTGCTCACGCTGCTCGGAGCTGGCGCGTCGCTGCAGCCAGGCGCGCTCGGAGAAGCGGGCGTCGTCGTGCTGAACGGCAGCACGGTCGTGATCGAGGGGCTTCATGTGCACGACGCAGGTGGCGGCGCCAACGGCGATGGCATTCGTTGCGCCGTCGTGACGACCGGCTCCCCGTCGTTGACGGTTCAGGACGCAACCATCGATGGCTGCTCGGGGTCGGGCATCGACGCGGCGTCCTGTGCGGTGACCGTGGACCATTCGTCGATTGCGGGGAACACGGCGGGTGGGGTGGTCGTGAGCAGTGGCAGCAGCACGTCCGTGCGTCGCTCGACGATCTCCGGGAACCCAGGTGGAGGCGTCTCGGTCTCGGGGGGGCAGGCGACCCTGACGAACAACATGATCGACCGCAACGGCGGTCTGTCGTCGACGGTGGGCAACGTCAAGGTCGACAGCGTCACCGCGCTCTCGTTCTCCTTCAATACGGTCGGCGATGGAGCAGTGTCGAGCGCGGCGTTCGCTGCCGGCGTCCAGTGCTCCGCGGTCAACCCGGTGACGCTGTCGAGCTCGATCGTCTTCGGCGGCGCCGCGAATCAGGTCAGCGCCACCAACTGCTCCTTCGCGTACTCGGTCTCGAACCAGGCGCTCACCGGTTCGAACAACCTCACGACGACGGATCCCAAGTTCGTCAACCCGACGCAGAACGACTATCACATCCAGACGAGCTCGCCGGCCGTGGCGGCGGCGGACCCTGCGGCTGCGGTGACCTCAGACATCGACGGCGACACCCGTCCGGCGCCCGCGGGCACGCGCGCGGACTGCGGCGCCGACGAGGTCTCGCAGTAGGAGATGGCGGTGTCGAAGACGACGCCCACGAGGCGCGAGCTCCCCGCGGGGAAGGCACGAAGCCGCAAGGCGACGATGCTGATGCCCTGGGGGCATCGGCTCGCGCCCAACGCTCCGACCTTGAAGCCAACGCCGGCCATGACCGCGGCGACCGCAGCGCCGTCGTCGCCGATCACCGAGGAGCTGCCCGAGTCGCGCTCGCTGGTCGGTGTGCGAATCGGTAACTTCGTCGTCGAGAGTCGCATCGGTCAGGGCGGTATGGGCGCGGTCTACCTCGCCCGGAACACCGACCTCGACTCGCTGCGGGTCGTGATCAAGATCTTGCTCCCCGAGCTGTCGCACCAGCCGGAGCTCGTAGGCCGCTTTCGCACGGAAGCCGAGACCGCCTCGAAGATCTGTCATCCGGGAATCGTCCACGTCGAGGACTTCGGCCACCTCGAGAGCGGCGAGCAGTACATCGTCATGGAGTACCTGGAGGGGACCGACCTCGCGCAGCGGCTGAGGGAGCAAGGACCGCTCGATCTGCGAGAGGTTCAAGCGATCCTCGAGCAGGTCGCCGATGCACTCGGCGCGGCGCACAAGCGCGGCATCGTTCACCGCGACCTCAAGCCGGCGAACCTCTTCCGCCTCCCCGACGGCCGGATCAAGTTGCTCGACTTCGGGATCGCGAAGCTGATCGACGATCGGCCCGGTGCGCCTCGCACGAGGACCGGGATGGTGCTCGGCACGCCGCAGTACATCGCGCCGGAGCAGGCCCAGCGCGGCGCAGGCCACGTGACTCACCTCGCCGATGTCTTCGCGCTGGGCATCATCGCGTACGAGCTCGTCACCGGTGAGCGCCCGTGGAGCGGGCTCTTCGAGGCCGCCAAGGTTCGGCCGAAGAACCCGCGGACGCTCCGGCCCGAGCTACCGGCAGCGTGCGCGAACGCGATCCTTGCGGCGCTTCATCCTGATCCGGCGTGTCGCCCTCAGTCGGCGGAGGAAGTCGCTCGCCAGTTCCGTGATGGAATGGCAGGACCGCGCAGCAGTCGGAGCCGGCGTTCGCTCTATCTGACGATCGCCGCCGGCGGTGGCGCGCTGATCACCGCAGGAATCCTCATGGGTGCCGCGCTCGGTGGCTCCGACGCCGCGGCTCCTTCCACGGTCAGCGCGGGCTCGCCAGCCGGCTTGCACCCGGCGGCGCACGCGGATGTTCCCGCGCCGCGGAGCGCGGCGCCAGCCGTTGTGGATGCGGGTGTCGTGGCGACCGAGGTCTCTCGCGATGCGGCGCCGGTCGTAACCGCGCCGGGTCCGGCCGCCGCGTCGATACCATCGGGTTCGGCGGCCCAGGCCACCACAGCTGCGCCGACCAAGCGCGTAGCTGCGGTGGGCCAGGTGAACATCTTCAGCCGACAGGGAGCCGCCGACGTGTACATCGGCGGTCGCTTCCAGGGCAGCACGCCGATCACGCTCACCGTCCCCGCCGGACAGTTCGCGCTGGAAGTTCGAAACGTGGCGTATGGGACGCAGCGACTGCCCGTGACGGTGCGACCCGGTCACGAGACAAGCGTGGAGATCAGGTGGAAGTGATGAGGAGCATGCAGACCAGATCCGGCCCGATGCTGGCCTTGTTGTTCGTGGCGGGGGCTCTCCTGACGTCGGCCACGGCCTTCGCCAACGGAGCCAAGGGGATCGTCGTTGCCGTTGGCGGCGACGCGGACCAGGTCACTCGACAGCACCTCGCGACGGTCGTGGAGCAAGGGCTTCGTGATCGTCGAGAGGAGACGCGCCAGGTCTCCGACGGCGCGACCGTCGACGCGCTGATCAAGTGCGTGCAGAAGGAGGCTTCGAAGGAGTGCGCGGCCGAGTTCATGCAGACCACCGCAGCGACGCGCGCGGTGGTCATGCGCGTGGCGCGTGACGGTCAGGGGAAAACGCAGACCGTCACTCTGACCGCATGGCTGGTCGCGCAGGAGGGGTCGATGCTGGTCATCGACCACGGCGTCTGCGAGACCTGCACGGCCGCGAAGCTCGACGAGACGTCGCAGTGGCTTCTCAACTCCCTCATCAAGGAGGGCGAGGCTCGAACGTCGAAGACCGTCATCGCGGTTCACACCAAACCGCAGGGCGCATCGGTCGAGATCGACGGGCGCATCGTCGGGGCCAGCAATCTGGAGCATGGCGTCTATTCGGGGCCGCATCGCATCGTGGTGGCGCTCAACGGCTATGAATCGGCCGTCCGCAACATCGATGTGGTGGCGGGCGAGACCAAGACGCTCGATCTCGAGCTCACGCCGGTCGCGCCGGACGGCAACACGGCGGGGTCGGGCGCCAAGATTACCGATCCGCCGACGCACAGCACGGTCGGGCCTTGGATAACGATCGGTGCCGGCGCCGCGGTGACGGCAACCGGCATCGTGCTGCTCGTGAACCATGACAGCGAGCCGAGTACCGGGGCCGTGTACTACGAGCGGCGCGGTGCGCCGGTGCTGGGCGCGGTGACCACGGGCCTCGGCGTCGCAGCGATCGGCGCGGGTGTGTGGTGGCTGCTCCACGATCGCGATCGTGACGGCGCCAGCGCGAGAGCACCGGCCGTTCACGTCGAACCGGACCGCGTGGTGTTCGTGTACGGGGGCGCTTTCTAGGGGGACACATGCGGAACGCGGTGTTCGGCATCGTGATGGGGGCCGTGCTGTCATCGATGGCGGCCGGCGTGGCGGACGCCGGGACCCCGGTCGTCGAGAGCTACACGGGAAAGCGGCCCGATCGAGCCGACGAGATCCTGCGCCCGATGTTCGAGGTGTTCGCGGAGCGCGGATGCCTTTCTGGCCCGGCGCTGAGCCAGGCACTGGAGGTCTACTCGCGCGACGCGATCGCCGCGTCGCCGCAAGAGATCGAAGGCCTCAGCAAGAGCGTCGACACTGGCATCAACTACCTCGACACCGGCAAGTACCTGCTCGCGGCCGACACGCTCGCGCGCGCGACCGAGATCGCCCGCAAGGCGCCAGGCCTCTTGGCGCGAGACGACTCGCAACGTGGCGTCGCACTCCGAGCGTACGTCGGGCTATCGATCGCGTTCCAGCGCGCAAGCCAGGAGTTCACACGCAAGGGAATGCGCTCGGAAGCCGCGAAGGCGAAGGCTCGCGCGGACGAGACGATGGCCGAGGCGGTTCGCTCGTTTCCGGGGATGGAACCAGACCGCGTGCTCGACGGCAGCGAGGTCGTCAACTGGTGGCGCCAGGTGCGCGATCGCCAGACCAGCGCCCCGACCGGCACCCTCGTGATCGAGCCCGGCGATCCCACCGTCAACGTGTTCGTCCAGGAGTCGTACGTCGGGCGCGGGCTCGTGACGAAAGCCGGCGTTCCTCCGGGACTCGTGCGCGTCTATACCGAGCGGCCGGAAGGCCGCGGGCGCGTTCATCTCGTCGATGTCGGTCCGGGGCAGGTCCAGCGCCTAGTGATCGATTGGGACTTCGATGCCGCGCTCTACACCAGCTCGTCGGTCGGCTTCTCGTTCACGTCGCCCGTCGATCACCGTGAGCGGCGCCGGGTGTACGCCGGCCGGATCGCAACGATGCTCGGCGAGAAGTACGCCATCATCGTCGGGCTCTCCTCGCGCAGCGATGGTCACCATGTGTTCGGCATGCTCGTCGACCGCGTGGGCACGGTGATCGTGAGCGGCGAGGCGCTGCTCGATGTGCCTGCCGCGGACCGCGAGCAAGTGTTGCGCAGCTTCGCGCAGTTGCTCACCGCCGGTGTTCGTGACGGGGCACCGCACGTGCAAGGGGTCGCGCCGCTCGACCTCGACGCCGATCCGCTGCCGTGGGCCGATCAACAGCTTCTCGCCGCCGCCGTGCCCGAAGGACGCAGCAACGGCGCCATCGGACGCGCGCTCTCGTGGAGCGGCCTTGGCGCCACGAGCGCTGTGCTCGGGGCGGGTCTCTGGTACATGGCCGTCGACGGAACGATCCCGGATCAACACGTGGCGTACTTCCGGACCACCAAGGACACCGGCATCAAGTTGGTCGCCGGTGGCGTCGCGCTAAGCGCGCTCACAGGGTACGCGTGGGGCCGCACGGGACCGCCGCCGCCGCGCGTGCTCGCGAAAGGACCGTGGCGCTGGATCATCGGCGGAGGCAGCGTCGCGGCGCTCGCCGCCGGCGCGGTGCTGATCGCGTACGACGACCCGGGATACAGCTTCTACGACGGCAAGCCGTCGATGAACCCCACGATGCGCCCCACGCTCGTACCCGGCGGCATCCTGGCGACCGTCGGTGGTCTCGGGCTTGGTACGTTCCTCTGGCTGTCCCTGGGTTCGCCCGCGAACGAGACCTCGACGATGGTCCCGGTCGTGAACGTGTCAGGCGACGGGGGCTCGCTGGGCGTGATGGGGCGCTTCTGAGCTGGTCGAGATCAGACGGCACGATGCTGTCGCAACATGCCGCCCGAAGCTGGCGCGGATCGTCAGGACCAGCCGCTATTTTGGGCCATGGCGATCAAGGTAGAGGACAGAACGGGTACGGACCTCGGACAGGACGAGGACAAGGCGTCGGGCGAGAAGTGGGTCGAGCGCGCGTCGTTTGCCAAGCTCGTGCAAGACGACGGCGTCAGCCCGGCCGACTTCGCGGAGGCTGTCCGTCGCGTCGACGCCGGTGAGGCGTGCGCGACGCGGTGGTGCAATGCGGGCGGCCCCGAGGAGGACGGCGGCCACGTGTTCGACATCCCGGTGGAGACCGACCGCACGTCGAGCGCGGAGTGCCGCTGTGGAATGGACGCGATGACCTGGTCGATGATGAACGGACCGTGACGCTATCGTGCGTCGGGCTCGAGCCTGAGCCCGGTGATGTCGAGGGCCTGGTCGCGATGCATCGCGACCTGCTCACGTAGCCACGAGATCGTGGGCGTCAGCGAATCGGACGCGCCATGCTTCGCCTCGACTGCGTCGAGAAACCCGTCCATGGTCGCGCACATCCGCCACGTATTCGCTCGATCCTCGATGTCGTTGATCACCTTCAGGCGATGCTGAGCCACCTGCTCCGCGCGCTTCTTCCTCTGCCACTCGAGCTCGGACGCGTGCCGCGCTGCTGCGATTCGCTCGGCAGCGAGGATGAACTCGCCGAGTGAGTCTTCGAGGCGTCGCGTTCGCGTGTCGCGCCAGCTGCGCCGCTCGTGGTCGCTGCCATACGTCGGCGTCTTGAGGACGAGCTGCCCGTTCGGCCGCATTACCCCGCCGACTCGATCGGCTTGCTCGGCGAGTTCGACGCGCACCTTCTCGGAGCCGATCGAGATCCATGTCTTGGCGCCCGCGTCGGCCACCACGCGGTTCGCCTCTGGGGTCGTCAACTCGACGCGATGGCCGCGTGCCTCGAATGTCTTGAGCAAGGCGTCCATGATCCGCAGGGCGCGATCGAGGGCCTTTGCGCTAACCGAGATGTCCAGGCACGTGACAATGACGGCTGGACGTACGCGGTCGGACGGTCGCTGCTTGAGGTGGTGCTTCAGCGTTGCCTCCGCTTCTCGCACCAGGCGATGGGGATTGACGAGCGTTTCGGCGACGCGCACCTGGATGGTGGATGGCTCCACCGTGACTGCCGGCCGCAGCACCAGCCGGTGCGACGATGGTGTCTCGCGTCGTGGGGGCGGTAGCGGCGTGCGCGCAGGTGCACGCCCGACCGCGTGCAGCTGCCAGTAGCCACGGACCGGAACGGGAACCTCGAGCTTGCGGCAGATCTTCGCGAGGCCGTTCCCAGAGATCCCGTAGCGCGCCCCCACGGTAGTGACGGGTTCGGACCACACCTGCTCGTAGAGGTCTTCGCGCTTGATGACGACGCGCGTGTTCATGGCCGACTGTATCGTGCGCGAAGGTGCACGACGTCGCCCGACCATGTGGCTGCGGCGGTGCAGATCGCGAGCTACAAGACCTGCGTCGCGGGGACGCGAGCACCTTCGGGCTGCAGACGCTCGAACCAGTCGGCGAACTGCGCGAGCGACAGGCCGAGCCGCGCGAGCCAGATCCGGAAGTAGCGATCGAGCTCCGCGCGCCGCGGGTGTGTCTCGCGATGGTGGAGAAGGAAGTCCTTGTAGTTCTGGATCTTATCCGCGCGCAGCATGGCGGCGACCTCGGGCAAGGGACCGAGGTCCACTTCATTGGGACCCGCCACGGTGCGCGTCGACAGGTAGCCGTTCGCGATGTTGCGGTATTCCATTGCGAGCACCAGGACGCGCGGGTCGTCGCTGAGATCGTCCAGCCGACCGATCCAGCGCGCTAGATCCTCGTCGACCTGAAGGAGCGGGTGGATCGCGAACGCGCGCATGGTCGCGCTGTCAGCGCCTTCGTCGACCAGGATCAGCAGTCCCTCGTCGAGGTGGTTCAGGTACGGGACGCCCGAGCGCGCGGCGCGACGGCTCCCGTGCTCACGAACGATCGCTCGGTACTCCTTCGAACGCTGGATGCTGTGAAGGATCTGCCCCGCCGCCGCCGGTTGCGCCATGCGCTCTTGATGCTCTTGTGCGGCGCCGGTCGCGTCAAGTGCGCGGATGCCGGATCAGTCTGTCGAGTCGGAGTCGCGAGGCGTTCGCATCACGTCTCGCGGGTCCATTCATCGCGAGCGCACCGCAGGACCGCGCGGCAGCGGTGAGAGCCCGTGACTGTCTCGCGAGGTCGTCCCTTCCTTCGCACCAATGTCGATCGCCGCCAGCTGCGACGGGCCGCTGCTCGCGCCTTCGATCGCGAGTCCAGCGAAGCCGCTTTCAAGGCGCTCCAGATCGTGCGCGTCGAGGACGAGAGCCGATGCCGCGAGGTTCTCGTCGACGTGCGCGACCTTCGTCGTGCCGAAGATCGGCACGATCCACGGCTTGCGTCGGAGCAACCACGCGAGCGCCACCTGTGCCGGCGTGGCGCCCTTGGGAATCCCGACCTGTCGCAGCAGCTCGACGACCGGCCAGTTGCGACGGCGCGCCTCGATGGTGAATCGCGGAAAGCTGGCGCGTAGATCGCCTTGGAGCAACGCGGTCTCGGCGGCCACGGTGCCCGTCAAGTAGCCCATGCCGAGCGGGCTGTATGCGACGAAGCCGATCCCGAGCTCCTCGCAGGTCGGCAGCACCTCGGGCTCCTGCTCGCGCACCCAGAACGAATACTGATTCTCGACCGCGCACACGGCCTGAACGGCGTGGGCCCGTCGAATCGTTGCGCCGCCCGCGCCGGAGAGGCCCAGGTGCCGCACCTTCCCCTCGCGGATCAGATCACCGACCGTGCCGGCGACATCTTCGATCGGGACCTCCGGATCGATCCGATGCTGATAGAGAAGATCAATGTAGTCGGTTCCGAGACGGCGAAGTGATCCTTCGACGGCTCGGCGGATGTGGTCCGGCTTGCTGTTGAGCCCTGCCGGGTGGCCAGCGTCGTCGTACTGAAAGCCGAACTTCGTGCAGAGCACGACATCATTGCGCACGGCTCCGAGCGCCTCGCCAGCGATCTCCTCGGCCACGTACGGACCGTAGACCTCGGCGGTGTCGAAGAAGCGGATGCCCCGGTCGTACGCGTGCCGAACGAGGCGAACGGCAGCGCTGCGATCCGTCGGCGGTCCATAGGCGTGCACGACGTTCATCACGCCCATGCCGAGCGCAGTCGTTTCGAGAGCTCCGAGCCGCCGTACGGGTACCTCGCTGGGTCTCGTCATCTCGTCCTCCTTGCTCACAGGATCGCCTTCATCGCGTCAGCGGACATGTTGGGCTCGAACGGGATGACCTCGGCCGTCGCGAGCCCGAGCTTCTGGAACGGGTCGTCCCGCAGCCGGTCCGCGATCGCGTCGACCGACGCGCCCTTCGCGATGATGATCCCGCCCGTTCGTGGGATGCGGCGCCCGCTTGTCAGGAAGATTCCCTCCTCGTAGCCGCGACGCAGCCAGGCGACATGATCGGCGCCGGCCGCGTCGATCTCCTCGATCGGCGCCACGTAGGTCAGGATGACGACGAACAGCGTCGTCACGATGCCTCCAGTGCGTTTCGCGCACCGGGCGGGACGGTCGTCACGACCGAACCTCCGCGACCTCGCCGAACCAGTACGCGGCCGTCACGCCGCCATCCATCAAGAAGTCGCTGCCAGTGATGAAGGCACCGTCGGCGCCCATGAGCAGCGCGGCGACATTGGCGACCTCGTCGGGCGTGCCCGCGCGCTTCGCTGTCGTGCCCTCGATCATGCGGCGATATCCCGCGCCGCGCGGGCCGGTCAGCTCGTCCTTCGCGAGCGGGGTCATGATGATGCCCGGGCTGATCGTGTTGATGCGCGCGCCGCGCTTGCCCCAGCGGACTGCCTCGGCCATCACACGTAGCGAATTGGCGCGCTTCGCGAGCTGATAGGCGTGGAGCGAGTCCTTGACCTGATCGAGCCGCAGGACGGGCAGGCGAAGCAGCTCGTCCGCAGGGGTCGTGGCGAGCGCCTTGTTCTCCTCCGCAGGGAGTGGCGGCAGTCGATGCCCGGACTGCGATGCGATCACGACGCCGGAGCCGCCCGACGCGATCACGTTTCCGACCACCTCGAGAAGCACCGCCGTGCCGTAGAGATCGACATGAAGCACCGCCTCGGGCGGCGCCTGCGACGGCGACACGCCAGCCGCATGGACGAGCCCGGTCACGGTGCCGATCGACGTCGCCTTGGCGACGATCGCCTCGACGTCCTTGCGCGACGAGATGTCGACTGCGTGCGCGCTCACGTCGTATCCCACGTTGCCGAGCGTCTCGGCCGCCGCGTTCGCGTTCTCGATGCGCTTGTCGGCGAGCAGCAGATGCTTGCCCGCGCCGACGCGGCGAGCGATCGCCTGGCCGATCTGCCCAGGTCCGACGACGATGATGACCTCACTCATGGCGGTTCCTTTCTCAGCGATCGATCATGCGCTGCGCGCTGTCCGAATAGCGCGCGCCCTGGATGGAGATGCCCGCCGCGAGATGTTCGATGTCGCGCAGGTCGGCGGTGGTGAGCGTCAGCTCGGCGGCGCCTAGGTTCTCGTCGAGGCGGTGGAGCTTCGTCGTGCCGGGAATCGGCACGATCCACGGCTTGCGCGCGAGCAGCCAGGCCAGCGCGACCTGCGCCGGAGTGGCGCGCAGTCGAGCCGCGATCTGCGTGAGCAGGTCGACCAGCGCGAGGTTGGCCTTGCGGTTCTCCGCCGAGAAGCGTGGCACGGTGTTGCGGAAGTCGGACGGATCGAAGCGTGTCGTCTCGTCGATCTTGCCGGTCAGGAAGCCCTTGCCGAGCGGGCTGAACGGGACGAAGCCGATGCCCAGCTCCTCGAGCGTCGCCATCACGCTCTGCTCCGGCTCACGCCACCACAGGGAGTACTCGCTCTGGAGCGCGGTGACCGGCTGCACGGCGTGCGCGCGGCGGATGTTGGCGGCGCTGGCCTCCGACAGGCCGAAGTGACGCGCCTTGCCTTCGCGAATCAACTCCTTCACCGTGCCGGCGACGTCTTCGATCGGCACCTTGGGATCGACGCGATGCTGGTACAGCAGATCGATCGTCTCGACGCGGAGCCGCTTGAGCGATCCCTCGGTGGTGCGTCGAATGCTCTCGGGGCTGCTGTCGAGGCCGTTCGCGCGACCGTCCTGGAACGCGAACCCGAACTTGGTCGCGATGACGACCTTGTCGCGCACGGGCGCCAGCGCCTCGCCGACCAGATCTTCGTTCGTGAACGGTCCGTAGATCTGCGCGGTGTCGAACAGCGTGACCCCGCGATCGACCGCCGCGCGGATGAGCTCGATCATCTCGTTGCGATCGGCGGCGGGACCGAATCCATGGCTCATGCCCATGCAGCCGAGCCCGACGGCCGAGACCTCGAGACCACTCCTGCCGAGCATTCGCGTCTTCATCGGTGACTCCCCTCGCCCTTGGTGGCGGCGCCGTACTGCGCATCGGTGACCTTCTCCAGCCACTCGACGCCCTCGGCGATGGCGATGTGCTGCATCGCGGTGGTCGGCGTCGCCCCGTGCCAGTGCTTCTCGCCGGGCGGCGCCCACACGACATCACCAGGGCGGATCTCCTCGATGGGCCCGGCCCATCTTTGCACGAAGCCGCACCCGAACGTGACGATCAGGATCTGGCCCATCGGATGCGTGTGCCAGTCGGTGCGCGAGCAGGGCTCGAACGTGACGTATGCGCCCAGTGCCCGCCTCGCGCCCTCCGGCTGGAACAGCGGATCGATCCGCACGCTTCCCGTGAAGTGCTCGGCCGGTCCCTTCTGTGACGCCTGCGTGCCGCCCCGCTTGATCTCCATCGCCGCCTTCCTTTCGTGTCTCCCTTGTAGCAACGCGCGCCCCGCGGGATTAGTACGTACTATCCGCATGCAGCTATGCAGGAGGCTCATGAATGCCGCGTGAGGACATCAGCGACCTGCTCGCGTTCCTCGCGGTCGCGCGGGAGCGCAGCTTCACGAAGGCCGCCGGCAAGCTCGGCGTCTCGCAATCGGCGCTGAGCCACACGATCCGCCGGCTCGAAGCGCGGCTCGGGCTGCGCTTGCTCACGCGCACGACGCGCAGCGTGTCATCGACGCAGGCTGGCGAGCGCCTCCTCAACACCATCGGGCCTCACCTCGACGAGGTCGAGCAAGAGCTGGCGGCGCTGTCCGAGCTGCGCGACAAGCCCGCGGGCACGATCCGCATCACGACGAGCGACCACGCCGCGAACACGATCCTGCTGCCGAAGCTCGGGCCGCTCTTGCGCGAGTATCCGGACATCAAGGTCGAGCTGGTCATTGACTACGGCCTCAAGGACATCGCCGCCGAGCGCTATGACGCCGGCGTGCGGCTCGGCGAGCACCTCGCGCGCGGGATGATCGCGGTGCCGATCGGTCCCGCGGTGCGGCTCGTCGTGGTCGGTACGCCCGCGTACTTCGAGAAGCGACCGGCGCCGAAGAAGCCGCAGGAGCTGATGAGCCACTGCTGCATCAACCTGCGGCTTCCGAGCGGCCTGTACGCGTGGGAGTTCGCGAAGGGACGGCGCGAGCTGAAGGTCCGTGTCGAGGGTCAGGTGATCGTCAACGGCGTCGACGAGGCGATCAGCGCGGCGCGTGCTGGCATCGGGCTCGGGTTCGTTCCGGAGGACCTGGTCGCGCCGCACGTCACGAGCGGCGAGCTTCGCACGGCGCTCGAAGACTGGACGCCGCCGTTCTCCGGCTTCCATCTCTACTATCCGAGCCGGAAGCAGGCGTCGCCGGCGTTCTCGTTGATCGTCGACGCCCTTCGCTATCGCGCTAAGCCGTGAGCGTCGCCAGGTCGATCACGAAGCGGTACTTCACGTCGCTCTTCAGCATCCGGTCGTAGGCGCGGTTGATTGCGGCCATCTCGATCAGCTCGATGTCGGCCGTGATGCCGTGCTTGCCGCAGAAGTCGAGCATCTCCTGCGTCTCGGCGACGCCTCCGATGACCGAGCCAGCGGCGGCGTTGCTTCCGAGACGAGCGCGGATTAGTCAGTCTCTGTTGGATGAACCCATGACCGATGGTCATGAGTCGCGCGAGTGCAGCGCAGGTCGCACGTCGGCGGTGAGCTCCAGGAGGGCCAGTTCCGCTTCGACGACGTGGAATGCATCGTCACCGATGTGGTGCTCGGCGCGGAGGCGCGTGAGGACGTCGCGCTGCGCGGTGACTGCGCGGCGCTGGAGAGCGGGGAGGTGCGCGTCGGCAGCCGCGTTCTCCTCGGCCGTCTCGAGCCGCGCTTTGTACTCCGCGACGAGGATCTCGGACGAGAGGGACGTCCCGCTCTCGGTCTCGAGGAGGCGCAGCGCGGCGCGTGCGGTCTCTGCGCGCGCGAGCTGGATCTCTTGCGCCACGGCACCCTCGTCGTGCAATCCGAGCCACAGCATGAGCGGACGGAGCGTCAGACCCTGCAGCACGAGCGTCGTCAGGACGACGGTGAACGCACAGAAGACGATCAGATCTCGATGCGGGAACGTCTGCGGTAGGGCGAGCGCCGCGGCGAGCGTCACGATCCCGCGCATACCGCACCACGAGGACAGCATCGATGCGCGGAAGGTGGGTACGCCATCGGGCGGCTTGGGGCGGCGCGAGCGCCGAATCATCCTTCGGTCGACCGCCGTATGCAGCATGATCCAGCCGAAGCGCACGAGGATCACCGCGCCGACGACCGCGCCCGCGGACAGCGCGTACGTCGTCCACTCACCGGACTGCACGCGGGACGCAATGCCGCGGAGCTGCAGCCCGATCATCACGAACGCGAGGACGTTGAGGACGAGGACGGCGACTTCCCACACGGCGTACGACGCGATCTGGTGCCGCGCGCCGAGCCGGCCTGCGAGCCGCCGCGCCAGCGTCATCGCGAACGCGACCATCGTGATGATCGCGGAGAGGCCGACGCGATCAGCGAAGAGCCACACCGCGAAGGTCGCGAGGAACTGGAGCAGCACATTGATCGAGATGTCCTCGACGCGCGAGGAGAGCCAGATCTGGAGCCGCGCGAGCACGTAGCCCGCGACGACCCCTCCGCCGCAGGTCACGAGCAGCGTCGGCAGCACGCTCCAGCCCGAGAACACGCCGGTCACGGCCGCACCGACCGCGGCCCGGTAGATCAACAGCGAGGTGGCGTCGTTGAAGAGACTCTCGCCTTCGAGGATGACGAGCAGGCGGTGCGGCGGCTGCAACCGTCGCAGCACCGCGGACGCGGCGGACGCATCGGGCGGCGCGACGATTGCCCCGAGGGCGATCGCGGGCGCCCAGCCCATGTCGGGCACGACGAGATGCGCCGCCCAGGCCACGGCGGCCACGGTGAGGACGACCATGACGACCGCGAGGCTGACGACTGGCACGATGTTGCGACGGAGATCGCGCGGCGACGCGTCGTAGGCTGCGTCGAGCAGGGTCGGCGCGACGAACAGGGCGAGCGCAAACCCCGGATCGAGCGCGACCTCTGGCGTGCCCGGGATGAGCGCGAGCAGCGCGCCGACCAAGGCGAGGAGCGCGGGGTACGGGAGCCCCTTGCGATCCGCCCACAGCGCGAGGAACGCGCCCACGACCAGCAACCCGATCACCAGCTCGAAGATCTGCATGCGTCCCTCGCGCTCAGAACTGTAGCCAGTCCGCACGCGAATCACTCATGACGATCGGTCATAGGTGCATGCGCAATCTGCTGACTAATCGCCGTCCATCGCCGCTGCTAGAAGTGAAGTGTGGCGACGAAGGAGATGGCGATGAAGAAGCGAAAGCTCGGGAACAGCGGCCTCGAAGTCTCGGCGCTCGGCTTCGGCTGCATGGGGTTGACCGGTGTGTACGGCTCGACGCCGACGAAGGCGGAGGCGATCGCGCTCATCCGCGCCGCAGTCGAGCGCGGCGTCACGCTATTCGACACGGCGGAGGCGTACGGCCCGTTCACGAACGAGGAGGTGGTCGGGGAGGCGCTCGCGCCGGTTCGCGAGCGGGTCGTGATCGCGACCAAGTTCGGCTTCGGGATCGACTATCAGACCGGCGCGCGGAGCGGCCTCGACAGCCGGCCCGAGCATGTGCGCGACGCGGTCGATCGATCGCTGCGGCGACTCAAGGTCGACACGATCGACATCATCTACCAGCACCGCGTGGACCCGGCGGTGCCCATCGAGGACACCGCCGGTGCGGTGAAACGTCTCATCGAGGAAGGCAAGGTGAAGCACTTCGGGATGTCGGAGGCGAGCGCGCAGACGATCCGTCGCGCGCACGCCGTGCAGCCAGTGACCGCGGTGGAGAGTGAGTACTCGCTGTGGTTCCGCGAGCCGGAGGCCACGGTGCTGCCGACGCTGGAGGAGCTCGGCATCGGCTTCGTGCCATTCAGCCCGCTTGGAGCCGGGTTCCTCACCGGCAAGATCGACGAGCGCACGACGTTCGCGCAAGGCGACTTCCGCAACAGCGTGCCGCGCTTCACGGCCGAGGCGCGCAAGGCAAACCAGGTCGTCGTCGATCTCGTGCGCGCGATCGCGGCGCGCAAGCAGGCGACACCGGCGCAGATCGCGCTCGGGTGGCTGCTCGCGCAGAAGCCATGGATCGTCCCGATCCCCGGCACGACGAAGCTGACGCGCCTCGAAGAGAACCTCGGCGCTGCGGACATCGAGCTGAGCGCTGACGATCTCCGCGAGCTCGCGGCCGCGTCGACGATCGAGGTGACCGGCGCGCGGCTCCCCGCCGCGGCATTGCAGATGGTGGGGAGGTGACGTCATGCCGACCAAGGTGCTGATCCTCGGCGCCGCGGGCTCGCTGGCCCGTGTTGCGACCGAGACGTTCCTGAAGACGACCGACGCGCAGCTCACGCTGTACCTCCGCGACGCGACGCGCCTCCGCGGCGCCGAGTCGTCACGGGTGCGCGTCGTCGAAGGAGACGTCCTCGAAGAGAAGACGCTCCGGCATGCGATGGCTGGCCAGGACGTCGTCTACGCGAACCTCGCCGGCGACATGGAGCCGGCTGCGCGGGCGATCATCGACGCGATGCACGCGGCGCACGTGAAGAGGCTCATCTTCATCAGCTCGATGGGGATCTACGGCGAGGTCCCGGGCGAGAAGTACGGCAGCGTGCTCGACCCGTATCGCGACTCTGCCGCCGCGATCGAGGCATCGGATCTCGACTACACGATCCTCCGCCCTGGTTGGTTCACGAACGCCGACGAGGTCGACTACGAGGTCACGCACAAGGGAGAGCCGTTCAAGGGCCACGACGTCTCACGCAAGAGCCTCGCGGATCTGATCGTGAAACTCGCGCTGTCGCCAACGATGGAGGTGCGCCGCAGCCTCGGCGTCAACAAGCCGGTGCACAGGAGAGGACGATGAAGCCGCGCAGCATGGGGCTCGAAGGGCGCGTCTGCGTCGTCACCGGCGCCGCTGGCGGCATCGGTCGCGGGATCGCGGTGGCGTTCGCCGAGGAAGGCGCGAAGGTCGCGATCCTCGATCGCAACCTCGACGGCGCGCGTGAGACGTTGGCGCTCGTCGAGCAGCGAGGCGGCACCGGGATGGCGCTGTACTGCGACGTTACCGACGCCCAGCGCATCGAGGTCGCGGAGGCGGCGATCAGCGAACGCCTCGGCGCGATCAACGTACTGGTCAACAACGCCGGGACGATCCGGCCCGGCGCGCTCGAGAGCATCGCGATCGCGGAATGGAACGCGATCGTCGCGCTCAACCTCACCTCGTACCTCGCGTGCTCGCAGACCTTCGGCCGGGCCATGCGCAAGGATCGCGACGGCGTGCTCGTCCACATCTCGTCGATCTCGTCGGACTTCGTGACGCCCTTCTGCGGGGCCTACAGCGCGACGAAGGCGGGCGTGACGATGCTGGCGCGACAGCTCGCGGTCGAGTGGGGCCCGATGGGCATCCGCAGCAACGCCGTGCTCCCCGGCTTCATCTACACGCCGATGGTCAAGGCCATGTACGACACGCCCGGCGTCTCCGAGCGCCGCGCGGCGGCGGTTCCCCTCGGGCGTATCGGCACGCCGGATGACGTCGCGCAGGCCGTGGTGTTCCTCGCGAGCCCGCGCGCCGCGTACATCAACGGCGCCGAACTGGTCGTCGACGGTGGCCTCACCAACAACGTCATGAGCCTCGTTCCGCGCACCGGCTACGAGAAGAGCGACAGCTAAGCGGCGCGCAGGCCTGGTAGTGTGTTCAGTGTCAGACGGTTCGCGTAGGGTCGCCCGCACCAGACGTAGACAGAGGTTGTTCCGATGGGCGTGACGAGCGAGGCGTGGACGCCGGCCCCGGAGTGGCGCGTGGCGTTCGAGAAGCAGATCACCCGCGAGACGATGACCGCGGTGACGAACTACGCGCGGAAGCGCGTGAGGTTGATCGAGCGAGTCGGCCGCAAGGTCGATCCGATGTACGCGCGCGAGCTGATGCTCGACGCGGTCACCGACACGCTCGACGGTGTCGTGGCGTGGGATCCGGCGCGAGCATCGCTGCGTGCCCACCTGCTGTCGGTCGTCCATTCGCGGACGGGGCACGAGGTGGTGCGCGCCGTGAAGTTGCCGCATCGATCGCTCGACGACTCGGCCGACGACAACTCGAGCGAAGGTCGGCCGCTCGAAGCGGAGGCGTCGAGAGCAGTCGCGGCAGCGATGGGATCGCCGTGGCGCGATCCGAGCACAGACGAACGCGGGACGCGGGTGCTGAACGAGCTCTTGCGGATGGCGGAGCCCGACGACGAGGGGCTGCTGACGTTGCTCGCCGCTTTCGAGCAAGGCGCGACGGAGAAGCACGAGGTCGTGGAGATGACGGGGATGACGCCGGCCGCCTACGACAACGCGCGGCGACGCATGGTGCGGCTGTTGGCGAAGCTGCCGCCCGAGCTGCAGGACCGGCCACGGATCTGATGGCGAGGAGATGACGATGACGAAGCACGATAAGAACCTGCGCATCCTCGATGCCATCTTTCATCAGGTGGCGTTGGTCGAGGCCGACGAGGCACCGGCGACGCCGGAGGTGCGGCGCGACGTGGACGCGATCATGGCGCATGCGCACGAGCGTCTGGCGGAGATGCGGCGTCGCGAGAAGGCGAGCCTGCTGGCGACGGCGCCCGCGGTGATCACGCAGCCGACGGTGCGCCCGTCGATCGTCGCGATGGCGCGCGATGCGGTGCTGGCGCGACTGGCGACGCTGTGCGCGGCACATCCGGGTGCGATCCTCGCGCATCGCGACTTCGCCGGGATGACCGACGACGATCTGCGGTCGGCGCTCGAGGATGCCGAATCGCTCGCCGAGCGGGCGCGGTGATCCTTGGCGAGGCGGGTGGAGAAGTATCCGCGGGCGAGGGCGGCGGCGCGGCGCGTGTTGCATGACTTCGGTGTCACGCAGCCGGCGCACATCGATGTCGAAGCGATCGCGCGCGGCCTGGGCGCTGAGATCGTCTATGGGCCGCTGATCGGCGCGACGGCGCGGATCATGAGGCTCGGCGAGGTCGTGCGGATCCGTGTGTCGGATCGGATCACGCATCCAGGCGTGAAGGAGTTCTCGCTGGCGCACGAGCTCGGGCATCTCGTCCTCGGCCATGAGCTGCCGACAGCGGCGGAGTCGATGGATCCGACCAGCTACGTTGCGCGCGCGTGTCGGCGCGTGCCGATGAACGGCGTCGACCCGGAGCGCGAGGCGGACGCGTTCGCCGCCGAGCTGCTCATGCCCGAGCTGCTGCTGCGGAAGCGGTGCGAGGTGTCGCCGGTGTCGCTGGAGCCGGTGCGCGCGATCGCGCGCGACTTCCGGACGTCAATGGGCGCGAGCGCGATCCGCTTCGCCGAGCTGACGAGCGAGCGATGCGCGGCGGTGTACTCGGAGCGCGGCGTGGTGAGCTGGGCGGTGCCGAGCCCGACCTTCACGGCGATGATCACGCGCGGCGTGCCGCTCGACCGCGGGTCGCTGGCGCACGACTACTTCCGCAAGGGGACGATCGACGATGCACCGCAGGAGGTGCCCGCCGAGGCGTGGTTGGACGGCGCGCGCGATGTCGAGATCGTCGAGCACTCGCAGGGACTGCCGGATCTCGGCGGCGTGATCACCCTGCTATGGGTGCCGGAGGCGGTGTCGGCGCGGCTCGGGATGTTTGAGTAGCGCAGCTCGCCGTCCGGGAGGAGGCCGCGAGATCGCGGCCGACGCGCGACGAGCACGCGCTCCGTCTACCGGATACCGTTGTCGCAGACGCAGAGGCCGCTCACTTGTTCGCTCGGCCGGCACGTGCCTTCGTCTTGAATTCGCGCGCACGGTTCGCCGGTGCCAGACATCGGAGTCGTGCACTCGATCGTCGGGGCCGTCCCGGTTGGCTGCACGGTGCCGCCGATCTGCTCGAAACAGACTCCGTCGTTCGGGCACGCGCACGCGGCGCTCGCTGCGCCGGATCCCGATCCCGATCCAGAGCCAGAGTTTGCGCCCTGACACACGCCCGATGGGCAATACGCTCCATCGCCCGGGCACGGGCGTCCGTAGGCGAACCAGTTGCAGCCTGATTGTGCAACGCAGCCCGCCTGATCGAGATGAGTGGCGCAAGTGTCGCCCTGGATCTGCGGACGGGTGGTGCCGCTCTCGCTGGTGCATCCCAGCGCGAAGAGCAGCGCGGCGAGCAACGGCCTCATGCCCTCGACGATCGACCAAGACCGGCGGTCGCACAAGCTCGTTGTCTCGTGGGTGCCAGAGAACCACCACGCTGTCGCGTGGCGCACACTCACCGGTAGACAGGCGCAACATCCGCTTGGTGCCTCCGTTTACGCGCCGCGCTGGCGAGCAACGGCGCAAGCTTCACGCATGACTCGATCGCTTCTCCTGCTCGCACTCGTGTCGACGGTTGGAGGTGGGTGCACGACCGAGCTTGCCGTGTCGAACATCGACGAGGTTCATACCGGCCAACCCAGCGACCGGACATGGAGCTTGATCATCGACTCATCGCAGGATCCGAGCTCGGTGCGGCTGAACTCGCAGGGGCAGACCGTCGCGACCGGAACGCTCACGCCGGCTGGCCAAGCGGAGCTCGCGGCTGCGACGCGGTCACTCGAGGACGCGTGGGACGGCAGCTACTACCACTCCGACGACTTCGTCGACTGGTACCACTACGAACTCCAAGAGGGCTCCAACCACGCCGAGGCGCAGGCGAGCTACCGCATGGGTGAAACGCCGCACGGCTTCGCGCGGGTCGAGGCGTTCGGTCGCGACGCACACGACGAGCTCCTCGGAGCGGCAGGCGCGGGATACATCGTTCGCGCCCAGCGTTGATCATCGCGATCGCGCGGGCGCGCGAAACATTGTCGGGGTGCGAAATGGCGCTTCGGACGCGATTCGAGCCGGAGAAGGCGGGCGGTCTTCGACGAGGCTTGCCATCGCCCGCGCCGCATCGGGCCGAAGTCGAGGCACATGAGCGTCGCCAAGAACGGGGATGTTTGGGCACATCGTCGCGATCGCCGCAGACATCATCACGATGACTTGGCGCCCCGACACGAAGTTGCCAGCAGCCCGCACATCGCGACTCGCGAATGTTCGGCGCATCGACGGCGAAGCCGGCAACGGTCTCGTCACGTCGAGATCTCGTCACGCGCGCCGAAATCGACACGGCAACGGCGGCGAGCGCCCGAGTCGTCGGCAGCACCTCTTAGGAGGTCACGAAGATGTCGGAGCTGGCGTTCAACAGAAACGGGGAGGGCTTTGATGTTCCGCCCACGGTGATGGAATGGCGGGTGCTGCGCATGCGGCCGCGCGGCGCGCCGGAGCTGGCGTATGGGCGCGATGGGCGGCCGCTAACGGTGCCGGTGGATGCCGACATCGACGAGCTGCGCGAAGCAGTCGGGACGCCCGGCAAGTACCGGCTCGATCCCGTGGATGGGGACGGCAAGCTCGTCGACGGCGTGCCCGCGGCGTACGTGCAGGTGATCGCGCCGCAGGTGGATACGCCGGCGACGCCGGCGACGCGCACGCCGGCAGACGAGACGGAGAGCGTCCTGCGCGAGGCGATTCGCACGAACGCCGATCTCGCGCGCACGGTGATCGATCGATTCCCGGCGATGATGGAGTCGGCGGCGCGGTTGATCGAGGCGGCGGATGGCGCGGGCATTCCGCGGCGCGTGCCGCGGCTGATCGAGGTCGATGAGGACGGTGAGCCCGACGAGTGGGCCGAGGGCACGCCGGCGCCGGCCGCGGCGCCGACGGTCGGCGCCTTCGACATCAACGCGCTGGTCGCCCAGGTGGTGCCGGTGATCGTCATGTCGATCATGAACGGGAAGTTCGACCTGTCGCGGGTCGGAGAGCTGTTCGACTGGCGCAAGGCGGCGGCGGCTGGCGAGAGCGCGAAGAAGGCCACGGCGGCGCGCACGGACAAGGTGCGGAGCGAGAGCGCCGCCGTGAAGTCGCGGCCACCGGCTGCGACGACGTGGGCGGTGCCGGCCAAGGGCGAAGACGAGGCGATTCCGCCGCTCGACCCGTCGGCGATGGCGCACTTCATCGCGATCCAGCAGGCGCTCACACCGAAGGAGGCGGCGCTCGCGCGCGAGGTCGCGAAGTCGTTCTCGCCCGCGGAGCTGCGCGCCTGGTTCGCGGAGCTATCGAAGCTGAGCGTTCCGGACGCGGTGGCGGCGATTCGCCGACACCTGGGGCACACGACCGATGATGGAGGCGCGTCGTGATCGGGCTGCCGTTCAACGATCGTCGCTGCCTCGGTGAGATCACGGAGGTGGTCGCCGAGCTGGTCGAGAACCGGGACGAGCTCCTGATGGACATCGCGGAGCAGCACACGTCGATCGACTCGCTCGCGACCTGGATCCGGTCGCTGCCGCAGCGCGACGACACCGGCGAGCAGGGCGATGGCCCGAAGGTGGACGCGTGCGAGCCGCCGCAGCGGCTGCGCATCCCGGCGCCGGATCCGAACTGCGTCGAGCGCGCAGCGCTGTATGTCGCCGTGGCGGAGCTCATCGAGCCCCAGGCGGTCCGCCAGCTCGCGACGCTCGACACGCCGATCGGGCTTCATACGTTCCCCGTCGAGAATGGCGCGCCGGTCATCCTCGATCCGCGGCTGCCTCGCAACGCCGTCGCGGTCGGGCTCGCACTCGAGCAGCCGGGGCCGGTCGCGATCGCGCCGAGAGAGGCGATCGAGTGGACGGCGCAGCTGGCGGAGGTCGGCGCGGCGCCGTATCGAAACGGACCAACGCGTGTGCGCGAGGCGCGTGACGCGATCTGGGGCCTGATCGATCACGGCGTCGCGCCTGCCGACGAGCGGACGGTGGATGCGATCGCGTGGCTGCTGAGCCTGGCCGAGCGCGTGGCGCGCAAGTACGGATCGCGCGTGGTCGCGATGGTGCGCTCGACGGCGCAGGCGATCGCCGATGTTGCGGACGAGGCGCTCGCGCGCGCGCAGCGCAACATCGCGCTCGAGGTCGGCGGGATGCGGTTCGAGCCGCCGGAGTGGCTGTCGGGCCTCGCGCGGGTCGCAGGGCGAGTCGGGCTCGATGTCGGCGCGGTCGCGCTGCGCACCAAGCTCGCAACCATGGGGATCGGCGGCGACATGATCGGGCTCGTCGAGGAAGAGCTGAATCGCGAAGGGCTGAGCCTGGGACCGCTGGCGAAGCCGCCCAACCTGCCGAGCTTCGGCGGCAAGCGCGCTGCGTAGTCGGTCGGCGACGACCGCCAACAGAACGTGCTCGAGCGCGCGTAGGCGTTGCGCGAGCGCACACCTGCCCGCATCGCGGGCGATGGCGAGGCACTGCCTCGCGTCAGGAGAGATCTGTGAAGACTGCGAAGACGAAGAGGAAGGCGGCGCGCCGCGATGCGCGCGCCGTTCGTGAAGAGATCGACTGGAAGCCGCTCGTTCGCGCGGCGAAGGACGCGGCGACCGGGCTCCATGGCATCGCCGGAGAGCTCGCCGGCGACCACCCCGAGGATGCGATCGCGGTCGAGCGCGTCTTCGACGCGGTGGATGCGTACTTCGAGCGCGCGCCGATCCCGCGCGTGACGCTCGGCGACGTCCTGAACACGGCGCGGCTGGTATTGCGCGCGGTCGAGCGCGAGCGCTGCCTGCCGTCGGGGATCTCTGATGTGGTCCTGTCGCTGGTCGGGCGGCTCTGGGCGTCGACGGCCGCGAGCGCGGGCACGCCGGCGATCTTCGGCGACGTCGCGGGCCTGTGCGGTCACGTGTTCGCCGCGCGCATGACGCCGTCGCACGTGCCGTCGGCGATCCGCAGCTTCGTCGATGGCTTCCACCAGGGGCTCGGCCCGTGCGCGCCCTCGTCATTGAACCGCTGAAAGGAGTCACGTCATGAAGGGGAAGAAGAACAAGAAGCGCCGCAACTATCGCAACAGCGCGGCCCCGCTGGGTGCGCAGCCTCGCTCGCGCGGACTGCGACAGGCGAGCTTGAGACCGGCAAGCCCGCGCCCGTCGGCGCCGGAGGAGAGCGCGCTGCGCCGCCTCGGCTACACGGCTGCAGGCGCGGCGGGGACGGCACTCGTCGGATCGTTCCTCGCGAGGGAGGGGTGGGCGCCGAAGACGATCGCAGGGCTGCTGACCACGGGCGGCGCGATCGCGTCGTGGACGAGCCACGATCCGACGGTTCGTGAGATCGGATCGGGTGCGATGTCGGCCGCGGGCGGTCAGCTCGCGCTGTTGATGCTCGACGACCGCGAGAAGAAGCCGGACGCCGCGGCGCAGACCGCGACCGCAACCGGGCAGAAGCGCTCCAACGCCGGCGAGCTGCCGCCCGGTGCGCTGGAGTCCGCGTTCGAGCGCGCTCGCGCGCGGATGGCGGTCCTGTCCGACGACGCGCGCCGCTACAGCGACGGCAACTCGTAGCGGCGCGCGACCGGGATCAGGGGTCGGGGTCGCGCGAGCGGTGCGAGGCGCGGCCTGGAAAGAGAGAACGACATGGACGAGTACGCGAACATTTATTACGTCGACAACGCACGCAACGCGGACCACCGGACGGGTGTGTTTCCCACGGGCATGTTCGGCACCAGCGTCCCGCGGCCGGTTCCGCCGCCGCAGGGCGCGGTCGTGCCGGCACGGACGGTGTGGATGCAGCCCCCGCAGCCCACGTACGTGCAGCCGATGCAGTACGCGCCGCCGGTGCAGACGTCGCCGCTGGGATCGCTGTTCGGGAACATGCACGCAGGGCAGCTGATCGAGCTGGTCGCGGAGCTGTATGCGGCGTTTCGTACGCTGCCTGCGGCCCCGGTGACCACGCGTGACGCTGGCACCGACATCGCGAACAGCATCACGTACGACCAGGCGCTCGCGCAGCACGCCAAGACCGACGAGCAGGTCCGCACCATCGGCCACCTCGTGGCCCGACTGGTGCGGTGAAGGTGGGCGGCATGGGTGCGCCTACCTACCAGGGACCTGGGCAGCCGGCCGTGACGAGCGGCGGGCTGTTCGGGGGACTGCTCGGCGGGGACGCCCCTGCGTACGTCGGTGACGGGCAACCGTCGTCGACGAGCGGAGGCGGCCTGCTCGGTGGGATCTTCGGCAGCGAGACGCCGGCGTATCTGTCGGCACCGACGGACACGTCGCCGTCGGGAGACGCGTGCATCGCGATGAGTCCGGATCCGTATGGGAACGGTCAGATCGCGATCATCATCCCGCAGCAGCAGGGCGGGTGAGCTCGGCGCGCAGCGACGAGCGATAGCGACGCAGTAGCAGCAACGCAGTAGCAAGTAGACCCAAGACAACAACGGGGCAGCGCCGAGCATCGCTCGCGCGACCCCGACCCCTGATCCGTTTCGATTTCCGTTGGAGGTCCCATGAGTGGAACCACTGACATCGTCGTGGCCGCCGGCGTGCTCGGCGGCGTGTATTGGCTCGCGCAGCGTCGTTCCGACGAGGGCGATGCTCACGCGCGACGGTTTCTCGACCACGCGGTCGAGCAAGCGAACGCGTTGATCGACGAGGCGCACGCGGCGCGTGTCTCGGAGTCGTCGCCGAAGCCGGCGCCGAGTTCGAGCTCGCCGTCGAGCCCGGTGCCGAGCGCGGCACCGACGGCGGTCGTGCCGACGGCACCGGCCGCGCCGAAACCGGCGGTGCCACCAAGCGCGCCAGCAAAGCCAGCGCCCGCGGCGCCAGCGGGCAAGCCCGCGACATCGCCGACGCCCCCGCCGCCGCCGAAGGCTTCACCGCCGACGTCAGCGCCGAGTGGTCGCCCGATCATGACTGCACCGCCGCCGACTACTGCGCCGAAGATCATCGGCCCAACGCAGCCGATCTCTCGCGCGTTCGATCCGCTGTTCCTCGCGTTCGGCCCGACGCTGCCCGCGTCGTACCTGCGCGCGCTCGCCGCGCACGAGTCGGACATGCATCCCGACGCCGGCAGCGGCCCCGGCCGCGGGCTGTTCTCGATCGTCGACGTCGTGCTCGCGGACTTCAACGAGCGCCATCACACGCACTTCGTCGTCGCCGACCTGTTCAAGCCGGTCGTGAATGTCCAGATCGGCGCCGACACGCTCGGGCGGATCGTCGACAGCTACGCCAAGAACCATCCGGACGTCCCGAACCTCCGCGAGGACTGGAACCACCCGCGCTTCGTCGAGCTGGTGACGTTCGGCTGGAACGCTGGCTTCTCCGAGCGCGGCGGCGTTGGGCGCGTCGCCGCGTTCCTCGCGCGCCAAGGCCGCCGCGATCTCACGATCGACATCGTCGCCGCGAACGCGGCCGCGGCCGGCGCGACTGCCCACCTGACGAACCCGAACAAGGCGCGGTACTGCCGCGACGTCGTCGCCACGTACCTACGCGAGCGCGACCGCGACGCGCACGACGGCCTGCTGACCACGCCGATGGCGCCTACGCAGCCGACGAGCTCGCCGCCGATCGCCATCGCCGCCGCGCCGATGGGTCCGGCGCCTGTCCACCTTCCGACCTGAGGCTGACCATGACGACCCAACCGATCCGTACCTGGGCCGACGCCTACCTTGCGATGAAGCGCCGCTTCGAGGCGGTGCGCGGCTTCGTCGAGGTCAACCCCGACACGCCCGACGCCGTGCGCTGGCCGCGCACCACCGGGCACGACGCGATCTTCATCGCCGCGACGCTCGACCGGGCGCTGCGCTATGCGCCCCAAGGGTTCGGCAGCGACGGCATCCACCGGCGCTGGCACGCGTGTCTCGATGATCTCGAGCGCTTCGGGTGGTCCGAGCCACACAGCACGTACGTCGAGAACCGCGAGCTGTGGTCGTGCGCGCTCGCGGTGTGCGTCCACCTCGACGCGGTCGACTCGGTGCCGCCGGGCGCCGCGTTCTGGGACGGCTTCTTCGTCCAGATCGAGCACGGCGACGGGCATCGCAACCTCGATCCCGGCCCGTTCGTGACCTTCGACAACGTGAAGGGCTACGACGAAATGTACATCGCGCAGTACAAGTACCTGCGCGACGCGCGCGGCGCCGACTCGATGCCGCAACCGACGGAGAAGGTCGGCGGCTTCGACGTTGGTGGCGGGACGTTCCCCGTGCCGCGCACCACCAACAGCGACGTGCTCCAGCTCGCGACGTACTGGAGCAAGGCCCTCGCGCTGGCGAAGGGCAAACAGCTCTTTGGTGGGCTCGGCACGGTGAAGACGGCCGCATGGGGCGCGGTCCTCGACGACGTCGCGAAGTACGCCAAGGGCGCCGACCCGAACGCGGTCTATCCGCGGAACAACATCTTCTGGCGCGTGATGGAGGACGTCTCGACGCAGGTCTCGGTGACGCTCGAGGCGCCGACCAGGATGGATCTCGCTCTCGGCGCGCTGTCGAAGTCGATCTCGAACCTGCCCGAGAACCTCGTGAAGGAGATCGAGTGGATCGGCGGCAAGACGAAGGAGGTCGTCGTCGGCATCGCGGGTGCCGCTGGCGACGCGACGAGCCGCGCGTTGAGCCCGTTGCTCGGATCGATCACCACGCCGCTGCTCATCGCCGGCGGCGGGCTCGCCGCGCTGTTCCTGCTCACGCGCGATCGCGGTCATCACGGGGAGCCATGAGCTATGAGCGATCGCACTCTCCCGATCGTCGTCGGTGGCGGCGCGCTGGCGGCGTATCTCTGGACGCGCTCGCGTCGTCGCGATCTGCCGGACGTGCCGCCCGACGGCGTCCCCGACGTTCCGACGACGACAGCCGAGCCGAGCCCCGCGCCGCCGTCGACCGCGCCGCCGTTCAACAGGCCGCTGCCCGGCCGGTGGGTCTGGCCCGTGCCGATCTGGAACGGTCGTCGACCAGAGATCTCCGACGGCTTTGGCTCGCCGCGCCCCGGTGGTGCACAGCATCAGGGCGTCGACCTCATGTTCGCGCGCACGTCCGCCGACGCTGCGCTTCGCGCGAGCTCGCCGAACGGCTCGACCCACTTCGTGATGCCCGAGAACATGCCGGCGCTCGCGGCCGCCGACGGTGTCATCTGGTTGGCGAGCTGGACGCCCCGCGGCTGGACCGTCGTCGTCGACCACACGCCGCTCGCGCCGGTCGCGACCTACTACACGCACCTGTCGATGCTATTCGTCGCGCCGACCACGCGCGCGGCGTCGGAGCAGCGCGTTCGCGCGGGCGACGCGCTCGGCATCGTCGGCGCCGATCCCATGGACGGCGCGCATCTCAAACATCTCCACTTCGAGCTCTGGCGCGGCGGCCCTCGCGACGCCGTCGATCCCTCATCGCTGATGCGGACCTGGGAACGCGTCCCCGATCCGCGCACGTCCAAGCGTGAGCCGATCATTGTCGCGACCCGCAACGCAGCGCTCTCGTATCGCCCCGTCGGCGCACGCGGCGATCCGTATCCCGAGTGGGTTCGCGACCTGCGCGGCAAGTCCGGCGTCTACATCATCCGCGAGCGCGACGACGACGGCGAACCGACCACGGTCTACGTCGGCGAGTCCCACACGAATCGCCTGCGCGAGACCCTGACTCGCCATTTCGCGGAGTGGCGTCGCTGGAAAGGCTTCTGGAAAAACCAGTTCGCGGAAGGCCACGACCCCGGCCTCACGTACGACCGCGAGCGCGTCGAGGTCGCGGTGAAGGTCACCACGCCCAATCGCGCGCTCGACGAGGAAGCGCGGCTCATCCGCCGCCTGCGTCCTCGCGACAACCTGATCGGCCAGCCCGACGAGGCCGAGCCGGTCCCCTTCTGACCTCGGAGTACCCAATGGAGACCCATCTCGATCACATCCGCGCCGCCATCGCGGACGGCGCGACTTACGAAGCGCGTGCCGCGGGCATCGCCGCGTGCCGCGCGATCCTCGTCGCGCTCGAAGCCACGAGCGCGGCGAGCTCGGCACCGGCACCTCCGCCCACGGCGCCACCACCGTCACCGAAGCCTGCCCCGCCGCCCACGCTCGGCGCGATGCCCGCGCTGGTCGCGCTTCGCGCGGCGCCGCGCGACCAGGTGCTCGACTACGTCATCGCCAAGCTCAAGGCGCTGCAGCCCGACGCCGCGGCGCAGACCGGCGCGGCCTCGATCGGCCAAGCGGTCACCGCGCTGCGCACGCTGTCGCTCGATCAGCTCGTCGACGTCGGCGTCTCAAAGCTGCGCACGTTCCTCACGCCTCTGCCGGCGACTCCGCAGCCTCTTCCGCCGGGCACGCGCGTCATCCGACTGCCGCCGACGCAGTCGCCGCGCGGGAGGACGCCGTGAGCATCCTCGACGATCGCCTCACCACCAGCGTGCTCGCCGAGCTCACGACGTCGTCGACGACGACCGCGTCCGAGATCATGCGCGCTGACGAGCTCGCGCGCTTCTTGGGCGTGAACCGCAAGACGGTCTACGAGTACGCGACGCGCGGCGTGATCCCACACCAGCGACTCGGACGCCGGATCGTGTTCGCGCGGTCGGCCGTCATGGCATGGTTGGGGGCATGCAAGGCGTCGGGAACTGGAAAGGCCGAGTAGCCATGCCAGTTAGACGTCATCCGAATGGTCGATGGCGATACCGCGTCTCCGTCACCATCCCCGGGCGCGAGAAGCCGCTCCGCATCAGCGGATGCGCGCCCCGCCACAACAACACGAAGGAAGCTGCAAAGCAGGCCGAGCGCGAGCACATCGCGCAGGTGCAGCGCGGGGCGGCGGCCCCCGAACAGGAGCCTGCCCAAGCGAAGGTGGTGAGCACCGAGCCCATGAGGCCGGTGGAACCGGAGAAGCCCGTGATGACCTTCGGCGCGTTCGCGTCGGAGTACATGACGGCGTACGCGCGCACGAACAACAAGCCGAGCGAGCAGAAGTCGAAGGAGAAGATCCTGCGGCGCTACCTGCTGCCTCATCTGGGACAGCTGCCCCTCGACGCGATCCGCGCGAAGGAGATCGAGTCGTTCAAGGGAGCGATGCTGGAGGAGGAGTTCGCGCGGAAGAGCGTGAACAACATGCTGGCGTGCCTGGGGAAGACGCTCCGCTACGCGCACGAGCTCGAGATGCTCGAGGCGGTCCCGAAGATCCGCATGCTCAAGGTCGAGAAGACGAAGTTCCAGTTCCTCGACTTCGAGCAGTACGACGCGCTCCTCAAGGTCGCGAAGGCGGAACCGGAGTGGCTCGTGGCCATCTTGCTGGGCGCGGACGCAGGTCTTCGCCAGGGCGAGATCCGCGGGCTGCGCTGGGACGACTGGGATCGCCGCAACGACCGCATCACGGTCTCGCGATCGATCTGGACGGACATCGAGGGCACGACCAAGGGCTGGAAGCTGCGCACGGTGCCGACCACGAGCCGCCTCGCGGCGGCGCTGGCGGCCACGCGCCATCTTCGAGGGCCGACCGTGCTCGCGGATGGGGAGGGCGGGACGCTCGGGCTGGAGGCGATGCGGTGGAACCTACCGAGGCTCTGCCGCCAGGCCGGGATCACGCCCATCACATGGCACGCGCTCCGCCACACGTTCTGCTCGCACCTGGCGCTGCGAGGAGCACCCGCGCGCGTGATCCAGGAGCTCGCGGGTCACGCGTCGCTTGCCACCACGCTGCAGTACATGCATCTGGTGCCAGGAGCGACGGACGACGCCATCGCGCTCCTGGAGCGCCGTGGCACAACGGTGGCAAAAAAACCGGATTCCGCCGCCGTCTCTGCTGTAAGTAGCTGATATCGCTACTGAATTTGTGGTGACCCCAAAGGGACTTGAACCCTTGTTTTCGGCGTGAGAGGCCGACGTCCTAACCGCTAGACTATGGGGCCGAGGGAGGTGGCTTTGTACTCGTCTGCGAGGCGCAGGTCAAGGAGGCCAGGCTCTGTTTCCGTTTGGTTCGGGGACGTGGATTCGAACCACGATAGGCAGCTCCAGAGACTGCCGTCCTACCGTTAGACGATCCCCGAATGTCAGCCCGGCGCGGGACCGCCGGAGGGCTCTTTACGTACCTGGGACGAATCGCCGCGTCAAGGGGCGCGTTTCAGGAACGAGATCGACGTTTTGCCCTGGGCGCGAAAGACGTGGATTGCCAGCCAGGGCGAGCGGTCGTCGTCCGGGAGGTAGCGCACGACGTCGACGCCGTGCGCGCGGTAGGGACCGACGGCGTGATAGGCGAGGCCGCGCCGCGCGAGCTGCTTGCCGATCTGCTCGACGGTGGCGCCGAAGCCGGCGCCGGAGATCAGCACGCCGGTGGCGTCGGCGCGCGTGCCGCGCGGCACGGGCAGGTCGTCGGCGCGAGCCTGACCCGCGAACAGCGCGGCCGAAATCGTCCAGCACGCGATCGCACGCCGCACGGCGAGACGGTAGCATGTAAGACGGAGGTAACAAATGCGCGTGCTTCGCTCGCTCGCTCTGGTTTCGCTGCTGTTTGCCGCGGCCTCGGGTTGCGGAAAGAAGAAGGACAGCGCCGGCGCCGCCAGCGGCTCGGACATGGCGTCGGGCAGCGCGGAAGCCTCGGGGAGCGCGGCGTCGGGGAGCGCGGCGGCCTCGGGGAGCGCGGCGGCGTCGGGGAGCGCGGCGGCGTCGGGCAGCGCGCAGCCGGAGGTCAATACGCCGCCGCCCGCGGGCAGCGGCAGCGCGGCGATCGACACGACCAACATGGCGCACAAGGCGGGCAACTGCCCGGCGACGGTCGCGAGCGCGAGCACCGCGGTCGAGGACTCGAAGGACGGCAAGGGCGTCGTCCTCGCGATCACGTCGACGGACAAGGACTCGGTGTGGGCGATCAAGACGCGCGCGAAGCACCTCGTCGAGGTCCAGAACGCGCCCGACAAGAAGGTCGAGCACACGGGCAAGGGCACCGGCGGCGGCGGCATCGGGCTGTGCCCCGTCGTCACCAAGGACACGAAGGTCACGGTCGCCGAGCAGGCCGACGGCGTGAAGGTGACGATGGTCCCGACCGGCGACCTCAAGCTCGACGCGCTGAAGGCGGAGATCAACGATCGCATCAAGAAGGCGACCGAGCTGACCTCGGAGACGGTGAAGCCGAGCGGCAAGGGCCTGGGCGGCGGCGGTACCGGCGGCGGCGGCGGCAAGCACGGCGGCAATCGCACGGGCAAGGGCGACGGCTCGGGTCCGCGCACCGGCGGCGGCGGTGGGAAGGGCACCGGCGGCGGCAAGGGCTCGAGCGCGGCGGTCGACAAGCAGGGCGGCGACAACCACTTCTGATCGAACGCGCCGCTGATCGGAGCGCCGCCGCTGCGTGAGCGTCGCTGATCGACGACGCTGTGCGGCGCGATCGCTGCTCGACGCGGCCGCTCAGCTCGATCGCGATCGCCGAGCGGCTTCACGGATCGATGTCGCGCTCGCGCGCATCGCGTGCATCGCGATCCATCGCGCGCCGCCGCTTCGCTGAAGCAGCGAAAGTTCACGCGCGGCGCGCCTCACGCCGTGGAGCCTCGCCGCGGGGGTGGAGATCGCTCCTCCCACCGGACTGGGGGTACCACCCGCGGGGAACGATTCCCCATGTGTCATCGATATAACACGCGCTGATTCCGCGGGGTTGAGCCTGGCTTTTTCGGGCATATGCCTTGCTCAGGAGGTCGGACACCAAAGGGAAGCGGAGCCCGCCGGCGGCCGCCCCAGAACAAGGGCCTCACCCATGTCGAAGAAGATTCAAGTCGCAATGTTCGCAGCCAGCGGGCTCTTGTTGCCCGCCCTGGCCGGGAGCGCAGTAGCGGATGTCGGCGCCGCGCAGGTCGCCAAGATCCTCTCTCCGAGCCCGAACGATCTGGCGCCCGTCACCGGCAATCCGCCGCGACTGCGCCGCACCGATCAGAACCAGCCGGGCGACGAGCAGGACAGCTTCGCGCTGTTCGCCGACGGCAAGAGCGGCTTGATGGTCAGCATGCGCTCGAGCGCGGTGGTCCCCGGTGGACCGCTGCCGAAGAACAAGGAGCAGTGCGGCCTGGTCCCGTTCCACCTGACGCAGAACGCGGACGGCTCGGTGACCGCGACGGTCGATCCGGGCGCGAAGTTCATCACCGAGAACAACGGCAACGAGCGCCGCAACTGCAACCACCCGGTCGCGACGACGATCAACGGCGGCAGCGCGATCCTCGTCGAGTACAACTACCAGCCCAACAACACCAACGACACCAAGCTGTATGCCCAGGTCTTCGACAAGACCGGCAACACGCTGATGCCGCAGACGCAGATCTACGCCAAGAACAACGACGACTGCGCCGGCCACCAGGACGGCGGCGGCGCGACGGCGGCGTCGAGCAAGGACGGCACCACCCAGCTGGTCGACTGGGAGCTGTGCAACGGCAACGGCCGCGACGACGGCTGGCTGTACAGCTTCCAGATCAAGTGCAACTCGGCCGACGCGCCCACGCAGTGCTCGTTCCAGAAGAACTTCGACGTCTCGCTCGCGCAGCGCGAGGAGCGCTCGCGCGGCTTCTGCTCGGTGAGCGCCGAGGACCCGAACACCGCGGTGTGCTCGTGGACCGAGGGCAACACCCAGCCGCAGCGCGACGGCGTGTGGCTCGCCGCCGTCGACATCACGCCGGGCACCACCGGCACCGATCGCCAGGACAAGATCCTGTGGAAGAAGCAGATCGACGGCCGCCACGGTGACAACACGGCCGCGTCGCCGCGCACCTACTCGATGCGCGCCAAGCACGAGCGCATCTTCGCGCCCGCCGCCGACGGCTCGCTCCAGGCGACCAACGACATCATCTATCAGTACGGCTGGCTCAAGGGTAACAACAACAACAACGGCAAGGGCGGCGCGTACTACACGAACATGATGGCGGTCATCACGGCGACCAAGGCCGGCATGACCTACAAGATGCAGCCGACCGACTTCCAGCAGACGCTGCTCGGTCTCGACGGCACGCACCTCGGCATCAGCCCCGCGCTGTTCGGCACCACCGACAAGCTCATGCCCGGCCTCGTCATGGTCGGCGGCTCGCAGACCGGCGCCGGCTACGCCGCGCAGGCCCGCGCGATCGGCTTCGACACCGCGGCGAACACGATGAAGGACCTCGGCAAGTACTCCATCGCGCCGTACGACCGCCACCTCTACCCGAACTACCTCGGCAACAACCCCGGTAACCAGGGCCGCAACTTCTCGACGGGCCGCCTGTACAAGAACCCGTACCTCGGCATGAACGGCAACAAGGACGCCTACCTCGCGATCTTCGCGACCTCGGGCAAGGACCCGGCCGACATCATGAAGCCGGAGCTCAAGCTGACCTCGTACATCTCGGTCCTGCCGATCGCGCAGACCCCGAGCAGCGGCACCAGTGGTGGCACCGGCGGCGGCACCGGTGGCGGCACCGGCGGTGGTACCGGTGGCGGGACGGGCGGCGGCACCAGCGGCGGCACCGGCGGCGGCAGCGGCAGCTCGAACCCGAACCCCAGCCCGAACCCGGATCCCGGCGCGAGCGACTCGGGCGCGTCGATCGGCGGTTGCTCCGCCGGCGGCTCGTCGAGCGGCGCCGCGACCTTCCTCCTCATCGGCCTGGCGGCCTTCATCCGCCGCCGTCGCGCCTGAACCCACCCCTCGAACCTCAGGAGACCCAACCATGCGTAGCACTCTCCTCGCAGCGTTCGCCGCGGTGGCGCTCGCCGCAACCGGCTGCGTCGGCAACCTCGAGTCGACGCCTCCCGGCGGCGGCGGCGGCGGTGGCGGCGGTGGCGGCGGCGGTGGCAACGACAGCCCCGACGCCGGCACCACGCCCAACCCGACCCCGAACGGCAACGCCAAGCCGCTGTTCGACTCCGACGTCTACCCGATCGCCAAGGCCAAGTGCGCCGGCTGCCACTCGGCGGCGGGCCCGGTCGGCAACGTGACCGGCTTCGTCGCGGTCAACGCGACCGACGGCTACTCGACGATCACCGGCTACCAGGCCGTGGTCGGCAACTTCACCACCGCGACCGCGGGGCTCCTCGGCAAGGTGCAGGCTGGCCACAACGGCATCACCTACAGCGCCGACGAGACCACCAAGATCACGACGTGGCTGAACAAGGAAGCCGAGCTCCGCACCAACACGACCAACCCGAACCCCAACCCGACGCCGGGCAACGAGTCGCCGGCCGACGCCACCACGCGCCTGATCAAGCAGTGGTCGGGGTGCATGAGCCAGACGAACTTCGACACCGCGAACATGCCCAACGCGTGGGGCAACCTGACCGCCGACAACAACCAGCGGTGCATGGGCTGCCACATCAACGGCGCCGAGGGCTTCATGGCGACGACCCAGGAGCCGGTGTTCTTCAACACGCTGTCGCAGAACAAGTACTACATGCTGCAGTACTTCACCGTGGACCTGAGCCAGGGCACGGCGGCGGCCAAGGTCGTCATCAACACGACCTCGTTCCTGGGCGTGTCGCAGGGCAAGGACCCGCACCGCGAGCACCCGCGGTTCAACGCGACCAACAACAACGGCATGACCGCGCTGCAGAAGTTCTACGACCTCACGACGCAGCGCCTCGCGGCCGGACAGTGCGATCCGTCGCGCCTCACCAACTGAGCGGCTGACCTACACGCACGCTCGCACTCGACGGGGCGCTGCTCGCAGCGCCTCGTCGCCTTTTCGGATATCGTCGAGGAACAGCATGTCCCAGCTCGTCGGTGGAGACGGCCGTACGCACATCAACTCGCGGCTCATGCGCGAATCGCTGCAGGACCGCGACGTCCTGTCCGCGACCGACACCGAGCGCGACCTCCAGATCTTCCCGGATGTCTCGCTGGTGTCGATCGGCGGCCAGAGCATCTTCGACCGCGGCAAGGACGCGATCCTGCCGCTGGTCGAGGAGCTGGCCCAGGTCAAGCAGCACCACAAGATCGTGATCGGCGTCGGCGGCGGCACCCGCGTGCGGCACACCGTCGCGATGGCGATCGACTTCGGCCTGCCGGTCGGCGGCATCGCGCAGCTGGTCGGCGCGATGGAGGAGCTCAACGCGATCCTCTTGAACGCGCTGCTCGCGCCGCACGGCTCGATGCCGATGCAGCGCGATCACTTCTGGGACCTGCCGCTGTACTTCGACGCGGGCATCACGCCGATCGCGATCTCGGTGCCGCCGTATCACTTCTGGGAGCCGCCGCCGCTCGAGGGTGCGCTGCCGATGCACGGCTCCGACTTCGGCCTGTTCCAGCTGGCCGAGGTGCTCGGCATGAAGCAGGTCATCTACGTCAAGGACGAGGACGGCCTCTACGACAAGGATCCCAAGAAGCACGGCGACGCCCAGCACATCGCGAAGATCGAGCTCGACGCGCTGCTCGCGCGCATGCCGGCCGAGAACATCCTCGACGAGGAGCTGTACCGGACCTGGGCCGAGGCCAAGAACATCAAGCGCGTCGCGATCGTCAACGGCTTGAAGCCGGGGCAGCTGACGCGCGCGCTCGCCGGCGAGGACGTCGGCACCGTGATCACCAAGGCGGGCACGAAGGGCAAGGCCGATGTCTGAGCGGCGCACCATCGAGTCGGCGCTGTCGCGCTCGTCGTTGACCGGCGCCTCGCCGTCGGACGTCGAGTACCGCCCGGTCGCCGTCATGCCCGACGTCCGCGTCGTGAAGATGGGCGGGCAGAGCATCATGGACCGCGGCCGCGCCGCGCTGTTCCCGATCCTCGACGAGATCGTCGAGGCGCGCCGGCGCGGCATCCAGATCGTGCTGCTCGCCGGCGGCGGCACCCGCGCCCGCCACATCTACTCGATCGCGTCCGAGCTCGAGATGCCGACCGGCGTGGTCGCGACGCTCGGCAAGTACATCCCGATGCAGAACGCGCGCATGCTGCAGATGCTGCTCGCCAAGCACGGCGGCCTGTACATGCTGCCCGACGACTTCGAGAAGCTGCCCTTGTACATGCAGATGGGCTGCATCCCGATCATGAGCGGCATGCCGCCGTTCGGGTACTGGGAGAAGCACGAGCACGGCTCGCGCATCCCGCCCCATCGCACCGACGCGGGCGCGTTCCTGTCGGCCGAGTTCCTGGGCGCGCGCCGCGCGATCTTCATCAAGGACGAGGACGGGCTGTACTCGGACGATCCCAAGAAGAACCCGGACGCCACCCACATCCCGCGCATCGCCGCGAAGGAGCTGTCGGCGCGCGATCTGCCCGACGTGGTGGTCGAGCGCCGCGTGGTCGAGTACCTGCCGCGCGCGCGCTGGTGCAAGGAGCTGCAGATCGTCAACGGCCTTTCGCGCGGGCAGGTGACCGCCGCGCTCATGGGCGAGGATGTCGGCACGATCATCCACGCGTAGCGCCGCGGCCGCGATCGTGCTGATCGCTGCGTGTGGCTCGAGCAAGCAGGCCGCGCCGCCCGCGCCCGAGGCCGATCCGGCCGAGGTCGCCACCCGCGCCGCCGCCATGCTGCAGAACGCGCCCGTGATGGGCTCGGCGCGCGACTGCACGCCCGCTGATCTCAAGGGCGGCCTCGGGATGACGCAGAACACGCTGCTCGCGCTCGCGCACAAGCCGATCGCGAAGGATCCCGAGCACGCCGACTGGATCAATCCGACCGAGCTCGACGCGCCGGCCGCGCGCGCGCTGCTCGATCAGCCCGCGTCCTCGCCGGCGGCGCGCCAGGCCGCGGCCGCGTGGCTGGCGGCGCCGTTCTACCTGGTATACCGCGTCGACAACGTCGACGCGCCGCTCGCGCTCGGCGTGAAGGAGCTCAAGATCGGCAACGTCGGCGGGCGCGTGATCCGCTACGAGAAGAGCGGTCAGCCCGGCTGCGTGATCGTCTACAACTGGCAGAACGACCCCAAGGTCAGCGAGCAGGCGATCGCCGACAGCGACAAGACGCTCGTCGATCCGAAGGTCGAGGAGCGGGTGCGCGCCGACCTGCGCGCGCAGTACCTGAAGGTCGCGCCGCGCTGAGCGCCGCGCCGAGCGCGGCTACGGCGTGCGAGCTACGGCGTGCGAGCTATGGCGTGCGAGCTACGGCGTGCACTGCACGCGCACGGCCTTGGTCGGCGGCAGATCCTTGACCAGACCGTCCTGGACCTGGCCCATGCCCTGGCGCATGCACGCGAGCGTCGGGTCGACGCCGCCGCCCTGGCCGTCGGGCGCCTGGTAGTCGATGGCGAGCACGGCCTTGAACGCGTTGATGAACGGGCGCGCGGTGTCGCAGTCGCCGAACTCGCCGCAGCGCTGGATCAGCGCCCAGTCGAAGTCGGCCGCGAGCATGTCGGTGAAGCCGGGGATCTCGTTGGCGTCGCGCATGGCGACCGACAGCGTGCGGGCGTGGCCGAGCGCCGCGATCGCGCGGTACCAGGCGCGCTGATCGTCGACGGTGACGGCGAAGCCGGTCGTGTACGCGGCCAGGTCGTTGCGATCGGTGTCGACGCCGTCGCAGCCGATCTGCGCGGCGAGATCGAGGCGCTTGCCGATCAGCGCGTCGAGCTTGGCGCGGCCGGTCGCGCTGATGTCGAGCCAGCACTCGCCGGCTAGGACCGCGGCCTTGCCGATGAGGGAGCCGGCCGGCGGCGTCGCCGGGCACGTCTTCATGCCGGCCTTGTAGCCGGGGAACTTGCGCGCGTCGGGGCGCGCGAGCTCGAGCGCGCCGGTCTCGAGGTGACAGACGACGATCGTGCGCGGCGTGCGCGCGTGCAGGGTCGCGATCGTGCCGGCGAGCGCGCCCGCGGGCACGGTGACCGGATCGCCGTCGCCGTAGTCGAGCTGGGTCGCGGCCGGCACCAGCGACCACAGATCGAGGTCGTACATGGTCCGGGCGGCGGACACGTCGATCGCGCCGGCGAGCTGGATGTCCCAGTCGCGGCTGTCGCCGGGCGCGGGGTGCCACCAGGCCGGCGCGGCGTCGGGGACGATCGCGCGCGCGTCGACGGTGGTCGCGGCGTCGGGCGCGCCTGGTGTGGTGTGGGGGCTCGCGCAGCCGGCCCCGCCGGTGACGAGGAGCGCGGCGAGGGCGCGCGCGACGCGCATGGTCACCAGTCGCCGCTGGCGGTCGCGGTGTCGCTCCACGGCGCCTCCTGGCCCGCGACCAGCGTGGTGGGCCCGATCGGGCCGTCGCCCTCGTACTCGCGGTTGTCCTTCATGAACTTCTTCATGCCGCGCTCGGGCCGCAGCAGGAGCTGATCGTCCTGGGTCCAGTCGGGCAGGGCGTCGTTGTGCCAGTGCGCCTCCTGCACCTTGCGCACGAAGCACGCCTCGAGCGCGGCGTTGCCGAGCGTCGACTCGTCGACGCGGACGTCGTGCACGGTGACCTCGCCGTTCACGACTTGCGTCTTGAAGGTGAGGCGCAGCTTCTGGTTGCGGTGCACGCGCTGCTTGATGCCTTCGTAGCAGCTCGCGGCCTCGGCGGTGAGGCGCTGCGGCACGACCTCGTCGAACTGGAAGAAGAAGGCGTCGCTCGACGGATCCATCTTCTTCGGCGGCGCGTCGGCGGGCGCAGCAGGAATCGGCGCCGCGGCCACAGGTGCTGGCGCGGCCACCGGCGCGGGCGCCGCGACGGTAACGACGGGCGTGGGCGCCGCCGCGATCGGCACCGGCGACGCCGCCACCGCGCCGCCCTTGAGCTGGTGGCGCAACAGCAGCACGAGCACGAGCAGCGCGATCGCCGCGATCGCGGTGAGCCACTTGCGCCACATGGCGTCAGTTCCACTGATCGGTGTTGTAGAGCGCGTACTCGCCGAAGCCGTCGAGCACGTTGCCGGTCTCGAGCGACGGCTTCATGTTCCACATCTGCTTGCCGTCGGCGCTGAAGATCTCGAAGCCGCCCTGGCACAGGCCGCCGCCGTCGCCGCTGACGTGGACGCGGTAGTGCAGCGCGGGGTCGGGCAGGTTGACCGTGTACGCGTAGTCGCCGTTGCCGTCGGCGTCGACGACCCAGTCGACCTTGAACTCGTAGCTCGGCAGCACGCTCGGCGCGGTCGGGCACTTGTTGCTGTCGACGGTCGCGGTGAAGGTCCACGTGCCGATCGGCCAGCAGCCCGAGATGTCGGCCGGCTGCGCCATGCTCTGCACGAACGAGCCCTGGGTCTTGAAGGTCGCGTTGCACACGATGCCGAGCGGCATGTCGCGGCCGTCGTTGGCGTCGGGGCCGCCCGGGTTCGGGCCTCCGCCTCCGTCGACGCCGCCCGGATCACAGGCGACCACGGCGAGGAGACCCAACAGCAGGGCGCGGCAGGCGACTCTCATCATGGCGAGCCTTCATTGCGACGGTCGTGCCAGGCGAACCCCCCGGACTCACGCGAGAAACGGAGATCGGTCGGGGACCTCGAATCCCCAGCTGGGAAGTCCACACCCCGCTCCATGTCGGCCGGAGCCCGCGCGATTCGCCCGGATCGACGCCGAGATGGCGTGGCGCGGCGGCTGCAACAGAGCCGCGCATGAGCCGGACCTCCGTCCTCGCGTGGGTGTGGATCGCGATGGCCGCATGCAGCAGCGCGAGCAGCGAGCCCGCGGCGCCGCCGTCAGCACACGCCGCGCCCGCCTCGTCGCCGGCCGCGGCGCCCGCGTCGGCGCGCCTGGCCCCGCCCGCGCCCAAGGCCGCCGACGATCCGACCGCGACCAGCGACTACGTCCCCGCCGAGTTCAAGGCCGGCCAGGCGCGCTGGAAGGACACCGGCGTGTACGTCGATGGCAAGCCGGTCGGCTTCCTGACCTTCGGCGAGCTGCCGATCGCGCTCAAGCCGACCTGGATCAAGGACAAGGTGTCGGCCGAGAAGCGGCCGGGCACCAACGATCCGGCGTGGCGCTGGGTGCAGTCGCGCTTCTACAAGTTCAACGACTACCTGCGCGCGATCGGCATCGAGCCGCGCACGGTGCGGCAGATCGTCGTGATGGGCCCCAAGGAGAGCGACTCGACGGTCGCGACCGGGCGCGATCTGATGTCGGCCAAGGGCCAGGAGTTCATGTTCCGCTTCGGCGGCGAGACCTGGGGCAAGGCCATCCCGCACAGCGCCGATGAATTCGGCAATGATCGCACGCCGGACAAGATCGCGGCGGTGATGATCTACATCAAGAAGACGCCGCCGACCCTGGTGCCCAACGACGGCTTCTACCTCGACGGCCGCGAGGTCAACGGCGTGCCGTACTACGGCGAGCCGCTGCGCGGCGGCGTGCGCGTCTACCTCGACGACAAGCTCGCGACCATCATCAAGCGCCAGGACCTCGACATGAAGGCGGTCAAGGACCTGCCGGCGGGGCCGAGCTGGAGCCTGTACGACTTCCTGCACGCGCGCGGCGTCGACACCTCGAAGATCGTCGAGGGCTGGGCCATCGCCAACGACCGCCGCACCGATCGCATCCCGGCGGCGCAGCTGGCGACCATGATGTTCAGCGCGACCGCGCAGGCCAAGGGCGTGGTGAAGCTCGGGCCCACGCAGATCACCGCCAACGTGATCGCGCTGCACACGCGCCACGTCGCCGACGACGAGCTGCCCATCATCACGCCCGACGAGCAGTGATCGCGGCTACTCGAAGTCCGGCGGCGCGCCCTGGCAGTACGCGATCGCCGCCGGGATCTCGGCCGGCTCCAGGCCGCGCCACAAGACGACCCACGGCGCGCCGTCGATCGCGATGCGGACCAGGCCGTCGGCCTGATCGCGGTACCACGCGGTGATCGGGTTGCCGGCGCGGCTGCGCCAGTACAGGCGCGGGTGGTCGGCGGTCATGGCGCGCCACAGATCGCCGCCGACGCCCTCGCCGCGCGCGACCGTCGTCACCGCGAACTTCGACAGGTACGGGGCGAGCGGGGTGTCGGTGATGATCGCGGCGCCGCGGTAGTCGTCGGCGACGTACGCGCTCTCCAGCGGGCGCGCGCGCAGATCGGCGAGCAGCGGCCGCCCGAACGCCTCCTCGACCAGCGCGACCATCCGCATCGAGTCGACCTCGTCCCAGGCGCGGAAGCGGGTCACGCGCGCGCCGCGCCGCACCAGCGTGCCGGCGCCCTTGACCGTGAACAGCTCGCGCAGCAGGTCGAGCGGCGACGTCACCGACACCGTGATGCGGTGCGGGATGCGATCGAAGAGCCTCGGCAGCTGGGCGAGCAGCGCCGCCTGCTGGCGCGGCAGCTTGTCGGCGAGCGGGGCCTGCTCGATCGAGAGATCGACCAGCGAGACCACGCCGCCGTGCGCGGGCTGCAGGCCGGAGCGGCGGCCCAGGAAGACCAGCTTGCGGGTGCCCAGCGCGGTCGCGAGCGCGGCCAGCTCGTCGAAGCGCGCCTCGATCATGCGCGCCTCGAGCGGCACCAGCGGCAGCCGGCCCGCGGCGACGGCGTCGGCGACCTGGTGCGGCGCGACGATGGTGCCGCCGACGTCGTCGTCGAGCGCGGCCAGCACCGCCTCGGCGTGGGCGCGGCCGCGGCCGCCGGCGGCGGCGCCGAACACCAGCACCGGGCGCAGGCCCAGGTTGGCGAGCAGGCGCAGATCGACGGCGAGCACGTCGGCGGCGCTGGTCGCGACGTGATCCGACACGTGCAGGATCGCGAACGCCGGCGACGCGCGGAACAGCGCCAGGTATTGCTCGGACTCGTTGGGCCGGCCGATCGACGACAGGAAGCGCAGCACCAGCTCGCGCGGCTCGGTCACGGCGGCGCGCCCCGCGCGAACAGATCGGCGTACAGGCTGGTCGCCCAGCCCAGATCGTCGAGCGTGACGTGCTCGTCGGCGGCGTGGGCCTGGCCGATGTCGCCGGGCCCGCACACGATCGCGTCGACGCCGGCCGCCGACCACAGCGCGGCCTCGGTCCAGAAGTCGACCGCGACCGTCGGCGGCCCGGCCAGCCAGGCGCCGAGCTTGGCCGGCTCGTGGGTCGCGAACGGCGCGTGGTTGGTGCGCAGCTCGAGCTGGATCGCGGGGCCGTGCTCGCTGGCCGCGCGCACCAGCGCGTCGAGGCGCGCGTCCCACGCGGCGCGATCGAAGCCGGGGTACGGGCGCAGCGAGAAGGTCAGCGTGGCCTGCTCGGGCACGACGTTGAAGGCGACGCCGCCGTCAATGCCGGCGACGTTCATGCACAGCCCGTGCATGCCGTCGGGGCCGACGTGGCGCTCGGCGCGCGCGAGATCGTCGAGCGCGACCGCCAGCCGGGCCAGCGACACGATCGGCTTGGGCATGTCGTCGGCCTTCGACGAGTGGCCGCCCTTGCCGCGCACGGTCGCGGCGTACGCGAGCACGCCGCGGTGGCGCACGCCGGCGGTGCGCGCGGTCGGCTCGCACACCAGCGCGGTGGTGAGCCCGCCCAGGTGCGCGGACTTCACGAACGCGGTGATGCTGGCGGTGCCGCGCTCCTCGTCGCCGGAGAAGAGCAGGGCGGCGTCGCGCGGGCGGACCTCGTCGGCGGCGGCCAGCGCGCACGCGATCGCGCCCTTGGTGTCGGCGGTGCCGAGGCCATACAGGCGATCGCCCTCGCGGGTCGGCGTCCACGGATCGCGGCTCCAGCCGCGGTTGGCGGGCACGGTGTCGACGTGCGCGTTCAAGATCCAGCGCGGCTGGCCCCAGCGCGCGTAGACGTACGCGCCCGGCCCGCCGTGCGCGCGCGGCGCATCGACGACCACGACCTCGTCGGCGCCGCGGGCGCGCAGCATCGGCGCCAGGTGCTCGCACAGGGCGCGCTCGTCGCCGCCGGCCTCGCCCGGGCTGGCCTGGTGGGTCTTGGTCGCGATCATGGGCGCGAGGTAGCTCGCGGCGCGCTCGGCGCGGGCGGTGGTCATGCAGGCTCCTTGTCGACGAGCGAGGTCCACGCGTCGTGGGCGCCGATCAGCGCCAGGCCGCGCTCGAGCAGCGTCTTGCCCGGCTCCATGCGGTGCCAGGTCGACGCGCCCGACGGGTGGGGCAACGGCACGACGTCGACGTCCTTGCCGTGGAAGTGGGCGCGGTGCTGGGCGCCGACCACGTCGACCAGCTGCTCGGCGTCGGGCAGGATCTGCGCGATCGCGAGCTTGCCGACCGGGATGACCAGCTTGGGGCGGATCAGCTCGACCTCGGTGGCGAGGTGGCGCGCGCATCGCTCGATCTCGTCGGGCGAGGGCACGCGATCGCCGCCTTTCGGGCCCTTGCCGGGGAAGCAGCGGCACACCGCGGCCATGTAGACGCGGGCGCGGAAGGCCTCCTCGTCGAGGCCGAGCCGCCCGAACCAGCCGAACATGGTCTTGCCGGCGGTCCACGCGAACGGCTTGCCGGCGGGGCCCTCGTGCGAGCCGGGCGCCTGGCCGATCAGCATCACCGGCGACAGCACCGGCCTCCCGCTCACGACCGGCCCGATCATGTCGGGGCAGGCGCGGCAGGCGCGCAGCCGCTCGACATGCTCGTGGATGACGGCCAACCGTTTGGACACCGGCACGCACGCACTATGCCGAAAACCGGGCGCTTGCCCAAGGCCGCGGGCGCGTGTGGTACCGGGCTGCTATCTTTGCTGCGTGACCCAGATCCCCAAGGAGCATCAGGAGCTGATCCGGCGCGTCCTCGGTGCGAATTACCTCGAGCTCGACACCGCGCGCCTGTCGATCGACGAAGATCTCCACGGCCAGACGACGGTCCGGGCCCAGGTGACCGAGCGTGGCCAGGCGGTCGACATCGAGGGCAAGGGCGTCGGCGTCGTCGACGCCTTCTTCCACCTTTCCAGCACATTGGGATCCTAAGCTTAGAATTCCACGTGGACAAGTTGTCGC
>JADMIO010001092.1_pt1 | contig 63132 bp, 61 predicted proteins | sample 8958161 | NCBI WGS metagenome assembly JADMIO01 (sample SAMN16585339, study PRJNA669376) | soil metagenome | isolation source: Crop rotation soil | place: USA: Cullars Rotation, Alabama | collected 2011 | reverse complement strand
GCGTGACCGCCACCGCCGAACTGCCTGGCGAAATTGTTCACGTCGATATCGCCGGTGCTGCGGAAGGACACCTTCACTTTGTCGTGACCGAGATCGCGGAAAAAGAGCGCCAACCGCGTTCCGCCAATTGACCGGGGATGCTCGGCGATTCCTTCCAGATCTTCCGACTTGAGTCCGTATTGCTCGGGCGCGCCAGCCGCGACGGAAATCCAGGAAATGCCGTACTCCGGGTCGACCTCCAGCGTCGCCAGTGCATCGCGCAGCAAATGCAGCCGGCCAACCGGCATCGACGCGTAAAGACGGCCGTACATCTCTTCGGGCTCGACACCCGATGCGATCAATTGACCCGCGATGCTCAGACAACGCGCAGTGGTGTTGCTGAAGCGGAAGCCACCGGTGTCGGTGAGCAAGGCGACATACAACGAGCGCGCGATGTCGGGCGTCAGCTCGAGACCGACGCACGTCGCGAAATCGTAAATCAGCTCCCCTGTGGCGCACGCCGCGGTGTCCGCCAGCAGCAGCTTGCTCGGCGGCTCATCACTCGGGAGATGGTGATCGATGACCAATTTGGGGATCGTCAGCCGACGCACGGCTTCGGCCAGCACGCCGAGGCGTTTCACATCGGAGATGTCGAGCACGACGAGAACGTCGGCTTCCTTGAGTGCTTTCGCGCCCAGGTCACTGGCGTCGCGCACGTCGTCGCCGAGGAGGAACTTGTACATGTCCGGCCAGGGCGTCGGGTTGACGATCCGGGAGCGGATTCCCATCTGACCCAGCAATCGAGCGAGCGCTGTCTCTGATCCACAGCCGTCGCCGTCAGCATTGATGTGAGTCGATATAGCGACAGAGCGTCCCGCGCGGAGCTCCTGCGCGAGACGCTCGATCGACTCTCGTCGTTGCTGGGGAACGCTTAGAAGATCAAGCACTGCCTTCCGCGCGAGCCAGTTTCGAGTGGCTGCGGCTATAGGTGAAGTAGATCACGAGACCGATGACCATCCACACGATCAGCCGTTCCCAGGTTGCGCCTGGCAGGCTGTACATCATGTAGCCGCAAATCAGGATGCCAAGAATGGGGACTAGCGGGACAAGCGGAGTGCGGAACGGCCGCGCGAGGTTTGGCGACCTGTATCGCAGGGCGATCACGCCGGCGCACACGATGACGAACGCGAGCAACGTACCGATAGAGACCAGCTCGCCGAGCAAACCGATCGGGAACAATCCGGCCATTACGGCGGCGACGATGCCGGTCAGAATCGTCGGAATGTACGGCGTCTTGAAACGTGGATGAACCTTGCTGAACGCGGGCGGCAAGAGGCCGTCCTTCGACATGGAGTAGAAGACGCGCGGCTGTCCCATCAACATCACGAGAACGACTGAAGCAAGTCCTGCGATCGCGCCGATGTTGATGATCGAGGCCAACCACGCCAGCGCCGGTCCCGCTTTCTCGATGGCGATGAACACCGGGTGTGGAACGTCGAGCTCGGTGTAGTTGGCGAGTCCAGTCATCACCAGCGACATCAGGATATAAAGAACCGTACAGATTCCCAGTGAGGCGAGAATTCCGATTGGCATGTCTCGTTGCGGGTTTTTCGCCTCCTGCGCCGCGGTAGAGACCGCGTCAAATCCTATGTAGGCGAAGAAGACGACGGCGGCGCCGCGCACGATTCCGCTCCAGCCATAGTGACCCGTCTGACCGGTGTTAGGCGGCAGGAATGGATGCCAGTTGGCCTGGTTCACATACATGAATCCGAAGCCGATGACGAGCAACACGATTGCCATCTTCAGGATCACGATGAAGTTGTTGAAGCGGGCCGATTCCTTGATGCCGACGACGAGCAGCGTTGTCATCAATAGGATGATGAAAACAGCGGGAACGTTTGCGACCGCGCCGGCCACATGCGAGAAGCCTTGCGGATGTAACACCGCGTGGGTAACCGGATCGAGCTCGGGCGCGTCGGCGTAGTAGTACGGCGCACTTGTAAATGCACTTGGCAGTTTTATCCCTATCTGCTGCATGAAGGCGTCGAAGTATCCTGACCAACCGACCGCGACCGTCGACGCTCCGAACATGTATTCGAGGATCAAGTCCCAGCCGATGATCCAGGCGATGAATTCGCCGAGCGTCGCGTAGCCGTAGGTGTAGGCGCTGCCCGCGACGGGAATCATGCTCGCGAACTCAGCATAGCACAGACCGGCGAAAAGGCATCCCAAACCGGATACAATGAACGAGATGACGATTGCGGGGCCGGCGTATCTTGCCGCCGCGGTCCCGGTCAGGACGAAGATTCCGGCGCCGATGATCGCACCGATACCCAGTGTCGTGAGGTTGAGAGCGCCGAGTGCGCGTCGAAGGGTGTGCGCTTCGCCTTCACCAGCCGCCTCAGACTGCAGTACGGCGATGCTCTTCTTCGTCCATAAGCCCATTAGAAAGCTCCGAAATCGTTGGTAGAGTGACGCACGACATTGAACTTCGACACTGCAACGCCGCCAGAAGTTGTGGCGGCGTCGGAAAAACTGTCAAGCGAGAGTACTACAGCGAGTAGTTGGGCGCCTCGCGCGTGATCGTCACGTCGTGCGGGTGTGACTCGCGCAATCCTGCCGCGGTGATTCGCACGAACTCCGCCTCGGTGCGGAGCTGCTCGATGCTGGCACAGCCTACATATCCCATTCCACTGCGCAAACCGCCGACCATCTGGAACAGAACATCGCTCACCGGACCTTTGTACGGTACGCGACCTTCGATTCCTTCGGGAACCAGCTTCTTGGCGGACATCTCTCCTTCCTGAAAATAGCGGTCGGCGCTGCCATCCTGCATCGCAGCGAGACTGCCCATTCCGCGAATCATCTTGAAGCGACGGCCCTCGAGCAACAGTGATTCGCCTGGACTCTCCTCGGTGCCGGCAAGCATCGATCCCATCATCACGCTCGACGCACCAGCCGCTAATGCCTTTACAATGTCTCCGGAGTATTTGATGCCGCCGTCGGCAATGACCGGGATATCTCCGGCGCCTTCGACCGCGTCGAAGATCGCTGTGAGCTGCGGCACACCGACGCCAGTGACAACGCGTGTCGTGCAGATGGATCCGGGACCGACTCCCACCTTAACTGCATCGACGCCGCGCTCGACCAGAGCCTGCGCACCGGCGCGCGTCGCCACATTTCCAGCGACGAGCTGAACGTCGGGGAACATCTCACGCACGTTCGCCGTCGCCTCGAGCACTCCTTCGGAATGTCCGTGTGCAGTATCCACGATGAGCACGTCGACACCGGCGTCGACCAGTGCACGGGCGCGATCGCGATAATTCGACGCGCCGATCGCAGCAGCCACGCGAAGTCGTCCGTGCTGATCCTTGTTCGCGTTCGGGAAATCCCGTCGCTTATGAATGTCTTTGACGGTGATCAGTCCGCGCAGCATTCCCTTGTCGTCGACCACCGGCAGCTTCTCGATCCGGTGCTGGCCGAGTATCGCCTCCGCTTCGTCGAGAGTGGTGCCGACGGGCGCGGTGACGAGATTCTTCGACGTCATCGCCTCGCGAAGCGGGCGATCGAGATTGCGCTCGAACTGCAGGTCGCGATTGGTGATGATGCCGACGAGCTGGCCGTCGCGGTTTACGATCGGCACGCCGGAGATCTTGAACCGCCGCATCAGGGCGACTGCTTCGCGCAGCGTGCCTTCGGGCGAAAGCGTGATCGGATTGAGGATCATGCCGCTCTCTGATCTCTTCACTCGATCGACTTCGGCGGCCTGCCGATCGATGGACATGTTCTTGTGGATGACGCCGATTCCGCCGGCCCTGGCCATCGCCATTGCCATATCGGATTCGGTGACGGTGTCCATCGCGGCCGATGAGAACGGCACGTTGAGGGTGATGCCGCGGGTGAACCGCGACGTCGTATCGACGTCTTTGGGATGGACCAGCGAATGCCGCGGGCTGAGCAAGACGTCGTCGAAGGTGAGGACGATGTCGCTCCGGACGCGAGGCATTCTTTCCGGCTGCTCGGCCCCCTTGATGCGCGAAAGCCCGCTTCCGGATTGTGCCGGGCTCGCGGGCTTTTTCGATGCTGAAGGCCGAGTTGTGGTTGCCATAGCTAAAGGTATGGCGGAGTATGGGTTAGGTCCAGAGGGGCTAACGGCTAACCAAAAAAGACCGGCCGGCGGCTGGCGGCTTTCGGCTTGGGGCTCCGAGCTCGTGCACGTTTCGAAAAAAAAACTCGCAGCGGCTGGCTGAAAGCCGCCAGCCGCAAGCTGGTAGTTTTCAGTTAGTAGCTAATCTCTCTCGGGCCCGGGCTCGAGCTCCGCTCCTCCACTTCCCGCGGCGCCAAACTTAGGTGACGTAATCCCCCCTGAAGTTGTGCGCGGCGGGTTGCCGACATCCGTACGGCCCTCAGCGGGGTCTTCGTCGCGCGGGTCGCGCACGCTGGGATCTTCAACTCTCGACTTCGTATTCGGCTCGCGGCCAATGCGCGAGTTCTCCTCATCGGTGCCGTGCGGAATGTCGGCGCCTCTATTTCTCTCGTCTGCCATCGTTTCTCCTTGAAAGGCTGAGGTGCGATGGGGCATGCGGCGTGCCCGCTGCGAGAAACCGAGAGCCGGAATACGAAAAAAAAAGCCCGGTACTGTTTCCAGTACCGGGCTCCAGTCTTCCGATCCGTCCTACGGGAAGACTGGCTGTGGTGCCTGCTCTTGCTGCGGCTGACGGATTCGGGGCGGCTTGCCGTAGTTCCACTGGAATGTGAAGTACGTCGCGCGCACGCCGAACTGGCGCTGAGTCACCTGCTCCAGATAATCGTCACCCGCTTTGATCCGGAACTTCATCTGATTGAACGGATCCGCGAAGCGAACTGCAACGCTCATATTGTCGCCGTCGAGCTTCTTCCTGACCGTGATGTTGGTCATCTGGAAGGACGAGAACTTTCCTTTCTCGATCTTCATTGGACCGCGATAGAAATAGTTCGCCTGCAAAATCACCGTCGGATTGATCTGCGTCGTCGCATTGAGGCGCGCCGACCACGCGATCGCGTTCGATCCGAGAGCGGACTGCGATCCACCGTCGGTCACCATCTTGAACACGTTCAAGCCGGCGAGCGCGTTGAGCTTGGGTCCAAGGCGAAGGTTGCCGTTGAGATCGGTTCCCCACGAATCGCTCTTCGCCAGATTCTGGAAGCTCACCGACGTCACCTCACGGTTATCAACCGTGTCGGCGGTGTTGATGTCAACACGAATGACATCCTTGGTGTGGCGGTAGAACGGCGACAGCTGAATGGACCCGAGCTGGCCGGTCTTGCTGGCACCGAGCTCGATCGCGTCGGTGTACTCAGGATTCAAGCGGGGATTGCCGATGAACACGTTCTGCTGGTCGAAGAAGACCGGGAACGGATTCAGCTCCTGAGTGCCTGGCCGGCGAATGCGGCGTGAGTAGCTGATCTTGTACTGCGTCTGCTCACTCGGCTTGAACATGATGACGCCGCTCGGGAAGAGCGCGTGATAGTTGAATGGAACCGCCTGCGAACCCGCGAGATCGAAGTTGCGTGACGACCACTCCGCCCTCAGTCCGCCTTGCAGATCGAACTTGCCGACGCTCTGGCTCAGCACGCCATATCCCGCGTGCGTTTGCTCGTCGAAGTTGAAGGTGTTGCTCAAATTGCTGGCCGCCCACGTACCGTTGCCAAGATCATCCTTGTAGACCAGATAGCTCTTGTCGTACCAGCGATCGGTCTCTTTTAGGCCAGTCTCGAGCTTCGATTTCGCCCACAACGGCCGCGTGTAATCCGTCTGCGCGGTCAGCTGGCGGGTCAGCGCGTTGTTGGAATCGATCTCGCCCTGAATCGGCGGACCGGCGGTGCTGCCATCCTGATTCTGCGGTTCGCGCCACAGCAGTGTGTTGTCTTCATCGCGTGAGCGATTGAAACGCACTTCGGTGGAGAGCTCGTGGGTGCGAGGAGTGATGGTGTGCTTCCACGACAGCGAGTTGTCCCATGTGAGGCCGCGCGCTTTGGTGTTCCGATCCATCACGTAGCGATCGAGGAAAGCCTGGTTCGCATCGAGATCCTCATAGCCGGCGAGCGCCGCGTCATTGCTGTGACGACGGTTTGCCGTGAGCGAGTTTGAGACGACGTCCTTATCACCGAGCTTGTAGTCGATGTTGCCGGTGAAGTTGTGGCCGCCATTGCTGGTGGCGCCATCGATGTCCTGATTCTGATAGTCCTGCGGCGCACCCGTCGGTGTGAAGCGCGAACGATCATTGAGGCCAGTTATGGCGCGATCATCGGCGTTGAAACCGTAGGTGCCGAACAGCGTGAGCGGTCCGCTCTGGTAGCCGAGGTTGCCGCCGCTATTGAAGCGACTCGGCGTCGCGAAACCGGTGTTGAGGCCGGCGCTCAGACCAAGGTCGGCGCTGGTCTTCAGAACGATGTTGATGATGCCCGCCATTCCGTCCGGATCGTACTTGGCGGACGGATTGGGAACGACTTCGACTCGCTCGACGATGTTCGCCGGAATCTGCTTGAGATACGCGGCGAGCTGAGTGCCCTTGATCGGAGTCGGACGGCCGTTGATCTGAATGACGACGTTCTCGTTACCGCGGAGACTGACCTTGCCGTCCTGGTCCACTTCGACTGAAGGAGTCGCCGAGAGAACATCGCTGGCGTTAGCTGCGGCGGGAGCGACCTGCTTGGCAGTGTAGGTGTTGCGATCGGGCTCGATCACGACGCTCGGCTTTTCACCGGTGATCTGCACGCTCTGCAGCTGCACCGAGACGCGCGAGAGCTTGATGGTGCCAACGTTGGCCACCGGCGATGTCGGAGCGATGGTGAACTCCGGAGTGTTGATCGGAGTGAAACCAATGCCCGACACACGGAGATAGTACGTGCCGGGCCGGAGGCCCTGCACGCGGAAGGTGCCATCCTCGGCGCCGTAGGCGCCGGTGACGAGCTTGCCGTCCGACTTGTTGCGTACGGCGACCGCGGGACGTGCGACGGCGAGGCCGGTGCTGTCGGCGGCGACGATTGCGCCGCGGACTTCACCGGCGGGGGCAGGTGGTTGGCCCTGGGCGGCCGGATTTGCTCCAGGATTCTGCGCGAATACAGGTACTGCGGCGACGTTCAGGAGGAGGGCGATTACTGCGAACAAGATGCGCTTCATGGCCAGCTCAGTGTGGAGTGGTCGGCGATTTTGACGGGCGAGCAGGGTAAACCCCCGGCTTGGTATTCCCGCACTACGTTTTGGACGCTGCGCGGTTTCAAAAGGTTGGCGCCGGTTTGGTAACAGCAGACGAGAAAGTCCGCCAACGGTCAAACAGGGGCGGCCAGCGGTCAGGCGATGTCGTTCAGCGCCAGTTACTTAGGCGTGGATGAGTCGCGCATGACCGAGCGGACGAGCCGATTCCAGCTCGGATGCTTTCGCTCGAGCTCCGCGGTTGCCCAGCCGTGGAGGTCGCACAGGCCTAGTGCGACGCCGGGCGAGCGGCTCATGCCCATGTTGCAGTGCAGAATGATCCGATCGAAGTCGGGTGCGGCCTCGATGAAGTCGCGGATGGCCTGGGCGTGCTCCGCGGCGAACAGAACGTCGGCTGGATCCTCGGGTTCGGTCACGTCGCTGAAGTACATGCGGATGACGGCGGCAAAACGTGGCGACAACCGGGCAGGTCTGGCGGATGGATCAGAGATCGAGATGCAGATTTCCTTGCGCCGCGGCTCGTACCGTTCGACCTCTTCGCGAGAGAGGACGATCAGTTGCGGATTCTTTCTGCGCAGGCTGCCTGGTTCTGATTCACCATCGCTCTTCATTTACTGGGAGGCGGCCATGCACCAAGCGCGCGTCGCGTCAAAACGATTTGCCCGACGTGATACGCAGCGTGATCGAGCGCAACGAGAATGGTGCGCAGATAAGTCTGACCCGTGCCGTGGGGGATCTTTGTCGTCAAATCAATGTCGGTCTCGGTGGTGAATCTCTCGAGGGCCATCCGATCCTTGCGCCAGGCGGCGACGCATTCGTTCCACGCCTTCTCGCTCGCCGGGGCCTGCGCTTTTGGCCAATAGTCGTCTGGCCATTTCAGCTTCTCTTCGTAGTCGGCGTTCTGCACGAAGTCGAGCAAATCGTGCTGCGTGATGCGAATGTGCTCGAGCAGCTCCCAGACGGAGTGAGGCAGACCGTTCGGGCGCCGACCGCGCAGATCAGACGACAAACCTTTTATCGAGCTCTCGAGGGAGCCGTGCGCCTGCTCCCAGTTCAGCGAAGAAGCAACGATCGCGCGCCAGTCATCCTTCTTCGCCATACGCCTCCGATAGGTGAGACCTGAATGATGCCGCACTTGCGGAACGATGCCAGTCCTCTCAACATTGGCCGCCCTACGACAGCCGTAACCGAGGAGACGATGCCCGACCCCCGAGCGAACCGCAGCCTGGTGCAGGCAGTGCTTACCGATCTTCAGTTCTGGGTACCGGTTGCCGTTCTGGCGGCAGGGCTGGTCGTGCTGCGCTGGATCTCGTGAGCGCCGTCGAGCTGGAAGTTCTCGAACGCCAGCGGCCGAGCGTCGAGCCGCCGCGGCTGCGCACTCTGCAGAATGTGGGAATGCTGTGCGGTCTGACCGCCGGCGCATGGCTGGGCGCGGCCGAAGCGCCAACCAAGCTCGTTACACTCGGACTGTCGCCGGTCGTGATTTCCCTGACGATGGTGATCGGCGTCTTTCTGGCGCGCTGGACCCTGCCGGCGCTCATACAGGGGACGTCGTACATCGCCGCAGACCTGAGGCAGGCGCCGCATCTGATCGTATGGGCAATTCTCGCCGGCTGCCTGTGGGCGGTCGCGAATACGCTCACCATCTTCGCGGTGCGCGACGTCGGGCTCAGCATCGCCTTCCCGCTTTGGAACAGCAACAGCCTGCTCGGCATCATCTGGGGAATCGTTTTCTTCAAGGAGCTGCGCGGCGCCGATTGGCGTCGCTGGCTCGGTGTGCTCGGCGGCGCTCTTCTGATGTTCGCCGGCGCTAGCGCGCTCGCAATTGCATCAGCGTCACAGGTGCCGGCGCGCGACGCCACGCGCGGTGTGATCGCGGCGTTGTCGGCGGGTGTGCTGTGGGGCACGATGTACATCCCCTATCGCAAAGCGTACCTCACCGGGATGAGCCCGTTGTCCTTCGTGACGTTTTTCACGGTCGGCGAGCTCGGTATGATGTCAATTCTCGCGCTCACCTATTCAGGTGGCGCCGGCCCACTGTGGACCCAATTGACTGGCGCTCGACACGTGTTGTTCTGGATGCTCGCGGGCGGCTTCATCTGGGTGATCGGAGATCTGTTTCAGCAGTACGCAGTCAAGTACGCCGGAATCACACGTGGCATTCCGCTGTCGAACACCAATCAGCTGTGGGGATTGCTGTGGGGCATTCTCGTTTTCGGTGAGCTGCACGCTGCGTCGGGCTCAGTGCTGGCGCAGGTGGTTGGCGGCTCGGTGGTGATGGCAATTGGAGCCGGTGTGATTGCGCTGTCGTCAGTGAGCCGGAGTGAGCACGCGCGGTGGCAGGAAGCGGCTGAGCGCGAAGGCGCGCGCTACGGTGTGCGTGCGGACTACACCCAGGCGCGCATCGCTGGAGAAGCGGGCGCGATTGGGGCGACGCGCCGACGCAGTGCATTGGATTGGACCGTGGTTGCCGTCGCGACGGCAATTATCGTTGGCTTCGCACTGGTAGCCCGCTCGCCACAAATCAGCATTCACGGCAGCTGGGCGCTGGCACTGATACTTGCGACCTTGGCGATGCTGGTTGCAGCCGGCTCCGCGCTCTGGCGGGCGACGCGATTTAACTGATTCGCGTCAGCGAGATTCCTGGTCGCGCTTTTCCCAGAGCTTCGGCGCAAAGGAGAGTGCAAGCGCGAGCGCGGCGACGATTCCGCCCCACAAATACGGTTTCTTGCTCTTGCCGTGCACTCCCGCGGCTAACTGCGCGCCGATGAAAGTCGCCATCGCCGTTCCCGGAATGATTCCCAGCGCGGTGCCGGCAAGGAACGGCAACACATCGAATTTGGCGATCGCCGCAGCGTAGTTGAACGCGCCGAACGGCACGATCGGCAGCAGCTGCACTCGGAAAGAAGTCAGAAAGACATTGCGCTTCTTGAGCGACTCGAGTTGCTCCTTGTAGCCGTCGAGCAGTCTCCGCGCCGGCTTGGCCCAGACGCCGCGCGCGAGGTAGTAACCACCAACAGCGCCGAGCATCGAGCCGATCCAGACGAGAACCGTCGCGCGCAGAAATCCGAATATGGCGCCGGCGGCGTACGCGAGTGGCGTGACTGGCAATGCCAACGCCGCGATCCCGCCGTAGATGAGAACGAACGCAGCAGCGACAAAGGGGCTTGCCGACGACGTGCGCGATTCCTGAATGACTTTCTGCTCGTGGAAGTAGCCCAACTTCCAGGCGACGAGTGCGAGTATCGCGTAGACGACGAAAGGAGCGATCAGTCGGATTTTGTCGCCGGTGGTGAGTCGCTCCTTCGGAGCCTTCACCTCTTACTGAGTGCCTTCGCGATCGCCTCTTCCGCGAGTGGTACCATCAGCCGGTAGCCAACTTCGGTCGGGTGAACTCCGTCGGACGCGAGACCGGCGCGCATGCCGCCTTTGTCGTCCGACATCGCCGAGTGGTAGTCGAGATAGACGGCGCCCCGCTTTGCCGCGTAGTCCTTGATCCATTTGTTGAGCGCGATGACCTTGGGTGCCGGATCGAGTCCGGGACGCCATGGGAAGTCGGCGGCCGGCAGCACCGAAGACAACACGACGCGGATTCCGTTCGACTGGGCGAGCTCGGTCATCGAAGCGAGGTTGTCTTCGATCATCTCGAGGGTTGACGGTCCGGTATTGCCGGCAATGTCGTTGATGCCAGCGAGAATCACGACCACCTTCGGCTGCAGCGCGATCACGTCCTGACGAAAGCGAATCAGCATCTGTGGCGTCGTCTGTCCACCGATGCCGCGATTGATGTACGGCTTGCCGGCGAACATCGTCGGGAAGTATTGCGCCCACCCTTCGGTGATCGAGTTGCCGAGAAATACGACGCGATTCTCGTTCGCCGCCGGAGGCGGGAGCTTGGCGTTGGCGTCGCGGTACTTGGCGAGATTGGGCCAGTCCGTGCGCAGCGGATCGGGCTGAGTCTGACTCATAGCGTTTACACGGTTCAGCATGAGCAGCGCTACCACGATCAGGATTTTTCTCATCGGCGACCCTCGCAGGGAGAGAATCTCCCTGACACTCATTGCCAATTGCAATAGACGATGCTGTGCAGCGACGCTGACTTGTACAGGTCCGGCGACGCGCGACAAATGGTGGCGTCCGGAGCCACCAAGGTGTCAGGGTCCTTCTTCTCCACCACTTCCTTGTGGTACATGCCGATCTTGTCCGTCTTGAGCACAACGCCGTTTGGCGCGGGCTCGACGTCAACGGGACGATGACAGCCGAGCGCGATCGCCGCGACGAGACAGACGCAGAATCGCACGGTCAGGCGAATCGCTTGAGTGAGCGCTCGCGGGCCTTCGCGATCTCCACCTCTCGATTGCGCGGCGGCGCGCTGGTCTTCAGAGACTCTATCAGTTTGTGCGCAGCGGCAGTGACTTCTTCGACCGCTTCGTTGAAGGCGGCTTCATTGGCGCGCGACGGCTTGGTGGTACCACTCAGCTTGCGTACGAACTGTAGCGCGGATGCGTGGATCTCGTCGTGGGTTGCCGGGGGCTCGAAGTTGGCGAGAGTCTTGATGTTTCGGCACATAATGGAATCGGGGCTAACGGATGCACTGAAAAAAGATCGGTCGTAATGCTACGGTATCGACCTCGTTGGCGGCAACATCGACGTCGGCAGAGTCGGGCTTGTGCGCAAATGCGCGGACGAACAAGCGATAGCGACCCGGTGTGAGGCCATCGAGAACAAATCCGCCGAGGCTATCGGCGGCCGCGGTGAAGTGTGCTCCACCAGGCGGATCCCCGGGCGTCACGGCGAGAATCGAATAATGCGGGAGCGCGCCACCGGAATCAGCGAGAGTCCCGATGATTGCGCCGGCACCAGTTCGAAGCGACGGTGCGCGCGGCAGCTGCGCAGGCGCGGCCGGGGTGCGCACGTGGGTCGTGCAGCGTCCCGTTAACAGCATTACATCCGTTGAGGTCCGACGATGACAGGCGCTCGTTACGAGAAGCGCCAGGAGGAGAGCGCTATACTTCGCGGCCAATCGTCCTCAACCGCCTTCTTACGCGCCGTGGCAGGAAGAACGCGGCGGCCACCAGCACGCGTTCTAGATCCATCGAGCGCAGCTGCGCGGGATCACCCATCCAGTGGTCCTCGAGCACCGAGCGCGGGGCGTTGGCAATCAGGCGCTGCAGCGCCAGCACCAGCACGAACAAGTCGTCGATCTCGCCGAGGAACGGGATGTAGTCGGGAATGAAATCCATCGGCAGCAGGATGTAGGCGATGGCGCCGCCGACCAGGAGCTTATCGGTGTTGGAGACGCGCTTGTCGGCCATCAGTCCACCGAGCAGCCGCAGGAAATTCGGCAGCTCCTTCATGGTGGAGACAATACTACCGCGGCCGGGAGCTCCCTGCCCCTGCACCGGCTGGGGTCGTGTACGCGTACGCTCCGCGCGCTCCGGTCCGCGCGCCGAACGGTTCGTCGATGACGACGCCGCGGCGGTGCGGCGCTTTCTGGCGCTGGATGCGGCCTGCGAGCGCGCGGACTGGGTTCTCACTTACGCTGATCTCCAGGTGGGGGCGAAGGTGGAACGTCGGTCGCTGGTGATTCCGGCGCCGATGCAGCCGGCGCCGCCGGACCAGACGGTGAGGCCGTCGCTGGCCTCGAAGTTACCGAGGAAACGACTCCGGCGATCTCACTTGCAACTGACTTGCCAGCATTGGCAACGTCGGTCACGACCCCAACCGCCTTGTTCATGACGTTCATGGTGCCCGCGATCGCGGTCGCGGACATTTTGCCCGCGCGCAGGGTGTCCTCCACGCCCTCCGCGAAGCGCTTCAACGGATTCGGTGCCGTCGACGGCTTCGGCGCGTACTTCGACTCGAGAAAGTCGATGTAGTCGAGGATCTGGTAGATCCTTTCTTCCGGGAGAGTGTCGAGCTTGCGGATAAGGCGCTCGCGGAGGATGTCGTTCATTAGGACTAATCTCTTGTAGGAGATTGAGTTGCGCCAGTTACTGCGGATTAACTGAACAAAAGTCGGCAGTCTGCAGACTAAAAGTTTGCAGTTCGGAGTCTTTGGTACACGCATTCGAAGCGCAAAAGGGCCTGGACGCGTGTATGAGAACTCAGGACTGCAGACTCCACACTGCAAACTGCCGACTTTTGTTCAGTTAGTCCGCAGTTTACCAATCAGCCCCCGCCCCGCCACCGCGCCCGCCTCCCCCGCACGTCGATATGCACGTAGTTCGTGCTGGAGTGTCCGCTGGTGTAGATGCCGAGGCCGCCGACGAGCTCGGGGTGTTTGAGCTCGACGATCTCGACGGCCAGACCGACCATGCGGCTGTCGATCGCGGTGATCTTGCCGTCACCGTTGGCATCGATCGCAACGTCGGCGGCGTCACCGTACTGGTGCTGGCTATCGCTCGCGGCGCGGCGGACGCGACTGTTGTGAGCAGGTGCACGGAAGCCCGAGTGCACGTCGAGCTCGACATCTGCGACGGCCTTGTCGCCATGCCAGCGGGCGATCTCCTGAATCACCAGCTCCAGCTTGTCGAGCAGCTTCGGATTCACGGCGGCGAAGCTGGGCCAGACGCCTTGTTGATCGTGATTGAGGAAGTCGCCAACGTGCAGATGCTTGGTGATGGGGATGTCGAGATCGGCGGGTCGAATCTCGAGGAATCCTTCCGGCGGCGGCTGCTTGCCGCGAATTCGCTCGGCGAGGTAGGTGCCGATCCGATAACCGTGAATCATGCCGCCCTGCTTCTCCTCGAACGGTACCAGCACCGCGAGAGTGAGTCCTTCGACGGTCCTTTGCTGATCGGCCTTGATCAGCGCCATGTTAAAGAAGCCGGCTTCCGGTGGCGCGTTGACTTTGTCGCCGGCGAGTGGCTGGGGGTTGGTCGCCAGCGCCGTATCACCGACACGGATCCACGCGTATTGCAGCGACGTCGGATCGCCGTGAACGTCCAACGGATACGAGATCTCCTGCGCCGGCATCGCGAATGCGAGCTTCACTTCCCCACTGGCGCCGAAGGCACTGACGGATGGATTGGCGAGCGGAACTACCGCGCGCGTGAAGGTTCCGATCGGCTTGTCCGAGGTATCACCAGCAGCTTGCAGAAACTGGAAGGCGCCGACCGCCGCAATTGCCGCGATTGCCAGCCACATGAGGCGGCCGACGTGGCGCTTTCTGACGGGTAAATCATCAGGAAGCGCGAGCTCCTCGCCGGTGGGACGGCGTCTCTCGCCTACAACTGCCGACGTCAAAAGACTTCTGTTTTAGTAGATGTAAACCGGCGTACCGACCGCAACCATCGGGTAGAGGCGCTCGATGTCTTCATTGCGCATGCGGACGCAGCCGTGGCTGACCGATTGTCCGATGGATTCCGGATGGTCGGTGCCATGGATGCCGTAGCCGTCTCCGAGATCGAGGCGGCGAGTCCCAAGCACTCCCGCATATCTGCGCGCTGTGGTGCCGTAGGGCGGCACAACGATGTTTCCATTTACAACGATCTCCTTGCCTTCAACCCCTCCACCTAAAGACACGGCTTGGCCGCTGGAGTAACGCTTTACGACCTCTCCGTTCTGGGTGGTAATGACGCCGCCATCGCCGGTCGGAAGCGCCTCACCCGGATCGAGGTGAACGATTCCGAGGCCTTTCTTGTGAGCCTGCTCGACATAATGCCAGTCCGGTGGAACCCAGGACGGATTCTCATCCTTCCCTTTTACCGTCAAACGGCCACGTGGAGTCTCGAAACGCCACTGTCCATTTGACCCGCCGACCAGCTCCTTACCGCTGCCTGTCGCGACCGGAGCCTCGAACAGAATCTCCTTTCCCTGCTTATACCAGAGATGATGATCCGCCATGCTGACGACGATGTACGGCTCGTTCGCAGCTTCCGCTGCGGTCTCGCTCATCAGTGACTTCAGGCTGTCGTTGGTCATGCCGAGCTTGTCTTTGATCTCGCTCAGCACACCGAGGTTGTCGTTGTAAACCATGCGGTTCACATCGCGCTCGTAGCGAAGCTCGGCTGTCTTGGTCAACAGCATCACGCTGAGAATCGCGGCGAGGACGAATCCGGAAATAAGCATCCAGACCGTTCTGCCGCCGTATGAAAAGATTCTGGTCATCAGTAAAAGTATACCTTCATACCCGCGCTAAGGTTCGGCATGATCGCCTTCATGTCGTCGCTGCTGATTCGCAGCGCGCCGGGCGGAACTGGAGTCGAATCGTTGGCGTTGCTGCCCGAGAGAATCTGAGTACCGCCATCGAGCACAATACGCGTGTCGCTCAGGTCCGCGATAGTACGCTCTCCGCGCGGAATCGCGGCAGGCGGAGCGCTGTCGCTCGGCGACGCGGACCGCTCGGGACCGAACCGCACCGGCATCTCGCGTAACAGGGCGCCTTCGCGCGTCAGGTACATCCGCGCGCTATCGACAGAGACGTTGAGATGGAGCCGCTTGTCGAACTTCGCCTGACGTTTCGCGAGCTCGATGGCGATGCGGAGCTTGTTCTGCTCCGACTGCACGATTGCGTCAGTGCGCTCTTTTTCCGCGCTCGTCATGTGCTCGCGAAGCTGCTTCACGTCGCTGTTGTATTTGGTGCGCTTCGCCAGCAGCCAGCCATCGACGGCGATCATCGCCGCCAGGCCAAGGCCGAGCACGAATACAAATCCCGGATAGGCACGACGAAAGTCCTTCCAGGTTCCGCGCCGCCGATCACCTTCGCCGGCCCGTTCTGGACTCCGTCTCGTCTCGGGGCCGGTCTCCTGTTTCGGTCTGAAGAAAGCCATCTCGGTCTGTGCGCCCTCTCGTCAGGGTGGGATTACATTACGGCATATAATGGCGAGCACACAACGAGCGCGGCCAGTCGCGCTGATAGTACTCGATGGTTGGGGCTATCGCCCCCAGACTGAAGGCAACGCAATCGCGCTGGCCGACACCCCGACGTGGGACGGGTTATGGAAGCGTGGATCGCGAACCTTGCTCGAGGCGTCCGGACTCCGTGTTGGTCTGCCCGAAGGACAAATGGGCAACAGCGAGGTTGGACACCTCAATCTCGGCGCTGGTCGGGTCGTGATGCAGGACCTCGTTCGCATCTCCACCGCCATCGCCGATGGAAGCTTCTACACCAATCCGGCCCTGGTGGGTGCATGCGAGCGGGTCGAAAAAAACGATGGCACCCTTCACTTGATGGGTCTGATCGGGGCGGGTGGCGTTCATGCCATCGATACGCACCTTTTTGCGCTGCTCGAACTTGCCAAGCGTCGCGGCATCAAACGCGTGGCGATCCACGCCATGCTCGACGGGCGTGATACGCTCCCGAAATCCGCGCTCGGCTACATGCAGCAGCTGCTCGAGTACATCCGCAAAATCCAATCGCCGGCGAAGATCGCCAGCGTATCGGGACGCTACTACGCAATGGATCGCGATAAGCGGTGGGATCGCACTCAGCTCGCGTATCGGGCGATCGTGAACGGCGAAGGCGCCACCGAGACCGATCCGCTCGAGGCAATTCGAAAATCGTACACCGCCGAAAAGACCGACGAGTTCATGCTGCCGGTGGTGATCGTCGAGAATGGGAAGGCGGTCGCGCCGATGCACGACGGCGACGCGGTGATCTGCTTCAACTATCGCTCGGACCGCATGCGGCAGATCGTGAGCTCGTTGATCGACCGGAGTTTTGACGGCTTCGACACCGGCGACGGCCCCAAGGTCAGCGTGACGACGCTGACAAACTATGACAAGACCTTCGACGTTCCCGTCGCCTTTCCACCGACATCGATGGCGCGGATTCTGGCCGAGGTACTTTCGTCGAAGGGCCTCGACATGCTGAAAACGGCGGAAACCGAGAAGTATCCGCACGTGACTTACTTCTTCAACGGCGGTGTCGAAGCACCATTCCCGGGTGAGCAGCGGGTGCTGGTGCCGAGCCCGAAAGGGGTGGCGACCTACGACCTCGCGCCGGAGATGAGCGCCGCTGGTGTCACCGATGCGCTGGTCAAGGGTATTACGTCGAAAGAGTTCGATTTCATCCTCTGCAACTACGCGAACGCCGATATGGTTGGCCACAGCGGGTCGATTCCGGCGACGATAAAAGCCGTCGAGACGGTCGACCAATCGCTGGCAAGAGTAATCAAGGCAGCGCAGTCAACGGGGATGCGATTGATCGTCACCGCCGACCATGGCAACGCCGAGATGCTGATCGATCCGGAGACGGGTGGTCCGCACACGGCGCACACCACGAATCCGGTGCCGTTCGTGGTGGTGGATTGGGAGCAGGAGACGCCGCTGCGCTCAGGCGGGGCGTTGTGTGATGTGGCGCCAACTATATTGTCGATGCTCGGTGTCGAGCAGCCGGCCGAGATGACCGGCGAAAATCTTGGAGTCGATTAGTGAAAGGAATTGTCAGCGCGCTCGCGCTTGCGGTATTTGCCGGTAGTGTCCAGGCGCAGGTGGGTCACCTGCCCCAGAACAGTCCCTATCGTGATCTCGAGACGTCGCAGGAGCTGACGTTCTTCGGCGGCCATTATACGCCGGGAAAGGATCCAATCGGAATCGCGCCGCAAGGTGGTGGGATGTTCGGTGCCCGCTATCTCATCCACGTCGGTGGACCCGCGTTCCTGATGGCGCGCTGGTCGCACGTGAACAGCACGCGGATGGCGATCGATCCCACCAAAATCGGAGCTGCACGTCAGCTCGGGCAGAAAGACGTCTCGGTGAATCTGTACGACGTCGATCTCGCGCTGAACCTCACCGGGCAAAAGAGCTTTCATCATATCGTGCCGGTAGTGAACATCGGCGCGGGCGTGGGGAGCTGCGGGTGCACGGTGCCAAATGATCCGTACACTTTCGGCACCCCGTTTGCGTTCACATACGGTGCGGGGCTGAGGTGGATTCCCGGCGGGCGTTTTCAGCTTACGGCAGATTGGAACCACTATCTCTACCAACTGAAATACCCGACCGACTACTACCTCGCGCCGACGGGCGGCACGCCAGCAGTATCATCGAGCCAGGCCCGCTCATTCTGGAAGGGCAATCGAGCACTGACAATCGGCGCTTCGCTGTTGTTCTTCCGGTAACCTGAACTTCCCTCAGCAGCGGAGGGAGGCTGCGGAGGAAACGTGGAACGCGATTACGAAGACATCAGTGACATCGACGATCTCAGCGACAACGAGCTGCGTGCACTGGTGCGCGACAGATTTGACGAGCAGGTCGCGTTTGACCCCGACGACGTACAGATCGCGGTAAGGTCGGGCGTCGTTTATCTCGGCGGCAGAGTCGGCACCGAGGAAGAATTCCGGATTATCGAGCGGGTGGTGACCGACGTCGTTGGCCTGAACAAAGTGCGCAACGAGATCCTGGTCGATCCGATTCGCCGCGCGGAGAGTCCCGAAGCGATCGACGAGCACCTCGCTGACGAAGAGATCCACGAAGGACTCTTACTGGGCGACCGCCCGCGCAACGAGGATCCGGAGGCTGAGCACCTTCACGAAGACCTGCGCTCCGAGCTCTTCGGCACGACCGACGTACAGAACTCGATCGCGAACGCGCTGCCGTGGAACCCGCCCGACACTCCAACGCCCGAGGGCGTGAGCGGCGACGACGCGACCCCGAACGTGATGAACGACGAGCACTAGTTGCGGACTACCAGCGCAGACGGAAGTGCACTGCTGACTGCTGACGTACTGCGGACTGACAACTGCGGACAACCGTGCGGAATTCGCACTGTTCATCATGCGAACCATAACCTGTGGCCTGTCCGCAGTCCGTAGTTCGTACCAGTCTACCAATGCGCACTCAGTTAGCAGTCAGCAGTGCTGTTAGTCCGCGCTGGTAGTTATCACGGCTCCCACTTCGCAAATTAAGGGATGCCCACTGCTTCCCTTACTCGCCGAGTCACTTTCTCCGCCGCGCATCGCTACAGCCGCCCCGAGTGGAGCGAGGCGAAGAACTTGTCCACCTTTGGCGCGTGCGCCTGGCCGAACTTTCACGGGCACAGCTACGTCTGCGACGTCACGGTGAGCGGACCGATCGATGACAAAACGGGATTCGTCGTCGACCTCGGCGTGCTCGATCGAATTCTCAAAGAGCAGGTGAGAGACCGCTTCGATCACCGCAACATCAACCTCGATGTCCCCGAGTTCGGAGACGGGAAGCTCGTTCCGACGGGTGAGAATCTCGCGCGGTTCATCTTCGAGCGCGTCGAGAAAGAACTGCCGAAGCCGGCCAGAGTCGTTCGGGTGACCGTTGGTGAAGACGACACGCTGAGCGCAACCTACACGAGGGAGTAGTGCGAATGTCGATTCATGGAACGCGCTCGCCGCGCGCTCTGATGTGTCTCGTATTGTCTCTTCTACTCAGCTCGTGCGTGACAATGTCGCGCGCGGTGCGCCCATCATCGGGACGCAGCGATCTGCGCCAAATGATCGATTCGCTGACCCACCAGCCGCAGTTCCGCGGCGGAATGTGGGGCGTGCTGATCGTGAATCCCCGCACGGGAGACACCCTCTACTCGCAGAACGCAGGCAAGCTGTTCATGCCGGCGTCGAACATGAAGATCATCACCTCCGCTGCGGCACTCACGCTGCTGGGTCCCGACTACACCTACAAGACCACCTTCCTCGTCGACGGACCGGTCCAGGATTCGGTGCTCGATGGCGACCTGATCGTGATCGGTCGTGGCGATCCGACCATCAGCGACAACATGCGCGGCGTCGCGACGACGGTGATGGATGCGCTCGCCGACTCCATTCGCGCGCACGGAATCAGTCAGATCACCGGGCGACTCGTGCGCGTCGGCAACGCTTTCCCCGACTCCACGCGCGGCTACGGGTGGGAATGGGATGACTTGGGCGAGTATTACGCGGCCGGCGTCGACGAATTGATCTTCAACGAGGGGATGGCGCCGACAACAGTGCGGCCGCCTCCGGACACAGTGCGCGACAGCGCCTACTCGGGACCGGCGAAGGATCCCGCAACTGCCTACCTCAATGCGTTGAACGACGCTCTGATTCGAAAAAGAATCACCCTCGACGCGGGCGTACTCGACAGCATTCTGCCGACGCCGTTCAAGATGGACACGCTGTTCACGTTCGTGTCGCTGCCAATGCGAGACATCCTGCCGGCGCTGCTCAAGCCATCGCAAAACCAGATCGCGGAAATCCTTTTAAAAACAATTGGACTCGAGCGTGGAGGGATGGGAACAGCTGATAGTGCAAGAAAAATTGTCGGGCAGAAGCTGCTGGCGTGGGGAGTGCAGAGTGACGGCTTCGTGATCCGAGACGGCAGCGGCCTGTCCAGACACGATCTCCTGACACCGGAGACACTTGTGCGCGTCCTGGATCGAATCCAACAGGACACTGCGTTCGCCGTCTTCTACAACGCGCTGCCGATCGCCGGCGTCGACGGCACCCTCAAGGACAGGATGAAAGGAACGCCCGCCGAGGGGAACGCCCACGCCAAGACGGGGTCGATCTCGAATGCGCGGACGCTGTCCGGCTACGTCACGACCGCTGACGGCGAGCGTCTGATATTCAGTACGATGGCGAGCAACTGGACAGGGCCGACTTCGTCGACGACGAGCGTTGCCGATCAGATCGTAGCGGCACTGGCTGCATACCGAACCCACTGACATCACCGCGTGACGCGTTTGCGTAATGATCAGGAAATGCTCAAGATCGCGGAAGCGAGTGAGCGGATCCTGGCCGACGTGAAGCCGCTCGAGATCGAGTGCGTGCCACTGCGTAACGCACTGGGTCGCGTGCTCGCCGAGGACATCGCCGCGACGGTGACGATGCCGCCCTGGAGCAACTCGTCGATGGACGGCTACGCGGTTCGATCTGCCGACATCACGCCGGTGATGCAGGGCCAGAAAGTGAAGCTGCGCGTGGTGGGTACGATCGCGGCCGGCGATTTCGCGAAGCGACCGATCAAGCGTGGCGAAGCGATGCGCATCATGACCGGGGCGCCGGTTCCCGATGGCGCCGATTCCGTGATTCGCAAGGAAGACACTGACGGCGGCGCCGAGAAGGTGGAGATTCGCGACGCGCGCGACGTGTGGAAGAACATTCGGCCGGCGGGTGAGGACTATCAGCGCGGCGATGTGCTCGCGAAGCGCGGCTTCCCGCTCAAGCCCGCGCTGCTGGGCGTGCTCGCGTCGACCGGAATTCGCGAGGTCAAAACGTTCAGACGACCGCAGGTTGCGATCGTCAGCTCGGGCGACGAGCTGGTTGAGATCGAGGACTTCGATGAAGTTGCAGCAGGACGGCGAATCGTCTCGACCAACAGCTACACGCTGGAAGCGCTCACGCGTGTTGCCGGTGGAATTCCGAGCGATTTTGGTATTGCCGCCGATACCAAAGCCTCATTGCGCCGCAAACTGGAAAGCGCGGAGGGGTGCGACTTGATCCTCACGTCCGCCGGAGTCTCCGTCGGTGATATGGATCACACCCGCGATGTAATCGAGGAGCTTGGCGGCGAGATAAAGTTCTGGAAAGTGAGGATGCGGCCAGGCGCACCACTCGCATTTGGGCTGTTGAATGAGACGCCGTGGATCGGTGTCTCGGGCAATCCAGTCTCAGCGATGGTGAGCTTCGAGCTGTTCGTGCGACCAGCGCTGCGAAAGATGCAGGGCTACGCTTCGCTCTTCCGGCGCACCGTGACGGTCACGCTCGATGAGGACGTTAAGATTCCAACCAAGATGACGCATTTCCTGCGTGCGATTGTGATTCGCAACGGGGGTGGTGAGCTGACCGCGCGGCTGACCGGTCCACAGAGCTCCGCTGCGTTGACGTCGATGGCAAAAGCAAACGCATTGCTGATCGTACCGGACAAGCCGCCAAAAGTCGCGAAAGGGTCGAAGGTGAATGCGCTGATGCTCGATCACAGTCTCGACGAGACGTCTGCGTTCAGCCTGTGAGTGACTCTGCTGACGTTGCCGTTTTGCACGGCGACGCGCTGGTTGAATCTCTAACCCGCCGTTTTCGCACTGCCGAGATCGAGGCAAACGTCGGCGACCGCGTTTACAAGATTCTAAAACCCGCCAACCCGGACGATCTCATTCGCGAAGAAGATTTCGTGAAAGACGAGCGCCTACCGTACTGGGCCGACATCTGGCCGTCGGCGATGATTCTTGCCGCGAAACTGCTCGAAATCGAAGGCGCGGGTGCGAGTGCGTTGGAGCTCGGCTGCGGCGCGGGGTTGTGCACGATCGCTGCGACGGCTGCCGGCTTCGATGTCCTCGCGACCGACTATTACGAGGACGCGCTCGACTTTACTCGCGCGAACACTTTCACCAACCTCGGCGCGGAAGCGCGCACGATGCTGTTCGACTGGCGCCATCCGCCGCTGGGGCTCGCGCGATTCCATCTCGTCTTCGCGTCGGATGTTCTATACGAGGTTGAGTACGCGAAGCTGCTACCGGAGATTCTGCGGATGACTCTCGCCGCCGATGGTTACGCCTTGATTGCAGATCCGGGCCGCGTCGCGGCGCCCCTGTTCGTCGAATCATGTCTTACGAACCGTTTGGTCGCCCAGAAGATCGAGACCCGACCGTTTGCGGCGGGAGAGATTCGGCAGCAGATCGATATCTATCAGGTGCGAAGTACTGGAGAGGATTGAGGCGTTCGGATCAACGGCCAGCACGAAGTGCGGATTGAGTGAGGGATGCGGGCCGTCCGAATTCCTCACTTAATCAGCAATCAGCAATGGCAGTTGGTCCGAACGCCTCAATCTTCACCTACATCTGGCGGTATTTCGGGCCTGATCCGCCCTCGCGGGGTGTCCAGCGCGGGCCGAGTACGTCGGTGGCTTTACAGTCCACGCAATTGGCGGGACTGACTACGAGTCGCTCGCCGTCGCGCTCATATACACCGGCGGGACACATATGCGTGTAGAGCTCGGCGACTTCGGGAGTGATGTCCGTGCCGACGATGAGGTGGGAAGGAATGTCGTCGCGGGTTGCGTTGCCTGATTTGAAAACCGCGTCGAGCTTGCTGAAAGTGAGCTTGCCATCGGGTACCAGCGGGCGCGGTGGGGTCACCTCACGCACAACCTCCGCGTCAGCGTGAGACTCGATCTTGCCGCCGAACAGCGCGCCGTTGCTCAACGTCATCAAGCCAACCTTGAGTCCACTCAGGTAGTAATTGCTGTCCTGGAACGCGACTCTCATGTTGCGACGATGGTAGAGGTCGCTGGCGATGAAGCTGCCGTCGACCATTGCGTCGTATTCCCTGAGGGTGGCCGCTGAAGTGTCTTTCTTTTTCAGCGCATCAAACGCGGCGCGCGCGGCGAATATGCCGGACTGCATCGCGTAGTGGATTCCCTTTAGCGACGCGACTTCCACAAAGCCGGCAGAATCGCCGACGATCATTACGCCATCGCCGTGGCGACGTTTCGGGACCGCGTAATAGCCGCCCTCGGGAATGGTCTTCGCGCCCCACTCGACCATCTCGCCGCTCTCGAGGACCTCGCGAAACATTGGGTGAAGCTTCAGCCGCTGCAGCATCTCGTGGATGTCGTCCGTCGTGCGCTTGTAGTCGAGACCGACGACGATGCCGAGCGCGATTTGATTGCGCGTCAGCGGATACATGAAGCTGCCGCCGAAACAATCCTTCGGCACGGGCCAGCCGAGTGTATGCACGACGGCATCAAGCGGCTTGAGAGTCTCCCAGATTTCCTTCACGCCGAGCGCGAAGATCTGTGGATTGTCCGACGTAATCTTCTGCCACTCGAGGTAGGCCTGGGATAGTGTTCCGCGCGTTCCCTCGGAGAGCACTGTGATTTGAGCAGTGATATCCGTAGGCGGGGTGAATCCGCTGCCCGGCTCGCCGTTGCGATTCAGTCCGGACGGTGTCGTGCGCACACCGGTCACTCGCGAGCCTTCGGTCAGCAGCGACGCGGCTGGAAAACCCGTGAAGATGTTGACGCCGAGTGCTTCCGCTTTTTCACCCAGCCAGCGCACGATCTCGCAAATCGATGCGATGTAATAGCCGTGATTCTTCATCGTCGGCGGCGTCGGCATTCTGATTGAACGCTGCTCGGTCATGAAGTAGACACGCTCGTGATTCACCGGTGCGCGGAACGGGAAATCCTTGTCCTCGAGATCCGGAAACAGCGCACGGATTGCTACAGGGTTGACGACCGCGCCCGATAATGAAGCCTCACCAAGCGCGCCGGCTTTTTCCAATACACCGATCTGAACGTCGCCGAGATCGCCACCGGCTTCCTGGTCGGCCTTGATCAATTGGGCGAGGGCGATCGCACCGGCGAGGCCGGCTGGTCCACCACCGACGAAAAGAACGTCCATCGGCACGGCTTCGGCGTCCGGCTTATCGGTGAGAATCAGCCTGTCGAGCGGAAGCGGAGCCTGATGGATGCTGGGTAGAACCCTGCCGGCGCGGTCAGGCATTAGTGATGCTTTTTCGCCTCGCGCACCGCGTCCGTCAGCGCGGGCACGACTTCGAAAACGTCGCCGACGATTCCATAGTCGGCGACTTTGAAGATTGGCGCGTCCTTGTCCTTGTTGATGGCGACGATGGTTTTTGAGGTGCGCATACCGGCGAGATGCTGCACCGCGCCAGAGATCCCAACCGCGACGTACAGCTCAGGGCTGACCAATCTTCCCGTCTGTCCAATCTGATCGGCGTGCGGTCGCCAGCCATCGTCGGTGACGGCGCGAGTCGCGCCGACCGCCGCGTTGCCGAACGCGGATGCGAGATCCTCGACGAGCTTGAAGTTTTCCGCCGCCTTCAGTCCGCGACCGCCGGCGACAACCACCGGCGCCTCGGCGAGATCGAGCTTGTCTCTGCTTCCCGACTTTGTCTCGAGAACTTTCACGCGCGTCGAGTTTGGATCGACTGCCGGCTGCGCATTTTCAACCCGCCCTGCTTTCGGATTCTGCGCCGGCGCGATGACGTTGGGCCGCATCGCGATGATCGCCGGCGTTCCCGACATCGAGATCGTCGCGATCACTTTGCCGATGTTCATCGGATGGCGGACGGCGATGTTGTTGCCCTGGACATCGAACGCGAGGACATCGGTCACCACGCTCACGCCGAGGCGCGCTGCGACGCGCGGAGCGAGGTCGCGACCCTGCGCCGAAGTGCTGAAAACCGCAGCACGATACCCGCCGGACTTGATGCGATCGGCCGCAGTCGCAGTTGCGACTTCAGGATTGTAGTTGGTGAGCGCCGGATTCTCGACGACGATTACGACGTCAGCGCCATGCTGCCCCAACTGCTGCGCCTTGGCGGAAATTCCCGGCGGACCGAGCACAAGTGCGTGGACTTCGCCGCCACCAGTCTTGTCGGCGAGCATGCGGGCCGCAGTAACGGCCTCGAGTCCAACTTTGCGCACATCGCTGCCGCGAGTTTCGACAAATGCAAACACGTTCGCCATTAGAGAACCTTGGCCTCGGTTTGCAGGAGTTTTACGAGCTCGGGAACGGCAGCAGCGCCTTCACCAACGATGCGACCGGCCTGCCGCTCCGGCGGCAGCTCGAGTCGTGTGACCGTAAGCTGAGATTGTGGCAGCTGCGCCGGCTTCGATTCGAGCGGTTTCTTCTTGGCGGCCATGATTCCTTTCAGTGATGGCAGTCGCGCGGTGTTCAATCCTTCGTCGATAGTCAGTACCGCGGGTAGCGTAAACTCAACGATCTCCTGCGCACCCTCGAGCTCACGTTTGGCAGTTCCCTTTCCGTTGGCGATTTCCAGCGACGATATCGCGCTGACGCATGGAAGATCGAGCAGCTCGGCGACCATCTGCCCGACGACGCCGTTCGACGAATCGGGGGACATTTTGCCGAGCAGGATCAAATCGTAGCCACCCGATTTGAGCTCCGCGGCGAGCGCACTGGCGACAGCGAAGCCATCGAATGGGACTTTATCAGCCTTGAGATGGATGCCGCGATCGGCGCCCATGCTGAGGCCTTTGCGAATCGTCTCCTGCACGACATCAGGGCCGAGCGACATCACCGTCACCTCGCTGCCCGCGTTCTTGTCTTTGAGCTGAAGGGCGGCTTCGACGGCCCAGGCATCGAAATCGTTGAGATCGAACTTGAGGCCTGCTTCGTCGACCGAGACGTTGTCCGCACCAATCCTGAAGCGGACATCCATGTCGGGAACCCGCTTAACGCACACGGCAAGCTTCACCGCGGAATCTCCATGTGAGTGAATTCCCAGAAAGCTAGCGCAGCGACCTATGCGGCTCTACTTCCGGACTTCACGAAGTTCGCCAGTATCGTCCTGGCGATTGCAGCTCGCGAACGACGGTCTACAGGCGGCCGCGTAGCAACTGAAGCGCGGCCCGGTCACGTGGCAGCGAATTCTCGAGATCGTTCCACAGGGAAGTCCAGGCCGCAGCGATGCCTCGCGGGTCGCGCAACATCGGATCCCTCCGTGCTTCGGCGAGTGCGTCCGCGCGATGTCGCGCCACAACGCTCTGGATGATCCTTGACTCGATTTCACTCGTCGCGAGCGACGTTTCGATCGTCTGCTCGTAGTAACCGGCGTCGTCGTTCGCCAACGACACGCCGCGAATCGCTTCCGGACTCAGTGTCCGGTGCGACGCGTCGATGCCGACGCGAGCGAGTGGCAATGTCCAGTTGTCCGTGACGAATGGTCCGGCGGGATTGGGCACCCAGACCCACGCGTGCAAGATCGAGAGTCGCGGCTCGCCTGAGCCGGCATCCGCGGCCGCACCGGCAGCGTGATGCAGTGGCAGGCTCTCCTCAGCGACACTTCCGTTGTGCTCGTGCCAATACGACTGGGGTGCGGCGCTGCGCGGAGGCTGCTCACCGTCGGCCAGCAGCGCCGTATAAGCGACACCAGCCAGTCGTCGCCGACCACCGTCGGTGATGTACGTCAGCACTGATGGTCTCGCGGGATCGAATCGGTTCTCGAGCACCCGCGCGACATTCACCCAGTGCTCCCCCATTGCCGGGAACTCAACGCCGACGCGCTTGAATCCGTCAGCGATCGCCGAGTCGATGGAGCGGTAGCGCACGGTGCCCTCGCGCGCGGCGTCGAGCATCCCCGCGGTCGCGTCCACGCTTTGGGCGCTCGCCATTCTAGCCGCACCGAGCGCGAGCAGAACGGCAATCTGCCTCATTGCGGACGCAGCGTGTCGGGCGCGGAACGGCCGATCTTGGAAAGAATCGCGTTCATTACCGGCGCCTTGATGCCATATGGAAACCGACTTGCGTAGCGCAGCTGGTCGAGCTTGGTCGGCGACGGAATGCCGGCAATGCGCACGTCAATCGCGGCGAACACGCCGCTCTCGATTTGCGAAAACGGGATGACGATGACCCCCGTTGATGTTAGCATCGTCAGATCAGCCGCTGTGACGGTGAGCAGCTCACCCTCGTACACTTGCGCTCCCGCGGTGACAACTGCAGCAACGCCCTCGGGCGAATTGGCGAGCGGTGATGCCGATGGTGAGCCACCAGTGTAGAGGCACCCGCCCCCGAGGACGGCCAGGACTGCGAGCGGGAGTAAGCTGCGCTTTCTCACTCGACCGGGACGCGATCGCGGAAAAAGCGGCGTTCCATCGATTCGCGCGACGCGACCCACGCGCGGAGCACATCCTGCGTCGAAGTCCGGGTTGAGAATGGAAGTGAATCCGTCGCCGAGCGTATCCAGTCCGGGCGCACCCACTCGATGTAGTACCCGTCGACGGCGACGAGAAAAGTCCGCGGGTTCGCGTCTCGTCCGACGTCGAAATCCACAAAGAAGCGGTCGCCAGGACTCGTCACGACGTGTCGGTCGTCCGCCGCGCGGATAAAATCGCGCACATCGTCGCGTCGCGTGCCATTGGTCTCCGTCACGCGAGTCGCGGCGATCTTCCGTGCCTCGACCGGCCGAACGTCCCACGTCGCAGCGACGCGATCGATCCGGAATTCGTCGGTGACGAACGACAACCGCAGGCGGATGCTGTCGCCCTGGAGACGTCGCGCGTGAGGAATCACTGCTGCTACGGTCCGCCACGCTGTCGGTCCAAAATCCACCATGCGCACTACCGGCTTCCAGTCGTTGCCGTCTCGGACGCTGACGCGAAGGCCGAAGTGATCAGCGTACCATCGGCCGACTTGTGCGACGGTCGTAATCTTCGTCAGATCTTGTCCGATCCAGTCGAGTGACCGCGCACCATGCCGGGCAAGCATTTCGTCGTAGAAGATCGTCGTCGACAGCAGGCTGCTGCGCATATCGAGAAGCACGGCGAGAGAGTCGTGACCGGCCTCTCTCGGCACCGTGATGTCGATGTGCTCTTCACTCGAACTCGAGCCATCTGCGGCAGCGGCGAGCGCGGCGTCGCCCGAGCTGAACACGCGGCCATCTGGCAGGTCCAGCTCGTCCCGCACGTTTCGGCCGCGAGAGTCAACGATTGACGCCGGAGTGGCGAGATTACTGAGCGCCACGAAGCCGCCCCGCGCCACTGGCGCCACGACTTCGCCGCCGCGGTGACGCGTCTCGAGCAACTCGATCTGCTCTATGTAGTGCGTCTCGAGCGCCTCGTTGCGCACCTCGAGCCGGATTACGCCGTTGCTATCAGGCTTCACGTTCAAAAGATCGACGTCGCGCTTGGCAAACAGCGGCGCGATGGAGTACGAGAACGATTCGGCCTGGAGAGTCGGAACCCCGGCGCTATCAGCATAGATCGTCGGGCACGAGCCAAAAATGGCAACAGCGAGCGCCGCTACCGCGACGGTAGAGACGACGCCAGACACCGGTGCGTAGATCAGCGTCCGTGGGTTCACCTCGCGCTCGATCGACTCCACGCCGATGACGCTATCCAAGGCAAGCCGCGCCACGGGCGAGCTGACCAGGGTGGCGCTGAAGCGCACACCGTTGCCGACGATCTCATGGTTGCCGACGCGCGCGCCCTGGCGAAAGACGACCGTGGAGCCGTCGACCATGTGTGCTCTGATCGGCGACCGCACGAAGCCCTCAACGTCCGTATCCAACGGCTCGGGACGGTTAGTCGTCGATATCACACATGCGATGATGACGAGCGTCGTCAACGACATCGCAGCGAAGATTCGTCGGCGCAGGTAGATTCGCATGCATGCCTCTCGAGGGCCAGAAGTAAACGTGGGTCGCCGGGCAGACGAGGACAAGGTGTTTTGAGAGTTCTCTTGCTCGACGAAGGCTTCGTCAGCGGAGCGATGGCCGCCCTCGGTTTGCAGCGCGTCGGATGCACCGTCGACGTCATCGCCGCCACAGGCGGCACGGGAGAGTGTCGCACCGAGCGCGGAACATGGCGTCTCGGACCTCGAATCGGTCACCCCGAATTGGGCGACCTCGTATCGCGACAGCGCGGCTATGACATCGTGTACCCGTGCACCGAGCCGCTGCAACAATTCCTACTCGGCACGCTCGCCGACAAGAGACAAACCAGCGCGCAAATGTGCAGCGCCGGCATTCCCGTTCCTCGCGAGCACCCGGCGGACAGCGAGAGTGAGTTGCGCGACGCCATAAACGAGCTGGGGACACCTCTCATCATCAAAGGCTCCATCGGACGGGGCGGCAAGGCCACGTTCATCGTTCGCTCGTTGGGTAAAGCGCGCGACGCCGCGCGTCGCATTCGCGCTCTGGGAGCGGAGCCATTCGCCCAAGCGTACATCAGCGGAGTTACCTATCTCGCAGGGGGCCTGTTCGAGAACGGACGCGCGTTGCGTTTCTATTGCGGCGCGAAACGGGTGCAGGTTCCCACGCGGACCGGCCCCGCCGCCGAGATCGTTTCGACCGCTGACCCGGCGTTTACCGACGTCGCATTGCGTGCCTTCGAGGTATCGCGCGTCAGCGGTCTGGCGAGCGCCGACTTCATTCGCGACGAGCGCGGCATCTATCACTTTCTCGAGTTGAACCCACGACCCTGGGGATCGATCGGGGCGGCGCGCGACGCAGGGGTCGACCTCTTCACTCCGCTCGTCGCGCTGTGGCGACGAGATTCCATCGCTGCGGATCTGTCGTTTCGGCCTGGCGTACGAACGGAGGTGTTTCCCTTGGCGCTTTTTTCGATACGATGCTGGGCGTCGGGCTCCGCATTTCGCTCCGTCCCCGCTCTACGCAATCCGAGACTTGTCGCTCATCTCGCGCACCGTCTGACACGCGTCGCGTACAATTGGTAGACGTCACCAAGCCAAAAAAAAAGGCCCGGTCGCTGTTCGCCCGGGCCCTTCGCTCCGCTCGACTGCAGTCGGCGGAGAATCTATTGGCAGCGCGTCAGAGAACCGTCAGTGGGAAGCGGGCAACGGGCAACGGGCAACGGGCAACGGGCAACGCAGTACTCGTCATCCAAATGCGTTATGTCCAGTGACCGCCTGACCGAGTATCAACGTGTGGATGTCGTGGGTTCCTTCGTACGTGTAGACGCTCTCGAGGTTCTCCATGTGCCGCATCGACGAATACTCGGCGAGGATGCCGTTGGCGCCGAGCAGGCGGCGAGCCTCGCGGGCGATATCGGTGGCGACGCTGACGTTGTTGCGCTTGGCAAGAGAGACTTGTTGTGGATTGAAGGTGCCGGCGTCCTTGAGTCTGCCGAGGTGGAGCGCGAGCAGCTGGCCCTTCACCAGCTCGGTGAGCATGTCAGCGAGACGCTGCTGCTGTAACTGGAACGCGGCGATCGGCTTGCCGAACATCACTCTGTTGCCGGCGTAAGCGAGAGCTTCTTCGTAGCACGCCTGCGCTGCACCCATCGCGCCCCACGCGATACCGTAGCGAGCCTGGGTGAGACACATCAAAGGGCTTTTGATGCCGCCGGACTTCGGCAACAGGCAGTCGGCGCCGACTTTGACGTCCTGAAGCACCAGCTCACTGGTGTCCGACGCGCGGAGTGAGAGCTTGCCCTTCTGATCCTTGGCGGTGAAGCCCGGCGTGTCGGTTGGAACGATGAATCCGCGGATCGATTTGTCGGATTGCTCATCGCCCGTCTTGGCCCAGACGATGGCGACATCGGCGGTCGATCCATTGGTGATCCACATCTTGGCCCCGTTGATCACCCAGCTGCCATCCTTTTGCTCGCGGGCGCGAGTGATCATCCCCGATGGATTCGAGCCGTAATCGGGCTCGGTGAGACCGAAGCATCCAATCAGCTCGCCGTGTGCCATTTTCGGGAGGTAGTGGCGCTTTTGTTCTTCACTACCAAACGCGTAGATCGGGTACATCACCAGCGCACCCTGCACCGAAGCAAAGGAGCGCACGCCTGAATCGCCGCGCTCTAGCTCGTGCATGATCAGGCCGTAGGCGACGTTGTTGAGCCCGGCGCAGCCGTATTCCTCGGGCAGATTGGCGCCAAACATCCCGAGCTCCGCCATCTCCGGAATGAGCTCTTTCGGAAATCTGCCTTCGATATAGCAGTCGCCGATGACGGGGAGGACTTTCTCATCGACGAAGGAGCGAATCGTATCACGGACCGCGCGCTCTTCTTCGGAGAGGGCGCTATCCAGGTTGTAGAAGTCGTCTGACATAACCGGAAAGTTAACGTTCGACTGAGGCGTTCGGATTAACGGCCAGTCCGGAATTCGGATTAAGTGAGGGATGCGGACGGTCCGCACCTCAATTAATCCGCACTCCGCCGACTTGGTTGTTTAATCCGAACGCCTCAGTCCTAAGCCACCGCTCGGCACGCGAGAGGAGTAATCCCCACCGCCCGGGCCTTTGCGCGGAACGACGCTCCGTGATCGACGATGAGCCCTTGCTCATCCTGCCATTGGTGCACCATCTCGTGCAGCAGGGTGTGCAGCGCTTCGTCCCAGCCGTCGCGGCGGATGTGGCGACGACTCAGTACGATCTCCGGCTCACAACCCTCGGTCGCCGGACTGTAGTGGCCGAGCCGGCTGCGCATGCGGCGGGAGATGCGAATCGGAATGGTGCGCAGCTGCCCCGAGAATCGCTCGGCGTTGTAGGCCTGGTGCCAGCGCGATAGCTCGCGAACGAACGGTTCATCCGAGGGATGAGTCTTCTCTGGCGCGCGTCTGCGCCGTGGGCCTTCCGGACGTGCGACCGGAAACTCGAGAATGGCGCGACGCGCAGCGTTGCGCACGACGCGGGTGCGGCCGTGAACGAACATGATGATCGCCTTCCACACTTCTTCGTCCGCCTGCAGAAAGCTGTTGTGGATGCGCAGCTCGCCACCGCTGTAGCTCACCACCACCGTGCGATTCGAAGTCAAACGCACACGATACTGCGACCCGAGCCCAAGCCGCTGCAGTCGCGCGCGCAATTCTTCCGCATTTGAGGGTGGTGCTTCGTCCAGCTCCAGCTTCAGCTGGTCCCGATCACTCAGGCGCCACATACTCCGGGCGTTGGAAGCACTTGTGCGGGCCTTTCACGAACGTGCGCTCTTCCTTCGACCACACGTGAGTCGTGACGTCGATCGTCGCAGTCTGGATGTCGATGACGTTTATTGAAGAAGGCCTGCCTCCTCGGGAGCGGTTGGAGACCGTTCCGGCCGTCGAGATCACCGTTCCCTTCCGGGTGTGCTCGATGAAGTGCACCGATTCCTGATGGTCGTGTCCACAACAGACTAAATCCACCCCCATCTCGGCGAAAGCCCCGAGAATCTTCTGGGTGTTCTTGAGCCCGTGTCGCTGCGACAGCTCGCCGCGCACCGGATTGTGGTGCATCACGATCACCCTCGCGTCGCGGGGCGCCGCTTTCTCGAAAATCTCCTTCGCCTTGTCGAGCTGGTGTTTGTGGATGTCTCCGATGATCGAGATGTCCCGCAAGTTCCAGGTCAACGTTCTCAACGTGACTCCGTGAGCAGTATTGATGCCCACGAAAGTAGCGCCCGGTGCGTGCAGCACTGGCTCGAGGTTCTTGTCGATGAAGCGGCGGTAATTGTGGTACACGTCGGGTTTGTGGCCAAAGCCGAGCGGCGCGCGCCACCATTTAACGTCGTGATTTCCGGGGATCGTGATCACCCTGCTGACCTTCTTCGCATCACGAATGAATGCCGCCGCGCGCTGAAACTCACCTGCGCGCGCACGCTGGCTCAGATCACCGGAGATCACCACCACATCGAACTTCGCCTCGGCAATGATGCGCTCGATGGCGTCGATCTGCTCGGGAACAGCCGGCCAGCCGAAATGGAGATCAGAGACGTGGAGGATGCTCGTCACTTGCCGCGAACTGGGATGCGAGAAGCGTGAAGCGCAACCCGATGTGGTGCGCGCGCCGCTGCCGCCAAGTCAGGGTGCGACGACGAGATCAGCGAAATGCCTCGCCAGACTCGTGGTGAGCTCGGGTGAGAACGTCGTCATCGGATCGCTCGAGATTTCCCAGAGTCCTTTTAGTTGTGCCATGCGCGAATCGATTAGTACTACGCGCAAAGTCGCAACGCCCGTACCACCCTTGCTCGACAATCTCAGCTCCACCGGCAGCAGCGCATAGCGAGATCCTTTGAGACCGACGAGCCCTCGCACCTGCGACGCCAGCGGATCGCGCACCGCCGGATCCTGGGTCGGTCGGCCGCGCAGCCATTCGGCGGACAGCGATCGCGCGTCGGTCATGATGATGCTGTTGAGTTTCGATGCCCGCTCCACTTCACGGCCAAAGGTCCACATCGAGCCGAGCCCACGCGACGTGAGCGCCTGCTCGATCTTGCCATCGAGATCGTCGAGGAACGCCGCTCGATTGGGGATGTTCTTCATCCAGCCGAGGCTGTCAGTGGAAGACAGATACTGGACGGGGAGCACCAGCATCTCCTGACCGGCCAGCCGCTCCAGCGGTCGCAATTGCGCCGGCGGGCTGTCCGTTTCGGGAGGTTTTGACGCGCACGCGAGGGACATCGCGGCGGCTGCAAGAAATAAGTAGTGTCGCACCGGTAGAGTGTGGATTGCGGCGAAAGTTAACGCATACTCAATTTCAATCCTACGTATGGACGTCATGCGACAACTGCGCACCATCGTCACCTGGACGCTGATTTCCCTGCTCGGCGCGGCGAGCTTCGCCGTGTTGGCGCTCTCACGCGGTGAGACGGTCAACGCAGCGTGGCTGCTGACCGCCGCGCTATGTACGTACGCGGTTGGTTATCGCTTCTACAGTCGGTTCATCGCCAGTAAGGTATTCGCGCTGGATCCGACCCGTCCCACTCCGGCGGTGCGCCTCAACGACGGGCGTGATTTCGCTCCGACCAATCGGTGGATCGTATTCGGCCACCACTTCGCGGCGATCGCGGGACCGGGACCGTTAGTTGGTCCGACGCTGGCTGCACAGTTCGGATTTCTGCCCGGCGCGATCTGGATAATCGTCGGCGTAGCGCTCGGTGGCGCGGTGCAGGACATGGTGATTCTCTGCGCTTCCGTGCGGCGCGACGGCAAGACCCTTGGGCAGATGGCGAAAGAGGAGATCGGCACGGTTGCCGGATACACCGCGCTCATCGCGGTACTCGGCATCATGATCATCCTGATCGCGGTGCTCGGCCTCGTCGTGGTGAACGCGCTCAAAGGAAGCCCATGGGGCGTCGTCACGATTGGCCTGACGATTCCGACGGCTTTGATCATGGGCATCTACATGCGATGGATCAGGCCGCATCGCGTGCTCGAGGCGAGCGCGCTCGGGCTGGTGTTGCTGCTGCTGTCCCTGCTGGCGGGAAGATGGGTGGCGCAGAATCCGGCGCTCGCGCCGACGTTCACGCTGACGGCGCGGACGCTGGCGATTCTGATCATGGCGTACAGTTTCCTGGCGTCGGTGTTGCCCGTCTGGCTGCTGCTTGCTCCGCGCGACTACCTGTCGGCGTTCGTAAAGATCGGCGTCGTCGTCGCCCTCGCGCTCGGCATTGTGATCGTGCTGCCGCCGATGCAGATGCCCGCGCTGACGCAATTCGCGAATGGGACGGGGCCAGTTTTCGCCGGAAAGATTTTTCCTTTCGCGTTCATCACCATCGCCTGTGGCGCGATCAGCGGCTTTCACGCGTTGATTGCATCGGGCACGACGCCGAAGCTGCTGGCCAACGAGGCTGATGCGCGACCGGTGGGATATGGGGGCATGCTTACGGAGTCGCTGGTCGCAGTGATGGCGCTGATCGCCGCCTGTGTGCTGACACCAGGCGTCTACTTCGCGATCAATGCACCCGCGAGTGCGATCGGCACCACAGCGGCCAGCGCTGCCGCCGCGGTGCAGCACTGGGGCTTCACGCTCGACCCGACGCAGATGCAGGTGTTGGCGCAGCAGGTTCAGGAGAAGACGCTGCTGTCGCGCACCGGCGGCGCGCCAAGTCTGGCGGTGGGAATGGCGCACTTGTTCTCGCGCGTGCTCGGGGGCTCGACGGCGATGGCGCTCTGGTACCATTTCGCCATCATGTTCGAGGCGCTGTTCATTCTGACCACGGTCGATGCCGGCACGCGCGTTGGACGCTTTATGCTGCAGGATTTACTCAAGCACATCTGGGCGCCGATCGGGCGGGTGTCGTGGTATCCGGCAGTGCTGATCTCGAGCGCGCTGGTGGTGGCGATGTGGGGCCACTTCCTCTATCAGGGTGTGATGGACCCTCTCGGCGGTATCAACTCGCTTTGGCCGCTGTTTGGAATCTCGAATCAGCTGCTCGCCGCGGTTGCGTTGTGTGTGGGGACGACCGTCATCATCAAGATGGGTAAGGCGCGTTATGCGTGGGTGACGATCCTGCCATTGATGTGGCTGGTGGTGGTTACGATGACCGCCGGCTTCGAGAAGATCTTCTCTGCCGATCCAAAGCTTGGATTCCTCAGCCACGCCGGCGTCGTAGCAGCTCAGATTGCGTCCGGCGCGCTACCGGCTGGCGTACAAGGCATCGGCGATGCGCGGCGATTGATCGTCAACGACTACATCGACGCCGGGGTCGCGGCGTTCTTCCTCGTATCAGTCGTCGTAATTCTCGTTGCGTCCACGCACGAGTGGTTCGTGTGTCTCACCGGTCGCAAGGTGCCGCGCACGACCGAGATCCCGTTCGAGCCCACGACTCGCGCTGCCTGACAGTTGTCCCCGCCCGCGCGCCTCCATTTCGCGATGCTCGTGAAGTTTTAGCAGGCTAACACACGGACTGTCACGCAGCTTCATCCCTTCCCGCGGCAGCGGACGCAATCGCGACAGGCTCGGGGGCCGGCTGGTCTCGTTCGTCCACCTGCTCGTCGTATTCGAAGAGATCGCGCAAGCGGTAGGCGTGACCCAGCAGATACGGCACGCTCGTCACCACGACGTTCGGCTTGAACAGAAACGCAGCCTTGATGTAGAACGCAGTCTTGTTGTGTAGGAGATGCTCCCACCACTTGGTCGGTACGATTTCCGGGACAACCACCGTGACGAGCTCGCCCGGCATCAACAAGCGCAGATTCTCAACGTACTCGACGAGCGGCTTGAGCACTGACCGATACGGCGATGGAACTACGACGAGCGGCACGCCGATGTCCCACTGCTCCCAATCCTTCTGCATCTTCTCGGTCGCGCGCTTGTCCACTTCGATGTAAACGGCGACGACCTCATCCGAGATTGTGGTCGCGTAAACCAGCGCTGCCGCGGTCGCCTTGGTGATGCTATTCACCGGCACGATCACTGAATGGTGGAGCGGCATGATAGGGCTGTGGCCCTTGAACTCCACGTCGGCGGCAAACTGGACGTAATGACGATGGATCCGGGAGAGCAGCAGGATGATCAGCGGGATGATCAGCACCACGATCCAGGCGCCTTCGATGAATTTCGTCACTACCTGGATGATCGATACTATTCCGGTCGCGATCGCGCCGATGCCATTCAGCCACGCCTTCCACTGCCATCCCGGCTCGCGCGAGCGCAACCAGTGCATCACCATCCCCGCCTGGGATAGAGTGAAGCAGATGAAAACGCCGACGGCGTAGAGAGGGATCAGTGCGTTGGTTTCGCCCCCGAATAGCGTCACGATCACTGCTGCGATCAATGCCAGCGCGATGATGCCATTCGAGAACGCCAGTCGATCGCCGCGCGCGGCCAGCTGTCGCGGCATGTAGCCGTCGTTCGCCAGGATTCCCGAAAGCCGCGGGAAATCAGCGAAAGCCGTATTGGCTGCCAAAACCAGGATTGCAAATGTGCTGTACTGAAAGACGTAATACAGCGCGCCCCGACCGAAGATGTTATCGGCCAGCTGGGAGAGAACCGTATCCGTCGTCGTCGGCATCACCCCGTAGTGCCGCGCAAGCAGGCTCGTGCCGAGAAAGAACGCCGCGAGAATCGCCACCATCCAGCCCAGCGTCGTTGCAGCGTTTTTCTGCGCCGGCTGCTTGAAAGCCATCACGCCGTTGGAGATAGCTTCGGTCCCCGTCATCGCCGCGCATCCTTCAGCGAATCCGCGAATCAGAAGGTAACCAAGCGCGAAACCACTGGGCGCAGCCAGAAGGCCGTGTTGCTGCACTGACACCTTGTCGACTTTGACCAACCCCCCACCGTCTGTTGGGCCAGCGCCGAGGAAGGCGTGGTAGCCGCCATATACGATCAGCAGCAGCATCATGATGATGAAGACGTACGTCGGAACGCTGAAGGCGAGCCCCGATTCGCGCACGCCGCGCAAGTTCACGATTGCCAGCAATGCGATCGAAACCACGCACAAGATCACCGTGTGCGGAATCAGATTGTGGTAGGCGGATGTGATCGCGGCGATGCCGCCAGCGATCGACACCGCGACCGTCATTATGTAGTCCGTGAGCAACGCCGCGGCGGCCACGAGTCCAGCGCCGGTCCCGAGATTCTCGCGCGCCACCGTGTAAGAGCCGCCGCCGTTCGGGTACGCAAAGATCGTTTGGCGGTACGAAAGACCGACAAGCACGAGCAAGCCGACGATGATTCCGGAAATCGGCACGACGTAGTTCACCGCGGCCGCCGTTCCAAGTACGGCGACTACGATAAGGATCTGGTCGGTAGCGTACGCGACAGAAGAAATCGCGTCGGAGGAGAGGACAGCGAGCGCGGTCTTCTTATTGAGACGTTCGTGCTCGAGTCTTTCGCTGGGCAACGGTCGCCCGAACAACACCTGCTTCAACCGTTTATACGCGTTTGCCATAGCACTGAAAGGTGCCGGGCCCCGACCGCGTCAGCGTAAAGATTTCACAAATGTTCGGGCGTAGTGGCGGGGCTGCTCTGATGCGATCATAAGGTGTGACAAATGAAACTGCGCTCATCATCGACGACGAGCCGCGTATTCGCCGGGTAGTGGCGAACGCGCTGGCGGATGATTTCGGCCGCGTCATCGAAGCGAGCACCGGCAAGCAGGGTGTGCGCATGGCGGCCGACGAACATCCTTCCCTGATCGTGCTCGACCTCGGCCTCCCAGACTCGCCCGGGATTTCAGTGGCGAGTCAGATTCGCAAGTCGTCGGACGCCATCATCCTCGTCCTTTCCGCGCGGCACGCCGACAACGAAAAGGCACAATTGCTCGATGCCGGCGCCGACGACTACGTCACCAAGCCCTTCAGCACCCTCGAGTTCAAAGCGCGAGTGCGAGCGCTACTTCGTCGGGCCAATGCACCGCGGCCGACGGCAACCAAGACGATCAGCAGCGGCGCGCTCGCGATCGACCTCGCCAAGCGCATTCTGCTAAAGAATGGTAAGCAAGTGCATCTGACGCCGACTGAATGGGATCTGGTTCGTGTGCTAATGGTGAACGCGGGTAAGACGCTGACGCATCGACAACTGTTCAATGCTGTCTGGGTTGGACGTCAGTTCGGCGACGCCCAACAATATCTGCGAGTTCACATTGCCAACGTGCGGCGGAAGATCGAGACGAACCCACTCGACCCGCGCTACATCGTGACCGAACCCGGCGTCGGCTATCGCTTCGAGGGAGCTGTCGACCATGGCAGGGATGCAAACGGAGACTAACTCCGGATCGGGGCGTGGTAGCCGGGCGCTGTCGCAGCTCGTTCCCTTCGTTGCGCTGGCGGTTGCCGCCTTTCTGGTCGTCGATTGGTTCTTCCTCCCGCCCTATCACAGCTTCGTCGTCGGGAATTCGTTCGACTGGCTGGTTCTCGTCGTGTTCGTGGTGACGAGCGTGGTTGCAGCGCAGCTTTTGAGACGAGCAAAGTCAGAACGTGCCGCCGTCGAGCACGCCCAGGCGTTGAAGGAGGCGGACAAACTCAAAGACGCGCTCCTCGCTTCCCTCTCACACGATTTGCGCACGCCGCTCACCGCCATCAAAGCGCTCGCTCACGAGATGCAACCGCTGGGCGATGAGCGCGCGTTGATCATTGAGGAACAGGCCGATCGCCTCAACAGATTGGTGACTGACCTGCTCGATGTCGGCCGGTTGAACGCAGGTGCGCTGCCGCTCGACATCCAGGTCAACGCGGTCGATGATCTGCTTGGCGCGCTGGTGCAGCAGGCGTCAGCCAGACCCGACCAATCGCGATTGAACGTCTCTCTCGACGATCCGGCCTCGCTGTCCTTTGGTCGATTCGATTTCGTGCACTCGCTGAGGATTCTCGGTAACCTCGTGGACAACGCCCTCAAGTACTCACCAGGAGACGCTGTTGTCGACGTAACGGGAGGTGTCGAAAACGGCCAGGTCATTTTCCGTGTTAGGGATCGCGGATCGGGAGTACCGGTCGCCGAGCGCGATCGCGTCTTCACGCCGTTCTATCGGTTTCCGGGAAGAGCCGGAGACGGACAGTCGACGGGATTGGGACTTTCGATCGCGCGCGGGCTCGCAGAGGCGCAAGGCGGCTCCCTGACATACCACGATCGCGATGGTGGCGGAGCTGTCTTCGAATTGAGGCTTCCCTCGGCGACTCCCTGATACTAAGCTCTCGTCGCCTACCCGAAGACTTCCAGCACATATCCAGATCATCGACTCCAAGACATCGTCCTTCATGCGAAGAATTCTTTTCGTCCTCGCGGTGGCGTTGCCGACGACGCTGCTCGCGCAATCGGGCTCATTCGATTTTTCGATCAAGAACATCATGCGGGGGCCAGAGCTCTATGGCCGTCAGCCGCAGAATGTGCGCTGGAGCGCCGATAACAAGTGGATCTATTTCAACTGGCTCGAGCCGGGAACCGATTGGCGTGAGCCGCTCAAACAGTTCCGTGTTCGCGCTGTGCCGGGCTCGAAACCAGAGCGGGTATCGATTCGCGAAGCTGATTCCACATCCGAGCGATACACAGGGGGCGAGCTCTCGCACAGCGGCCGGTACTCGGTCGTTGCCACGCGCGGCGATCTGTACATCATCGATCTGACGACAGGCACGACCCGGCGCCTGACTCAAACCGTCGAAGAAGAGAGCAACCCGAGATTCTCGACCGACGATCGCCAGGTTTTTTTCGTTCGCAACAACAATGTCTACGCGCTGAATCTCACCAACGGGTTCCTGCGGCAGCTCACTGACATCAGGCAAGGCCCACCGCCGAGTGATTCTTCGCGGGCGCAGGGCCAGCGCGGTCGCCTCGAGCAACAGCAGCGTGATTTGTTCGAGTCGGTGCGCGATCGCATTCGCGCCGATAGCCTCGCGCGCGCCGAGCGGCTGCTGCGTGATTCGCTGGCACTCAAACCGGTGTATCTGCAGAGCGGCGAACAGGTCAACGATTTCTCGATTTCACCGAGCGGTAATTCGCTGCTCATCACCACGCGGACGCCGGCGAGCGGGCAGCGCACCACTGACATTCCGCAGTACGTGACGCGCAGCGGCTACACGGAGGAGCTGCGCGTGCGTACGAAGGTCGGCGACTCCGAGCAGAAAGGTCGAGTCGCGCTGATCGCACTGCCGACCGCGACGGTCACCTGGCTCAAAGCTTTCCCCGCCGATACCACCACCGGTGTTTTCCAACTGCTGGGCTGGAACGACGCGGGCACGCGCGGGGCGTTCTACGCCTATAGCGGCGACAACAAATGGAGCTATCTGCAGACGGTCGATCCGACGGGCAAACTCACCCTGCTCGAAGCTCTGCATGATTCGGCGTGGGTTGGGGGCCCGTGCGGTCCTTGCGGGGGTTGGTACGGCACGGGAGAAGGTCGCGTCTGGTATACGTCGGAAGCGGATGGCTTTTCGCATCTCTACACCGTCGCCGCCAACGGCTCGGACAGACGGCAGCTGACGCACGGCCGCTGGGAAGTGCGCAACGTCGACGTTTCGCCGGACAATCGCTGGTTCTATGTGACCACCAACGAAGTCTCGCCTTTTGAGGAGCATCTCTATCGGATGCCAACGAGCGGTGGCGCGCTCGAGCGCATCACGACGAAAGTCGGCAGGCATGCGGGGACGGTCTCGCCCGACGGACAGCTAATCGCCGACGTCTACTCATATGTGAATCGGCCGCCGGATCTCTTCCTGATGCGGATGCGTCCCAACGCCGAGGAGTCGCAACTGACGACGTCGCCGAGCGCTGAGTGGCTGTCGTTCCCTTGGCTGGTTCCCCAGATCGTGATGATTCCGGCGTCCGACGGCGTGAAGGTGCCGGCGCACATCTATCGCCCGTCCGACATGAAGGCGCAGCCGAATGGAGCGGCGGTGATCTTCGTCCACGGCGCGGGCTATCTGCACAACGTCGGCAATTTCTGGTCGGAATATCCGCGCGAGTACATGTTCAACCAGTTCCTCGCGTCCAAAGGCTACACCGTACTTGATCTCGATTATCGCGGCTCCGATGGATACGGGCGCGATTGGCGGACGGCGATCTACCGCCATATGGGCGGTCGCGATCTTCAGGACCAGGTCGACGCTTCCAAATATCTCGTACAGAATCTCCAGGTCGACCCCAAGCGCATCGGCATCTACGGCGGCAGCTACGGCGGATTCATTACGCTGATGGCATTGTTCACCGAGTCTTCGCACTTCGGCGCCGGCGCGGCGCTGCGCAGTGTGACCGACTGGGCGCACTACAATCAGGGATACACGTCGGCGATTCTGAATCTTCCGCAGAACGACACTCTCGCCTATCGGCAGTCATCACCGATCTACTTTGCGGAAGGGCTGCAGGATCCGCTGCTGATGGCGCACGGAATGGTTGACACCAACGTCCACTTCCAGGACATCGTGCGACTGACTCAACGCCTGATCGAGCTCGGCAAGACGCGTTGGGAGCTTGCGGTTTATCCCGTCGAGGATCATGCATTCGTGAGACCTTCTTCTTGGGCCGACGAATACCGGAGAATCTTCGAGTTGTTCGAGCGATACCTGCCAACCCGCACCGCGAGCCGATGATCCGACGCATCACTGGTCTGTTTTCACGCACTGCCTCGATCGTGCGAGCAGTGCTGGGCGTGCCCGATTACGATCGCTATTTGGCGCACATGCGAACTGCCCATCCGGGCGATCGGGTGATGAGCGAGACGGAATTTCGGCACACGCGGATGAACGACAAGTACAACCGCACATCGCGCTGCTGCTGATACTGCGATACTACCAGCGCGGCCTAACAGCACGCCGTAGCTAGTCCCACATGTGCAAGTCTGGGATTGGGTGACGTCTCACATGAGACCTCAACCGAGCCCCCAATGCGAAACATCGGACTTGCAATTATCGTCGCCGTCGGGCTGTTCGCCTGCACGGACCAGGAAAATCAATCGAAAAGTGGTACCGTTGGACTGAGCGGCCAGGCGCGAGGGACAGCGTCGCTGCAATCCAAGGTCGTGGTGGGAGGCACCGCTGCAGCATCGCCTATCTATAGCGCCGCCCCCGCGGTCGGCGCGGCCAACGGCGTAGTGATGGACGCTGCCGAAGTCTCCGGCGTCGCGCCAGCACCTCCTGCCACGCCGGGTCGCAGTAGCGACGCGCTACAGGGCGTCGACTACGCAACGACGGCCGCGAACACGATGATCATCCGCACCGGTCAGGCGTTCATCGAGGTCCAGAAAGTCGATCCCGCGATTCTCAAAGTCCGCGAGCTGGTCGCACGTGCGGGCGGCTATATCACCAACTCATCGATCAGTGGCGGGCGCGATCAGATCCGCCAGGCATCGATCGAGATCAAGATTCCGAACACGAAGTACGACGAAGCGGTTGGATCCCTCAGCTCGATCGGAAAGGTGGAGACGGTCAATTCGAACGCGCAGGACGTCGGCGAGGAATTCGTCGATGTGACGGCGCGCGTTGCCAACGCCCGCCGACTGGAGGAGCGTCTGATCGATCTGCTCGCGCGTCGTACCGGCAAGCTCGATGAAGTGCTGCGCGTCGAGCGTGAGCTCGCGCGCGTGCGAGAGGAAATCGAGCGCTACGAAGGTCGCTTGCGCTACCTGAGCGCGCGGGTCGCGATGAGTACCCTGACCATCAACGTGCATGAGCCGGCGCCGATCATCGACCCCGGACAGTCTCCGATCGCCGACGCTTTCCGTCGCGCCTGGCAGAACTTCGTCGCCCTGATCGCCGCCCTCATCGCATCACTCGGCGTGCTGATCCCGCTTGGACTGATCGGCGTCGCGGGGTGGATTGGTTATCGCCGCTGGGGCCGATCGCATCGGCCCGTCACGGCCTGAAGAGGAATGCGGACTCTTAATACCCACCCTCCGGGTTAACGCGGTGAGAGGTATGTGTAGCACAGGTACCTGTCGCCAGGTGGCTCTCAGCTAACCTGGTGCCGGGTACCCGCGCTACTCGTACCTCTTGCTGCGTTAAGGCTACGTGAGTAGTAGCAGTTCCCTCAGCGAGTAAGACTCCGGTTGTACCACCAGAGCGCCTTGGAAAGCGCAGCGTAGCTGGTGTTGATGTGCACGAGACCCCAACCGATGCCGCCGGCGCCGGCGATGATGAGGACCGGCGTCGATGCGTTGTTGGAGTTGTTGGTGGCAACGACGAGTCCAATCGCGACCAGGCTCGCGCCGATGGTGCTCACGAGTGAGCCGCGATAGTTGCTGACGCGGAAATCCTTCGCCGCGGCGACTGCCTCCGGCGAAGACTGCACCAGTTTTTCTACATCGAAACCACGGAACCAGCCGACGGTGCCGACGACTTCGCCCTTTGCACCGCGAATGATGTTCGCATTGCCCCAGCTCGACTCGAAGCGTAGCGCCTGTGAGTCGTACACGGCCGCCGAATCAACGTGAGCCGAGGGCGTCGTGACCGCTGGAGCGGTGGTCGGGGTCCGGTTGGTCGCAGATGGGTGGCCGTTGGTCTGCGCGGTCAACGATCCTGCAGCAAGCGCCGATGCGACAAGCGCGAGCACGATTCTCAACTTCATGTGTCCTCGGGAAAAAAAATCGCCCAAATCGTTCTCGACTAAGGACGATTCGGGCGATCCGGGAATTACAGTTTTGGAGTTAGCTCTTCAGATCACGATTGTACCACCAGATAGACTTCTGCAGCCCGCGATAGGCGAGCTGAAGTCGATATCCACCATATACGATGAGACCAACGCTGACCGGGATCAGGAAACCCGCGAACGACGGGCGGGGATCCATGGTCGACAAACCGAGTTGCAGACCGAACAAGGCGATGCCTGCTCCTGCGTACCACGAGCCCGGCCGATAGTTCTTCTCAAAAACCTCAGCCTCAGCGACCGCCCGCGGCGAAGATGCCACCAGCTGCGCGAGACCAGTCCGTCTGAACTCGCCCAACTTCAGTACGACGCTGTCACCAGCGCCACGGACGATCTGAAGGTTGGGCGCTGCGTCGACCCGCAGCGCGTTGGTTTCGTAATTATTGGCCTGACCGACTGCCTCGACCGTCGCTCCCATGGTTGCAGACCCTGTGAGGAGACAGGCAATGAATAAACTGCGCATATGCTGTCTCCGTTAGTGGTGATAAACGATCGTAGCGCGCCCGTTGAACGTCTGGCCGTCCATGATCACGTGCGTGTTTTCGGGATAGTAATAGGTGGTCGTTTTTACATCGACCGCGCTACCGAGAAAGTCATCGTTGGTTGTAAGCCATGACCCTGCGTTGGAGAACAAAGTCCCGAGGAAAGCTCCCGCCACAATCAGCCAATTCGCCTTCGGCAGCACCTTGATCGCGACGGTCCCGAGCGCCGCTGCTGTTGATTGCAGTGCCTGTGTCAACGAGTTGGTGTCGAGCTTGAGGGTGCACGGGATATTGTCGTCCTCCCAGAACATCACGTGGAATCCGTCCGAGAACTTCTGGGTGAACGCCAGAACTTCGTCTTCGCCGAAGAGCAGAACGCTACCCGACCAGAAGGCTCCATTCTGATCGAAGTATTTGCGCGAGTCGTAAGGATGCTCGCCCGAGCAGGACAAATCGTCGGCGTAAGTCGGTGCGGCCCCCATGTACGGTCCCTGGATGTGTACTTCGATTTCGGGATCGCCGCGGAACCACGGCTCCTTGGCGTCGATTATCCGCGAAAACTCCAAATAGAGTCCTGGAGGAATCGTCGTCCCTCCACCGCTTCCGCCGCCTCCGCACGTATCGCCACACGAGATGAGGCTCGATTGACGTAGCTCGTAGGGCTCAAGGGTGCCGATTGCCTCGCCATTTGCGTCACGCATGTTCTTTGATTTCTTGAGGTCCATCGGCTGATCAAACCGTGTCTCGACGGGCACGATCGACAGCGTTGGTTGAGCGGGCGCCACTGTTCGGTCGAATGCGACTTCGTTGCCCGCTTCGTTGAATCCAACGATGGCGCTCGACTCCTCCAGCTGAGACACCACGAGCAGGTCCGACTTCCCCGTCCATGTTTCCCGCTGCGCTGCGACGGGCATGTAAAGCTCCAGAGGACGTACCTTTGTCAGCGCTGCGAGGATTGAGCTCTCATCACTGGCGTTCGCTGCTGCCATCCGAGCCAAAAGTGCCTGACCATCCCTCGAGTTGAGATATGGACCGAGCTCGAGCTTGTGCTCGCGGAACGGCGCTGCCCTCAGATCCCGCTTCAGATGCTGACGCGCCGGCTCATTGCCCATTGCGACCGCAATGAGCCTGGCAATCTTCGTCAGGGCAACGCGCTCTTCACTCTGTTGTCCGCCGCCGCCGACACTCGCCGCCACATCAGGCGAAGCCGTCGGTGCTACGCTGCGACTGATTGGGTCGGCACAAGCGCCCAGCGCAACGAACAACGCCAGAACAAGAGCTCCTTCGCCATGTGTGTGTCTCATAAAACCTCCTCGGCGAGTAGTGCGATTGGTGAAGGCGCACACTACTCCGACGAGGAGCGCGGGTCGTAACCCGCGAACCGCTTATGAGATCAGTTCGCCGCCGCCACCGTTGGGCGAGAAGGAGCGACGATCGCCATTAGTATCGCGGCGACCAGCGCGAGTGACGCGCCGAAGACAAACGCCGATGGCGCGCCGTGATTGTCCCAGATCCAGCCGAAGATGAGGGACGCCGGCAACGCCCCCAATCCAATCGCCAGATTGTACCAGCCGAACGCCGCCCCTCGACGCGTGCGTGGTACGATGTCGGCGACCAGCGCCTTCTCGGTGCCTTCCGTCATGCCGTAGAAGATTCCGTAAATCGCAAACAGCGCCCACGCCTCCCACGGCGCGCCTGCCCAGGCGAATGCGAAGTACACTGCCGCGTACAACAACCAACCGCCGATTATCAACGGCTTCCGTCCAATCCGATCCGAGAGCTGTCCGCCGTAGGTGCCAGTCGCCGACTTCACGAAGTTGAGCACCGCCCACAGGATTGGCGCCAGCGCCACTGGCACACCCAGCTGACTCGCGCGAAGCAGGAGAAATGCGTCAGTCGAATTTCCGAGGGTGAACAGCAGAACGACTGTGAGATACGCCCAGAATTTTCCACTCAATCGCTCGGTGCCCAACGTTGCGCTCGTCGTCGCGCCTTTCTCATCGTGCTTCGGCACGTCGCGCACGACGAATACCAATACGAGCATCGCCACCGCCGCTGGGATCGCCGACAGCCAGAACACGTTGCGAATCGCGAATTCGTCGTGGGCCGAGAGCCGCTTGCTGGTGTCGAGCATTCCGACGCCGTGCAGCTTGAGTATGAAAAACGCCAGCAGCGGTCCCAACACCGCGCCGGCGTTATCGGCGGCTGCGTGAAATCCATACGCCAATCCTCGCGCCTCGGGCGGCGCGGAGTCAGCGAGCAGTGCATCTCGCGGCGATGTGCGCAGACCCTTCCCGATCCGATCGGTGACGCGGATCGCCAACACCTGGGTCGCGCTGCGCGCCGCCGCGGTGAATGGTCGCGCGATCGACGCAATCAAGTAGCCGATCACCACGAACGGCTTCCGCGTCTTCATCCGGTCCGACCACCAGCCACTCACCAGTTTGAGCAGCGATGCCGTAGTCTCCGCCGCGCCCTCGATGGCTCCGATGAAGGTCGAGCTGGTGCCGAGCACTCCTGCCAGAAACACCGGCAGGAGTGGATAGATCATCTCGGTGGAGACATCGGTGAAGAGACTGACCGCGCCAAGGCCAAGGACATTCCGGCCAAGCTTCGAGATGCGCCGCGGTGACGCCGGCTTGTCTACGATGCGTGCACCTCGGAGTGATCGCCGACGGTGACCTCGCCACGTACTCCCTCGAGCACCGTTTCGTCACCTACCAGAGAGTTCTTTAGCACGGATTTCCTGATTTTCGCGTTCGATCCGACGACCGAATGACTGATCTCAGTCCCCTCGAGCACAGTCCCCGCTCCGATCGACACATTTGGACCAACCTTCGATTTCCTGAGCGTGACGTTGTCTTCGATGTAAACGGGATCGATGATCGTCGAATCGCCGGTATCGCCCGGCCGGCGCGCGCGGCCACGCGTCAGCATCGCCTGGTTGGTCTCGAGCAGCGTCTCGATCTTACCCGCGTCGTACCAGCCTTCGACGTCGATCACTTTGATCTTGGCACCCTTGTCGATCATGTACTGGAAAGCGTCGGTCAGGAAATACTCCCCCTGATTCTTCGGTTGCTTCAGGGTGTAGTCGATCCCCTCGAACAGCAGCTTCCAGTTTCGGATGTAGTACAGGCCGATGTTCGCGCGCTTCGAGATCGGCGTCTTCGGCTTCTCGACGATCTTCGTCATGTTGCCGTCCTTGTCGGTCACCACGACTCCGAATCTCTGATAGTCTTCAACTTCCTTCACCCAGATGATTCCGTCGGCATCGACCGTCTTCACCTTCGACAAATCGGCGTCGAAAATCGTGTCCACGAAAATGATCAGTACCGGCTGATCCGCATACGGGCGCGCGAGAGCGATCGCACCGGCGGTTCCGTCCTGAACTTTCTGCTCGATGAACACCGATGGGATGTCGGTCTCGGTGCGTGCGTACTCCTCGACCTTCTCCTTCAAATGCCCCGTGATGTAGATGATCTGCTCAACGTTGCCGAGTCGCTTCAGCTCGTCCAGCACGTACGACATCACCGGTTTGCCGGCGACTTTCAGCATCGGCTTCGGCGTGATGTGGGTGTGGGGACGCAGACGCGTTCCCTTTCCCGCCAGCGGAATGATGACTTTCATGGTGCGTTAGTGCCCTCTCGGCCGTACTTGTCTGTCAGTCTCACAACATCGTCGAGCTCGGGAGTCGAGACCTCGAGGACATCGCAGTCGGTCACGGCTACCATCTGATGCACCGTTCCCGGGGTGTTTCTGAACGATTCACCTACGGTGAGCTGCATGTCCTCGAGCCTGTCACTTCCCTCCCGCTGCACACGGTAATTGATTGTGCCCGACAGCAGGTAGACGGTCTCGTCCTTCTTGTTGTGGTATTGCACGGATAGCTCATGACCGGCGTTAATATGCAGGATCTTGCCCACATAACGCTCGGTGTGTGCCCAAATGGTCTCGTGACCCCACGGCTTGGGAACATGCTTGATCTGGACGCGTCCTGCGATGTCGCCCGTTGGGCGGCGCTTGCCCCCGCGACGCGGAGCATTTGAATTGGTCATGCATAAATATCTACGGACAGGCTGTCACGAGCCACATCACACCGGGCATGGATTCTGCCCCCTGTGCGACACATGATCCTCTCGCCAAAGCATCTTCCGCGCCTTGTCAGCACGGTCAAGCTCTTTACGAGCTACGGCCTGCGCGACTTTGCCAATCGCCAGGGTTTGCTCAGTCTCGAGGGCGCGACTCTCGACGATGAGCCCAGTGTCGAGGGCGACGCGCGCGAAAAAGCAAAGGCCTTCCGCGAGCGGCTGGTCGAGCTGGGACCTGCCTATATCAAGCTCGGTCAGATTCTGTCGACGCGTCCGGATCTGTTGCCAAAGCCATACATCGAAGAGCTGACGCACCTGCAGGACGACGTTCCACCGATGCCGCTCAGCGAAGTCGAATCGTGCATCGAGGAAGAGCTGCACGCGCGCATCAGTAAACTCTTCGCGTCCTTCGATCCCGAGCCACTCGGCAGTGCCAGCCTCGGCCAGGTGCATGCCGCGGAGCTGCGCGACGGTCGTAGCGTCGTCGTCAAAGTACAGCGACCCGGTCTTCGTGAGCAGCTGTCTGAGGACATCGCGTTCTTTCGCGAGCTGGCGACGTTTCTCACCGAGCACACATCTGCAGGTTCGCGCATCGATCTGATCGGCGTCGTGCAACAGGTCGAGAGTGCACTCGTCGACGAGCTCGACTACCGAACCGAAGCGCGCAACGCTGCCTTCTTCAGAAAGGATCTGGCCGGTTTCCCACACATTCTGATTCCGCGCGTCATCGATGCCTACACGACCCACAAGGTGCTGACCACCGAGCGCATCAAGGGCGTGAAGATCGACGAGATTCCGCCGATCACGCGCATCGAATACGAGTTTGCCGGCATCGCTGACGAATTCGCCAAAGCATACCTGAAGCAGATCACCGACAGCGGACATTTTCACGCCGACCCGCACCCCGGCAACGTCTTCGTTGTACTGCCTGGCCGCGACAATCCGCGTACGCCCGCCGAGGCCGCGGCATCAGATCGCCGGCAGCAGGTGCGTCCGGGCGCGACCGCGTTGGTCGAATCGGAGAACGCAGCGCGCGCAGCAGCCACTGCAGCCGACGCAGCATTCGATGATCCGAAGCTGGCGCTGATCGATTTCGGCATGACGGCGCACCTCACTGCGCAGATGCGCGACCACGTCATCAGACTGCTGATGGCGATGGCTGAGAACAACGGCGACGCGGCAGCGGAAACGCTGATCGAGATCGGCGAGGCGCCGGAAGACTTCAATCGCCAGGCGTACATCCGCGACGTCGCCGAGCTGATTGCGAAGCATACCAACCAGACGGTGGAAGAAACGCCCGCTGGTGTGATTCTGTACGAGATGATCACCATCGCATTTCGCGAGGGACTGAAGCTGCCGGCGGAGCTGACGCTGCTCGCCAAGGCGCTGTTCAACCTCGACGCAGTGACGCGCGCGCTCGATCCGAACTTCAATCCGAGCCAGTCGATCCGCGAGTACACCAACGAGATCGCCAACAAGCGCGCGCAGCGCGATTTCTCACCGCGCCGGCTGTTTCAGATGGCCGCCGAGACGTCGGACTTCATGCGCGCCCTGCCGCACCGCCTCGACGTCATTACGCAGAAGCTCGTCTCCAACGATTTCGCTGTGCGCGTCGAGGCGCCGCAACTCGGGTCGTTGCTACTCGGCCTGGAAAAAGTCGCCAATCGAATTTTCACCGGCCTCGTGCTCGGCGGACTGCTCGTCGCGAGTGGACTACTCATGCAGTATCAGCCGCGCCTGGCGATGATTGGCTTCATCATCGCGGCGGCGCTCGGGCTCTGGATGGTGTTCGCGATCCTGGTTCAGGATCGCCGCAGTAGACGCCGCAAAGGAAAAACCTGAGGCTCGTGGCAGCCGGCTCTCGGGCTGCCGGACCGCCGGCTGGTAGTCTTCCCTTTGTAGCTCATCGCCAGACCAGCACGATTTTACCAAGCGTCGTATTCGATTCCATCAAGCGATGCGCGTCCGCGATCTGATCGAACGAGAAGACGCGGTCGACAATCGGCTTCAGCCGGCCAGACTCGAATTGCGGAATCATCCGCTCGGCGAATTCTCTCGCCAGGGAGATCTTTTCCTCGATTGGACGCGCGCGCAAAACCGTACCGACGATCGTACCGCGTTTGCGCAGCAGCACGCCCATGTTGAACTGCGTCATCGCGCCCGCTGTCAGGCCGACCAGAACGATCCGCCCTTTGCGCGCGAGCACGCGCAGATCGCCATCGAGATAGTTGCCGCCTACGAGCTCGAGGATCGCGTGGACGCCGTTCTGCCCCACGGCCGCTTCAACCTGCGTCGCCCAGTCACCGCGCGACGAGTCAATGCCGGTGTCGAGGCCAAGCTCCTTCACGCGCGTGAGCTTGTCGGCGGAACGAGCCGTACCCATCACCCGCGCCGCAATCAGCTTCGCGAGCTGCAGAGCAGCGGTGCCGACTCCGCTGCCGACGGCGTGAATGAGCAGCGTCTCACCTGAGCGAAGATTGAGCCGCGCGAACAGCGCGTCGTAAGCGGTCAGAAATACTTCCGGAATCGCCGCCGCGTTCTCCCACGACATTCCCGACGGAACCGGCATCGCTTCGCGTTCGTGCACCGTGACGAACTCGGCGTGGCCTCCCCCACCGATGATTCCCATCACGCGGTCGCCCGTTTTCCAAAGTCGAGCACCATCGCCGAGTGCGTCGACTTCCCCCGCGTACTCCATTCCGGCGATGTCCTCCGGCGAGCCGGCCGGCACCGGATAGTTGCCGGCGCGCTGCAACAGATCGGCGCGATTCAACGCCGACCCGCGCACGCGTACCCGAATCTCGCCGACTCCCGGCTCGGGAACCGCGCGATCCTGGAGCTGAAGCACTTCCGGACCGCCGGGTCGGGTAATGATGACGGCTTTCATTCGAATTGGATTAAAGGCGATCCGATATGCTGGCGATGTATTGATCCAACCGCTCAGCAAGAACGTCGGTGCTGATGAACGGGAATCCTTCAGCGACCCAGCCCGCATACATCGTCGGCGGGCCAGGCAGCAGCTCGACAGCCGTCATCACGTCCCAGTATGGATCGTAGGTGTAGTCCAGGCCTGCCACACGCGAGTACGCTTCGAGAAAATCATCCGCAACTTCGACGCTGTAGAGATTGGCGAGGTTGTGCCGACACCACGCGATATCAATGCCCACCGGGCCCTTGCACGCGTTCACCCAATCAACGACGCCACTGACTTTGCCGTCCTGCCACAAGAGATTGCTGGGGTGAAAGTCCCGATGAATGAAGCACTCCCGCGTGCTCGGCGGCTCGGCGTGGACGATGTCGATCGCTTTCGCCCAGGCGTCAGGCTTTCGCGACCAGCGCGGCACGTCCAGCGTGGCACCGGCGTTGAAGCGCCGATACGTCCACGGAAATCCGTCGGCGTCGAGTTGATGAATCTCGAATGCCGCTGCCGCCATCTCGGCTAGCCAGTCAGCAAGATCGTCCGGCCGCAGCTGCGGCTTGCCTGGCAGCATCGACGTCAGCGTCGCCGGCGTTCCAGAATCTTCGCCGTCGGAATCAAACGCGACCAAAGTGGGTACGCGCAAATTGGCGTTCGAAGCCCAGGCGAGCGCTGCGGCCTCGTGAGCGACCAGATCGGGCTCGACCGCCAGCCATTCCTTGTCGGTAAACCTCCGCAGCACGAGCTGAACTCTCTTGCCATCGAGCGACACCTCGATCGCGTCCAGTCGCGCCGATGTACCCGCGGGCATGTGGTGCGCCCAGCGCAACCGCGCTTCACCGTGGAGCGATCCCGTTATCCATTTCTTCACGCGCTGATCGAGCTCAGTGGCCATGACGAATCATGCACGGGCGCGCGCGCTGGGAAAAGTTTTCGCGGAAAAAAAAGAAAGGCCGGCGCCTGGCCGGCCTTTCCAGAATCGTCCTTGCAACCAGTTATCTGATCTTGTTTCCGTTCGAATCCCAGACTTCTACTGTGCCCAGATTCCGCGCGCGGATCGGCGCCTCGATCTTGGAGAGATCACCGGCGACGACGACGATCACATTGTCGGGCGTCAGCTTGCTGCCGGCGACGCGACGCACGTCCTCGGGCGTCACTGCAGCCAGTCGCTCACGATACGTCGTGTAGAAATCCATCGGCAAACCCCAGATGATCAGATTCTGAAGTCTGCCCGTCAGGCCCTGCACCGACTGCACCGCATTCGGGAAACCAGAGACGAGGTTGTTCACCAGGCCCTGCAGCTCCGGCGCCGGCACCGTCTCCGATGTGAGGCGACGATACTCCGCCAGTGCTTCGACCAGCGCCGAGTCGGTGGCGTTGGTTCTGACCTCCGAGCTCATTTGGAAAGTTCCAGCGCCCGGCCGCAGATCGAGACCGCTGAACGCGCCGTATGTATATCCGTGTTTCTCGCGCAGGTTGTTGTTGAGACGCGAGCTGACCGCACCACCGAAGACATGGTTCAACGCCAGCATCGGGATGTAATCCGCGTCGGTCGCCTGGAATCCCGGCTGCCCAACGATAATCGTCGACTGCACCGAGCCGGGACGGTCCACCAGGATCACGCGCGTTCCGCTGCTGGTGCGAATCGGATTCGCAACCGGACCCGCAGCAGCGCGAGTCGCCCGCCACGCACCGAAGGTCTGTTGGGCGACTGATCTCGCTTCGGCAGGAGTGATGTCGCCGACGAGCAACAGGGTCGATGCCGCCGGTGCATACATGGTGTCATGCCAGTTCACGACGTCGTCGCGAGTCAACGCGTTGATCGACGCCATGGTGCCGTTGGGCGGCCGCGAGAACGGCGCAGTTGTATCGAACGCGGCACGGATGAACGCGTCGTTCGCCAGACCCGAAGTGCGAGCGTGGCTCTGTTGATACGCGGCGATCGCCTGACTCTTCACTCTCGTGAATTCCGTCGCCGGGAAGCTCGGCGAGATCACCGTCTTCGCCGCGAGCTGCATCGCCTGCGGGAAAACATTTTTCAGCGCGACGACGTCAGCGAACGACGTGCTGTAGCCGCCGCCCGTTTGATATTGCGCGCCGAGTGCGTCCATCTGGCGCGCGATCTCCGCGCCGGACATGTCACCGGCGCCTTCCGAGAGCAGTCGGCCGGTGAGCGACGCGAGTCCGTTCTTGGAGCCCGGCTCACGCTGTGCTCCGGCGTCGATGATCAGGTGACCCTCGATGACGGGGAGATTGTGTTTCTCGACGACGATCACCTTGAGGCCGTTATCGAGCTGGAACTGATTTACCGGCGGAAACACATAGGGACGCAGCGGCCCGGGTGCGGGCGGCGTCGACGTTTGTGCATTCGCGGTGAGAGCACCAAGCGCGAGCGACAGCGCGACGATTTTCATAGTTGCGCTATGCATTTATTGAATCCTCGTGTCGGCTGAGGCCGTCTTTTTGGCCGGTACATAGATCAGAACCGCGCGATTTGCCGGAATGAGCCGCTCGCGCGCGAGCGCGTTGAGATCGTCGAGGGTCACGCGATCGTATTCCGCCAGCACCTTGTTGACGTGGTTCGGATCGTGGAAGAACGTCCAGCCTTCGGCGAGACGATCCGCGCGGCCACCGAATCCGCCGGTGGTCTGCAGTCCGTTCACGAAACCAAAGCGCTCGGTCGCACGCGCGCGCTCCAGCTCGGCCTGGGTGAAGCTGCTCGCGCCAGCCAGCTCCGCCATCATTGCGACTTCGAGTGAATCGGCGCTGGCGCCGGGCTTACCGGTCGCGATGAAAACCAATTCGTCGGCACCACTGGACAGACCGAGGTTGAACGCGTTGACGTTGGTCGCAATCTGCTGACGGCGAACCAGCGCATCGTACAAACGGGAAGACCGTCCGGAGCCAATGACGTCGCCGAGCAGCGAGACTGCTGCAGCGCGACGATCGGTGGCAGGTGGCACGCGAAAGCCGACGTAAATCGCCGGCGCCGGCGCCTGTTGATCGGTTACGACGTAGCGCTGCTGGTGGCCGATGACGACTGGCACCTGCATGTTCGCCAGCGCAGGGACTTTCGGTCCGCGCGGAATCGATCCGAAATACTTGCGCACCATCTGCTTCACCTGCGGCACGTCGATATCGCCGGCGACGACGAGCACGGCATTGTTCGGCGCGTAGTACGTCTTGAAGAAATTCTCAACGTCGGTCAGGCTCGCCGCTGAAAGGTCGGTCATCGATCCAATCACCGAGTGGTGATACGGATGGCCTTCGGGAAACAGCGCCTCGCCCATCTTCTCGAGCCAGGTTCCGTAAGGTTGATTGTCGACCGACTGGCGGCGCTCGTTCTTCACGACCTCGCGCTGATTATCCAGCTTGGCCTGGTCCATCGCCTGCAGCAGGGTGCCCATACGATCGGCCTCGAGCCAGAGCGCGAGCTCGACCTGATTCGACGGAACCTGCTCGAAGTAGTTCGTGCGATCCCAGTTGGTAGTGCCGTTGATGTCTGCGCCGCCGCGTCCGCCCGCTGCTTCGAGCAGGGCGAAGTGCTGCCCCTTGGCGACGTTCTTCGAGCCCTGGAACATCATGTGCTCGAACAGGTGTGCGAATCCGGTGCGTCCCGGCTGCTCCATCTTCGAGCCGACGTTGTACCACAGAAGCACGGCTGCCACCGGCGTCGAGTGATCGACGTGATAGATCACGTTGAGTCCGTTGGGCAACGTCTCCTGCGTATAGTCGATGCGCACCTCGGGACTCTTGCCCGCTGCCGACTTTTTGGCCTGCGCGCCGGCATTGGCCGCGACAAGGCAGATTAGAGAGACCGCAAATACGCGGAGTCTCATTCGACCTCCATTGATTTCGTTGAGTGCGTGCGGTTGGACGGGAACCCACGCGGGGGAGGACCAAAATAGGAATTGGCCTCTTTGTGGGAAAGGGTCTTTTGCGGGGACTGAGGACCGAAAGGCGGCTCGCGCTGGTAGCTGATGGCAGCTTGCTATTGGCTATTGGCTGCCTGCAAAGGGACAGATCTCATCGCATAAACGTGAACAGATCGCGTTTCTTATAGGAGGCGGGATCTGTCCCGTCGCTTGCAGCGATTAGCTATTGGCAAGCTGCTATCAGCTACCAGCGCGAGCCGCCTTTCAGTCCGCAATCGAACGATCTATTCGTACCTCAGCGACTGAATCGGATCCAGGCTGGCAGCTCTCCGCGCGGGCCACACGCCGAAAAGTATCCCGACAAACCCCGAGAAAAAGAACGCCAGCAGAATCGACGACGGCGCAACCGATGTGTTGAAGTTTCCGAACTTCGCCAGCGCAAAGGCTCCCGCCCAGCCGAATACGATTCCGCCGATTCCCCCGAGCAGGCAAAGGACCACCGCTTCGATCAGGAATTGGAGCAGAATGTTCTTCGGCGTCGCACCGAGTGCTTTGCGCACACCGATCTCGCGCGTGCGCTCCGTCACCGACACCAGCATGATGTTCATGATGCCGATGCCGCCGACGAGCAGACTGACCGCGGCGATTCCCGAAAGCAGGAACGTGAAGATTTGCGTCGTCTCGCCGAGTGTGTTGAGGAAGTCGGCCTGGCTGCGAATCTGGAAGTCGTCGGGAACGCCGACGCGCAACCGATGCTCTCGGCGCAGCACACGCTGAATGTCCGCCATCGCGTTCGGTATTTGCGCCTCGGACGCGGCGAGAACTCCGATCTGCCGCAAGCGATCAGTGCCGAACAACCGGAACTGCGCGGTGGTGATCGGCACCAGCACCTGGTCATCCGGATTTCCGAAACCGCCGCTGTTGCCTTTGCTGGCCAGAACTCCGATTACCTCGAACAGGAATCCACCAATTCTCACGTTCTGGCCGACAAGGGACTGCGCGGGAACGTTGAGATTGTCCGGAATCGCCGCGCCGAGTACGGCGACGCGCTTACTCGCCCGGTCATCGCCTTCGGTGAACATCTTCCCAAACGCCATGGTGTATTTGCGGACATCGAGATAGTTCGCGGACGTGCCGAGCACCGTGGTGTTGGTGTTGGTATTGAGATACTGCACCTGCAGCTGCTTCTGCATCTCGGGCTCGACTGCGGAGATGTTGTCGCCGGCGAGGGCGGCAGAATCGAGCGCTTTTGCATCGGCGACTGTCATCGGCGCGCGATCATTGCCCGAGGACACACCGCCTGGCGCGAAGATCTGTCCCGGCGACACCGACAGCAGCGTCGTTCCGAGCGACGCAATGCGTGCCTGCACCGACTGCGACGCGCCGCGGCCGAGCGCGACGACCGCGATCACCGCTCCGACGCCGATCACGACGCCGAGCATCGTCAGGAAAGAGCGGAGCTTGTTGGCGCGCAATGCCCCAATCGCCACGCCGATCGTTTCGCCGAGTAGCATTTACGGCCCTCCTCTTCCGCCGCCTCCACCACCGCCGGGACGCCCACCACCACCACCGGCGCCGCCAGCGCCTCCGGCTGGCGTCTGCTGTTGTTGCAGGCCGCCACCTGCACCAGCGCGCACACGGGACTGCAGCTGCTCACGCTGCGCCTGCAGTACCGCCGGGCCAAGAAGCGCGACCATCTCTCCCTGCTGCAGACCGCTCAGAATTTCAGTGTAGTCGAAGTCGCTGATCCCAACGCGCACCAGCCGCGGCGAATACTTGTCGCCCTTCTTCACAAACACGAACATCGGCCCGCCCGTTCCACCACCGAAGCTGCCGCTGGCGCCGCCGAAACCGCCAGCGCCACCACCACCACCACCCTGCCGACTGAATCCGCCACCGCCCGCGCCGCCACCGCCACCGCCGCCGCCGCCGCGCTGACCGAACTGCGAGGGAGTACCGGAGGCACTGCCACCAAATCGCCCGCGGTACCCTGACGTATCGCCAGGAGCGCGATTGCCTTGCCCGGTCGATGAGGCAGTCGAAGATGCAGTCCCGCCACGACTGCCGCGGGCGCCCCGCGCCGCCGTGACCGCCGCGCGAATCGAATCGGCGGGCACCCCGAGCACCGGCGCCACGGTCGATGCATCGCGTGCATTTCTGATCGCATCACTTGGCACGGCGAGGACGTTGTCGTGGTGAGCGATGTCCATCGTCACCTGGCCATTCATGCCGGGCTTGAGCGCGTTGTCGAAATTGTTGAGCGAGACCAGCACTGGGAACATCGTGACGCTGGACTGCACCACCGCTTCCGGCTCGACCTGCTCGACGAGTCCGACGAATCTGCGATTCGGAAATGCATCCACGGTGACTACAGCACTCTGGCCAGCCTGTACGCTGCCGATATCCGTCTCGTTCACGAACGCGCGCATGCGAACTTTCGAAAGGTCGGCCATTTTCAGAATCGTCGTACCGCCGCTTGCCGATGACGTCGCCGAGCTGATCACCATTCCTTCGGACACCGGCTTCTCGATAATGGTACCGTTGCTCGGCGCGCGGACGGTCGCGTCCTCCAGTCGCACTTTCGCGATCGAAAGGTTCGTCTGCGCCTTGATCAGGTTCGATTCAGCGTTGGCGTAGTCCAGCGTTGCCTGATCCATCTCCTGCGCGGTGATGATTTTTTCCTTGAACAGCTCCGCCGAGCGATTGCGATTCGCCAGAGCGGTGGAGCGCTGCGCAGTCGCCGAGGAAACGTCTGCTGCCGCCTGCGTGTACTGATTCTGCACATCGCGCGGATCGATCTGCACCAGCAGATCGCCGGTCTTGACGTTGGAGCCGATATCGACGGGCATCCTCACGATCGTTCCCGAGGCTTTCGATTTCACTTCGACGATATCGACGGGCTCCACGGTACCGTTCGCCTGTACGCTGAGCGCAATCGTCCGGCGTTCAGCGGGCACCGTCTCAATGACCAGCGCTGGATCCGTTGTCTTTTTGCACGCAGCGGCCGCCAGAAGCGCTGTCAGCAGCAGCACATTGCGCGTCGAGGTCACGTTCGTTCCGTTCATTGGTTCCTGTCGTTCAATCGTTCGTCACTGCAGATCGCGTCCAACGAGCGCCTCGAGCTGCGCCCGCGCGATTCTGTAGTCGTAGCGCGCCTGAATCAGCGCCTGTTCCGCCGTCGCCAACGCTGCTTGCGACGTAATGAGATCGAGCAGAGTTGAAGCTCCGATGTTGTACCGCTGCTGCTGAACACGCACATCTTCCTGCGCGGCCGCAACCGAGGCCAGCTCGACGGCGACTCGCTGTGATGCGCTGCGAATCGCGCCGATGTTTTGAGTAAGATCCTGGACCGCGGCCAGCTGTGCGTCGCGGAGACCGGCTTGTGCGTTCACTTCCGTGACTCGCGCGCGCACAACGTCTTCTTCGCGCTGGAAGTTGTTGAACAGAGGATACGAGAGCGAGAATGCAAGACGGCCGCTGTACGTAAAGGGATCGCTGCCCAAACCGAATCTCGGGTCGGTGCCGCTGCCGCTGCGAGAGTAGCTCATACTCAGCGACGGCAGATACTGACCGCGCGCAGCTTTACGATTTTCCGTCGCCGCGTCGAGGCCCGCCTGCGCCTGTTGCACCGCGGGTCCGTTCAGGGCCAATTCAGCCAGCTGCGCGCTATCGGGAAGCGCGGCCATGTTTTCCTGCACCGAAGTCGGATCAGCAGTCACCGGCACGGATGATCCAACGATGCGCGTCAGCGCTGCGTCCGCCGCTTCCTTGTTGCTTTGCGCAGTGATCAGGGCAAGCTGCGCGTTGCCAACCTGAATCACGCCACGCAGCGAGTCGGATCTCGTCGCTACGCCTGCTCGGACACGGATCACAGAGCTCTTGAATTGCTCCTGCGCCTGCGCCATCTGCAGCCGCGCCGCGTCTTCACTCTCGATTGCAGCCAGCACGGCGAAATATTGCTGCTTCACTTGGAGCGCGACGTTGTACTTGACCGCCACGCGATTTGCCTCTGCCGCACTTATGTTCGCTTTGGTCGTGCGGAGCGCGTAGAGGCGCTGCCCACCGTCGAACAGCGTCATGTTGAGATTGAGCCCGAGGTTATTGGTGGGCTGCGACGCGACGGTCACCTGCTCACCGTTCGCGTTGAGTCGGGTCTGACCGCCACCGATCTGGATGGTGTGGCCCGCGCTGATCGACGCACTCGGGAGGATTGCGCCCACGGCCGATGTGTGGGCGGCTCTGCTCGTCCGCTCGGTTCCCTCAGCCGCGATCGCCTGCGGTGAGTTCTGCTGCGCCATCGCGATCGCCTCCTGAAGCGTGATCTTGCGTGCGCTATCCGGGGCCTTGGTCAGGCCCGGTTGCAAACCGGGTTGGAGAACCTGAGCCGCGACTGTGCTCGCGGCGCTCATCAAAATGAACGCTGAGACTGACAGTAGTCTCATCGAGGACGGAAAATTGGGCATTGACCGAGTACCTAATCGGTTGAAAGCAAAGGGCCGCACAACAGCGGCCCCCTTCAATAACTACGCCCAACAGTTGTGGTGTGCTGAGATCCCAGCTTACTCCACGATCTCAGCGCCCGCGGCTCTCCAGCCTATCGCGTAACCGTCGTCAGCATCCGTTGCTTGAGTAGCGACAAGCGCTTGCGCACCGACCCGTCGATCACCGTGTCGCCAACTTTTACAATCAGACCGCCGAGGATCGCGGGGTTTGTGCTGATATGTGGCACGACGCGCTTGCCAAACAAACGAGACAACTGGCGCGCCAGTGCGTCGCGCTCAGGCTCACCCGGCTCACGCGCAACCGTGACGTTGGCGTGCAGCCGGTTCTCGGCTTCGTCGAGCAGCGACTGGTACTCTGTGGCGATCTCCGGAATAAGCATCTGGCGCCGCTTCCGGATCACAGTCTCCACGTAGCGCAGGAAGAGCGACGGTACCTTTCGTCCCAGTGCCTTCTCGAGGATCTCGATCTTGTGCGACGCGGCAAGCTTCGGTGATTCGAGGAACGTGCGGAGTGTCTGATCCTCGCGGATTGCATCCGCGATGCCGTTCAGCAGCTGGCCGTACTCATCGATTTGATCGTTCTTACGTCCCAGCGCGAGCAGCGCTTCGGCGTAGTTGCGACCGATCGTCGACTCGTTCATCAGCGGGTCGGGTCGCCGGCGGGAATCGAGGCGAGGAAACTCTCCACGATCTTCCGGTTGGACTGATCATCGAGGTTCTTCTCGATGACTTTGCTGGCGCCGGCGATTGCCAGCTCGATGGCCTCGCGACGTATCTCTGCAATTGCGCGGGTCTTCTCCTGTTCGATCTCGCGGCGTGCGCTCTCCAGCATTTGCTGCTGCTGGCGGTGCGTGTCTTCGACTATCTGAGCGCGCACCTGCTCGCCGGTCTGACGGCCCTGTGCCACGATCTGCTGCGCCTCGTTGCGCGCGGCTTCGATCTGACGCTGCTGGTCGGCGAGCGCCTGCGCTGCCGCCTCGCGATCACGCTTGGCACCTTCGATCGCTTCCTCCAGCGCCTTTTCGCGCGCTTCGACGGCTGCGAACATCGGCGGGAAGACAAACTTCCAGAGAATGAAGAAGAGAAAAGCGAACGTGACGAGCGTCCAGAACATCAAGCCGCCGTTCGGCGACAGAAGGTCGCCGGAGTTGGCGGATTCCTCCGGCGCGACGGAAGCTGCCTGGAGCAACGCGAGAACTAGGAAATTCATATTGGTCAGCCTTGGGCGAAACTGCGTTTTCGTCGATTGAGTCAGTCACGGATCACGGCGAGGATGCCGTGATCCGTGACTGAAAAACTAGAACTTGAACTTACCCTGAATCAGGAACGAGATAACGACCGCGAACAGCGCGACACCTTCAATGAGTGCGGCGAAGATGATTGCGCCGGTCTGAATGCGACCAGCCATCTCGGGCTGGCGGGCCATGCCGTCCATTGCCTGTCCGGCCAGACGACCGATACCAATGCCCGCACCGATTACAGCGAGACCGGCGCCGATGCCGGCGCCCAGCATTGCCCATGCGCCCGAGTACGGGGCGTTGAAGCCCGACGCGGTCTGCGCGACTGCCTGAAGAAGCGGAAAGATCGAAACCATTTTCTTACCCTTATCCTTTCAACGATCGTGATTTGACGTGCTCGCGATCACGACATCGCCATCCGTCAACGGGCCGCAGCCCAACGGAATTCTCCGGTCCACCGGACCGGATACCAACGCAGAGATGAGCAGCCTCTGCGTTTAGTGTCCACCCTCGCGAATAAGTCCGATGAACACAGCGGACAGCAGCGTGAAGATGAACGCCTGCAGAAATGCGACGAAGAGCTCGAGGAACGAGATGCCCAGGGCCATTGCGATTGGCACCGGCACCAGGAACCACGTTGCAAACGTGAAGATCAGCGATATCAGCGCCAGCAGCACGACGTGGCCGGATACCATATTGGCGAACAACCGGATCGCCAGCGCGAAAGGCTTGGTGAACTTGCCGATGATTTCGATCGGCGTGAGGATGAACGTGATCGGCAGCTTCATCCCCAACGACATGTCGTGGGGCCAGAATACGATTGTCTTGACGTACGCTGCTCCCTGCGCCTTCATGCCCGCGATCTCGATCACGAAGAACGTCACGATCGCCAGCGTCGCCGTCACCGAGATGTTGCCCGTCGCGGTTGCTCCATACGGAATGAGCCCCAGCAGATTGGCGAACAAAATGAAGAAGAAGATCGTGATCAGGTACGGAACGAATGCGTTGCCGTGCGGCCCGACGTTGGGCAGGATCACTTCATTTCTAAGGTAGAGGAGCGTCGCCTCGAGGGCGTTGCCGACCCCGCGCGGTGCGCGGCCTTCGCGGGTATGCCGATTGTGAGCGCGCAGCGCGAGCAGCGTGAACACCAGGCAGAGCAGCGCAGCAAACCAGATCATCACCACGTGGCGCGTCGGCGAGATATCGAGGGCGAAATTGCCGATATGAATCGGCTGCCACCGCGGGAGCTCGTACTCGCAGACAAAGCCTTTGTGAAAGCACGGCAAGTCCAGCGTGTGCGAGTCGGTGATGTGCGGGGTTATGAAGTCTTTCTGGTCAGCGATCATATTCGAGCAGCAGTGGCTCTGCCATCATTGTCAAAAAGAAAAACGTCACCAGACTCACCAGCGCCGCTTCGAGCGAGACATTGAAGATTCTCGCAATCGGCGCGTACAGCACCAGCACCACCAGCCTCAGTCCCGCACCCAGGCCCCAGCGGATGAAAAGTTCTCCGGGCGGCTCGCCGCGCGTGCGCGACGGGCGTAGCAGGGCAAAAGAGCCGAGTTGTACTGCGAAAGCCAGTCCAGCTGATACCAGCATCGCTTCATGTTCCTCGACGGTCCTGAAGTAGGTCCTGAGAATCACTGTCGCGACGACTATGAGAGCGGCGGAGATCCCGGCGAAGTAAGCGATC
>JADMIO012763223.1_pt1 | contig 63135 bp, 46 predicted proteins | sample 8958161 | NCBI WGS metagenome assembly JADMIO01 (sample SAMN16585339, study PRJNA669376) | soil metagenome | isolation source: Crop rotation soil | place: USA: Cullars Rotation, Alabama | collected 2011 | reverse complement strand
GCCCCCGCCAGCGGCGCCCCCGCCAGCGGCGCCCCCGCCAGCGGCGCCCACGCCAGCGGCGCCCACGCCAGCGGCGCAGCCCGTCAGCGCGTCGGCGAACGTTTTAGCGAACGTTTCGGCGAGCAGCATCCTGCTGGAGTTCGAGGGCGCGGCGCCGAGTGGCGACTTCGCGGTAACGGTCAACGGCGATGCCGTGAAAGTCAACGACATCCAGCGCGAGGGCAACACGGTCACGCTGCTCTTGCCTGACGACAGCTTGCGCGAGGGTGACGCGGTCGTGGTGACTTGGAAAGGCGGCCAGGCGATAGCCACGGCGGAGTAAGCGGAGTAAGCGCTCGACGTTCGACACAACAGCGCCCGGGAAAATTTTCCCGGGCGCTGTTGTATCACGGGAATTAGTCTTGGTTATAATAGAAGGCAAATCCGCGCCACGGGTTCGTGAACATTCGTGAACCAGCGAAAGTATCCAACAAACAAAACGGCGAGGAGAGCAGCAACTCTCCTCGCCGAGAACAAACCAACAGACCCGGAAAACAGGGTGTGGCTTGACAAACCAAAGCCTCATTCAAGAGCCAGTCGCGTGCCAGATAGCACCGCACTCTCTCCACTCCCTTTTCTCCTATTCTGTTGCCGTCCGTGTCGCCTCACATCCGCCAAATGTGCGCGCACCCGTTGGCGCGTTTAAGCAAAATGGCGCCCGGCGCCTGATTTGAGGAGTGTTCATGATGTCGTCCGTTCTTCCCAAGCGCAATCGCTTCGCTGCCTGGCTGCGTGCCCGCGCTGCGTGGGCTGTATTGTTGTGGCTCGTTGGCGTGCTCGCCGTCACCACGCCGGCACAGGCCGCGCCCGACTGGGCGTCGAACTTCACCTATTCGCCGGGGGCCGACCTGCGTATTAACGCCTTCGTGGAAACGGCGGACGCGGTTTTTGCCGGCGGAGATTTCCAAACTATCGGCGGCGTAGCCGCGCACAATGTGGCCCGTTATGACAAAGCCACGCAAACCTGGTCGGCGCTGGGCGCCGGAGCCGGCAGCGACGCCTCGAGCAATGGAGTGGACGGTGCCGTCAACGCCCTGGCGGTGATCGGCAACGATCTCTATGTGGGCGGCTTCTTCTCGATGGCCGCCTACAGCACCAGTTCCGCGCACGACCGTTTTGCCGCCAGTAATATTGCGAAGTGGGACATGACGACCAGCACCTGGTCGGCAGTCGGTTCACCCACCGATGGCGTGAGTTTCGGGTCGGGCGGGGATTCTACGGGAGTCAAAGCGCTGGCGGTGAGCGGGAGCAACCTTTACGTGGGCGGTAACTTCACCATCGCCGGCGGCATCAGCGCCAACCGTATCGCTAAGTGGGACGGCAGCAGTTGGTCGGCGCTCGGTTCCCCCACCAACGGGGTGAGCGGTGGGACGACTCCGATTGAGGTCAACGTCCTGGCGGTGAGCGGGAGCAACCTTTACGTGGGGGGACGCTTCACCAGCGCCGGCGGCAACAGCGCCAACAACATCGCCAAATGGGATGGCACCTCCTGGTCGGCGCTGGGTTCCCCCACCAACGGGGTGAGCGTTGGCAGCACTCAAAGTGTGAATGCCCTGCTGGTGAATGGAAGCGACCTCTACGTGGGCGGCGGATTCTCTGCCGCCGGGGGCGTTGCCGCCAACGGCATCGCTAAATGGGATGGCACCTCCTGGTCGGCGCTCGGAAGCGGAGCGAATAACGGAGTAAAATTCAACACCAGCAATGGCGTTGTCAACGCACTGGCACTCAGCGGGAGCACCCTCTATGTGGGCGGCACCTTCAATACTGTCGGGGGATCGACAGTTACTGCCAATGCTATTGCCCGCTGGAATACAGGCACCAGCACCTGGTCGACCATCGGAGCCAACAGCGCATTGACCAATGACACTTTTGGCAATAGGAGCGTGCGGGCGCTTGCGGTGATTGGAAGCGACCTCTTTCTAGGCGGCACCTTCAACGGCGCTACCAATGCCGCCGGCACGATCTCCTGTCCTTACATCATCGGATGGAATGGGAGCGACTGGAAGGCCATCGGCGCCGGCGATGGCATGAACAACCCAGTGCTGGCCCTGGTGGATGCGGGGAGCGTGGTCTATGCCGGTGGGACTTTCACCACCGCGGGCGGCCTGGCGGCCAACCGTGTGGCGTGCTGGAACAAGAGCACCGGCACCTGGTCGTCGCTGGGCGGGGGAGCCAGCAACGGCGTCAGCGGCCAGGTCAACGCTGTGGCGGTGAGCGGGAGCAACGTCTACGTGGGCGGCTTCTTCTCGACCGCCGGAGGCGTCGCCGTCAGTAGCATCGCCAAATGGGACGGCACCTCCTGGTCGGCGCTGGGCACCGGGGTGAACGGCACCGTCTATGCCCTGGCGGTGAGTGGCAGCGACCTCTACGTGGGCGGCAGTTTCCAGTTCGCCGGAAGCGTCCCGGTGAACTCCATCGCCAAGTGGGATGGCACCTCCTGGAAGAGACTTGGCTCGCCCAGCGCCGGCGTGTTCGGCGGCGGCCAGACCGTCAGGGCGCTGGCGGTCAGTGGCAGCGACCTCTACGTGGGCGGCAACTTCACCAGCGCCGGGGCAGTTAGCGCCAACGGCATCGCCAAGTGGGACGGCACCTCGTGGTCGGCGCTGGGCGCCGGGCTGAGTGGAAGCTCTGACGGGAACAACACCACCGCCTTTGCCATGGCCGTGAACGGGAGCGACGTTTATGTGGGCGGCAACTTCACCAACGCCGGGGCAGTTAGCGCCAACGGCATCGCCAAGTGGAATCCAACGCCCGGCTGGTCGGCGCTCGGCTCCGGGGTGGACGACACCGTTGATGCCCTGGCGGTGTGGGGGAACGATCTCTTCGTCGGGGGACTCTTCACCAATGCCGGGGGCAGCAGCGCCAACCGCGTTGCCAAATGGAGCGGCACCGCTTGGTCGGCGCTCGGCTCGCCCACCAACGGGGTGGGCGGGGTGATCGGCACCGTCTATGCCCTGGCGGTGAGCAACAGCGAATCCGCCCTCTACGAGGGTAGCAACGTCACAACCGCCGGCGGCAAGGTTTCCGCCTACATCGGGAGCTTCAGCCCGCTGCCTTACACGCTCAGCATCAACGACGTGGTCGTCACCGAAGGCGATGCCGGCACGACCAACGCCGTCTTCACCGTCACCCTGTCGCCGGCCAGCACCAGCAACGTGACGGTGGATTACGCCATCGCCAACGACACTACGACGGCCAGCGACTACGACACCGCTTCCGATTCGGATGGCGGCACGCCCGGCACGCTGACTATCACCGCCGGCAACACCAGCGGCACCATCACGGTGCCGATCAACAGCGACACCACGGTCGAGCCGGACGAAACCTTCTTCGTCAATCTGAGCAACGCCGCCAACGCCGACATCGGCGATGACCAGGGCGTGGGCACCATCACCAACGACGATGAGACTCCGTCGCTCACCGTGACCACGACCAGCGACCTCGACGCCGCCGACAACCTCATCAGCTTGCGCGAAGCGATTGCTTACGCCAACACGCTGACCGGGCCGAGCACGATCTCGTTCAACATCCCCAACACCGACCCCGGCCTGAGCGGCGGCGTGTTCACCATCGCGCCGACCTCGCCGCTGCCGGCCATCATCAAGCCCGTCATCATTGATGGCTACAGCCAGACCGGCGCCGGCACCAGCGCCAGCGCCAACACTAACGACACCAGCTCCGCCATCAACGCGCATCTGGTGATCGAGATAGATGGCACCAACGCGGGCATGTTCGCCGATGGCTTGACCATCGGATCGGGCGGCGAGGGCAGCACCATCAAAGGGCTGATTATCAATAACTTCGCTACGGGCAACGCGATCTCTCTTCAGAGCGACGGCAACACGGTGGAGGGTAACTTCCTGGGCACCGACGCCACCGGCACGATGGCGCAGCCCAACGTTCGCGGCGTGCTGTGCGCGGGTGATTTCAAAAACAACACCATCGGCGGCACCACGGCGGCGGCGCGCAACCTGATTTCGGGCAACACCGATTCGGGCATCCGCATCAGCAACGGCGCCAACAACAACTTGGTGCAGGGCAACTTCATCGGCACCGATGCGACGGGCACGGTGGCTCTGGGCAATACCAACCGTGGCATCGAGCTTTCCTTTGGCGCCCACGACAACACCATCGGCGGCACCACGACGGCGGCGCGCAACCTGATCTCTGGCAACGGCCTCGGCATCCAGCTCACCTTTCCGCTGACCTTTCCCACGACGGTGCAGACGGCCAACAATCTGGTGCAGGGCAACTACATCGGCACCAACGCGGCGGGCACGGCGGCGGTAGGCAACGGCCAGGGCGTCAACATTGCGGCCGCGCAGGACAACACCATCGGCGGCACGGCACCGGGCGCGGGCAACGTCATCGCCGGCAATAACGCCAACGGCGGCACCAACCGAGGTATCGAGATCGTGGGCCACTCGCAGGCCTCGACGACGGGCAACGTCATTCAGGGCAACAAGATAGGCACCGCCGCCGACGGCACCACCGACCTCGGCCACCAATCGGCAGGCATCCTGATCTGGGACGGCAATGGCAACACCGTCAGCAACAACACCATCGGCGGCACGGCACCGGGCGCGGGCAACATCATCGCTTTCAACGGCAAAAACAACTTCGAGGATGGTGTGACAGTCGGAACCAATGCCGGCGACACCAGCACCGGCACCGCCATTCGTGGCAACTCGATTTTCAGCAACGGCGCGCTGGGCATTGACCTGGGCAACGACGGCGTGACGGCCAACGAGACCAACGACGGCGACGGCGGCCCGAACAACCGGCAGAACTTCCCGATTATCACTAATGTGAGCACGGCGGGTGGCAACACCACCGTCACCGGCACGCTGAACAGCACAACGAACACGAGCTTTACGCTGGACTTTTACGACAACGCCGCCGCCGACCCCTCCGGCAATGGCGAAGGTAAGACCTATCTCGGTTCGGACACCGTGACCACCACCGGCAACGACGCGAGCTTCAGCAAGACCTTGACGGGCTTCGCGCTGCCCGCCGGCCACGTCATCACGGTCACCGCCACCGACCCCAACGGTAACACCAGTGAGTTCAGCCTGGCGGCGGCCCTTAGCAACGTGGCGCCGGTCAACACAGTGCCCGCCGGGCCGCTCAATGCGACCGAGGACGTGAGCCTCGCCATCACCGGCATTTCGGTTGACGATGCCGATGCCGGCGCCGCCGAGTTGACCGTGACGCTGAGCGTCAACGACGGCACGCTGACGCTGCTTGACAACGTGGCGGGCGGCCTGACGACGGCTGACATCATGGACAACGGCACGGCGACCGTGACGATCAACGCCAGCCAGTCGGCCATCAACGCCACGCTGGCCGATGCCAACGGCCTAACGTATTTAGGCGACCTCAACTTCAACGGCGGCGACACGCTGACCGTCACCACCGACGACAACGGCCACACCGGCAGTGGCGGCGCGCTTAGCGACCAGGATATGGTGACCATCAACGTGGCGGCGGCCAACGACGCGCCGGTGAACACGGTGCCCGGCACGCAGACCACGACCGAGAACACCAATCTGATCCTCAGCGGCCTTTCCGTCAGAGACGTGGATGCCGGCACCGCCAACCTCACCCTGACGCTGGACGTTGACCACGGCACGCTGACGCTGCTTGACAACGTGGCGGGCGGCCTGACGACGGGCGACATCATGGACAACGGCACGGCGACCGTGACGGTCAACGCCAGCCAGGCGGCCATCAACGCCACGCTGGCCGATGCCAGCGGCCTGGTTTATCATGGCACCGCCGGCTTTCGGGGGATGGACACGCTGACCGTGACCACCAACGATAAGGGCAACACCGGCGGCGCCGCGCGGAGCGACATGGATACCGTCACCATCAACGTGCAGGAGACCCCATCGCTGATCGTGACCACGAGCTCCGACACCGGCACCGTCTTCGATGGCCTGATCAGCCTGCGCGAAGCCATCGCCTACGCCAACTTGAAAGACAATGCCAAGGGCGGGCCGGACACTATCAGCTTCAACATTCTGCCGGCGGGCGCCAAGACCATCATGCTCAGCAACAGCGCGGGCGCGCTGCCGACGCTCGGCGAAGCAGTCGTCGTTGATGGTGTCACGCAGCCGGGCACGGCGCCGCTGCCGCGGATTACCGTGGACGGCACCAACATCGTCGCCACGGTCAACGGGCTGACCATCAACAGCGACGGCTGCGCGTTGCACGGCCTGAAGATACAAAAGTTCAAAGGCCACGGCGTGGCGATCAGCGGCAACAACAACGTCGTCGGCGTCGCGCTGAATACCACCGGCGCGAAAAACTTCCTGTTCGACAACGGCGGCGACGGCATCAGCGTGCTGAGCGGCACCGGCAACGTGCTGCGCGCCAACGGCTTCCAGAACAACGGCGGCCAGCCGATTGACTTGGACGACGACGACACGACGGATAACGACGCCGTGCCCGACGGCGACGATGGCGCCAACGACCTGCAGAACTTCCCAGTGCTGAGCAGCGCGGTGGTCGGCGTGAAAACCTCCGTGGTGAGCGGCACGCTGCACAGCGCGCCGAACCGCACCTATCGCCTCAATTTCTATCGCAGCGCCGACACCACGCAGGCCGCATTCTTCCCGGTCAGCTCGGCGGAGAACGTGACCACGGACGACGACGGCGTGGGCAGCTTCAGCGTGAGCATCGGCACCAACGTGGCGCAGCGCTTCTGGCGCGCTAACGTCACCGACGTGCTCAGCGGCGACAGCAGCGAACTGGGCGTGGCAATTCCCTCCACGATAGATACCACGCCGCCCACCGTGACGGTGGACGCGAAAAAACTCATCAACGGACAGCCTTTTGGGGCGGTCAGCGGCACGGTTACCGATAACAATCCCGGCGCGCAGGTGAGCTTCCGCCTGCGGTGTTTGGCGACCAACACCTGGTGGGATGGCGCCACGCCGACGGGCCACTGGCTCTCCACGGAGACGATCTTGCCGGCTACGGTGACGGGCAACGCGGTGAACAAAGCGACCTGGACCAGCAGCGGTAATCTACCCACTGCCGACGACCTGATCGAAAGCGATTACGTCATCTACGCGACGGCCACCGACGATGCCGGCAACCAGGGCCTTGGCCATCGCACCGTAGCTTATGGCCAGGCGCCCTCGGTGGAGATCACCGAGCCGGGCGGCCAGGGCAATCCTCTGGAGATCAGCGAGCTGCCGGCGGTGCGCGGCACGGCCAGCGACGGCACTGCGGGCAGCACGGAAAGCGGCCTCAAACAAGTGCTGCTGAACATCATCCGTAGCGACAACAAATACTGGACGGGCAGCACCTGGGGCGGCTTTACCAACCTGGCGACGACGACTAACCCCGTCAGTCTGAACGGGGCGCACAGCGCGACCTGGGAGCGCACCAGCGGGCTGCCGTCGGTGACCAACGATCCCATGACCACGCCGGGTCTGGAAGTAGGCAAGACATATATCTTGCGCGTCACCGCGACGGACCGCTCCGGCAAACAGAAGACGGCCACGCGCAAAGTCAAGATCGTCCGCGGTAATGAGTCTTCAGGCTCAATGCATGCCCTGGTGCAAGGCGCGCCCTCCGCGTCGTTGGCGTCCTCAGCGGCGCAATTGAGTGGCGCGACGGCGAGCGCCTCGTCGGGCAGCGTCACGCTGGAGTTCAAGAGCGCGGCGCCGCAGGGCGACTTCGCGGTGACGGTGGGCGGCGCGCCGGTCAAACTCACCGGCACCCAGCGCGAGGGCAACAGCGTCACGCTGCTCTTGCCCGACGGTAGTTTGAAGGCGGGGGATAAGGTCGGCGTGAGTTGGAATGGCGGCCAGGCGACAGCCACGGCGGAGTAAGCCGTTCAGCGGCAGACACTAAAAGGAGAGGGGGAGACGCTTTGTCCGAAGCGTCTCCCCCTCTCTTGTCTTCTTTCCTCCCCTCTTCAATGCAGCGCCGGGTCAGCGCGGAATTCGGCGATGACGTCGCGCAAAATATCGTCGAGATTGGAATCCGGCGCGTAGCCGAGCAGGTTGCGCAGCTTGGTGGTGTCGGGCACGCGACGGCGCATGTCCTCGAAGCCGACTTCATAGGCTTCTTCGTAGGGGATGAAGCGAATCTGCGATTGCGAGCCGGACAGCTCGATGATGCGCCTGGCCAGGTTCTCAATCGTGATTTCCTGGTGGCTGCCCAGGTTGAAAATCCCACCGACGGCGCCCGCCTCGCGCATCAGGCCGATCTGGCAGCGAATCGAATCGCGCACGTGGGTGAAGCAGCGGCTTTGCTGGCCGTCGCCGTAGACCGTGAGCGGCTCGTTCTTCACCGCCTGGCGCACCAGATTGGGAATCACCATGCCGTAGCGTCCGGTCTGGCGCGGCCCGACGGTGTTGAAAAAGCGGCAGATCACCACCGGCAGACCTTTTTCCTTGTGGTAGGCCAGCGCCAGGAACTCGTCAATCGCCTTCGAGCAGGCGTAGCTCCAGCGGCTCTTGGTGGTGGCGCCGAACACGCTGTCGTCGTCTTCCTTGAACGGCACGTTGGTGTTCTTGCCGTAGACCTCGCTGGTCGAGGCGATCAGCACCTTCTTGTGGTATTTGGCGGCGAGCTTGAGCACCGATTCGGTGCCGAGGATGTTGGTCTCGATGGTCTCGACCGGCTCCTCGATGATGCGCCGCACGCCCACGCCCGCCGCGTAGTGATAGATGTGATCGGCGGTGGCCAGCAGCGGCTCCAATATGTGCCAGTCGGTGACCTCGCCGACCATCAATTGAAAGTTGGGATGCGCCGTCAGATGCGCGATGTTGCTGAACTTGCCGGTCTTGAGGTTGTCCAGCACGGTCACCCGCACGGTTTCTTCTTGCAGCAGAAGCTCCGCCAGGTGCGAGCCGATGAACCCCGCCCCGCCGGTGATGAGAATTTTCATGATGTTCCAAATGGACTTGGGTCTTTGGACTTGGGTCTTTGGTCTTTGGTTTGGGTCTTGTGATGCAGTGCCAAGTCCCAAGACCAAAGGCCGAAGACCCAAAACCAAAATCCTAAACTTTCAGCCCCTTCTCGGCGATCAATTCCTCGTAAAGCCCTTCGATGTCGCCGACCAGGCGCCCGATGTCCAGCGCCGGATAAACGTGCGCGCGCCCGGCCTGCCCATATTGCGCGGCGCGCGCCGGATCGTCGAGCGCGGCACAGATGCCTTCGGCCAACGCGCCGGCGTTTTGCGGCGGCACCAGCCAGCCAGTTTGGTTTGGATGGACCAAATCGCCCACGCCGCCGACCTGCGTCGCCACCACGGGCCGCGCCGCCGCCAGCGCCTCGATGACCGCCACCGGCAGGCCTTCGTTGAGCGAGCACAGCACGCTGCAATCGAAATCGGCGTAGAGGCGCGGCAGATCGGCGCGAAAGCCGAGAAAACGCACCGCGCCTTCAATCTTCAACTCGCGGGCGCGCGCTTCGAGTTGGCCGCGCATCTCACCGTCGCCGACGATCAAAAACACGGCGCGCGGATGCCGCCGCAGCACTTGCGGGGCGGCTTCCAGCAAAAGGTGCACCGCCTTGATGGGCACCAGACGCGCCACGAGGCCCACCACCGGCGTCTCCGGCGCCAGGCCCAGCTCGGCGCGCAACTGCCCGCGCAGCGTCTCGGCCTGCAAAAACGGGCGCAGATCGAGGCCGAGAGGAATCACGCGGAACTGCCCGGCCCGCCCGATACCGAGCTGCAGGATTTCGGCGCGCTGCTGCTCGCCGAGCACGATGATGCGATCCGTCGAGCGCGCCAGGTTTTTCTCGATCTGGATGAACAGCTTCGTTTTATGGGGCGGAAAGTAGCCCTTGAAAACGTTGCCGTGAAAGGTATGCACCACGACCGGCACGCGGGCCAGGCGCGCGGCGAAGCGCCCCACGAAGCCGGCCTTGGCGGTGTGGGTGTGCACGATATGCGGCTTTTCGCGGCGCATCAGGCGCAGCACGTCACGAAGCGCGTGCAGGTCGCTGCGCGGCGAAATCTCACGCCCCAGATTGGGGATCACGATGGGACGCCAATCGCCGGTCAAGCCGCGCTCGCCCATCAGATCGAGCATGTTGCCCTCCTGCGCCGCCTCGACGCCGGTGACGAGCAGCGACTCGAAGCGCGCCCGGTCCAATCGCTCGGTGAGCAGCGTCGTGTGGATCGCCGGCCCCCCGATGTTGAGGCGGGCGATAAGGCGCATGACTTTCAGGCGTGGCGTCCGGCTGGTGCTCTGTGCGTCGTGGGGGGGCAGATCGTGAGACAACGGCGGTTCAATCATGGAAACCGGAGGGACTTCGGGAACTTCCACGGGCCTATGCTGCGACGTTAACTTTCGTTCTTCCAACTCGTTTTTTAACTTCATCGCACAAATCCTTGCCCTCCCCAGCCCCTCCCTTCGGGAGGGGAGACGCGCTTGCGTAAGTCCTATTTATTATACCTGACGGTGTTTGCTGAGCAGGCGCGGAGCAATCTCATCCACGATCTAAGCGGCCCACCGATCAAAGCTTGTAGAAATTGGCTGAATGTGGGAGAAGCCTGTCCTCTACGGCATCGTCAAAGTAGCCGCGTCACTCCGTGACGCGAAAGGGCGCGTCACGGAGTGACGCGGCTACTTTAATCCACGAACTCCCGGTGCCAGAGTTCGAGCATGAGCAGTGTCCACAGGCGCGGGCCATGTTCGGCGCTGCCCGCGAAATGCTCTCCGGCCAGGCGGCGCACCGCGTCGGGCTGAAAATAGCCGCGATTTAACGCGCGCGGCGCCAGCACCGTGTCCTGCAACAACTCCTTCAATTCGCCGCGAAACCAGTGGCCCACCGGCACGCCGAAGCCCATTTTCGGGCGCTCCATGTTCTCGGCGGGCACCATGTCGCGGATGGCGCGCCGCAAAATGTATTTGCCGGTCGCGCCGCTCAGCTTCAGTGGCGGAGGCAATGTCGCCGCCCACTCCATCAGCGTGTGATCGAGCAGAGGCGAGCGCGCTTCCAGCGAGTTCATCATGCTGGTGATGTCCACCTTCGCCAGCAGATCGTCGGGCAAATAGGTCTCAATGTCGGTCAACTGGCAGGCGTCAACCGGATGTAGGCCGCGCGATAGGGCTTGCGCCAGATGCGTTTCCACCGGATTGGACAGCCCTGCGGCCTGCCCGACGGCCTGCCCGACGGCCTGCTGAAAGGCCGGATTGTATAAACGATGCTTTTGCTCGTAGGTGAAGGCGCTCTGCCACTGCAAATAGCGGCGCGGCGCGGGCAGGGCGCCGGCTTGCAGCATTTTTTTCAGGCGCACCGCGCGGCTGCGAAAATTCAGTCCGCCGGGCAAGAGCCGCCCTAAGAGGGCGCCGGCGGCGCGCAGCGGCGCGGGCAGCGATTCGGTGAGCAGCAGCGCCCGATAGCGCTCGTAACCGGCGAAGGTCTCGTCGCCGCCGTCGCCGTTGAGCGCGACCGTCACGTGGCGGCGCGTCACCTGGCTGACGTAAAACGTCGGCACCGCCGACGAATCGGCATACGGCTCGCCATAGTGGCGCACCAAGTCCGGCAAGATCGTCGCGGCGTCGGCGCGCACGACGACCTCGCTATGCTCGCAGCCGTATTTTTCCGCCAGGCGGCGCGCGTGGTGCGTCTCGGAGAAATCGCCCTCCTCGAAGCCGATGCTAAACGTCTTCACCGGCCTGTCGCTGAGCGTGGCCATCATCGCCACCACCGCCGACGAGTCAACGCCGCCGGACAGGAAAGCGCCGAGCGGCACCTCGCTCATCAGGCGGATGCGCACGGCCTCGCGCAGGCGTTCCCGCAACTCTTCGGCGGCCTCGTCCTCGGTGATGGACAATTTGCGGGACGCCTCGAAAAACGGCGCCAGCTCCCAGTAACGCCGCAGCCTGGTCTCGCCGCCCTTCAGCGTCAGGCTGTGCGCCGGCGGCAATTTGCAAATGCCTTGAAACGCGGTCAGCGGCGCCGGCACGCACAGGTTGGCTAAATACAAGTCCAGCGCCGGCAGGTTCACCTCGCGCGGCACGTCCGGGTGCGCCAGCAGCGCCTGGAATTCGGAGGCGAACACGAAACGCCGGCTGTTTAGCGTGTAGAGCAGCGGCTTTTTGCCGACGCGGTCGCGCGCCAGAAACAGCGTTGGCTCTCGCGGCTCCCGCGTGTCGCAGATGGCGAAGGCGAACATCCCGCGCAGGAATTTGGGGCATTCCTCACCCCATTCCTCGTAGGCGTGCACGATGGCCTCGGTGTCGCTATGGGTGCGAAAGCGATGGCCCCGCTTTTCGAGTCGCTCGCGCAGTTCGGGAAAGTTGTAAATCTCGCCGTTGAAGACGATCCAGACGGTCTCGTCTTCGTTGGCCAGCGGCTGTTGCCCGCCGGAGAGGTCAATGATCGCCAGGCGCCGATGCGCCAGGCCCAGCGGCCCACGCAGCCAGAAGCCCTCCGCGTCGGGGCCGCGATGCCGCAGGCCGTCGTTCAAGCGTTGGAGTTCTTCGCGCGTGGCGGGCTGATTGTCGAAATGAAAAAGGCCGGCGATGCCGCACATGATGAAATTCAGCTTCAAACACCTGGCGGAAGCGCGGCGTTAGCGGGCAAAAGCGCGCTCATCGGCAAAACGTCGAGTTGCCCACTGCGTCGCAAAGCCTGGGCGTGCCGTAAAATTTGCCGCAGCCCGTCGAACATGGCGTCCATCTCGTCGGCCATGTTGGTGGGATGAAACCACAGATGAAATACGCGACGCCGCCGCGCCGCCGCGTTCAAGCCCTTCAACGCGCGCCGCACGCGCCAGCGCAGCGGGATGTGGCGGCGCCGTCCGTGCATCGGAAAATACATCATCGAGCCGGGGATGTTCCACAAGCCGCTGGGCGTGCGCTCCGGCAGAAAGACCGGGGGCGGCCAGGCGGTCAGCACGGCGCCCAGGTGCAAAAGCCGCTGCACCGCTTTAGGCCAGCGCGTCTCCTCGTAAGGCTCCGGGCCACGGTAACAGGTGAAGCCCGCCTCGCGCAGCACGTCCAAATGTCCGACCATGTTGCGAGGAAACGCGAAGGAGCGCAAGTTGATGCCGGACTCGTCGGCCAGGCGAACGCAGGCCGCGATTTCGCTTTGCGCGGTGGCGCGCGAGCATCCGGCGTCGCCGAAAATCACGTGCGAAAACGTGTGGCTGCCGATTTCCTGCGGCACGGGACAGCGGCGAATCTTCTCCAGCAGCTCGCGTCCGTAGAAGATCGGCGCCTGGGCTTCGTTGCTGCACGGATCGTGCGTGAACCAGTCGGCCTGATGCCAGCGGTGCGCCGGACGAACGATTTCAGGATGCTTGTGGCCGTCCTGGCAGGTGCAGTGGTCTAAAAACAAATGCCCCAGTGTGCACCAGGTGGCCGGCACTTCGAATTCGGCGAAGAGTTCCAGCAGGCGGTCAATCACCGCGGCGCGCTCCACCTCGCAGGCACGCCGAAAGCCCTCCGGCCCGAACAAATCCATCGTGCCCCAGATCAGCTCGAAATCGAGGCTGATGGTGAACACGCCCTTCGATAGAGCAATCGTCGCACTCATGATGGATTCAGCGGATGGATGCAATTCACGGCTTGCGGACGGCGCGCACCACGAACATATTGGAAAAGTCGCGCATCAGCATGTGGTCGGCCACCGCCGTGTCGAACTGCTCCCATTTTTTGAGCACCTCCGGCAGGCGTGACGGCGCCAGGTGTTCGACCCAGTTCACCGGCCCGCAAGAAACGCCGTGCACTTGCGGAGCGCGAAAACCGGCGCGGCGCAACTGGCGACGCAATTCACGCGACGTGGTGAAGAATTGCTTGAGGCGCACCAGGTCGCCAACCGGCACCAGCGTCGCGACGCGGTTGACCAACGGGTAGCCGTTGAGCGACCACAGCGGCGCCGCCGTCACTATCGCCTGTCCGCCAGGCTTCAACACGCGCGCCATTTCGCTCAGGCAACCCGACAAGCTCGGCAGATAGCGCAGCACTTCGATGCTCAAAATCAGGTCGAAGCTGGCATCGGGAAAAGGCAATCGCTCAACGTCCGCCTGATGAATCTCCGCGCCCGGATTATTCCGCCTGGCATGTTCGAGCATTTCGGCGGAGCCGTCAACGCCGGCGACGTCGAAGCCTCTCTCGCGCAGCCAGGCCATTTGATGGCCCGTCCCACAGCCAACGTCCAAGGCTCGCAAACCATGCCCGTCACGGGGCGTAAGACGTTCCAACCACTCGTTCAAGCGATGGCGGCTGTAGGTGAAGCACGTCTGATAAGGCTGCTCCTCCAGCATCACGTAAGAGCCGGCAAACTCATCAGCCTGCATCGAGTGCGTTTCAATCGCCTGTTGTTTTTGAATCGCTTCTTCCATGTCTTCTTGTCCAAGGCTCCTTTGTTCCTGTCCAGCGGATTTGCCGCGAGATCAAACGGCTTCGGCTGCCTGTTGCAGCACCGATTGCAGGCGCGGCGCCTGCTCCCTCAAACAAAACCATTCCTCCGCGCGCGCGCGTCCGGCCTCGCCCAGTTGCCGGCGCAACTGCGCGTCTTCGATCAATTGGCACAGCCGCGCCTGCCATGCGGCGGGTTCCGCGGCCCAAAAGCCGTGCACGCCGTCCTCGACGATGTCGCACACCGCTCCCACCGGCGAACAAACGGAGGGAATGCCCACCGCCATGTATTGAATGGCTTTGAAACCGGATTTGCCGGGCGACCACTGATCCTCCACGATGGGATAGAGGCCAATATCGAAACTCTGCAGATCCTCCGTTTCGCCGTCCAACCGCCAGGGACGGCTATCCACCGCCACGCCGCGGATTTGCGGTGTGCCGCCGGCGCCCACCACGCGCAGCAAAATGGGATGGCGCTTCGCCACTTCTTCGAGAACCGGAAATAAGGTCTGCAAATAGGGATAGGTCGGCGGCGAGCCGACCCAGCCCAGCACGACGGGGTCTTGAGCGGAAAAGTTATCGCGCCTCCCCCGCGCCGCCGGACGCACGACTTCGGTGTCCACGACCGTGGGGATCAACGTGACGTGAGGATTGTGCTCACGCGCGAACTTTTCGAGCACGCGATTGCCCACCACGGCGCTGCGGCTCATGGCCAGCGTCTCCGCGGTCTTTTGCGGACACTTGAGCAGCGTCATCAGTTTCCCGCGCCAGGAATGGCCGTAAATTTCGTAAAAAGGCAGAAAAATGGGGTCGTCGAAATCAAGCACCACGGGTTTATGGAGGCGCCGTGCCAGGTAGCGTTCCAGAAACGGCGGCCCGAACAACGCCGCTTCGCGGTGGATGAACACCACGTCGTAAGCGTTGGCGGCCCGCACGTCGCTCAGGCGGCGCCACAGCGAACCCAGCAAGCGCAAACCTTTGCGCAACGGGCGCCCCGGCTGATAAAAGCGCCGAAAATCCCGTGAACCCATGAAAGGCCGATATTCCATCCGCCAGCCCGCCGCCCGCAAGTGAGGAAAAAATTGAAGCACTCGCAAGCGGGCACTCGCGCCTTCCACGGGATAAGGCGCGAGGCAGAGCACTTTCAACGGAGAATTGGACTTCATGTGCGAAAATGTGTAAAAACGCGATGCCTGGGACGCGCACGGCTGGCGCTTCGAGCGCGGCTGGCGCATGGCTAACGCGCGGCTAATGAATCTGAACCAACATCCCCCACAGTTCCTTGCAACAGTTCCTCACGGCGGAGAATTGCCAAAGGGGCAGAACGATGCGTCGCAGTTCCTATGGTATCACAAAAACCAGCATCGCAAAAACCGCCTGGAGATGCCGGGATGCGCAAACGCATGAGAACCCTCCCGCCCAAGAAACCCTCATGCGTTTGCCCTGGATAGCAAATGCAAGACCCTGTCGCACAACGCGCGGCCAGTTATACTGTAGCCGCCATCGGCCCAATCCGCCGGTGTTTTCATCCTGTGTTGTCTTGCGGAATCAGTCGTGCGTTTTACCAGCCTCCATTTTTTTCTCTTTTTAGCCGTCATCCTCGCCGGAATGCTCGGGCTGCGCAAGCGTGAGCACAAAATCGCCTGGCTGCTGTTGGGTGGGATTTTCTTCTACGGCTACTGGAACTGGCGTTTTCTGGCGCTCATCGGCTTCACCTCGGTCTTCGATTTCTGGCTCGGCCTCAAGATCGGCGCCGCGCCGCAGCCCCTCAAAAAGCGCCTGTTGATCCTGGATATTTGCGTCAATCTCGGTCTGCTCTGCACTTTCAAATATCTCAACTTTTTCATCGGTTCGTTCAACGCCGTGGCCGAGGCCGCGCTGGGGCCGGACAGCCCGCATCTGCGCGCGCTCAACATTCTCTTGCCGATTGGCATTTCGTTCTTCGTCTTCGAGGCGATGAGCTATTGCATTGACATTTATCGCGGCAAAATTCAGCCCTACACCAACTGGCAACATTTCGCGCTGTTCATTTTCTTCTTTCCGCGCATGATCGCCGGACCGATCATTCGCCCGGCGGACTTTCTGCCACAATTGCAGCGCGACTTCGCCCTGCGCTGGCCGGATTTCCTCCTGGGCGCGCAGATGTTCCTGTTCGGCATGACCAAAAAGGTGGTCATCGCCGACCGTCTGGCGCAGCCGGTGGACCTGGTGTTCGGCAACCCGGCGGGCTATTCGGGACTCGTGGTGTGGCAGGCGGTCATCGCCTATTCGATCCAGATATTCTGCGATTTCTCCGGCTACTCGGACATGGCGCTGGGCACGGCGAAAATGCTCGGCTTCGATTTGCCGGTGAACTTCAACATGCCCTACGTCGCCACCAGCCTGACCGACTTCTGGCGGCGCTGGCACATTTCTCTGTCGTCGTGGCTGCGCGACTATCTTTACATTTCCCTGGGCGGCAACCGCAAAGGCGAAGCGCGCACCTACTTGAATTTGCTGATCACGATGGCGCTCGGCGGACTGTGGCACGGCGCGAGCTGGCATTTCGTGATCTGGGGCCTGTTGCACGGCCTGGGCCTGGCCGCTCACAAACTTTTCATGAAGGCGCGTGCCGGCTGGCGCTGGAAGGGCGACGATCCGCTTTCCAAAGTCCTCGGCTGGGCGCTGACTTATCTGTTCGTTTGCGTGACCTGGGTCTTTTTCCGCGCGCAGACCGAGGCCGACGCGCTGCTTTGCCTGGGCAAAATGGCCGGCGCGCTGGGCGGCGGACTGCTCTGGCTCTCCAGCTCGCTCTTCATCATCGTGCCGGCGCTGGTCGTGGCGCACGCGATAGGCCTGTGGTGGCAAAAGCGCGGCGGGCATCCGGTGCTCAATCCGGCGCGATTCGGCCATCTGGTGCTGATCTTTTCGTGGCTGCTCGGTCTGTTTTTCCTGTCGTCGGCGACTTCGGCGCCGTTTATTTATTTCCAGTTCTAATCCATGAAACGCGCGTTCACCCGGTTCGGACATCTTGTAAAATGGGGCGCGAAATGCGGCGCGGCCTTGCTGCTGAGCCTGGCGATCTGGGAGGTCATCCTGCGCGTGGCGGTTTTCACGCCGATGCCTTATCAGCACTATGAAAACCTCGGCTGGATGCCCCAACCGCACATTGCGGGCGTTTTCGCGCTCGAAGGGTTCAGCCTGTGGCGCTGCAACGAGCTCGGCTTCCGCGACGACCCCGTGGCGCCGCCCGAAACCGGGCAAACGCGAGTTTTGTGCCTGGGCGATTCCTTCACCCAGGGCCTGCAGATGAGCGTGGATGAAACCTATCCCCGCCTCCTGCAAACTCTGCTGCGCGAGCATGGCATGCCAGCCGTGCCGGCACGGCTACGCACCGCCGGCCTCGATAAAAACCTCTCCGGCGCCCAGGCGCCCGATGCCCAGATGCCCGGCGCCCAGATGCCCGGCGCCGCGCCACGGGCGCGCGTCTTCAACGCGGGTCGTTCCGGAGTCACGACGGCTTTTTCCGTCGGTCTGGCCGAGGAATACAAACGCATTTTTCAGCCGGACTGGACGGTCGTGCAAGTTCGCGACGGCTGGGGACAGCTCTTCGATTCCACGCAGGAGGTTCACCTGGCCAGCGAGGGCGAAAACTTTCGTCTGGTTAAGAAGTGGACCTGGGAAACGATGTCGCTGCGCAGGAAGCTCCTGGTGCGCTGGCACGTGCGCGACATCATGCTGTTTCAGTATGGACATCGCCACCTGAAAGAGCTGCGGCGCGGTGGCGGCGAGGGCGACCTCGAGGCGGAAGATGACACACCGGCACCGCTATCCGCCGGCGAGACGATGATGGAGTGTGGCCGCGCGACCGGCGCACGCGAAAAGCGCGCCATCGCCTGGACCGTGGCGCGCCTCAAAGCCGCCTATCCCAAACTCATCCTGGTGCACATTCCCTTCGGCTCGGCGCGCCGCAACGGCCTGATGCCGGCGGCGATCGAAGAGAAAATCCTGGTCGCGGAGTGCCGCCGGCAAGGCGTGCCCCTTATCGCCATGCGCCCCTATTTCGAGGAGGACGCCCGGCGCTCGCGGCAAGCGCCGATTGGCTTCGCCAACACGCTCCCCTGGGCGGGCCATCCCAACGCCCGCGCCCACGCGCTGATCGCCCGCGCTCTCTACGACTATCTATCGCCGCGCCTCCAGCAAGACACGCGGCGCGCCGCACGTTGAAGGCAGGGCAAACGTATCGCCCCTTTCTCCCGGTTGAAATCGGGGGATAGGCGAGACTTCTTCAGGCGACAGCCTCCGCGGCGCCAACTCCTGCCGGGGACGCACGCCGCCCCGCCGCCCTGAGCAGGCCGCGCGGCAGCCGGCGCTGGCGACTTTCATAGCCAGCCGCCGCCAGAATTAGCAGAAAGGGCATCAACTGCGCGCGTTGGCGATAGACGAGACCGACATTCGCAAAAATCAGCGCATAAAGCACTAAGAGCGGCAGGACGAAGCCCGCGATGGAGAGCACCAGCCCGGGGCGCCGCTGCCAGGCGTAGCGAATGCCGGGAAGGATGAAGCCGAGCAATAAACCCCACCAGAGCAGCACGTCGGGCAAAGTCAGGGTTTGACGTAAATTCGTGACCTGCCAGGGAAAGGGCGACAACAGCAGATAAACCATGCCGAGCGCGACCTGCATCATCAGGCCGGTCGCCGTGGAGGTATCATAGCCCAACTGCACACCGGAATTAGTCCCCCACTTTGCGTTGCCCGTGGAAATGTTGCGGCGGAATTCCTCCATCATCTCCAACCGTTCCTGCACGATGCTCGATGCGTGGAAACTCACTATGTCCTGACTTTTCAAAAGCTCATAGACCAGGACACCGGAGACCAACGTTAACACTACGTCTCGGAGCGGTGACCGCGAGCGATAACAGAGGAGAGACAGGCCACTGGCGGCGATGCAAATCCAACCCGCGTAAAAACGGAAGCCGACCATGAGAAATATGAGCAGCGCCGCCGCTAATCCAAAAAATAGATTGCGGTCACGATAGCAGCGCCATCCCAAATAGAAAATCGTGATTTCAAAGAAAATCACCCAGGGTTCTTTCACGGTAAGCGCCGACCAAATCATGAAGCCGGGCAGAATGGCCGCGATTACGCCGGCGAACAGGCTCGCTTTTTCGCTGAAGAATTCGCGTGCGCTCTTATAGATGACGACGACGGTGAGGGCGTTGAGAAAGCAATGGAAGAAAGCCAACGCCATCTGGCTGCGCATGTCGAGCAGATAGTAAAACCAGGCCATGCAATAATGAAAGCCCTTGTTCCGCTGCAAATTGCTGCCGTAAACAAATGACAGCGACTCCGGCTGCGAGTGCTTCCACAGTTGAGCCCGTTCCCAACCGACGTGCCAGCCCATATCGTCAGCGCCGCCCAAAACCTGGACGACGTCCGTTTTATAGAGCAAAAACGTGAAGACCAATCGCAAAGCGAAGGCGGCGAGGAAAAGACGAGTCAGAATCATCCTCTCCCGCGGATTCGACACGAACTGCAAACCGATCAACCCTGCGCCGGCACACAAAATGGCGACGATAAGTGCTCCGAAATTCTCCATGTTACTTCCTGAGAAACCGTCTGAGAAAGCAGCGAGAGTCATTCTGAGGGGAGCAGTGCGACCCGAAGAATCCCCTTCGCTCCGGGGGATTCTTCAGTCGCCTGAGGCTCCTTCAGAATGACATTCCGCCTTTTTCAGTTTATGAGTTACTCCCTGATCGCTCCCTGAAATAAATGTCTTGGGACACCTTTGAACAAAGCCAAAGAGCGCCTAGTGGGCCGTGGTTGGGGCCGTAGCGCCGTTTGCCATCGTGCTATTCCCCCCATTCACCCCATTCCCAATCGCCTGATAGAGTTCATGATAGCGCGGGATGCCAATCGCCTCCAACGAAGCGTGCGCCTGGGCCGTTTCCTGGCAGCGATGGCGCGTCGGCGCGTCACCGAGGAGCGGCAACACCTGTCGGGCGGCGGCCCGATAGGCCGGCTCCGTGAAATCCTCCACCAGAATCCCGACGTTGTTGTCCGCGAGGATGGCGTCCACGTCGCCGACGCCACGATTGGACACGACGGGCAAGCCAGCCGCTAAGTATTCGCCGATTTTCGTGGGCGACGACGCGGTCTTCGAGGGGCAGGCTTCGATGAAGGAAATAGCGAAATCAGCCGCCGCCAGATAAGCGCCCACGCGCGCTGCTTCGACCTTAGTGATGGTGCAGCTTGTTGGCGGCACTCCATGTCGCTCGAACTCGGCCCTGATCAACTGCGGATCGCTCTGCGTCAGCACGAGAAAGTGGAGTTCCCCGGTTTCCCCGATGGCGCCACGCGCCGCCACGAAAAAGTCAACCATTTCGCGCTGCATATACCATCCGCCAAATTTACCGGCGTAAACCAGCACCGTTTTCCCGTCCAAGCCCAACTCGGAGCGGACGGCGGCGCGCTGGTCGCTTTGCCGCTCGATCTGCGTCAGATCGGCACAACACGGGATGACGCGCACCGGCTTGTCGCGGATGTGATCGAACAGTCCGCGCCGGACTCGCTCGGTCAATACGACGATGCCGTCCGCGCGCGCGATGCAGCGTCGTTCCAGGGCCTTCGTCAAGCGAAACGGCAAGCTGTTGCGCTTCCAGACTCCCGCATCCTCATATTCTTCGGCCAACATGCCACGGAAGTCGAAGATCAACCGGCACCCTGTAAGGCGCTTCAGGATAAGGCCCATGGTGGCGGGCACGTGAGAGCGCGCATGCACTACGTCAATGCCGTGCCGACGAATGAGTTTGGTGCCGAAAGCGACGCCGCACAGCACATCGTAGACCGTCGCCGGCAGCGAAGGCCGCTTGTGATAACGCAAACCGTGCCAGGTTATCCCTTGCGCCGCGAGATGCTGCCGGCATTTCCGCTTGTGCGCGCGGCTCAGCGGAGCCGTCTCGAAAGTCAGCAGATGGATGCGGTGGCCCTTTTGGGACAATCCGGCAAGATACGCCACAACTTGGGTTTGCACCAGAGGTTCCGTCAAGGGATAGTAGCAGATGTAAAGCGAGCGAAGAGATTTTGACATCGAAAGACGCGGCGGCCCATTGAGGCTATTGAGACCATTGGGATGGATGATCGTGAGCCGGACGAACGAAGACAATCATCCATGAAACAAAATCCAGTATAGCCGCGCGGCCCGGCGGAGTCGAGTGCTTTACTGAGTCGAGTGCCTAATGTCGGGCCACTTTTTGCGCGAGGGGAAACAGGAGGCGAGTCATTCTGACTGGACTTTAGCCCTTTTAGGCAGCGTAGCAGACCAGATTCTGCAAACTGTGCAGCAAGGAGCGGGGAATTAGGCACATCTCGCTCTCGGCCCATGAGGTGCCTTTATTCTCCGCCGCCTGCGCCAGGCATTCCGGGCCGCCCCAGACAGGCAGGCTCCACAGATGGCGCCGCACCGCCGCCAACACGTCGCTGAAAGTCGCTTCCTCCTTGGCATACCAACTCGTCTGACGCACCGGCAAGGCTTTGTCCCCCGTCGCCGTCGGGTGCAGCAAGCGCGCCATCAGCACCACCAGGCTGAACAGCCCGAACAGGCACGGCGTGGTGCGCTCAATGGCCCGCTGCGACCAGTGCCGCTGCGTCTCCAATCCCAAGTGCGCTCGCATCTCCTCAAAGGTCACTTCGATGTTCCAGCGCGCGATCACAAAGGATAGAATCTGCTCCGGTGAAACTTTTCCTTCGCTCATCTCGCTACACAGATAAGCCGCCGGTTTGAAGTGCGGATCGTCCAAGCAGCGCACCAACACAAAGCGCAGCGGCACCGGCGCGCTGCCCCGCTTATACCAGAGGGCCACTCCGCTGATGATCTCCAGGGTCTTCTTCTGCCCACCATACCAGCACACCGTCAGATTGCGCCACGGGGTCTTGCTATCCACCAAGCGCTCTTCCAGCTTGGGCAGCGGCGCGCCTTTCTTGGGCCTGGGGCCGCTCTTGGCGCTCTTGGCGCTCTTGGCGCTCTTGGCGCTCTTGGCGCTCTGCGCCATGTCTGGAAAGTCATACAATCCCGCATCCAGACGCAGGCCTGTCACCAATTGCACCGCCGGCCCCTGCTCGTTCAAACGCTGGCAGGTGGCAATCAACTCAATGGCCGAATATCCGCCATCGGCCACCAGCACGATCTCCCGTTGCGGTTGCCAACGCCGCACCCGCTCCACCATCCACTGCGCCCACGCCACAGGCCCCCGGTGCACCTTGCCCAGCCGCTTGGCGGTTTTCTCCGAGAGCACCGGCACCGTCAGAAACGGCAACGCCCACTCACGACTGCTCCACGGCACGCTCACCAGCACACACGCACAGCACCAGCGAATCCCCAGCGCAAAGGTCGTCAGATTGCCGGTGGAGCGCACCGCGTCGCGGAACCAACCCTTGTAACGAATCTTGTTGCCGCGTCGCCGTTCCAGCGTCTCGTCCACCACGATCACCAAGGGCATCCCCTCCGGCACCATTTGGCGCACCATCAGCCCCAGCAAAATCTGACTGAGCACCAAGGGCGACCACACGGCGCGATTGAAGACACGATGATACTTGCCGAAGCCGCTGGCGCCGCTAGTCGTTTCCAGGCCCATCACGCGCAACGCGGCGCTCACGGTGCGCCGTCCGGTCGCCAGGATAGTGCCAAAGAGCAGCACTTGGACATTGGCCAGGATTGGAGCGGTGAGCGCCGGGGCGAAGGCATTGAGCAGTTGTATAATCTCAGGAGAAGGGGTGAGCACGGGACACCTCGGGAAATGAAAGTGGGCAACTTACATTTTAACCGCAGTGCCTCGGCTTACTCCTTTTTTCCAAAAAAGGCCAAAGTCCAGTCTGAGCGCAGCGAAGAATCTCGGCGTCATGCGAGCTATCACGCAGAGATTCTTCGCTCCGCTCAGAATGACTCCTCTTCTGTTTTCTCGTTTTAAAATGTCTCCCGGCTTCGGGTCGAGTGCTTTACTTTGAAAGGCACCGCCGGTAAAATTGCTTATTGTCGCTGTGCCCTTGGACGCCGCTCGGTTGGCACGGCTATGCCGAGATAAAATGGCTGCCTCTCCCATGCAATACAGTTTTGCGACCGTTGAAAAATGCAACATGTGCGGTGCGCCGGCAGCCCAGGCGCGCATTCTGGGCAAGCGCATGAACCAATCGCAGGGCAAGCGCCCCACCAAAAAAATTGGCATTACCACGACGGTGGTGCAATGTCGCCGCTGCAGTTTGATTTATTCGAACCCACTGCCCATTCCAAAAAGTATCGAACAGCACTATGGCCAGCCGCCCGAAAGCTATTGGAAGCCGTCATACTTCGAGGTTAATCCGGGTTACTTCCAGGATCAAATCGAAACTTTTTTCAAACTGCGCGCTGCACGCGATGAACGTGGTGAACTTTGTGCCCTCGATGTCGGGGCGGGTGTCGGCAAGTGCATGATTGCACTGCATAACCGCGGCTTCGAGGCCTACGGCTTCGAGCCATCCGAGCCATTTTACCGGCGAGCGTTGGAGAAGATGGGCATTTCACCCGACCGGCTACAGCTTTCGTCGGTGGAAGACGCCGATTATCCAATGGCGTCCTTTGATTTCATTACTTTCGGTGCCGTGCTCGAACACCTTTATGACCCGTCGTCCGCGATTTTGAAAACGATGGCGTGGCTCAAACCCGGCGGCCTGATCCACATCGAAGTGCCCTCTTCCGCCTGGCTGACCAGTAAGATTTACAACCTCGTCTACCGCGCGCAGGGACTCGACTACGTAGGCAATATCAGTCCCATGCATCCGCCGTTCCACCTTTACGAATTTGGCCTGAAGTCATTTCAGTTGCACGCGCAGCATCACGGTCATGAAATCGCCTTCCACAAATTCATGGGCACCAGCACCTACCTTCCCAAAGTGCTCGATCCTCTTTTGAAGCCGCTCATGGCGAAGACGAACACCGGCGAACAACTCGAAGTTTGGCTGCGCAAGCCTGCTTCGCTCTAATCTCACGACTTGCGTCGCAGCACGGTAAAGAACACGGCGCCACTGGAGGGGAAAGCGCTCCTCAGCAAGGCGGAATAGGAGCGCGTCACGACGTTGCGTTCCGATGTCTTCCCACAGTGGGCATAGGTATCCAGAAAGAGGACTTCAAAATGAGGGAACAGCGAGCGCCCAAACTCCAACACGTCGAAGCCCTTGCCCCGCTGCACCTTGCCGGCGCTCGGAGAGTAGTAATCAATGGCCGCGGCGATCATCCACTCCGGCAGCGGCTCGTCCACCAGGCTTTCTTCCACCAGACAAGCGTTGATGCGCTGATAAATCGCCTGTTTGCTGCCAGGAGGCATCGCCTGCGAGCTCCCGTTGCGGTTTACAGTGCGCCGTGCGATTCTCTTGAATTGCGCCGGCGCGTTGACGATTTTGCCCAGGATAGCCTGGTTCAGGGCGAGAAAACGGTGGTTAAAAAAACGATGGTTCGGCTCGTGGCCAATGACGACCACGCCGTTCGGACGCAGGACGGCCTCCACGTATTGCGTGAACGATTCAAGCGCCGGCACGTGGTGCAACACGGAGTTGAGGGTAACGATGTCCACCGAGCCGCGCTCCACATCGAACTCGCCGCCGGTGAGCTTGAGGAACTCGAAGCGCGGCGACAGCCCGGCTTGCATCAGATTTTGACGGCATATGTCAAGCATCGTCGCGGAGAGGTCGGAGCAGATGATCGTATCTTGCTTTGTGAAAAACTCGCCGATGGTCAGCGGAATGAATCCCGTGCCCGAACCGACGTCCAAAAGACGAACGGGCGACTCGTGCGCGAAGAAGTGGCGCGCGATCTTCTTCCATCGCTGCACTTCATGCTCGAATATTTCCGGGTGGCGACCCGCATAGTCGGCGCCTTCAAAGTCGTGGAATAGCTCGTTCGCGCGCAGCACGACCCTCTCCGGGAGGACGACATTCTCTTCAATCATACACGTCTATCGAATTCCTCAGCGAACTCCTCGTCGAACCATGCGGCCCACGTAGAAATAGCGATTACCCCAACGGCGCGGACTGGCCTGGCAGATCGCGTGCGACAAACGACGCAATACGAACATCACGACGGAACGCGGTCGCCGCAAGTCGGATAGCGACAACCGCGCCGGCGCGGGCCAGGGCACTTCACGGACGCGCCAGGACACTTCCTTCAGCCCCAGGCGCCGGAACAACCGCCTCTGCCCTTTGGCCGTCGCCAGCATGACGTGATAGGGAGGAAACTCAAAGTCCGGCGCGCCACGCGCCACCCGCCAGGCCCGCAGCACCACCGTAAACAAAGTGGTGTTGTTCTCCAGCGGCCCTTGAGCGAGCAGCAGCCCATTGGGCTTGAGCAGCCTTAGAATCGCGGGCATCTGGGTGTTGATGTCGGTCAGGTGCTCGATCACATCGCCTATGTGCAGCACATCCGCGACCGGCCCATCGCCTAGTTCGGCGGGATCGCTGACGACGCGGGCGCCGGTGCGCCGCGCCACCGATTCGGCCACCACGCTGTCGAACTCCACCCCGATCGTTTGCCAGTTCAATTCCTTCGCCGCCTCCAGGAACAGACCTTCGCCACAACCGTAATCGAGGAACGTGCCGGGCTTGAAGCGACTCAGCCACTGCACGACCTGTCCTCTTTTGGCCTTATCGGCGGACATGTCGTCAGCGAACGTTTCCAGATATTCCGGCCCATACATCTGCGCCAACGTCTCCGCGTCCGGCATCCGCGAGCAATACAGCGAGCCGCAGGATTCGCACTCAACGTAAGGAAACTCCTGGCCACGGTAAACCATGGAACCGAACCATGACGGCTTAAAGTGCAAGCAATCGCACAACGGGCAAGACACGAATCAAATCACCTCAAAAAAATAAGTGCCGGCAAGAATGGGCGCGGCACGTTGCAAATCCGGGAAACGAGCTGGCGGAAATGACCTTTATCCTTTGCGGATTCCAGCCGATTGACCGTTCTTAATTTATCAACCCCGACAGAGGGGAGTCAAACCAAGTGGCCAATCGCGGCGCCCATGAGTTTTAAGAGTTCCTAATAAAAGAAGGAGAAGTCGTTCTGAGCCGGGTGCCCCCTGGGCGGCCAGTGCGACCCGAAGAATCCCCTTCGCTACGGGGGATTCTTCAGTCGCCTGAGGCTCCTTCAGAATGACAGCCGCTCTTTTATTTAGGTGCTCTAAGGCTTATCAGCGATGGAGCATTAACACGTCCACGTAGCGCAGCGGCATCTGCACGCGCAGGACATCGCCCTCGCGCGTAAACGTCAGCGCGCCCTGCTCCACGGAAGTGACCGACTTAACCCCGGAAGCGTCGCGCACCGTCACGGTGAGTGGCGCAATGGGCTGCGCCGTCCAGTTGAGCAAGACGATAGCGGTGCCAGACGCCGAATCCAGGCGTGCCGCTTCGACGATGTCGTGACTGAGATGCACGGGCCGCGCCACGCCAGCCAGACGCGGTGCGGCGACGATTGTCTGCCGCAGGCTCTCCTCCCATCCGGTAGGCCACTCCTCCCGCACGGCGCGCTTCAAGGGCAGGAGATAGGCCTGGCCGGGCCAGAAACCGTAGGAAATCGCTTGTCCCTGTCCGAAGCGATGTGTGGCCAGCGCCACGCCTCCCCGGGGGAAGGTCGCCGCCACCTGGGCCTCCGTGACTTGCAGCAGCGTGATCTGCCGGCTCGCCATCAGGTCAGCGCCTGATCCTGCGCCAAAGCGCGCGTCGGCCACCTTCACGGGCACGGGCTGCGCGGCATCCGAAACATCCATCGCGGCGGGAAGCGGCGCTCCGGCCTGCGGTCGCGCCAACGGCGTCACGCGAACGCCGCGCATTTCATCGAGCACGTTTACCGGGGTATTGTATTCATCCGCCGCCGCGGCGCCGGGACTAAAGACTGCGGTGCCTCCCGCTTGCACCCAATCGCGCAGCGCATTCTGGGCCACGAGCGACACGTTGGGCGTGGTAACGTAAAGCACCGCATAGCGAGATAAAGCGCCGGCGGCCACGTCCTCTTCATCCACGAAATCTACCGGATACTGGCTGTGCGTCAACGCGAAGTGGATGCCGTTCAACTCGTGTTGATAAAGAGGACGGGGGCCGTCATCCCAGACCTGCGCCGAGCGCGGCAGCAAAAGAGCGACGCGCGCGGGAGCGCGCTGGCCGGGATAGAGCATTTCCTCAGCCCGTCCGATCATGCGATTGGCCTCGGCGATGGCCTGGTAGGCGGGCAGATTGTCGGAATAGGAATTTCCCGCAAAAAGCGGCTCCGGCCCGTAGGTATACCAGTCAATGATTTTCGCGCCATGTCCAACCAGCGCCAACGCGCGATAGCACCCTGCGTGGGGATGGACGCCCAGTGTGCGTCCCACGATGTAGCCGCCAAATTGGGCGTCTCCTCCACGCGCCGCGCAACGCAACGCGTCGGCGTAATAGCTCCAATCCTGCGCCATTGCATCGGTAAACCAGTCTTCGCTCCAGAGCGCCGTGACGGAGCGTTGGCGCCCGGCCTCCATCCAGTCCATGCCGCCCAACGCGGTATCCGCGTTGATTGAGAGGCTCTTGCCGACTTTGGCGTTGGGAGAAGGTTTATAAAAACGGCTGATCCAGTTGTTCCAATTAATGGCAACCGCCATGTCTGGATTGAAATGGCGACGCAAGGCTTGCGTCCAAAGGCCGCAGGTGGCGGAGGCCACGCTTGCCGGATAACGCGCCGTCCAGTAAAAGAGGCGACGCGCCGGGAGATCGTGCGCCCGCGACCGTCCGATGGGAAAAACCTGCGCCCAGGATGCGGCGCCCACGTCCGCCGGTTGTAGGCCTTGATTCCGCAAAAAAGCCCGGAATGCCTCTTGCTCGGTGGGATTCGCCATGAACTGCTCCATCACATCGGGAAAATACCAACCCGGCTCATCCCCCAGAAAGAAAAGGGCGACATCCGACGGCGGCAGCCCTGACGCTTTTCGATGCTGTTCGGCCTGCCCTCGCGCCCAGGCGTCCACGCTCGCGGCGTCCCGCACATCCACACTTTGACCCAACGATTTTGGCATCGGCCACGTGAAGTAATTGGGGGGAGCATAGACGGCGGAGCGGAAGCGGGCAAAGCCCGCCTGCCGGGCTTGTTGCTCCACCTCACCGGTCAACTCTCCCCAATGGCGAGTTTCCACGGTGTTCATGCCCAGCAAGGCCAGCGTTGACAACGCATCGTCCAACGCCTGGCGGCAGGGGCCGGGGCCGGCCACGTAGTCGGCGATGATGAAGCGGCGCGGACGTTGATTCTCCGGCACGGCGACCTTCCGTGCCTGCGCCAAACCTTCACGAAAGACCTGCGAGGCCGGCAGCACCACCAACTGCTTCGTTTGTGGGCTGACCCGCCGCACGAAGAGGGCCTCGTTGCCCTGCACCGTCTCCTGCACCACCTGCGAAGGCTGATCGGGCTGGCGCCCATCGGCCACCTCCAACGTGATGCGCATGGTTTTCACGCGGGCCGGCGCACGCACCCACAACTGCGCGTAGAGACGGGCCGGCACCGGCGCCAAAGCGAACCACGGCGACGATTCGCCGGGTTTTAGCGCGTCGAACCGCAGCCGATTGGCGGCTTTGGTGGCCCCATCCTGCACCTCGATTCCGCGCCAGGAGTTTGGCGCGGAGCCTGGCGCGGCGTCCGGCGCCTGCGAGGTATCGAGAACCACCTCGTTCAAAGTCACCCGCGCCTGCGTTCCCGTATCGGACAGCGCCGCGAAAGGCGCCCGCGCCCAGCGTTGAACGCCCCACAGCAGCACCGCGATGGGGATCGCCACCCGCCATGCCGCGAAAAAAGCCCGCGCACGAGCGACACGAGTGACTCGCCGAGGAGAGGAAAAGAATTTCATGGCGGGCATTTTTCCTGATGACTGCGAACTTTTAGAGTTCCTATGAAGAAAGAGGGCGGTCATTCTGAAGGCGCCTAAGGCGACTGAAGAATCCCCTTCGCTACGGGGGATTCTTCGGTCGCCTTAGGCTCCCTCAGAATGACTCCCCTTTCGCGGCCCCACGCCGTCCCATAAGTCGTTGTAAAACTCCTCCCACATCGCGGCGACGTGGGACGTGCTGAATTTATTGACGACGGACTGGCGTCCCTGGCGTCCCAGACGGCGACACAAGTCCGGGTTCTGCATCAATCGCGCGAGTCCGTCGGCCAGTGCGGCGGGATCGCCCGGCGGCACCATCAAGCCTGAAACCTCATGTTCCACCACGTCTTCCACCCCGCCGATGGTGGTCGCCAGCACCGGCTTCTCCAGAAGCATCGCCTCCGCCGGCGCCAGGCCGAAGCCCTCGTGCGTGGAAGGCAAGGCCAGAGCGTCCGCGGCTTGAATGATTGGCAGAAGCTGTTCGTGAGGCACGGCCCCGCAAAGGCGGAATTGCTCCTGTAAGCCGCACCGCGCCACTTCGTCCGCCAGGTCTTGCGCCAGCGGACCGGCACCGAAGGCCAACACCTTCGCACGCAAGCCGCGTTGGGCGAGGAGGTGCAAAGCCTGGATGAAAAAGCGGTGCCCCTTTTGCGGCACGAGGCGAGCCGCGATCACGACTACGAACTCCCCATCGTTTACTCCGTAGCGCGACAGCACCGCATGGCGCTGCAGATCGGCTTGAGGCGCGATGCGCTGCACGGGGAAAGAGTTGGGAATGACCGCCACCCGGGCCAGGTTCAAGTTCGTTTCGAAGTGGCGCGCGACGGCCCGGCTTACGCCGGCGTGTCCGTCCATCCCGTATCGCATGAGGGCGGCGTGCATTGCCTTGATGGCCCGCCGCCGCACGCTTTCGGCGGGATATAGATCGTAGTCAACGTTGTGGAAGGAGATCACCCGCCGCGGGCCTGTCAGCAGGGGACGACTCAGGGCCGTGTAAATCCCGGCGAAGAAAAGATGCGCGTGGAGAACGTCGAATTGCCGGCGCCGGCCCAAGCCGGTGAGTCTGCGCACGGCTTGCGGAGCGTGCCACCGATGGCGCAGATTGAGGCGATGCACGCGCACGCCCGCTTCTTCCAACTCGGCGGCCGTGTCGTAAGGCGGCCACAAAGCCGCGACTTCGCAGCGGTAGCCGCGCTCCTGCAAAGCCGGCAGGAGATTGACGAGGGCCTGCTCCGCTCCGGCGCGCCCCAGGCTCTCGATGACGGTCAAAACGCTCAACTGACGCGGTGACTGGCTACGCATTAAGTCCTTGCTCTGAAGTCGGGACACATTTTAAAACGAGAAAACAGAAGGTTAGTCATTCTGAGCGTAGCGAAGAATCTCTGCGTCATGCCAGCTATCATGCAGAGATTCTTCGCTACGCTCAGAATGACCGGCCTCTCTTGTCCCTTCGCTTCTAAAGTGTCCCGACTTCAACTCCTTGCTCAACTCCCAATTCAACGCCAGATGGACACGAGGTCGCGCCCCAGCAGTTCGCTGAGGTGCTCCGTTTCGGGCGCGAATTCCGCTTGCAAGCGTTGCCGCAGTTGTGGATTCATCGGGGGCCGTGGCTCGACTTTGGTGTTGAGTTGATCCAGGTTGGAGGCGAGGTGTTGGCGCGCCGCGGGAAATGGCATCAGCAATCGTCCCATTTTTCGCGCGGTCGGAGAGCCGATGAGGTGCACCAATGCCATGCTTCGTCGCGCGGTATTGGGATTGACCACTTCGAACTCCGGGTGAAAGTCCGCGGCGATGTCCAAAAACTGGCAGGTCTGCTCGTAAATTTGAGAAGCGTTTTGCTTCAGGTCTTCAAAAATGAGCACTTGCACGTTTTCCCGTCCGAAGACGTCGAAGTATCGCTTGACGTGCTCCGTGTAGCGCCCCGTTTCACGATATAAAACGAACTGGAGAATGGCGACGTGCCTGGGGACGCGCAATCCGTGTTTTCTGTCCTCCTCCGCCTGCAGGGCGGCTTCGAAGTCCGCGATGTTTTCGTGGCCGCTGTATACCGCTTGCGAGTGCAAAGAGTAAATCATTTCAACCGGATTGCGCAGCATGATGATGATGCGCGCGTCCGGGCGAAACTCCTTGATCGCGGCGGGCGCGGCCTGCGAATAGAGATACCATACCGAAGCTTCGCCAACTCGCTTCTCATGGACGGCTTCCGCGAACAGGCTGAGATAGTCGGCCTGATTTTGGAAGGCGTTAAAACCCAGATCGGGGGCGAAACGGTGCGGCTCCTTGACCTCGGGCATGAAAACGTCGGGATGTTGTCTCAAATATGAGTAGAGCGCGGTGGTTCCGCATTTGGGCGCGCCCACGATGAAGAAGTCGGGTGTCCTCATGTCCTCAAGTCTTTCTCCTGCTCGATCAACAGCCTATTCTCCGCCATGTTCTCCGGCTCAGGCGCGCGCCCGGCGGCGAGCGCGGCTTTATCGTCTCGATACTTGATCACCCTGGCCGGAACACCGGCGACCACGGTATAGGGGGGCACGTCGCGATTGATGACGCTGTTGGCGGCGACGATGGCGCCATCGCCGATGGTCACGCCGCGCAAAATGATGGAGTGCGTGCCGATCCACACGTCATTGCCGATGCGCACCGGCCTGACGCGCAGTCCTTGCTCGCGAATCGGCGCGTTGGCATCGTCAAACCCATGATCCGCGTCCACGATGTAACAGTAGGCGGCGATCATGGTGTTTTTGCCGATCTCGATGCGTTCCTGGCAGACGATCATGGAGCCAACTCCGATGGCTCCGCAGTGGTCTATTTTAAGTGTTCCCTTGCCCCAGATGGTCACGTGGTCGTGTAGCCTGACACCGTTGCCCAAAAAGATGCGAATGGGGCCTTCGATGCGCAAGCCTCGACCAATGACGCAGCGCGACCCGAAAGCATCGAAGCGGTGCGTCCAAAACAACATGCGCCCCATTTTTTGCAGCCAAACAAGAGACTTGGAGCGGGGTCGCACCATGGCCCTCCAGGCACGCCCCACGGTTTGTCCCAACACTTGGAGCAGGCCGTCGAAAGCGCCCCAGCACAGATTCTTGATCGCTCTCATTTTGCGTGGAATGCTTCGGCTGCCCTCTTAAAAACCGTCTAAAATGAAGCGGAGTCATTCTGAGGGGAGGGGTGCGACCCGAAGAATCCCCTTCGCATTGGGGGATTCTTCAGTCGCTTAGGCTCCTTCAGAATGACATCCGCCTTTTAAGAGGGTTTCTCAGGTCTCTCTCCGGCTGCTCTCCCTTTGACCCGCAACAGCGGCCCTGCTTGCGATTTCAGTTTATCAGGATGGATTGGGCGAATTGATTCCCGTTTCTCCCGGTTGAGGCTTTCGCAAAGAGCATTAATCGGGAGCCAGCCGAGCTTCTTGCGAGGAGACGCCGGCGTGCGTCGGTGCGGGCACGGGCCGATCCGCGGCGTTAGCGGCGTTCGGCGCCGTTTCCCGGCGCACTACCCTGTAAAACACCCAACAGGCCCCCAGGGCACCGGCCACGAAGCTGGCCTGCAAGACCATGAGCCGGCCCGACAGGAGATAAAGCCCGGCCCCGCCGGCCAGCATCAACCCCAACAGCAGGTTGGCCCGGCCTAGCAGGCCCCGGCTGTATTTCAACGCGGAAAGCAGCACGTAGAGCAAAGCCAACAAGCAATGACTCAGGGCATAAGCCCACACCATGTAGCGCAGCGGTTGGCCAAAGCTCATGCAGAGCGCCATCCCCGCCAGCAGGAAAGCGGCCCATGCGCTATCTATCAACAGGCAAAGACGGTAGTCCGCCTTGTGCTGCAAGAAGATCAAATAACACCAGGTGAAGACCTTTGCCACGATGACGACGCATAGCACCGGCACGAAGCCGGCGGCTGCGATGAAGTCCTGCCGGAAAAGCAGCGGAATCAAGAGCGGAGCCGCCAGCGTGAGCAGCAGCACGATAGGCAGGCTGAGCGCCAGGAGCATGCTCAAAAATCGGTTGACGAACGCATCCTTTTCCTCTTGCCGGTCCAGGCGCCCCAGCGCGGGAAGATAATAAGGCGTCATGGCCGAGGCCAACACCGCCATGATGCTGGTCTCGAACATGGACGCCGAGCTATAGAGTCCAAAGTTGTGCGTGCCGTAGTGCCGCGTGATGACGAACTGTAAAGACATCAGGGCCGCGCTATCAACGACCGCGCGCAAAGCCATCAAAGAAGAAACGGGCATGGCGCGGAGATGGCTCCATTCACGCCGGGAGATGCCCAGATCGCGCCACGTCAACCGGTATTCGCGCCACACCAGAAACGCGCCCATCATGGCGCCAATGCAGCACGTAAGCCCGATGACCATCGCCAACCCCACGCGGCCTAACTGAAGCAGTGGATAGAGCGTCAGGAGCGTCAGCGTCGAAGTCAGGACATTGATGAAAATGACTTGCTTGAGCTTCAGGCGTCCGTTCAACAAGGCCCCGGTGATCTGCATGCCCAGCACGCCGCTGACCAATGCCAGCACGATGCGCACTTCCGCGACGTGCCGCGCCGCCTCAGCCTTGAATATCAGGACGGCAACGGGATAGGCGAGGAACAGAGCGCAACCGCCGATGATGAACATCTGCCCCAGAAAGAGCATCCAGGCGGCGCGGAGCACTTCTCTGGCTTCCGCCAGCGATGGCGCCGTGGAGACGCGCTGCACGATGACGGTCATCGTGTCCAGGGCGAGCACCGTGCTGACGGTGATTGTCAGGCTACGAAACAGCGCGACCAGCGCCACACCCTCGGTGCCCGACACCAGGGCGATGACCTTGTTGGTTGCCAGGCCCAGAAGCAGAGTGAGCAGCGATGCCACCGAGGTCAGGCGAACCGCCGAACCCAGAGAAGGCACCGTGGACGAACTTGACGAACCGGCGCTCTGCACGGGCTGTTCGCGTTTCTGCAACAAACTCGGTGTTCCTCTCATGAAGCGCAACGGTGGCGGTCTGGCTTTCCGGGGTAGGTTTTGGGAGAGAAGCGGAAGGAACAGGGAGAAACAAGAGAGTTTGTCATTCTGAGCGGAGCGAAGAATCTACCGCGAGATGAATCTCGCGGTAGATTCTTCGCTCCGCTCAGAATGACAGTGCCTTCTGTTCCCTTTGCCGCTAAAAAGTGTCCTGTTCTCAGCTTGAAGGGAGGCGTTCCTGCCTTTTTAGACGGCTTTTCACTCCGTCTCGGCCACTGCGCTACGGGCTACCTACCGGACGCCGTGGACTCGGCTTCTTCCCGCGACGAAGGGCTTTCCACTCCTCCGTTGTGCCCCTCGCTGTGCCCCTCTCCCTCGTAGGAGTAGTATTTGTAGTAGCCGTATTTGTAGTAGCCGTAGTAGCCATAGGGATCGTTGTGCGGCTTGATCTTATTGAAGACCGAGCCGAGCAGACGGCCACCGGCGTGGCGGATGTTCGCCTGGGCGTGCTGAATGTGTTGGGCGCTGGTGGTATCCGCGCTCACGATCAGCAAAACACCGTCAACGATGGTGCTGAGCACCTGGGCATCGGTCAAGGACAGCACCGGGGGGCTGTCTATGATCAAAAGGTCGCAGCGATCCTGCAGCTCGGCAATCAGGCGGCGGCTGTGGTCACTGCCCAAAAGCTCCGGAGGATTGGGGGGAATGGCCCCAGCCGTCATGACCCATAGGTTCTCGACGGCCGTGGGGTGCAACGCGCGATCCAACATCTCCGGTTCGATCAGGGCGTTGGTGAAGCCTGGGATCAAAGGCAGATTGCTGAGGCGATGCTGCGTCGGACGGCGCAGGTCACAGTCGAGCAATATCACGCGCTTGCCGTCATAGGCCATCAACGCCGCCAGGTTGAGCGCGCAAAACGACTTGCCCTCGCTGGAATTCGAGCTTGTGATCAGCACGCTGCGCAGCGGGGTGTCCACAGCCGAGAACATGAGGTTGGTGCGCACGATGCGGCAAGATTCCAGGAGCAAATTGGAAATCGAGCCTTTGGACTGGGAGCCTGAGGAGCCGCGCTTCGATTTTTCTCCACGCGCCCCCTGCGGCAACGCCCCCTGCGGCAGCGTCTCCTGCGGATCGCCCGATTGATTTTCAGATTTCAGCGCCGGCATTTGCGCGCCGGGAGTGAGCAAAGCGGACAAAGCGACGCCCCCCGCGGATTCCAGCAGCGGCAAGGTGCCCAGCACGGGCGCGCCGAGCAGCGGCTCCAATTGATCCGCCGAGTGCACCGTATTGTCAAGCTGTTCCAGCAACGCCGCCACCAATCCCGCCAATATCAGCGCGCAAAGCACGGCCACGATGATGGCGTGCGCCCAGGTGCGCCCAACCGGCACGGCGTTCGTGGCCGGAGTCAGCGTGGTGGCGGTGCTCAATTTATTGTAGCGGGCCAGCTTCATCGCCGTGTAACGGTCGGAGAGCGTTTCGTAAGTCGCTTCCAGCAGCTTCACCTTGCTGTCGAGCTGGCTCAGCTTGAATTCGGTGGCCGGCAATGCGGCCGCCGCGCGACGCGCCTGGGACAATCGCGTGTCCAGGGAACGCACCCGTTCCTGCACGCCGTGCTGCACCGCGGCGGTGCGCTGGTCCAACAATCGCTGTGCCGCTTGCCACTCCTGGCGCGCCCGGCGCGCTTCCGGGGCATCGGGCAAGAAATCGCGCAGCACGGCGTCATATTGGGACTTGGCGGCGGCGGCTTTTTGCTGGAGGTCGTTGATCACGTGGTCCCCCTGCACGGTCTGGCCGGCCACACCGGCGGCGGCTTCGAGCCGCGCGGTCTGCGCTTCCTTTTCCAGGTCGGTCACCGCGCCGGCGGTGGCGGCGAGGCGGGCGTCCATGGACAAAATACCGGTGCGCTCCCTGAAGTCTTGCAGCTCCCTCTTGGCCTGCAACAACAGCTTCTCCGCCTGCGCCTTTTGGTCGCCGAGAAATTGCAGACTGTCCTCATAAGAGCTACGCACCAGTTGCTTGGTGCGCAGCACGTAAACGTCAATGAGCTTGTTCGCCAGCGCCTGGGCCGCTTCGGGGTCGCTGGCCACGACGGTAATGTCCACCAGGTCCGGGGAGACCGGAGCGGCGGCGGCGACCGGAGCGGTTTGAGCCTTGGGATCGCCCCAGCCTCGCTGCCGCATCGGGCCGTCTAGACGGCTGAGCGCCTCCGCAACCACGGGAGGGCTGGTAACCATGGCGATTTTGGTCGCCACGTTTTTACCCAGCGCATCGGAAAGGATTCCAGTGTTCAAAGGGTCGTTGGACTCCTCGAGCTGGCTGGTGGCGGAGGGCAGCAACATCGTGGCGGTCGCGCTGTAGCGGGGCGTCCCGGGGCGCAGGCGCCACGCGATCATGCACGTGGTGACGGCGAAGACGGCGAGCATGGGCAGCCAACGGCGGCGCACCATCACCAAATAACTCGCAAAATTGAAACGCGATTGAGATTTCTCAGCGGGCAACGCGCCGTCTTGCGTCAGCGCCACCAACATTTTTTCAACTAACAAACGCGTCTGCGGGTCATTTAAGTCGAAATCGCCATTGGCCCCGTCGCGCGCGGCATGGCGCATCGCCAACGCGCCGCTGTGATCCGGCGCGCCATTGAGCGGCGCAGTGGCCGTTCCATGCGCGCCGGACGCCTCGTGCTTCGCTTCTTGCGAAGATTGACTAACGTCTTTGGAAAACATGATAAACGAAAAACTCCTCCGAACCTCAACGCGGGTTCATCTCAACGCGGGTTCAAGCGCGCTCACAGTCCAAGTCCAAACAGCCTGGCCAACGTCGCGAGAGGCAGGACACTACTCAAAACGGATTTCTTCGCCGATTTCAGCGGCACGTAAATCACGTCGCCCGCCTGGAGCGGCACGCTGGCGGCAGCCGTGACGTTTTTGTCGAGCGCGACGGTGAACGCCTGCACGTTCACGTTCTCGGGCAGGCCCGTGGGACGAACGGCGCCGGGTTGGAGCGGCGCGCCTTCGGGCAAACGGCGCAGCAGGAGAATCTCCTTTTTATTGGCGTCGGGCTGCGTCCCGCCCGCCGCGTTCAACGCGTCCAGCAGCGTTATGCCGCCCTTTTCCGGCATGACCACCGGGCCGGGCTTCACCACCGCTTCCAGCACCGTCACGCGGTTGGGGTTCTTCTTCACCGTCACGAAATCGTTGTCTTTCAACGGAAAATCCAGAGGCGCGCCATTGGTGACGGCGTCGTAGATGTCCACGCTCTGCGTCTTGCCACCGCGCTGCACTATCACCTCGGAGCGCAGCGCCTCGCCGGTCAGGCCGCCGGCGCGCGCGATGAGCTGGGTCAGAGTCTCCCCCTCGATGATCTCATAGGCGCCGCTCTTGGCGACCTCGCCGGAGAGCAGCACGGTCTGCTTGCGCTCTTCGGGCAAATCGGTGGCGTCAATCCAGTCACCAAGGCGCAGGCGCGTGTTCTGGCTCAGATCGTGCTTTTGCAGGAGCGCCACCGGATCAATTTGCAGGACGCGCTGCTCGCCATTGTCCAGACGGCGCACGATGGAAAGGCGCGCCTTGTCGGGCGCAATCGCCAGACCGCCCGCCGCCGCGATGGCCTCGTTGAGAGAGGCGCCGATCGGCAATTGCAGCGCGTCCGGCTTGGCGAATCTCCCGGTGACGCGCACCTCGATGGTGTCCGGCTCCTTGACCATCACAATGTCGCCGTTTTGCAGCGGCGGATTGGTTTGTAGATCGTCGTGCAAAAACGCCTGTTGCAGGTCAATGGGCGTCAGTTTGTCGCTGCCGGCGCGGCGCAGGCTGACGCGCGTTTCCGGCAGAGGCTTCGCCAGGCCGCCGGCGCGCGCGATGACTTCCAGAACGCGTGTGCCATCGGGCACCGTGAAGGTGCCGGGCTGGCGCGCCGCCGAGCCTTCGACGAAAACCGTCAGCGTGACCGGCGGCTTGGGCGGCACGTATTCCACGGTCACGAAGTCGCCGGCCAGGATCGGCACGTTGGCCGGGTTGTTCCCGCCCCCTTTGGCGACCAGCGCCTCGCCAACGCGCAGTGGGATCGTCTGCCCCTGGCGCAAAATCGTGCCGGTGAAGCGCGATGGATCGATCTGCGTGTCGGCGGCGTTTTGTCCGGCCTCGGCGGGCACCGTCCCGGCGGGCGCCGTTCCGGCGGGAACCGTCCCGGCGGGCACTGTCTCGGCAGGCGACGCTTCGGCGATTGCGGGTGTTTTGACGCCGCCGGCGGCCACCAGCACGTCGAGCAGGCGCGGGTCCAACGGCAGCTCGTTGCCAAAGCGCGGCGTGCGATGCATTTCAAAAACGCCGGGCCGCACCACCGCGCCGGCCACCGCCACGCGCTCGGGCTCAATCGCCGCGACGGTGAGCGTGTCGCCATGCTGCACCGGCACGTTGGCCACCGACGAGGGCCGCGTCACCGCCATCGCCAGGTCAACCAACGTCGCGCCTTTGCCATGGCGCGTCAGCGTGGCCTGCACCTCGTCGAGTCGTCCCTTGACGCCACCGATGGCGGCCAGCACCTGCGTCAGGCGATAGCCCTTCTCGATGGGCACCGAGCCGGGCTTTTCCACCGCGCCCAGCACGTAAACCGTGCTCGGCTTGACCGGTTCGGGATCGCGCGGCTTCACGATGCCGACCGTGAGGATTTCGGTGCGGACGAAACGCCGGCCCAGTCGGCGGCGCAGATCGAGCTGCACTTGCGGTATGGTTTTGCCGTTGACTTTGAGCTGTCCGTAAAACGGTAGGTTGACGGTGCCGTCGGGCAGCACCGGCACGTTGTCGTGGCTGTAATTGGGGTAATTTTCGACCACGACGCGCAACACGTCTTGCGGCCCCAACTTATAGGTGCCGAGATTGACGGCGGTCGAACCGGCGGTTTTGCCGGCAGTCGGACCGGACGAAGACGGCGCGTTGGCGGTCTGCGCCGGCACGGGCAAGGTGCCTACGGGCAGGGCTTCCACCGGCAGAATCCCTACGAGCAAGACACCGAAGAGCAGCGTGCACGCCAGACGATTCCAACCGCAAGCGGGGTGTGGGGTGGCGGATGCCACGGGTGAGGGGAACGTTACGAAAACACTCATGGATGAAACGACAACGGACGGCGGATACAATTAGTCGCGCGAAGCGAAAAACGCCATCTTCAAAAATAGGACTCCAGCGTCGGCACGCCGAAAATACGAGGTTGCCGCCGCGTCGCATTCCTATTTTAACCAAAGTCGCCCGGTGCGTGCTACACGGCGCATTTCTCCTCGGAGTGAGTGGTGAGTCGTGAGTGGTAACTGAGACGTGGCAGAAGAAGGAAAACCGCTCACTACTCACCACTCACCGCTCACCACTCACCTCACCCACTCAACATTTGTCCGAGCCAGAGCATGGCGCACAGGCCGGCCATCACGCCCCAGGCCGTGACGCTCGCGCCGGCTTTTTCGATGCAATCGGGCATCAGCTCGATGAAGACGAGAAAAATCATCGCGCCGGCGGCGAAGCCGAGCGCGGCGGGCAAGAGCGGCTGAAACCACGACACCAGCAGGAACGCCGGCACGGCGGCAATCGGCTGCGGCACACTGGTCAGCACCGCCCAGCCGACGCAGGCCGGGATCGAGACGCCGGCGGCGCGCAGCGGCAACGCCACGGCGGTGCCTTCGGGAATGTTGTGCACCGCGATGGAAATCGCCATCAGCAAGCCGAACTCCAACTCGCCCGTGGCGTAGCCCACGCCCACCGCCACGCCTTCGGGGAACGAGTGGAAAAACATCGCCAGCACCACCAGGGCCACGCGGCGCGAATCGGCGCGGCTGAGGTTGGCGACGTAAAAATCGCGTCCGTCCAACAATTTGCCGGCCCAGTGCAGGAAACCGGCGCCGACCAGCAGGCCGGCGACGACTTCCCACGGCCTGCCACGAACCAGCGCCTGGTGCGCCAGGAAGAACAGCGACGCGGAGAGCATCATGCCGCCCGCCACCGCCGTGAGGAAGCCTTGCCGCGCGTCGCTGACGCGATGCACGAAGCCCAGCGGCAACGCGCCCAGCCCGGTGGCGAAATCGGTCAGCAGCGCCACCCAGAACACATACCAGACGGAGACGGACATCGCGGAGAGTTTATAGTCCCAAGACCAAAGACCAAAGTCGAACCGGGCAATGGTCTTTGGACTTTGGTCTTTGGCCTTTGGTCTTGGGTCTACAAGGCGGCGCCGCTTTTGCAGGTGCCGTCTGCTCGGCACAAGTCAAGTCAGGAGGAGACTCATGGGCAACTCGGCTGCAAGGGATTTCGGCGTGCAGAGCTACTGCTTCCGCCACTTCAAGGACAACGCGACGGTCGCCGAACTGGTGAAGAAAATCGGCGTGGACAAAATCGAGGTGTGCGCCGTGCACGCCGACTTCGCCGATGTCGCGGGATGGAAAGATATCGTGCAAATCTACCGCGACGCCGGTGTCGGCATCGTTTCCATCGGCGTGCAGACGTTCACCGGCAACGCCGTGGAGCGCCAGTGGTTCGAGTGCGCCGTCGCCGCCGGCGCCAAGCACATCTCAGCGCATTTTCGCGTGGACAGCTTCGCCACCGTGGTGCCCGACACCGCCAAATTGTGCGAGGAATACGGCGTCAAGATCGGCATCCACTGCCATGGCGGCTACATGTTCGGCGGCTCGCCGGACGAGCTTTCACACCTGCTGGCCATCGGCGGCCCGAATATCGGCGTCTGCATTGACACCGCCTGGTGCATGCAAATCGGCCCGCGCCAGGGCAATCCCGTGCAGTGGGTCGAGCAGTTCAAGGAGCGCGTGCACGGCGTTCACTACAAGGACTTCGTTTTCGACCGCAACGCCGCCTGGCAGGACGTGGTGGTCGGCACCGGCAACCTCGATTTGCCGGCGTTCGTGCGGGCGCTCGAAGCCAACGATTTCAACGGCATGGCGGTCATCGAATACGAGGCCGATGTCGAAAACCCCGTGCCGGCGCTGACCGAGTGCGTCAACAAAATGCGCTCGCTGGCGGGGTGAGTAGACAGGAGACGAGAGACGAGAGAGGGGAGACATCAATCGCGTGATGTCTCCCCTCTCTCGTCTCTCGTCTCTCGTCTCTCGTCTCTCGTCTCTCGTCTCTCGTCTCTCGTCTCCCCTCTCCCCTCTCTCGTCTCCTGTCTACTCTTCCCTGGGCGCCAGCGGCAATCGAAACGTGAATTGTGCACCGCCGTTCGGCGCATTGCCGGCCTTGAGGGAGCCGCAGTGTTCCTGCACGATTTGGCGGGTTATCGCCAGCCCCAGTCCGGTGCCCTGCTCGCGGCGCGAGACGAACGGCTCGAAAAGCGTGGACACGATGTCCGCGGGAATGCCGGGGCCGTCGTCGGTGACGGTGACTTCGGCCATCTCGTGCTCGCTGTCGTAGCGGGTGGCGATTTTCAGCGTGCCGCCTTCGGGCATCGCCTGCACCGCGTTGCGCAGCACGTTCAGAAAGGCGCGCAAGAGCGCCGGCGCGTTCATGCGCAGCCACGGCAGGCTGGGATCGTAATCCTTTTCAATGGCAACCTGTCCCGCATTGGCAGCGGCACTGGCGCCGCCGGCCAGCAGACAGGCCTGATCCAGCACTTCGTGCAGGTTACCGCGCGACATTTTGAGCTGCGGCGGGCGCGCCACCACCAGCACGTTGGTCAGCAGGCTTTCGAGGCGCGCGGCCTCCTCGACGATGATTTGCGCGTGTTGCCGCACGCTTTCGCTGTCGTCGGGAGAACGCATGATGCGGCGCGCGAAACCGCCCAGCGTCACCAGGGGATTGCGGATTTCGTGGCTGACGTGCGCCACGGTTTTGCCCAGCGCCGCCAGCGCGGTGGCGCGTTGCACGTCTTCCTGCGCGCGCTGCAATTCATCGTTGGCCGCTTTCAGGCGTTGCAACAGCACCGCGGGATAGCCGAACATCAAGGCGATCAGGAAAAACGCCAGGATTTGCGAGAGGAGTTCGTCCAGCGTAAAGGACGCTCGCGGCAGGGTGGCCAGCGCCAGCAGATAAAACGCGGCCAGCGCCAGCGCCGCCCACGCGCCGCGCATCCCGAAGAAAAACGCCGCCGCCAACAGTGGCGCGTTCGCGTATAAACCGTAAGGCGAATCGGGGCCGCCGGTCAACGCCAGGAACGCCGCGACGATAGCCAAATCCACCCCCAGCAGCCACGGGCGGCGCGTCAGAGCGCGGTCGGCCAACGGATGCCATAAGCTCAGTGCCACGTTGCACAGCATCGCCACGCCGAAAACGTAGAAAACAATGGGCGCCGCCGCGGGCGCCAACGCGAAGGGCGGTGTTTCCTCGCGCGCCAGCAGCGCCAGCGCCGCCGGCAGCAGGCTGATCCAGCGCACGCCGAGCAGGAACAGCAGGATATCCTCGTCGCGGATCGCGCGACGCAACCAGCCGGGCGCGTTCGTCTCTTCGCGCGGCGCGTTCCGTGCGTCCCGCGCGTCCCGTGCGCCCCGCGCGTGGCTGATGTCCCTCGCGTCCTGCCTCATCTCCTGCGAAATGCGTTCTTGCAGCGTCAAGTTTCGTGCCGCGTGTGGTGCCGGTGTCATGGCCAGTCTCCTGAAAATAAAGTTTGGCGGACGCGCCGCGGTGCCTCGTGCACCGTGGCGCGCTTGGGTTCGTAAAGCTGCGCGTTGCCGTTCACGACTTCTCGCATTTCCAAACACAAAGGCCACAAAGAAATTCACAAGGAAATTCACAAAGCCCTCATGAACTGCGTTCGTCACAAGGCATGAAAATCGAGGGCTGTTAAAAAGATTCCCGTGTTCTTTGTGCGCCCTTTGTGTCCTTTGTGTTTAAAGATCATTTCCTTCGCGTGCCGGGCACGTCGTTGGCAATTGAGCGCAAGTAGGCGCCGGCGCACAGCGGGCAAAAGTGCTGAGGCCGCTGATGATTTCCCGTTACGGACAGCCAGCCGGCGGCGGGCCGTTCGGCGACCGCGCCCGCCGGCGTGGCGCGCTCCAGAGGATGCAGGGCAATCGGCCACCGCGTCTGCGCCGCGCATTCGGCGCCGTCGCAGCGCACTTCGCGTCCATCGTGCAACGTGCTCATTCCAACCTCTTGGGCTTCCAAAGCAAATTATGAAAATTCACGGCGAAAACGGCATCCGCCAAATGGCGGATTATCCGAACGCGGAAGTTCGAACGCGGAACGCGGAAAAGTCATAGCTCCCACGTTTCCGGCTTCCGCGTTCCGCGTTTAAAAGTTCCGCGTTAAAATAGCCGCTGGCTTGCCGTGCGTCTTACCATGCGTAATACCGTGAACTTTCGTCCGGCCATCTCTTGCCCGCCCGTGGTGGCTTTCGCGCGGGCGGTGCTGTCGCCGACGCTGCGCTTGGCCCGTGGCGTGGCGCAGGTGGAAATCGCGGCGGAGGACGTGGCGCGACTCCAGGCGCTGCAGGGCGAGCGCGTGGTGCTGACGCCCAATCATCCGACCAACACCGATCCGGCGCTGCTTTTTGTGCTCTCGCGGCGCGCCGGCATCAACTTCAACTATCTCTGCTGCCGCGAGGCCTTCGACGGATGGGGCGGGCTGTGGGGCGCTTTCATCCAGAGGATCGGCGCCTATTCGGTGGTGCGCGGCACCGTGGACCGCGACTCCTTTCGCTACACCCGCGAGCTATTGGCCAGGCCGGCGGCCAAGCTGGTGATCTTCCCGGAAGGCGAGGTCTACAGCCAGAACGATTCGCTGCTGCCGTTCCAACTGGGAGCCTTGCAACTGGCGCTGTGGGGTCGTGAAGAAGCGCGCAAAACAGAGCCGGACGCGCAAGTTTTGCTGCTGCCGTGCGCGCTGCGCTATCGCTTCGCCGGCGACGTGCGCCCGGCGCTGCAACGCAAGTTGGCCGGTCTGGAACGCCACCTGAAACTGGCGCCGGGGCCGGACGACCCCGATGACGTTTACGCGCGGATGCTGCGCGTCACCCTCACCGTTTTTGAAGCCATCGAACGCGAATACAATCTGAAGCCAGGCGAAGACGACGAGCTGGCGGCGCGCGTCACGTCGGCCAAGGAAGCGGCGCTATCGCGCGCCGCGCATTTGCTTGGCGTGCCGCTGCAAGGCGCGCTGGCCAAAGGCACCCTGCCCGAACGGATGCGCGCTTTGCTGCACACCGCCGAGCAGAAATTGCACGAGGACTTCGCCGACGCGCACGCTCCGGCGGCGCTGGTCAGCCAGCATTTGGAGCGCGTGCGCCTCGCCTGGCGCGACCTCAGCCGCCTGGCGAACTGGATCGCCATGTATGACGGTTACGTGCGCCAGTCACCGGTGGCCGAGCGCATCGCCGAAGTGGTCTATCGTTTGGAAATGGAGGCTTTCGGACGGGCATCGCATGCGGGGAAACGCATCGCCACGGTGCGCGTCGGCGAGCCTCTGCCTTTGCCGGAGGAAATGAACCGGCGCGATTTGCCAGCATTGACGCTGCAACTCGAAAAGGCCGTCGAAACGCTGCTCAACGCGGAACCTTTGAACGCGGAAACCGGAACGCGGAACGCGGAAAAGTCATAGCTCAAACGTTTCCGCGTTCCGCATTAGTTCGTGGGGTTACCGGCTTTGGGTTACTGGCTTTGGAAATCCTGCCAATCAATGCCCAATTGGCGAACGACGGCGCGCACAGTGCCGGTCTTGAGGTCGCGCCCACCCCAGTCGGGGATGACCGTGGCGCATCCCGTGTGCGGATTGAGCTTGCGATGCGACCCGCCGCCCCTGCGAGGCAATTCCTGACAGCCCAGCGCCGCCAGTTTGCGGACGACTTCTCGATAAGTCATGGCGTGGCAACCACTGTCTCCAGCCACAGCGGGGCGTTGGCATCGAGAATAAGGGCGTTCGGGGGCAGCGTCCGTCCCAGTTCCTGATACATCTCCACCACCGCTGCCAATGCGTCCTGAACGTTAGTCAGCGCCTCCGCGATGGAATCGCCTTCAGTCACTGACCTGCCCCCGAAAAGTAGTCCAGATCAAAAGTGAGAGTCATCCTCAAGAGGAGGGATTCTCATGAAAGCCAGACAATGGAGCGAGGAGCAGATCATCACCCTGCTGCGCCAAGCTCACAGCGGGGCGACGCCTATCGCCGAGTTGTGCCGGGCGCACGACATTTCCCAGACCACCTTCTACAAGTGGCGTCAGAAGTTTGGCGACCTGAACGTGTCCGAGGCCAAGCGGCTGCGTGCCCTGAAACAAGAGAACACGCGCCTCAAGCGCTTGGTGGCCGAGCAAGCCTTGGACATCCTGGCGCTCAAGGAGGTGCTGTCAAAAAAATGGTGGCAGCGGCCCAGCGTCAAGAGGCGGTGGCGTATCTGCAAGGGGTGGTGCTGGCCGGGCAGAGCCAGCCCCTCTCGCAACGCCACGCCTGCGCCATTCTGGAGGCCAACCGCGCCGGAGTGCGCCGCCCGGCGCGGCGTCCGGCACGAGATGCGGCGCTGCGGGAGCAGTTGCAGACCATCGCCCAAGAGCATCCGCGCTATGGCTACCGCCGCGCCTGGGCCGTAGTCAACAAGCTGAACGATGCCAGCGCCAGCGCCAGCGCCAATGGGCGCGTGAACCGCACAGGTAGGCACACTTTACATCGCGCCGGGTAGCCCCTGGCAGAACGGCTACGCGGAGAGCTTCCACGGCAAACTGCGCGACGAGTGCTTGAACCGGGAAGTGTTCACCAGCCTGGCTGAGGCGCGGGCTGAGGCGCGGGTGGTCATTGAGCAGTGGCGACGCCACTATAACACGCAGCGTCCGCATTCCAGCCTGGGCTACCAGACCCCCGACCAGTTCGCCGCCAACTGGCGGGCCAAACAGCAGTAAACTCTCAACTTAGAACTGGACTACTGTCTGGGGAGCACCTCAGAGCGATTCCGGCAGCGATATTCTTAGGCTGCCGCCCCCTTTTGCATTCGAGTTGTTGAAGCGAAACCACGATACCAAGTCCTTTTCCTGTGGCGAAGAGGACTTGGATTTGTATGTCAAGCGCTACGCCTTTACCAACGCTCGCAAGGGATTCAGCAAAACCTACGTTGCCGTTTATGAAGGCCAGAATCAGGTTCAGGGCTACTACTCCATTTCGGTGGACGGCGTGGCCCTGGATTTAATGCCAACGCCCGCCGGAATGCCTTCCAAAGTCCCTTTGCTCTTGATCGGGCGTTTGGCGGTGGACAACGCTAATCAGAATCGGGGACTCGGCACCGACCTGCTCATGCACGCTTTTCAAACCTCCATGAAGGTTGCCGAGGCCGTAGGAATATACGCGGTCGCAGTAGATGCCCTCAACGAAAGAGTCAAGCACTTTTACGAGAAGTTTGGCTTCACTCCTTTCACGGACAGCTCGCTCCATTTGTTCTTGCCCTTAGACGAAATCCGTCCCCTCTTTCCAGCAGAGTCCAACACGTGAGGCGCAAAAAAGCGCCGTGACGAAATTCGCCACGACGCCGAATGAAAAGCAAGCTACGCGCGCAGCGCCGCCTCCTGCGCGGCAACGCATTCGGGCGTGAGGATGTCTTCGATCACTTCGCGCGCTGATTGCAACTCCGTGACGCGCTTGCCACTGAGACCCAACGTCACTACGGGCGCTTCTTCGTCGGTGTAAAAACCGGCGGTAGAGAGCAGGCCGCTGCATAGGCACACGCGGCCTGCGAGATCGGCTTCGTCGCCGCCGCCGCGTTAAACGCGCTTGACCGGCGCAGGCATCAGGCCGGCGCGGCGGCGATGCACGCTCAGATAGCTGAACCTCTCCGCCGCGCTGCGCACCGCGCGTTCGCTGCCTTTGGCGATGAGCAGCGCCTTGCCGGGCGACAGCGTGAACGTCTCGCCGTTGACCGTCACTTCGCCTTGGCCGGCGACGCCGATGAAAACCACGTCCACTTCGTGGTTGACGTGCGGCGCCACTTCGCCGCGCTCATCCCAACAAAGCAACGTGAGATTGAGGTCGTCCAGCGCACGGCCCCACAGCGGCCCGGTGCCGTCGGCGGCGCTGAGCGCCATCAAATCAATAAAAATCTCGTTAGCATTGGTCACTTTGGAACCTCTTTTTCAAAAGGAAACACTTGCCGGAGAGTATGGAGCAAGAAGGAACGTCTCACATCCGCCAAACGGCGGATTGCCACGCAGTAGCCGCGCAAAAACACAAAAAACACAAAGGCACAAAGAAGAAAAGAGAGAACTCAGGGCATTCTGCTCTTGGCTTCTCTCAAAATCTCTTTGTGTCTTTGTGTTTTTTGTGTTTTTGCGCGGCTATCAGTTGGTTTTTTCGGTCAGGCCGTGGCGCGCGGCCCACACCGCCGCCTGCACGCGGTCGGAGACGCCGAGCTTGGCGATGATGTGCTCGACGTGCGTCTTGACCGTGCTCTCGGAAATGAAAAGGATCGGCGCGATCTCGCGGTTGGACAGTCCGGTGGAAACCAGACGCAGCACTTCGATCTCGCGCTCGGAGAGCGGCTGGATCAAATCCTCTTCGCCGCGACCGGGGCTGATGCCGCGCAGGGCGCGCGTCAGGTCGTCGCGCGAGAGCAGCGTCTCGCCATCCGCCACCGCGCGCAGCGCTTCGATCAACTCCTCGCGTTCGATGCCCTTGAGCAGATAGCCCGCCGCGCCGCCAGCCACCGCGCGCGCCATGTAGGTTGGGTTGTCGTAGGTCGTCAGCATGATGACCGAGGTGCCCGGCAACTCCGCCTTGAGGGTTTGCAGCGCATCGAGGCCGTCGCCGCCCGCCATGCGGATGTCGAGCAAAATCAGGCGCGGCTTCAACTCGCGCGCTTTTTCAATGGCCTGCTTGCCCGATGACGCCTCGCCGATCATCTCGAACTCGGTGTCTTCGAGCATCGAAGCCACGCCGCCCCGCCAGATGGCGTGGTCGTCCACCAGTAAAACGCTGATCGTTTCCATTGTTCGTGCCTCTGTTCGGAGTCGGGTGCCCTCCGGGCGGACGTAAGCGCCGTTCTGGACGCGCCTGACGGCGCTATTTCGAACCACGCGCCTGACGGCGCTACTCCGAACTTTTTTCCGGCGCCGGCTCCAGCGCCGGCAAGATCGCGCGCGCCAGCGTGCCTTCGCCGGGCCGCGATTGCAACTCCCATTTGCCACCCAGCAAATTCACCCGCTCGGCCATGCCCTGCAAGCCGATGTGGCCTTCGTCAGACTGGCGCTCGTCCGGCTCGAAACCGGCGCCCCAGTCGCACACTTCGAGGCGCAACTGCGATTGATCCGGGCGCGCTCCCGGCTCCAGCAAGAGCAGCACGCGCACCTGGGCGGCGCCGGCGTGCTTGCGCGCGTTGGTCAGCGCCTCCTGCGCCACGCGATAGGCGCCGGTCTCAATGGTCCAGTCGAAGCGGCGGCCCGCGACGTTGTGGATGAACTCGGCCTCTTCCCAACCGGCGCGTTTTTTTTCCTCGTTGATGAGCTGCTCCAGCGCGCCGGCCAGTCCCAGATCGTCCAGCGCCAGCGAGCGCAGGCCGTTGACCAGGCGCCGCGATTCGACCACCGCTTCGTGCAGATATTTCAGGCCGCGCTCCAATTCGCGCGAGGCTTTGTCCTCGTTGCCGCCAGCGTGCGCGCGCTTGAACGATTCGAGATGCGCGTGCGAGGCCATCACGAACTGCGTCAGGCCGTCGTGCAGGTCGTAGGCGACGGCGCGGCGCTCTTCTTCCTGCGCGGCGATCAGGCTTTGCACCAGGGCGCGCTGCCTCTTGAGCAAGTGCAGGTTGTGAATCGCCACCGCCGCGTGCGCGCCCAGCGCCTGCACCGCCATTTCGTCGCCTTCGGTGAACGCGCCGCCGCCTTGCTTTTCCGTCAAATAGAGGCTGCCCAAAACGTGGTCGCCGCGCCGGATCGGCACGCCGAGAAACGAGTTCATTTTCGGATGGTTGGACGGGAAGCCCACCGACGCCGGATGATCCGCCAAGTTGTCGAGGCGCAGCGGCTCGGCGCGGCGCAGCAGCAGGCCCAGCACGCCCTTGCCGCGCGGCAAAGGCCCAATCGCGGCGTGCTCTTCGGGCGTCAGGCCGATGGTGACGAATTCTTCGAGTTCCTGGCCGTCGGGCCGCGCCACGCCCAGTGCGGCGTAGCGCGCGCCGGCTAAAATGCGCGCCGCGTCGGCGATGTGGCGCAAGGCCTCGACGCCGGTGCGCGAGGAGAGAATGTCCAGCGCCACGCGGCTGGCGGTGTCCAGCACCAGCGAGCGGTTTTGCGCGCTCGATTGCAAAGCGCGCAACTCGCGTGTGGCGCGGCTTTGCGCCGTCACGTCGCGCACCACCAGAATCGCGCCGCCCACGGCGCCATTTTCATCGCGCACCGCCGTCCCATTGCAGGTGACTTCGATCTGGCGCCCGCCTTTGGTCAGGTGGCGCGTCTCGCGTCCGCACACCCTCACGCCGTTTTCCATCGTCGAGAGAACCTCGCGCGCCTCGAAATCGCGAATGGGCGGCAGCAAGAACGACAGCGGCTTGCCCCGCGCCTCACCCGGCTCGTAGCCGTAGATTTCCGCGGCGGCGGCGTTCCAACTCGTGATGCGCCCTTCCCGCGACAGGCCGATCACCGCGTCGCCACAGGCTTCGAGCAGCGCCGCCAACTGGTTTTGCACATTGACTTCGTTCATCCGAATGCGATTTTACCAGGGCCGCAATTCGCCATTTCCACTGGTGATGCTGCCGCGCGTGGTGAGTGCGCAAATCCTCGCACTGTTCTTCGCACGCTGACGAGATTTTCAAACACAAAGAACACGAAGAAACCACAAAGAAACACAGAGCAATTGGATGCCTTCGTGTTCTTTGTGATTTCTTCGTGTTCTTTGTGTTTGAAATCAATTACCGCGCTCGGCGAAGGCGCGCAGGGCTTCGGCGCGCATCGTCGCCGCCGAGATCTCCAGGCCGGCGCAGATTTCCACGGCGCGCACGTTGGTGTAAACCAGCATGCCCAGGCCGTCCACCGGCGTGGCGCCCGCGGCTTTGGCTTCGCGGAGCAGGCGCGTTTCCAGAGGGTTGTAGACGATGTCGTAAACCGTCTGCCCGGCGCGCAGCAAACGCGATGGCACCGGCGTTTCCTCCTCTTTGGGGTGCATCCCTACCGAAGTCGCGTTGACGAGCAGATCGGCGTCCGCCAGATATTTTTCCAGCGCCTCGTCACCCAGCGGCGCGGCACTGGCGACAATTCCCAGGCTGGCGGCTTCGTCGGCGATTTTCGCCGCGCGCTCCACCGTGCGATTGAGCAGCACCAGCGACTGCGCGCCGGCCCGCGCGAACGTGAGCGCCAAAGAGCGCGCCGCGCCGCCACCGCCGAGAATCGCCACGCGCGCGCCTTCGACTTTCGCGCCTTCTTCTTCGAGGCTTTTGAGCGCCGCCCAGCCGTCGCTGGAATAGCCGACGACGGCGCCGTCGCCGCGAAAGTGCAGCAGGTTGGCCGCGCCGATGTCGCGCGCCGATTGGTCGAGTTGGTCGCACAGGCGCAGCACGGCTTCCTTGTGCGGGATCGTCACCATCAGGCCGAGCAAGCCGAGAGATTGCGCGCCGCGCACGGCGGCTTCGAGGTCGCCGGGCCGCACGTGGAACGCCACGTTCACGATGTCGGCGGCGATCTCGCGTAGCGCGGCGTTTTGAATGCGCGGCGTCAAAGAATGGTCAATTGGATCGCCGATGATGGCCAGGGTGCGGGTGTGGGCGGTTATCGGGTGGTGAGGTGGTGGGGTGGTGAGGTGGTGGGGTGGTGAGGTCGTGAGGTGGTGAGGTGGTGTCTGGGAAGTGCTCATGGTCAAGGTCAACAGTTTTACCGCCCTTTCACGACCTCACCACCCCACCACCTCACCACCCGTCACGATTTCCCGCCAAGCGTTTCTTTCCAGAACAGACGGCTGAGGTTGGTGCGCCATTTCTGGGCGCAATCGAGCGGAGCCAGTTTTTGCAGCGCGGCGTCGGCGCCCGTCACGCGCACGATTTCCTGGCCGCGCGCCACAAGGCGTGCGCCGTCGGAGGTGGCTTCGGCGTGGATCTCGTGCGCCATCAGGCCGCTGCGCATGAGTTCGTTCACCTGATCGGCGGCGGCGTTGGCGCGCTGCTGAGCGGCGCTTTTGTCTTTGTCGGAAAAGGCGATCTCAAACAACGTCACGTCGCCGCGCTTGACGGCGAAGCGGCCATCGCCTTCGCTGGCTTTGGCCAGGCGCCCGCCGCTCACGTCGCGCGGCGTGAAAGGCACGCCGATTTTCTGCATCTCGGCTTTGGCGGCCCCTGCGCGCTCGTCCGAGGGCGGGTGCGTGCGAAATATGCCAAGCTCCACTTCGGGATGAGCCTTTTCTTCCAGGTTCAGGCGTTGCATGAACGTCACCAGCGCCGACGGATTGTAGGGCGTTTTCACCATCTCGCCAATCGCCGCCTGGTCGGCTTCTTTTTCATATTCCTCGCCGTAGCCGTTCATGATGCCGATCAAGAGATATTGCGAGAACTGCATGACGTCCATGCCGGCGCGTCCACCGCCCAGCGCCATCAGCATCGCGGCCACGCCAGCCCAACTCAGCTTGCGCGCTTTGGCCTCGCCGCGCAAGGCGTGCAGCCGCGCGTTGTGCCCGATTTCGTGCGCCAGCACCGCCGCCAGTTCATCGTCGTTGTTGGTGAAGTCAATCAGGCCCTTGTAGAAGTAAATCTGCCCGTTGGGCAGCGTGAAGGCGTTGATGTCCTTGTCGTCAATAACTTTCACCGTATATTTGATGTCGGGCCGCGACGACGCCTTGCCGAGCGTCTCGGCCATTTTGTTCAGCTTGTCGAGCAAGGCTTTATTGGCCGCGTCTTTGGCGTCGAGCATCTTGACCTTGGGATTCTTCTCGAACTCCTCGGCGGCCTTGCGGCCCATTTCGATTTCCTTGTCGGTGGCGCCGGGCGGCGGCGCGTCCGGGTTCGGCGCGGCGAAAACCGGCGCGGCAAGGAAAAGCACGCCGAGGATGAGGGGATAAGGTTTCATGGCGATAGGCTGAAGTCGAGACACATTTGAAGCGAAGGGAAAAGAGAGGCCGGTCATTCTGAGCGTAGCGAAGAATCTCTGCATGATAACTCACATGACGCCGAGATTCTTCGCTACGCTCAGAATGACTCCCCTTCTGTTTTCTCGTTTTAAAATGTGTTCCAACTTCAAGGCAATAAGTTAAAAATGGAACGCGGAGCTTCGCTTGATTTCAATTTGGCGCGGGTTCGCGGGGCGCCGCTTCGACTCGTTCGACGTGCGCTTTTTCCGCCACGCGGCGCAGCGTGGCCGGCGGCAGATCGCCCACCGCGATCAGGCGACCGTCGCTGGTGTCACGCATCACCAGCGCGCCGGGACCGAACTCGCAGCTTTGCTCGCCTTGCGGCGCTTTTGTGGCGCCGTTGCCGGAGGAGACGTCCGTCTCCCGCGGCTCCTTCATCGAGAACACCGTGAGCGTATTCAAGCCATCGGTGTAGCGCGCCAGAGCGGCGTAGCTGCCGCGCTCGGCGCAGCGGTGCATTCCCACCGCTTCCAGCTTGAAGCCCGGCGGCAGATCGTTTTGCGCCAGGCGCGGCGGCAGCAGGCCGGTTTTCCTGGCCACGGCCTGCGCGTCCTGGCCCATGTCCTGTGCCACCCACGACTGCTTTTGCGCGCTCTCCAGAATGGTCTGCGGCGCCTTGAAGGTGCCCTGCGCGATGCGCGGGTTGATTTTCACGTCGCTGAGCTGCGTCACCATCACCGGCTGGCGCTGGTGATTGAACGTCTCCACTTTCAAAACGAGGCCGGTGGTCTTGTCAATCGCCAGGCGCTTGCCCGGCCCGGCGGCGCCCTCCACCGGCTGGAACGGCCACATCTCGACGATCTCCACCGCGCGTCTGTCCACGATGCCGGCGCCTTTCCAATCGGCGCGGTAGTTTTCCAGCAGTGTGGTGAAGCGGCGCGTGGCGATTTCGGCGGTGTCACGCCGCATCGAGGCGAACGGTCTCATGGGCGCATCGAGACTGGCCTGGCGCCAGAACCAACGCTCACTGAAGCCGGCGTGCAAACCCTGCTCGTCGCCGCTGAAATAAGCGATGCAGAGGTTGCGCGGCGCCCGCGCGATGTGCGCCCGCGTCTGCATCGTCTTGCCGCCGTATTTGGCCCATGTTTCGGTGGTCGCGGTATAGGTCAGGCGCGCGTCGGCCAGCAGCGCCCGGCACAGCAAAGCGATGGCGCGCTGCGTGGCACGCTGGTCTTGCGCCCGCCGCACGGGCGCGGCACCGACGTGACCGACGTGGCTGGTTTGCAGCGCGGCGAGGCGCGCTTGCAATTTATTCTGGCGGCGCAGGCTCCAGGTGAGAAACGCCATCACCAGGACCAATGCCGCCAGCCAATACAAACTGCTTTTGCTCAAAAGGGAACGCATGACTTTAGGAATGCAAAATGAAAAATGCAAAATCGAAGGTTGGTCATTTTGTATTTTAATTTTTCATTTTGCATTCTTCTCAGCGGACGAGGACACGAGACCCGACGCGACGTGATCCACGAAGGGATCGAAAGACATCGCCGCGTGGTAGTTCACGGCGGCGGAAGCGGTGGCCGGCGGTAGCGCGAAACGCACGCGCGCCGTGTTTTGGTTTTGCGCCGCGCCCTCGAACGAAACGGCGGGACGGCGCGGCGCGGCGATCAGCACCAGGGGGCCGCCATCGGCGGGAGTTTCGACCACGCCGGCGGGCATGCCGCTGGGAGCCAGCCACCACACGCTGCCGAAAACCGCTACGGCGCCGCCCAGCGCGACCCAGCCCCAGCGCGGCTGCTGGCGCGCCCAACCCAGAGCGGCGTCCCAAAAGGAAAGCGGCTTCGTGTCCGGTGCCGTGCGCTCCGGTGCCGTGCGCTCCGGCGCCCTGCGCTCCGGCGCCGTGCGCGATTCCCTGCGCGCTTCGCGCGCCTCTTCGACGCGCACGAAAATTCTCTGGGCGCAGGCGCGCCACATTTGGGTCGAACAGTCGGAAGAAGGCAGTGGTTGGGTCAAAGAAGAAAGCAGCAGTAGCGTATTCTGGAACGCTTCACGTTCGCGGCGGCACGCGGGACACACGGCGCAGTGGGCTTCGAGCACGGAGCATTCACCCGGTGCCAATTGCCCGGCGCTCAGCGCGGCCAGTTGAGATTGAACGCGGTGGCAATTCATGGCACGAACCTCGTTAACGACATCATGATTACGGCTCTTTATGGAAGATTGCGCGGTCTTTTCAGCCCGTCACAGTTGGCGCAGACGCCTCGTCTGGAAACCACGTTCCGCTCAAAACGCGGAACACTCTAACGCGGAACGCGGAAGCCGGAACGCGGAACACGGAAAAGTGAGCGAGACGCAGCGAACAACGAACAAAAAAGCGTGGCCGAAAAGAGAATCTCTACTCTTTCAACCACGCTTTCGTGTTTTTCTTTTCCGCGTTCCGGCTTCCGCGTTCCGCGTTAGAGTGTTCCGCGTTCACACTTCCGCGTTGACTAGGCAATATCCAACATCCGTTGCAACGCCAGGTGTGCGTCCGCGGCAATCGCCTCCGGCACCACGATCTGATTGACCACGCGCCCGTCGAGCAGGTTGTCCAGCACCCACAACAGGTGCGGGCCGTCCACGCGATACATCGTCGAGCACACGCACACGTTGGGGTTCACGCACACCACGAGCTTGTCGGGATTGTCCTGCGCCAGGCGGCTGACGAGGTTGATCTCCGTGCCGATGGCGATCTGCGCGCCGGGAGGCGCCGCCTCGACGATCTTCTTGATCTTCTCGGTCGAGCCGTAGTCATCCGCTTTCACCACGACTTCGTGGACGCATTCGGGGTGCACCACGACTTTGATGCCGGGATAGCGCTTGCGCACGTTGTCCACGTGAATCGGCAGGAACGTGCCGTGCACCGAGCAGTGGCCTTTCCAGAGCAGGATCGGCGCGCGGCGCAGCGTGTCTTCGTCCTGCCCGCCCAAATCCTCGAACGGGTTCCACACCGCGCAATCGTCCAGCGCGAAGCCCATTTCCAGAACGGCGGTGTTGCGTCCCAAATGCTGGTCGGGGAAGAAGAGCAGCTTCTCGCCGCCGGCGCCGCCTTCGCTTTCGGGACTTAGCGCCCATTCCATGATCTTGCGGGCGTTCGACGAGGTGCAGACCGCGCCGCCGTTGCGCCCCACGAACGCCTTCAGGTTCGCCGCCGAGTTCATGTAGGTGATCGGCACGATCTTCTGGCCGGCGCAGACTTCTTGAAGCACTTCCCATGCCTCTTCGACCTGGTCAATGTCGGCCATGTCGGCCATCGAGCAGCCGGCGTGCAGGTCGGGCAAAATCACCTTCTGGTGCGGCGACGAAAGGATGTCGGCGCTCTCGGCCATGAAGTGCACGCCGCAAAACACGATGTATTCGGCCTCGGGGCGCGCCGCGGCGTCTTTGCACAGCTTGAAAGAGTCGCCGCGAAAATCCGCCCAGCGAATGACCTCTTCGCGCTGATAGTGATGGCCCAGAATCACCAGTTGCGAGCCGAGCGTGCGCTTCGCCTCCGCGATGCCGTGCGCGATTTCATCGGGCGTCATCGCGTGGTATTTGGGCGGCAGCGGCGCCTGCAACTGCGCGCCGTGCTCCATGGTGATGTGCCCGCTCCACGCGCCGCCCCTGGCCTGCACCTTGTGAAGGGTGCCTCCCGGATTTCCCTGCAAATGTAACGTCGCCATTGTCTTCACCTTCGCCCGCCCCACGGGCTTTAAACTCGTCTTCACACCTCTGTGAATCTTTTCACTGTGAATGATTTCACAAAGTGTGCTTAAAAGAAAACCCCATTTCAAGGGGTCGAGGTGCCAGACGGATGAAGCGCGCTCGCGTTCAGGGATTATTTGAGGGGCCGCTTCCCGTTTGAGAAAAGCGCGCTTTGACGCATAATCAAAAGCGCCGTCCGCCGTTTTTCGGCCTTTTCATCATGCTCACCGCACATCTTTACAACACGCAAATCCAGACGTTGCGCGCGCTCGACCGCGAGCAATTGCTCGCCGGCGCGCCGTCGCCGCGGGAGCAGGCGAAAAAACAGGGGGCGCAAGACAGCGGCGGGATCATCACGCGCGGCACGACGCACTGCCGGGCCGGCGAGTTCATGTGGGTGGACGTGACCGCGCCCACCGATGAGGATTTCGCGCTGCTCGAAGAGCGGTTCGGCGTGCATCCGATGATCATCGAGGACGTGCGCGGCCAGGAAGGCCGGCCCAAGCTGCACGAATACGAGGAGCAGCTTTATCTGATTTTCCACGCGGTGGCCCAGGGCCAGGGCGGCGAGCACTTCGACATGCGTTTCGTGGAGATTGATTGCCTGGTCGGCCCCGATTACGTGCTGACGCTGCATGCCGAGCCGGTGATGCCCTTCGAGGACTTGCGCACGCGCTGGGAGCGCCATCCGGCGATGATGCAGCCCGGCCCGGCTTATTTGCTTTACGAGCTGATGGACGAAGTGCTGGACGATTATTTTCCGCTGCTCGACGTGATGGACGATCACATAGACTCGCTGGAAAACCGCATGCTCTCCGGCGAGGGACAGGGCCTGTCGGGCGAGATTTTCTCGCTGAAGCGCGGCCTGTTGCAGGTGCGACACATCGCGGGGCCGACGCGCGACGTGGTGAACACGCTGCTGCGCCGCGACGCCGAAACCGGCGGCAAGCACTTCGCCTATTTCCAGGACCTCTACGATCACGTGGTGCGCATCGTGGACATGATTGACACCTTCCGCGACATTCTCTCCGGCGCGCTCGACGTGTATCTGGCGACGCAGAGCAATCGCCTCAACGAAGTCATGAAAACCATGACCGCGATGAGCATCATCCTGCTGGTGCCCAATCTCATCGCGGCGATCTACGGCATGAACTTCGATTTCATGCCGGAGCTGCACGCGCGTCACGGCTACTCCGTGGCGATAAGCGCCATGGTGACGGCGGTCATCTGTCTGGCGGCTTACTTCAAGCGCATCGGATGGCTCTAATAAGGTAGTGAGGTGGTGGGGTGGTGATTTAGGTTCAGCAAAGGCAACACGCGCTCCTTTCGCCATCCGCCGCCACCCCACCACCCCACCACCTCACCACCCCACCCGCTAAAATACTTTGCGTGTCCTCCGTGAAAACCGCGCCACGCCGCAGAGCCAGCGCCGCCAAAGCTGCGCCCGCCGCGAAAAAGCCCTCCGACTCCCCGCCACCGCCTCACGGAGGCGCGTCGGAGCCTTCATCGCCGTGGGCGGCGCTGTGCTTCGCGCTGCTTTGCCTGCTGATGGCGGTGGCGCCGTTTTACTTTTCCACGCTCTGGCAGGCGTCCATTGACATGCTCGGCGGCGACGCTCTGGTGCCGCAGATGACGTTTCTCTCGGCCACCGCCGTCGCCTGCTTTTTGATGGCGCTCTCCGGCGCGCGCGCGCCGCGCACGCCTCTTTCGCTGCTGGTCGTCGCGTTTCTCGGATGGTGTGCGCTGTCGGCCTTCGGCACGGTTTACCGGCACGACACCGCCATCGAACTCGCGCGCGTCGCGGGCCTGGTGGCGTGGTTTTTCCTCGCGCGCGCCTTGCTGCGCGGCGAGAGTCCGCGCGATGCCGCCGCGCGACGCTTGTGTCTGCTCGGCGCGATCATTCTCGGCGCCGGCGTGGTGTGCGGCCTGGCGCTGTGGCGCTTCGCGCACGACCGCGATCCTCGCCAGTTCAGCACGTTCTTCAATCCAAACCTGCTGGCGAATTACTGCGCGCTGTCGCTGCCGCTGGCCGTGGCGTTTTGCATTCGTGCGCGGCGCCGCCCTGTCCTGCTCGTTTGCGGCGCGCTGGCGCTGCTGATTATCTTCGGCGGGCTGGCCGTCACGTCGAGCAAGGGCGGCTTCCTCTCCACGCTCGTCGCCCTGCTGGTTTTCGCGCTGGCGGCATTAGGCGCGCGGGGACGGCGCATCCTCGAAACGCTGCGCGTCCATCGCAAAATTGCGCTCGTCGCGGCTCTAATTTTCATAATCGTCGGCGGCGTGCTCTTCCAGAAAACCGTGCTGCCGCGCCTGCGGGCGGCGGGCGGCAGCGAGCTTAACTCGACGATGTTTCGCGTCTATACGTGGCAGGGCACGCTGCGCATGGCGCAGGCGCGACCGCTTTTCGGCTGGGGGCCGGGCAGCTATCCGTCGGCGTATCCGCAATTCGCCATCACCGGCTACACGCGCACCGCGCATCAGGTATGGCTGCAGCTCGCCACCGAAAGCGGCTTCCCCGCCGCGCTTTTACTGCTGGCGCTGTGCGGCGCCGGCGCGCTGTGCGGTGCTCGCGCCTTGCGGGGCGACGATTGGCCGGTCGCCGCCGGGGGTGTGGGCGCGGTAGCCGCCTTCGTGGCGCACGGCTGCACCGACGCCGGCTGGAGCGTGACTTCGATTGCACTGCTCTTGATGGTCACGCTGGCGCTTCTCGATTCGCTACACAACAAACACCACTCACCACTCACCACTCACCACTCACTCAACTATCCCTGGCTGGCCGCCGCTTCGTTTTTCGCCATACTGGTCGGGGCACATCAACGCGCGGTGCGGGGCGAGGATTTATCCGAACAATCGCGCCGTCTGCTGGCGCAGGGCGCGCCGGAAATGGCGCTCGAAAAAGCGCGGGAAGCGACCGAAGCCGACCCGCTCAGTGCGCGTTTGTGGCGCAATCTGGGGCGCGTTGAGCAGGCGCTGGGAAAAAAGGCGTTGGATTCATTCAACATGGCGCGTTTGCGTCAGCCCACCAAAGCCTCGCACGAGGCTGCTCAGGCAGCGGAACTGGAGAAATACGGACGGCGAGACGACGCGCGCACCTTTTACGATCGCGCCGTCGAACTCGATCCCAACGACCCCGGTATTCGCCTGGCGCGCGCCGAATTTTTGATGGTCTATCCCGAATCGCGCGACGCCGCATGGCGCGATTATGAACACGTCGCCGCGCTTTACAACGCGCCTTACGGCAAATATCCGGCGGTGGCCGAAATGGTCAACCTCGATTTCGCGCGGGCGTTTTTAAAGCTGGGCGAGCGCGCGCTGTCGCGGAAAAATAAAGATGAGGCAGGGCGCCTCGCGGAGCGCGGCCTGGCGGTCATCGCGCGCTGGCACGATGTCTTCAAGGAAGCGCGCAACCGCGACATCGCCGAGGCTGGCAACGCCGAAGGCTTCGCGCAGGAGGCGCGCGAAGTTGAAGAACTCGAAGCGCAACTCAACACCTTGAAGGAGCGGACACGATGATTTCGATCCTGGTTTTGCACGGGCCGAACTTGAACCTGCTGGGCAGCCGCGAGCCGAGCATCTACGGGCACCACACGCTGGAGAGCATCAACGTCCATCTGGTGAAGTTGGGCGAGGAGATGGGCGTGAGCGTGGTGGCGCAGCAGAGCAACCACGAAGGCGTTTTGATTGACGCGCTGCACTCGTCGCAAGACGACGCCGTGGTGCTCAACGCCGGCGCGCTGACGCACTACTCTTACGCGCTGCGCGACGCCATCGCGGCGCTGCCGATTCCCGTGGTGGAAGTCCACCTGTCCAACACGGCGGCGCGCGAGGCGTTTCGCCACAAGAGCGTGATTTCCGAAGTCTGCGCCGGCAGCATTTTCGGCTTCGGCGTGCTCAGCTACGACCTCGGCCTGCGCGCCGCGATCCACCTGTGCCGCGATTTCAAAATCGAAGCGCCACACAAGTGATGAAGCATGAAAATTTTCGGCGTGCAGCTCGACATGCAATGGGAAGACAAGGCGGCGAACTTCGCGCGCGTGCGCGAGTTGGTGACGCGCGCCGCGCCGCCGCCCGGCGCGTTGGTGGCGCTGCCTGAAATGTTCGCCACCGGCTTTAGCATGAACGCGCAAGCCATCGCCGAAAATCACGGCGGCGAAACCGAGCAGTTCCTGGCGGCGCTGGCCCTCGAGCACCAAATCTTCGTGATAGCCGGCATCGTGGCGCCTTCCGGCGACGGGCGCGGACGCAACGAAGCGGTGGTCTTTTCGCCCGACGGCAACCCTGAAAGTAGACCTCTCGCGCGCTACTGCAAAATCCATCCGTTTTCGTTCGGCGGCGAAGACCGGCACTACGCGGCGGGCGAGGGCATCGCGCTCTTCGCGTGGCAGGGCTTTCGCGTGGCGCCGTTCATCTGCTACGATTTGCGCTTTCCCGAAATCTTTCGCGCGGCGGCGAAGCGGGACGCCAATCTGTTCGTGGTCATCGCTAACTGGCCGCAGGTGCGTGAGGCGCACTGGCTGGCGCTGCTGCGCGCCCGCGCCATTGAAAATCAGGCCTACGTGCTCGGCGTCAACCGCTGCGGCAGCGATCCGAAACTGCACTACGCGGGCCGCAGCCAGATCATTGACCCGCGCGGCGAACTCCTCGCCGATGCCGGCAACGACGAAAGCGTCATCAGCGCCGAACTTGACCTGAACGATCTCGAAACCTATCGGCGCGAATTTTCCGCGCTGGCCGACATGAGGTTTTAAATCTCGATGGAGCGCCGCCCTTCATTTTCGTTCGCACGCCGATTCGTTCGCACGCCGATTCGTTCGCACGCCGACATAGAACTTTCACTTGACGTTTTAGCGCCGCGTCAAGCCGTTGTAGACTGTGTCACAATTCCACGCAGACTTTTGAGGCTGGCAGGGGGGACTCCCATGAATCCCATGACCGGCACGCAATCTCCAATGGGCCAATCCGCATCAGGCCAATCCACGCCAGACTCCGGCAACGGCGACCAAGCGCCGCTGGGGGCTTTGGCGCAGTTGCAGCAGGACTTGCATCTCGCGCGCGAGCTGCAGCAGGCCATGCTGCCACTGCAATATCCCACGTTTCCGCACGGCGCCGCGCCGCACGAGAGCGCCCTGCTCTTTCATCACACCTATCGCGCCAACGAAGCCATCGGCGGCGATTTCTTCGCCATTTTGCCGCTCACGGAAACCGCCGCCGGGGTGTTCCTCTGCGATGTGATGGGCCACGGCGTGCGCGCCGCGCTGGTGACGGCGATGATCGGCGCGCTGCTCGAAGAATTGAAATCCCTGACCGGCGATCCGGGCGCGCTGCTCACCGAACTCAATCGCAGCCTGACGGAGGTTTTGCAACGCGCCAGCACGCCGGTGTTCACCTCGGCGTTCTACCTGGTGGCCGACGCCGCCAGCGGTGAGATGCGCTTCGCCAACGCCGGCCATCCTGAGCCTCTGCACGCCCATCGCGCGCGGCGCAGCGGCGAAACCCTACGCATGGCCAACCTGAGTGGCGTGCACGGCCCGGCGCTGGGCATGATCCCCGACGCGGTGTATTGCACCTGCGAAGGCCGCCTGAGCGAAGGCGACCTGCTGCTGCTCTACACCGACGGCCTGTTCGAGGCGCAGCGCGACGACGGCGAGCTTTTCGGCGAAGAGCGCGTGCAGGCCACCGTGCGGAGGCGCCTGGCGTGCACGCCAGACGTTCCGCTCACGGCGCTGTGCGACGGCCTGCTCGAAGACGCCACGCGCTTCGCCGGCGCGTTCGACGACGATCTGTGCCTGCTGGGGATGGAAGTCGCGCGCCTCGGCGTGGTGGGCGATGCGGGTCGGGACAGCCTCACAGGATTGTTCAATCCGAACTACCTGAACGAAACGCTGGAGCGCGAGATGCACCGCGCCGGGCGCCACGGCTACCACATCGGCGTCATCGCGCTGGAGATATCCGGCCTGGATCGCTTCGCGGCGCAGCACGGACAGCGCGCGGCGGACGAGGTTTTGCGCGAATTCGGCGCGCTGCTCAATCACCACACGCGCCGCTCCGACATCGCCTGCCGTCCGCGCGCCACCGGCTTCACACTGGTTTTGCCCGAAGCCTCGCTGAACAACACGCAGCACAAAGCCGCGCAGCTTTGCGAACTGCTGCGCGGCCAACATCCGCATCTTTTCGACGGCGGCGCGCTTTCCCTGGCGCTGGGCCTGGCCACCTTCCCGCACAACGGCGCCACCGGCGAATCCGTGGTGCGCGCCGCGACCGAGGCGATGGAAAAAGCACAGGAAGCGTAGGGACGCGACAGGCCGCGTCCCATAGGCATCAATTTAAGGCTTGGCGAGAGTAGTTCCTCCCCCTCCGGGGGAGGTTAGGTCTCACAAGGGTAGGTATTTTGGTGAGGATGCAAAAAAAGCAAGGCATGACGGGTTCTGAACAGTCTGAAGCGTTGTAAAAACCAGAAGTTCAGGAGGCTCGCCATGCCTTGCCAAGACACAGTGTATCAATGGCAGCAAGAGCTTTTGACACAGTTGCCTGCCTTGTCGCGTTCCCAAGCGTATGGGCTGGTGGGCTGGCGCTGTGGAGTCTGGGCGTAGCTCTGGGCCGCAGTGGCTCGCTGTCGTTGGCCTCGCTCCTGTTGGCGCAGGCTGTTGAGGCGATGGGGCATCGCCTCAACAGCCTGCGCCAACAATTGAACAGCATGCGCCAACAATTGCGCGAGTGGTATTACCCCGCCGCGCAAAAACGCGGCAAGCAACGCCGCGAGTTGGATGAGGCGACCCTCGAAGCGTGTTTCGGCCCGCTGCTGAGGTGGGTGCTGACGTTGAGCCAGGAGGCGGGGCCAGAGGCGCCCCGGCAACTGGCCTTGGCCCTTGATGCGACGACTTTGCAAGACCGGTTTGTGGTGCTGTGCATCAGCGTGTTGTATCGCGGCAGCGCCATTCCCGTGGCGTGGACGGTGTTGCCCGCCCAACCGGGGCAAAGCTGGCGCCCGCACTGGCTGCGCTTGCTGCGCCGCTTGCAGGGGGCGGTGCCTGCTTCTTACGACGTATTACGACGTGATGGTGCTGGCGGACCGCGGCTTGTATGCGCGCTGGTTGTTCCGGCGCATTGTGCGGCTGGGTTGGCATCCGTTTTTGCGGATTAACGGAGGCGGCACCTTTCGCGCTGCGGGGCAAGCGCATTATGAGCCACTGGCGAATCACGTTCGTCGGTTGCAGGGCTGGGGCCTTTCCAGCACATTGGGATCCTAAGCTTAGAATTCCACGTGGACAAGTTGTCGC